>Ga0207029_10006_pt1 | contig 59238 bp, 47 predicted proteins | sample Alteio_BWMinCont_39_FD_153282 | JGI IMG/M metagenome (GOLD analysis project Ga0207029, IMG submission 153282) | Enriched cells from forest soil in Barre Woods Harvard Forest LTER site, Petersham, Massachusetts, United States -... | ecosystem: Environmental > Terrestrial > Soil > Temperate forest >...
CCAGAGCCTGATTGGTGGCGGGCAGCAGTTGCAAGGTAACAACGTTGGACTGTCCGGGCGCGAACGTAGGAAGCGGGTTGGTGGAAGCAACACTCAACCATGAAACTGCTGGAACTTGAATGGTGACAGGCCCGCTCGCAAGGCCGCCGAGATTGGCGAGGTCGAACTGAACAATCATCTGTTTTCCCGGCACCATGCCGGCGGTCAAATTGCCCGGTGTGGCGACCAGATGCGAACGCAAGGGCGTCACGGTTTCCTGCACCGGGATTTCGCCAGTTGCCCCTTGGGCACTGGTGACGCCAAGCAGCACCGTCCCTTGCGGCACGGAACTATCATTGGCCGTTATTGTGAAGCTCAATACATTTGTGCCGAGACCTGGCAGCGTGCCGCCTCCGGTCACACTCACCGAAGCGGTGACGTTAGGCGGGTTGGAAATCACGCTGGCACTCAGACCCGTCAATGGGACTTCGCCCAGATTCAAGACCTGCACTTGGCCGGTGTAACTGTTTTGTGGAATAAGGCTCAAGGCGAGTTGCGGCGGGCTGGCGCTCATCCCCAGAAGTGTGAACGTTGCTTTTATTGGTGCATCAGCATTTCCCGGGGCCGCCGCTCCGATTTGATATACGCCCGCTTCGCCCGGCAATGGGGTAAAGGTGGTCGAGAAGTTGCCGCTCCCGTCGGTAATGACTTGAATGATGCGGTGGGTCCCTCGCAGATAGATGTGAATGTTCACCGGAACATTCTGTGCCGGTTGGCCAGTGCCGCTCATGACCGCGCTGCCAGTGAACATCACATTTGTCGGAACAATGGCGGTGGTGGTTGGCGTCTGCACCGAGGCCGTGTAGGCTGAAGAAACGACAATTGGACCCACAACGGCCGCATTGTTCGCTTTGGTCACTTCAGCAATCTGGTCTGCAGAGTCTACATCAACCAAAACCCAATAAGTGCCTGGCACGGAGGGGAGTTGAATTTGACTGGATTGGTCAAAGAATTGTCCGGGAGAAAGCGTGCCGTTGAAGGGGTAGGAACCAAGCAAATTGGTGGCCATGCCGGGATTGGGCGAATTGACGAGATAAAGGCTAGTCACAAAACTCGGTCCGGCGGCACCAAGACCCTGGTTTACGACCGTGTATTTGAGCGTTGCGTAAGAACCGCTGAAGCCATCTGTTGGGATGGAGGCATTTGTAACGACCAGGTCCGGCAGATTTAACAGGTTAAATGCTCCAAGGAATGGAACCGATATACCATTGGTTAGATTGCGGCCAAACACTGGATTACAAACGTTCACCTGGACCAAAAGCTCATAGTCCCCAGTGGCGGCCATCGGTAACGTTATAATATTAGTGTTCCAATATGTGCCGCCCGCCGGCACAACTTGATTCAGCTGAAAATCTCCGACGTCAATTGAATTCGAGTCCACCTGCCCATCAGTTGAAAACCAAATCCGCGCATACCACGGAGCAAATGACGGAGTGGCTCCTACATTCGTTACGCCCCAACTCACTGTCACGGCTGGATTAGGCCCTGCGGAGCTCGTCACCGCAGGGGCCGCAACCGTCAATGGCTGTACATCAGACGGCTGCACCTGATAGGAAACCGTTATCGACACTACCGCCGTGTTATTGGCGTAGTCGCTTTCAAAGAGATTTTGACCATCATTTACGCTCACAATAAGTTGATAATCCCCACTTTGTTGGGGCAATGTAATAGTCCCAGCCACCTGGTATTCCTCGCCGATTGCGAGTGACGGTGACAGCCAAGACTGCGGAAATAATTGAGATTCAATCGCCCCGGCGATTGTACCGTTGGTCGAGACATACACTGTATCATACCAGCTCCCAATGGCTGGCCCAGCACCTTGGTTTGCCACGGTCCAATTCACCCCAACAGTTGGCGATTGAGGACAGATTGGATAAAACACAACATTATTGGTAGTCACTCCGAATGCTGAGACTGCCAAATTCGGGACTGAAGAGAGTGCAAACGCGCCGGACACTACATAGGAGACATTATTACTCGTGTTTGACTCATAAATGGAATTGTAGTTGTTGACGCGGACAAAAAGCGAATAAGTCCCACTGGCGCCCATTGGCAGGGTGACTGAATTTGTTTCGACATAGGTGCCGCCCGGCGGCACCTCCTGATTGACCAGGAAATCTCCTATATCAACCGAATCGGTATCCAGCACTCCGTTGGTCGAAAACCATATCGTATCGAACCAGTAGGGCATCGCCGACCCGGTCCCTTGGTTGGTAGCAGACCAACTGACCTGCACGGTTGGTTTTGGATAGGGCAAATTGATATTTGTCGGCGCTGAGAACGAAATTGGCACCAGATCCGGCGTGAGGACTTGGTATGTGACTGTTATTGGAATGGGCGCAGTCAGGTTGTTGAGGTAATTGCTCTCAAAGAGACTTTCCCCATCGTTCACGCTGAGGATCAAATAATAGGTGCCGTTCTGCTGTGGCAACGATATCGTGTTCGTCTCAGAATACACGCTGCCCACTGGCAGCGTTCCAGGGCCGACATAATTAAATGAATTTATTGCGCCGGCAATTGTACTGTTCGTAGAGATATAAACCGCATCATACCAGTAGCCGGATGCCAGACCGGTTCCGTGGTTGGTCACGGACCAACTCACCCGAACAGTCGGCGATTGCGGACTTGTAGGATAAAATACCACGTTGTTCGTGGCCGCTGCAAAACTGACAGGCGCGAGATCGGGCGGTTGGACTTGGTAGGCTACTATTATCGGCACCGCTACTGTATTATTGGAATAGTCGCTTTCGAGGAGGCTGTGTCCGTCGTTCACGCTGAGAATCAGATAATAGGTGCCGCTTTGCTGCGGAAGCGTAATCGAATTCGTCTCCGCATACTTGCCGCCCATGGGCAGTGTTCCGGGGCCGGAATAATCCGAGGAGCTTACTGCGCCCGTAATTGCCGCGTTGGTGGAAATATAAACTGCGTCATACCAGGAGCCAGTTGCCGCTCCCACGCCTTGGTTGGTCACTACCCAACTCACCTGCACGGTCGGCGATTGGGGACTGTTCGGATAAAAGACAATGTTGTTGGTCGCCGCCACAAAACTGACTGGGGCCAAATCAGAAGGAGGGGACACTGTGATGAGCGTAAACATTTGACTTCCCATGCATCCGTACATGTCAGTAGCGCTGACGGTGAAGGTGTTGGTGCTGGCGATACTGGGAGTTCCGCTTAATATCCCTCCGCTGGAGATGTTCAATCCGCCCGGCAGAGTGCCCTCCGTAACGGCAAAGCTGTAAGGGTCGGAGCCGCCGATGGCGGTCAGAGTCTGGCTGTACGGCACATTCCCAAACGTATTTGGCAAGGTGGCGGGGGACAAGGTGATAGCCGGGCAAGTCACCGTGAGCGTGCCGTTGTTTGTCGTGACAGCGTAGTTGGGCAGCCGGTTGCTTGGGTCCGATAAAACTGGAACGATTGGATAAGTATTCGGCGGGCTGCTGGCTGTCGCCGCACAGGTGCCAGTAGCCGTGATGTTGTCTCCATTCTGCAAGCCAACGATGGAAACCGCGAGCGGGGGATTCGTCTGGCCGTAAGCTCTCGATTGGTTGCTAACCGTCACGGTCAATGGCGCCCGCAAGACCACCAGACTGACTACGCCCGTGACCGTGTTGTAATCAACTCTGTCGACTGGCGTAAACAAATCCGATAATTTGTTTGTGCCTGCATTCAACACTGCGCCCGCAGCAGGGCTATAGGCGCTCTCACCGGACACGCTCCACACCGCATCTAATTGACTGGTTCCCAGCGCGTTGCCATAAGTAATTGCCACCGGACCGGCCCACGTCAGGACCGGCGCGGCTTTTAGCACAGTGAGCGTAGCCGAGGCACTGTTGGTGCTCCCAATGGAATTGGAAACGATCACTGAATACCCTCCGGCATTGGTCATCAGGACACTGGCTATCACCAACACATTGCTTCGAGAACCAGTGACACGGACGCTGTCCGTCAGATTGGTTCCTTCGAATAACCACTGGTAATTCAGCGGCACCGTGCCAGCGGCTGCGACGGTAAAAGTAACCGCCGTTCCTGCGTAGTTGGTCTGGCTTGTCGGTTCTGAGACAATCACCGGAGCTTGCGGCGCAACTATGAATGTTGGGCTGTCAAAGACGACATTTTGCGAATTGTCTGAACTCGAATTCAGCACGCCGAATGAACCGGCACTTGTGCCACCGTTTTCCAGTAATCCACTGAAGCTGTCAAAGAACCCGCCTCCAAGATTGGTCACAGTGAGCGTATATGTGCCGGCCAATGTATTAAAATTCACGGTCCAATTCCACACACTTCCCCGTGCCTCACCTGAGGAAAGCGTGTGGAAGCCCGATGAATCCATGTAACTCAATTCATTGCTGTTGATGATGCCAAACGACAGCAACTCTCCCGAGTTGAAATTGTTGGTGTTGTTCCCAGAGCGGAGATTGACAAGCCCGCCCCCTGGGCTGGCTGCGATGTCAAAGCGCGTTGTGATTTCAAATGTGCCGGCGACAACGCTGTTGGAAAGCGGTCGGGAAATGGCATAGCCGATTCCGCTGCCGGGCGAACCTTGCGCATAAAGTGCAAATGAATAGTTTCCATCTACCTGGCGTCCATAGACGTTCACGCCTTCCATATATGTGCCACCACCACTGATGCCGCCCAACGGAGTCCAGATACCATAGCCATAACCTCCGTTCACAACGAGCCAGTCCGGCATGGGCTGTGGCGCGTAAGCAGATAGATTTGCGCTGTCATACGCTTGAGTTACGACCGTAATAGGCTGGCAGGGAATGAAAAAAAAGGCAGCTTGGCTGTTTGTAAGTATCGGTACGCTCGGCGTCCAGATTCCATTTGAAAAAGAGTCGCTGTTGGTGGTAACAAAAGGGTTATTGGGGTTGGTCGTCGCTGCCAATGAAAATGACACCTGCGCGCCGTTGGCGGGAGTATAACCTGTGACGTCTTGGTACGTGCTTGTGGCATTGGTTGTCTGAGAACTGAAAAATGACCACTGCCCGCACCCGCAGTAGTTAGTGGGCGGCAAAACAGTGATTGGCGCAGCCCCGTTGAACATCAAAGAAGCTGGCGATCCTGAATCGTTTACGAGCACCATCCCTTCGCCCGGATTCCAAACCACATTGGTTGCATAATTGAAGGAAATTTCATCATACCAACCTGCCGGGCCAGGGGAAGCATCTGCGGAATCAAGCCAGATATAGGGATCAGAATTAAAGCCGCCGCCACACTGAAACACATACATCTCAACAGAAAAGGAAAGCTGCGACGGCAACTGTAGGAAGGATGCGTTGTTGATGTCATTACCACCAGCGCCATCCATCTGGCATCCAACGAGGGTGTATGCTCCGGATTGGAGTGTTATCGTCTGCGTTTTGGTTACCAGAGCAAGATTGTCAATGAAGAAATGTATAGTGCCGTTGATGATTTTGAGCCCACCATCATAATCTTGTATGTTTACAGCATTGATACCCGTGCCTGCAGCACCGGTCAGCGGAATGTTAAAGTGATACCATGTTCCGGCAGTATATGGCACACCGAAAGAAGTTCCGAATTCATAGTTTGTTTCGGGGCTCGGACCATCCCAGACCGAGTTAAAAGCGCCCCAACCGCCGGTCAGCGTTGCAATGCCGATATCGCCATAACCACCATATTGGTCTGTTGCCGATCCGGGTGCTATCATCAAATCGAAGGAAAGGGCGGAAGCATTTATTCCGCTGCCACCAGCAAGATCAATCACAAATGCCCCTTTGGTAGTGTTGGTGTCAAGATTTTCATCCAAAGTCAAAGAAGCCTCTATCGAACCCGAGCTTGGATTGCCACTTGCATCTTGCGATGACCACTGAAACGTGGCGCTACTATGGGCACTTCCGTAGTTGTAGCGAACATTAGGCACCGCTGGATTATAATTGAACGAACTGGTGGGAACGAAAGTAACAGAACCTGAATTGTCAAATGTCCAAGTTTGGGCAACGGCCGTTACCGAGAGGACCAACGAGAAACCTATCGCCATTATTAATGATGAAATAAGCTTCATGGTATAATGGGAATCTCTGTTTTACCTCATCAGGGTGTTGTGATCTCCACAACATGCTTCGACAGCACCAGCGGAGAGTCACATGCTGGATTAGAAAGTGGCGGGGTTGAATTTGCCAAACACTTTCTCGTCAGCCAAGGCGACCTGAGTTCCCCGTAAGACGGTCGCCGGATACCAGGTCTTATAATAAAAAAACAAGTCCTCTCAGGGGAAATTAAGAGATTTGTCCTCTCCTCTTTGCCTCCCGCTACCTTCTGACCCAAGTGTCGCTTCGGTTTCACCCAAGCATTAACCGCTGCTTATGTATAAGATCAGATGCAAGAATAAATTGCAAGTAAAAAAAGCTGGTTTGCCGGGTTGGCGCAATTCGAGTGATTTTCGCGCTGCGAAAATTGATTTACTTCGCCGGCAGCTAATCTATATTGAGCGATCGGTGGCCGATGTGGCGGAATTGGCAGACGCGCTAGACTCAAAATCTAGTATCCGTGAGGATGTGTGGGTTCGACCCCCTCCGTCGGCACCACCTTTTGCAAAAGATTTTATCGCAGTTTTACTCTCCCGACAGGTTCCCGCCTTTTGATGGGCAAACGAGAAGGCATTGTCTAAAGACACTTGTTCCGTGTTGGTTATGCTGACGCGAAACGGCTTGAATCCTGCTGTTTAATGCGCGATGAACAGCCACCAATATCGGGGTTATTTGGGTTTCCCCCAGCCCGCTCGATAGTCCTTTAAAATTCACGACATCCGAACGCTTTCAAAACCGCAGCTATGAATCTTTCCATTCGCACGTTTTTCGTGCTTTTAATTTTCTCCCTGGTCTTGCCGGCAAATAGCGCCGACGTGGTTTCCATCTGGGGCGGAGCGCGGGGAACCGTCATCCTCAAATCCGATGGCACAGTTTGGACCTGGGGAGCCAATTTCGACGGCAAGCTGGGGATTGGTGAAACCAACACGTTGCGCTCATCCGTGCCGGTTGAAGTTCACGGCACGAACAACGTGAGCTATTTCAACTCGGTCAAAGCCATCATGGGGTGCGAGGAGCACAATGTGGCGCTGAAATCGGATGGGACAGTCTGGTGTTGGGGCTGGAACGCCTTCGGCCAGTTGGGCAATGGAACAACCAACGATGCATGGACGCCCGTCCAAACCGGACTTGGCGCAACCCCGCCGCTGACCAACGTGGTCAAATTTGGCGGGCGGCCCTATTTCACGCTCGCGGTCAAGTCGGATGGCACTGTCTGGGCGTGGGGAATGAATTCCTATGGACAGATGGGTAACGGCACAGTCAATACGCCGCTTTCGAGTCCGCAGGTTTCAGTGCCGGTGCAGGTCAATAATTCGTCCCCTGGCGGCGCCATTAACAGTCCGCAACAGGTCACTTGCGGTTATCAATTCGGCGCGGCATTGACAACCAACGGCACCGTGTGGACCTGGGGCAGCGGCAGTCATGGTGAACTGGGCAACGGCACGACCAGCCCCAGCTATGTACCAGCCCAAGTCGCGGGCCTGACCAACATCACGGCCATTTCCGCCGGATGGTTTCACATTCTCGCGTTGAGATCCGACCGCACGGTCTGGGACTGGGGCAACAACTCCAATGGTGAACTGGGTGACGGAACGACAACCAACCGATCGAGTCCCGTCCAGGTTTTGAACGTCAGCAACATCGTCGCGGTCTCCGGCGGCGACAGTCACTCGTCCGCGCTCGCCACTGATGGCACCATCTGGAAATGGGGCCTGAACGATCTCGGGGAACTTGGAAATGGCACAACGAACGCCATCGCGAATCCTTTCCCGGCTAAAATTCTCGTGGACACCTTTGGTAATGGATTCAGCAACGTGGTCATGGCTTCCGCACGCGACTACCACAATATTGCCGTCAAGGCGGACGGCTCGGTTTGGATGTGGGGCGCAAACGATCGAGGGCAATGCGGCAATGGCACCACGAATGCCACGTGGTCGCCGACGCCGGTTGTCGGGCTCGGCGCGCGGGTCGCGTTACCCTTGAACCTGGCGGCCGGCGCCCAGCCTGGCTACACCGACCTGACTTGGTCCAGCACGACCGGGGCGTATTTCTCCGTTGAATATACTACAAACCTGTCGGCGGGATTTTCCAGCGTAGTGCAAAGCAATATTCTCGCCACGCCTCCGACCAATCTATTCACGGCACCCATGCCCAACGCTCAGGGCTACTACCGGCTAAAATTTTAACGGCTGAAAGGCAGGATGCAGAACGCCTTCCGATTGACTTCTCTGCCTGTGTCGGCAACATGGCGCAAACTGATTTTTATCCATGGCCTTCAAAGATTTTCCAGAACAGACACAGGCAATCGAATTGCTCCAGCGTTCCCTCACACGAGGACGCCTCGGTCACGCTTACCTTTTCTCCGGCGACCAGTTGGAACAATTGGAAGGGCTCGCGCGCACCCTGGCCAAAACCTTGAATTGCCAAAATCCCGTCCGCATTGGCAATGGTCCGGCGTGCGATTGCTGCGATGAATGCCTGAGTTGCCGCAAGATTGACCACGACACGCATGCCGACATCCACTGGGCGCGGCCGGAATCCAAATCGCGGATCATTACGGTCGAACAAATGCGCGAATTGATGCGGCAAGTCCAGCTCAAGCCGACGGAAGCCACCCACAAAGTCGCGGTGATCTCCGGAGCGGACCGTTTGAATCCGCAGGCCGCAAACGCCTTTCTAAAAACGCTGGAGGAACCCCCGGCCAATTCCATCCTGGTATTGCTTTCGACGGAACCGTCGCGGATTTTGGAAACGATTTTATCGCGCTGCCTTCGCTTGAATTGTTCCGGCAACGGCCGACGCGAACTGGAGGCCGCCGAGGCCGATTGGCTGGGGAAATTCGGCGCGCTCGCGGCCGGGGAACAGAAGAGCATGCTGGGCCGATACCGGCTGCTGGACGCAGTGCTGCAACGGCTGGCCGAGATTCGCGCCGGCGTGGATGAAAAGCTGACCGCCAGTTCGCCGCTGGAGAAATATGAGGACCTCGAGTCGGATTTGCGCGACAAGTGGGAGGACGAGTTGACGGCCGCCATCGAGGCGGAATATCGCCGGCGGCGCGCCGATCTGCTGCGGCTGGTCCAAGCCTGGCTGCGCGATATCTGGCTCCGGACACTGGCGGCGGGCGAACCCCTGCTGGCATTTCCCCAGGTTCCCGGCGCCGAAGCGGTTGCCCGCCGGATCTCCGCCCGACAGGCTCGGGAAAACCTGATGACCTTGGAACAAATCCAGCGGTTGCTGCACACCAACGTGCAGGAATCGCTCGCGCTGGAAGTCGGCCTGCTGAAATTGCATTTCTAAATTTCCCGCCCGCGCTTAGACTCCGCGCGATGAAGTCCGCCACGAATGCCGGCCGCGCCGAATTTTATTACGCGCTCGCCTTCGGACTTTTTCTGGGACTGACGATCTGGAAATTCGGCAACCCGGTCATTCTCGACAACAAAGTGACCACGCCGGCCTCCCTCAGCGATTTCTGGAACGATCCCTGGCCACCGCATTGGGCCAACTGGTTTCTAATTCCCTTCGCCGCAACCGGCATTTTCCTGGTCCTGCGCCGAAAGCCCGGCTCGACCGGCAACCGCTGGCTCTGGCTGCTGCCCCTGGCCTGGTTCGGCTGGCAGATGGTTGCCGCAATCAAAACCGTGGATGCCGATCTGACGGCGGCAACGCTCTGGCAATTCTCCGGCTGCGTGGTCGCCTACTTTGCCGGTTGGTGGTTCTTCGCCGATAAACGGGCGCTCAACCTCCTGCTCATCGGCGTTTTACTGGCCTTCACCGGTTGCCTGGTCAGGTCGGTCATGCAGCGAAATTATGAATTCCCGCAAAGCCGCCAGATGTTGTTGGATGGGGAGAAGTCCGGCTGGACAAATTTCCCCGCAGCCTCGGTTGCGGAGATGAAAAGGGAGAATATCATCATTACCACCAACGGTGCGGACATGGCCAACCCGATGATCCTGGCCAAGTTCACGAAGGGCCGGGTGAACGGAACTCTCGTCTATCCAAACGCGCTGGCGGGAATCATATTGATGCTGCTGCCCGTTTCCCTCGCGATCGCCTTCACCTTTACCGGTAATTTGAAGCCGGCCATCCGGTGGGCGGCGATCCTCCTGACCATGTTTCTGGGCATCGCAGCTTTCGTTTGGACCGGTTCCAAATTGGGCTGGCTGCTGGGCATTGGCGTGCTCGGACTTTTCCTGCTCCGGCTCGATTGGCCGGCCAAACTGAAGTACGCGGCGGTGGCGGGTGTCCTGATCCTCGGCGTCGGGATTTTTGCGGTCCGGTTTCACGATTACTTCTCGGCCGGAGCCACCAGTGTCAGCGCGCGGTTCGATTATTGGCGGGCAGCCGTCCAAACCACGGCCAATAATCCGGTTTTCGGAACCGGGCCGGGAACTTTCCAACACCCTTACGCCCAATTGAAATCGCCGGAAGCGGAAATGGCGCGGTTGGCCCACAATGATTACCTGGAACAATTCTCTGATTCAGGCGTGGTGGGCGGACTGGCTTATGCGGCCTGGATTGGCCTCGCATTATCAGTCGTGGGCAGGAAACTTTGGCTCCACCGGGATATTTTCCCGTTCGCCATCTTCGCCGGCGTGCTGGCCTGGTTCGCACAGGGGTTGGGTGAATTCAGCCTCTATGTCCCCGCCCTGGCTTGGACAGCTTTTTCGTTATTGGGAAGCCTGACCGGGATGCGTATTATAGAAATCGACAATAAAACCCCGATCGAATAGAATTCCGAAAATGAAAGTGCTGTTTCTGAACGGTCCAAATTTGAACCTGCTCGGAACACGGGAACCGGAAGTTTACGGGCGAACCACCCTGGCAGGGATCGAAGCCAAGGTGCGCCAACGGGCGGCCGATCTGAAAGTCGAGATTGAGTTTCGGCAATCCAATCAGGAAGGCGAATTGGTTGGTTGGATTCAGGAAGCCAAGAGCCAGTTTGATGTCATCGTGATCAACGCGGCAGCTTACACCCATACCAGCATCGCGATCCGGGATGCCATTTCGGCGGTCGGTGTTCCAACCGTTGAGATTCATTTATCCAACATCCACGCCCGTGAAGAATTTCGTCACAAGTCACTCATCGCACCGGTCTGCCACGGCCAAATCTGTGGTTTTGGCGAAAATTCGTATATTTTGGGCTTGGAGGCGGCCGTTGACGTTAAAGATTTTAAAAAATAGCCAAAAATCAACTGTTTTTTGCGCCGATTATTTTCAATTACAACTTGACTAGGCCAATGTGCCTGAATAAGATTTCACATCGATTTAACCTGGATCATCCGAGCCGTGGAAAATTTTCTTTAAAATCCGGCAAAAAAACGGTTGTTTTTATCAATTTGTAATATTCTTTAACGAAAACGCACTGTGGACCTAAAAGACATCAAAGCCATCATCGATTTGATGAAGAAAAACTCCATTACGGAGTTTGAACTGGAGCAACAGGACTCGAAACTCCGCCTGAAGCGGGGGTTGAATGGCGGTTCCTCGGCCAGCCATGGCGATGAAACGGTTCCAATGGTTCCCTCCCAGACCATGGCGGCACCAGTCATCAGCGCGCCGACGGCCGCCCCGGCGGCGAACACGGGAGAAATTGATATCAAGTCGCCGATGATCGGAACTTTCTATCGCTCACCCTCACCCGAATCCGCCTCCTATGTGGATGTCGGTTCGGAGGTCAACCCGGAAACGGTGGTTTCAATTATTGAAGCCATGAAAGTGATGAACGAAATCAAATCAGAGGTCAAAGGCGTCGTCACCCAGGTGCTGGTTGAAAACGGCAAACCGGTGGAATTCGGCCAGCCGCTATTCAAAGTTCGTCCGACCTGAGCGGTTTTTACCGTATTTCACCATGTTCGAAAAAGTCCTGGTAGCCAATCGTGGCGAGATCGCCGTTCGCATTATCCGCGCCTGCAAAGAACTCAATATCCGCACGGTCGCCGTATACTCGGAAATTGACGCGAATTCGATGCATGTGCAGATGGCGGACGAGGCGATTTGCATTGGCAAAGCGGCCTCCTCGGAAAGCTACCTGCGGATTGACCGCATTATCAGCGCCGCGGAAATCGCCGATGTGGACGCAATTCACCCGGGTTACGGTTTTTTGTCCGAAAACGCCCACTTTGCGGAGGTTTGCGAAAGCTGCAACATTCGTTTCATTGGCCCCCAACCGCGGGCGATGAACGCCTTGTCCGACAAGGCCGTCAGCCGCGCCCTGGCGAAAAAGGCCGGCGTGGATACTCCGCCCGGCTCGGAAGGGATCGTTGAAAAGGAGCAGGATGCTCTCGCCGTCGCCAAGCGGATCGGATATCCGGTCATGATCAAGGCGGTGGCCGGCGGCGGCGGCCGCGGCATGCGCATCGCCCACAACGACATTTCGCTCGTCAAAGGTTATCATACCGCCCGCACCGAGGCGGAAAAGGCGTTCGGCAACTCAGGGGTTTACATTGAGAAATACATTGAAAACCCCCATCACATTGAGATTCAGATTCTTGGCGATAACAAGGGCAAAATCATCCACCTGGGTGAGCGCGATTGCTCCATCCAGCGACGCAACCAGAAATTGATCGAGGAATCGCCGTCGCCGTTGCTCGAGCATAAATTCAAAAAATTGCGGGACAAGATTGGCAAGGCCGCCGTAAAAATCGCGGAAGCGGCACGTTATACCAATGCCGGCACGGTGGAGTTCATCGTGGACGACCACGGCAATTACTATTTCCTGGAAGTCAATAAGCGCATTCAAGTGGAGCATCCGGTGACCGAGGAAGTCACAGGTATTGACCTGGTGAAGGCGCAAATTGAAATTGCGATGGGTGAGCCCCTGAAATACTCGCAGGGGGATATTGAGATCAAGGGGCACGCCATCGAATGCCGCATCAATGCGGAAGATCCATTCGATGATTTCCGCCCCAGCCCCGGTCGCATTGAGATGTATTACCAGCCGGGTGGACGTGGCATTCGGATGGAAACCCACGCTTACGCCGGCTACACGATCCCGCCGACCTACGATTCGATGATCGGAAAGCTGATCGTGACCGGCAAAGACCGCCGGGAGGCGATCGACCGCATGAACCGGGCGTTGAATGAATTTTTGATCACCGGGGTCAAAACCACCATTTCCTTCCAACAGGCGATTATGCAGGACCCGAATTTCCGGCGCGGCGTGTATTCGACCAGCTTTGTCGAGCAATTGCTGGGCGGGGCGCGGCGGGAATTGATCGAGGAAAAAGCTTGATCCGTCTCGAAAGCGCCGTGGCGGATACGTTTTTCGCCTTGATTTTCGCGTTGTTTATCAATTCATCGCTTGACGTTTCCAGTGGCAGGGTTTTAACTGTTGCCGTTAGGCACATTCATGCTTGAGCAATTCAAAAGCCTGTTCTCCAACGATATTGGGATAGATTTGGGCACCGCAAACTCCCTTGTCTATGTGCGGGACCGTGGAATAGTCCTGCGCGAACCTTCGGTCGTGGCCATTCAAGCCGGCACCACCAACGTGCTGGCAGTCGGTGACGAAGCAAAACGGATGCTGGGCCGGACGCCCGGCAACATCGTGGCCATCCGCCCGATGAAAGACGGCGTGATCGCCGACTTCGAAATCACCGAAGCGATGTTACGCCACTTCATCCAAAAGGTTCACCACCGCAAACTAATCGCCCCACGCGTCGTGGTGGCGGTGCCTTCGGGCATTACTGAAGTTGAGAAACGGGCGGTCAAGGATTCCGCCACCCACGCCGGAGCGCGTGAGGTGTATTTGATCGAACAACCGATGGCCTCGGCCATCGGGGTGGGTCTGCCGGTGCATGAACCGGCGGGCAACATGATCGTGGATATTGGCGGCGGGACTTGCGAAATCGCAATCATCTCCCTGGCCGGCATCGTCTTCAGCCGCAGCCTGCGGGTGGGCGGAGACGAACTTGACACCACCATCATCGCCCACATGAAGCGTGCCTATAACATGATGATAGGTGAACGCACCGCAGAAGAAATCAAGATTCGCATCGGCTCCGCTTTTCCGCTGGAACAGGAATTAACCATGGACGTGAAGGGTCGTGACTTGAGCACGGGCCTTCCCAAAACCCTGACGATTCGTTCCGAGGAAGTCCGCGAAGCCTTGCAGGAACCGCTTTCGAGTATTCTCGAATCCATCCGGATCACCCTGGAACGTTGCCCGCCCGAACTCGCCTCCGATCTCGTCGATCGCGGGCTCGTGATGGCCGGCGGCGGTTCATTGATCCGAGGCATTGACCGGCTGGTCGCCGGAGAAACCGGTTTGCCCGTGCATCTCGCGGAAGATCCGATGAGTGCCGTGGCTGAAGGTACCGGCCGCGTGTTGCAGGAAATCGAGTTCCTCAAACGCGTCGCGACCAACGCCAAATACTGATTCTTCCCTGCGTCCACCTGCACGCGGCCGTATGGCCGGAGCGGCAGGATGTTCAAACAAAAAAATTATCTCGCGCTCGGCGCGGTGATCCTGGTGGCAGCCCTGGTTTTGAGCCTGCCGGCCAGCGCCACCTCCCGTCTTCAACTGGTCATCAGCAGCTGGTTTTTGCCCCTGTTCGGCCTGGCCAGCGCCACCCAACACCTCCCGGCTGACCTGGCCGACAACGCCCTGCCCCGTCATGAGTTGCTCCAACTCATTAGTTCCCTCCGCCAGGAAAACGAGCAACTCAAGCTCGGCGCCATCCAGGCCGTCGCCCTCCAGCACGAAAACGACCAGCTCCGTTCTCTGAATGACTGGCAGCGACAGATGCCCTGGAGAATGAAACTCGCCAACGTGGTGATGCGGGATCCGGCAAACTGGTGGCGAACGGTCCAGATCGACCTCGGTTCGCGTGACGGCCTGCGCGAGAACCTGCCCGTCATGACGGTCGATGGATTGGTGGGACGGGTTTCCTCCGTGCGCCTGACTAGCGCCCAGGTGGTCCTGCTGGGCGATCCCAACTGCCGGGTTTCCGCGCTGGTGGAAGATCCCGCGCATGACATCGGCATCCTTGAGAACGCGAGCGGATCGATGGACTCCTCGCTCCTCGATTTGAGTTACCTGGCCGGCGAGGCCAATCTCAAATCCGGCCAGAACGTCGTTACCAGCGGCCTCGGCGGCATCTTTCCCAAAGGAATTCCGATCGGAAAAGTCGTGGATGCCCAGCCCATCGAATACGGCCTCACCACGGGCGCGCGGGTCAAACTCAACGCCGACCTCGGCGCGCTGGAAAAAGTCTGGGTGGTGTTCCCCTGAAATCATGAACGCCACGCAAACCATTTTGATCCTGAGCTTCGCCTTCCTGGCCGTGTTTGCGGAAAGCGTGCTCTCCGCGCCGCGCAATCTCCTGGGAGCCCAAATTGACCTGCTGCCCGGGTTGATGGTTTATACCGCCCTGACCGCCGATATCTGGACGGTGGCGCTGCTCGCGATTTTGGGCGGATTGGGGTTCGACTCGCTTTCGGCCAATCCACTGGGGGTGAGCATCATCCCGCTGATGCTGGTCGGTTTCTTGATCCACTTGCGCCACGATTTGATTCTGCGCGGTTCGCCATTCGCCCAGTTCATGCTGGGAGCCGCCGCCAGCGCCGTCGTGCCGGTCCTCGTGCTGATCCTGTTGCTCAACGGCGGCCGCCAGCCACTGATCGGCTGGAGTTCGCTCTGGCAATGGCTGGTGATGATTGCCGGAGGGGCCGTGGCGACGCCCGTCATGTTTGCCTTCTTTGCCTGGTGCGATCGGAATCTCGGCTACCAACCGGTCAACGAATCCAGTTTCCGCCCCGACCGCGAAATCATGCGCGACCGGAACAAATGATGATGGACCCAAAACACAACAGCACCGCGCCAACGGGCGAACGATTTGAAACTTTCCGGGGTCGCCGCGGCGCCCCGGCAAAAAGAACATGTTAGTTTTTGACGAGCTCAAGAAGAATGATCCGCAGTTGCGCCTGGTGGCGATTCTGCTGGTGACCGGCTTTCTCATTTTGCTCGCCGGACTCTGGTGGGTGCAGGTGGTCTCGTCACACAAATATCAATCCCATCAGGAAACCCAGGCTTACCGGACGATCCGCGTTCCCGCCGTGCGCGGAAAAATCCTCGATCGCGAGGGCCGCGTGCTGGCGGAAAACCGGCCGCGCTACAACTTGTGCCTGTACTTCGATGATTTGGACGACCAGTTCAAAAAGGAGTACGAGCGGATTCGGCCGGTAAAAGTGGCGCCGCCGTCCGGTCCGGTTTGGAAAGTCTGGCGGTATTCCTCCGCGGCGACGTTGCAACACCAGCGGCTGACCCGCGAACAAATCGAAGCCTTGACCTGGCAGGCGCGCTATAATGTGGTCTCGCAGATTTTCACCCGGGTGGGCCAGCAACTGGGCCAGCCCCTGGTGCTCGATCCCAAGAAGTTTGTCCACAGTTATGAACAGGAGCGGGCCATGCCGTTTGTCATCCTGCCGAACCTGGACGAGGCGGCCATCGCCCGCTTCGAGGAAAATCTCCAGGCTGACCGCGGCGTCAATCTGCAATTGCAGGCCGTGCGCTATTATCCCCTGGGCAGCACGGCGGCGCATTTGCTCGGGGAAATGCGACTGGACACCAGCTCAATGAATGGCGAGGAATCATTCTTCAATTACCGGTTGCCGGATTATCTCGGGGTCACCGGCGTGGAATCACTGTTCGATAATGAACTGCATGGCCGTGCAGGCATCGAATCTGTCCTGGTCAACAGCCAGGGCTACCGCCAGTCCGAAGGCGTCGTCAGCCAGCCGGAACCGGGAAACAATCTTGTCCTGACACTCGACCTCGATCTCCAGCGCGCCGCCGAGAATTCGATGGTCAGCCATCAAGGTCCGCTGGCGCATGCGGCGGTCGTGGTGATGGATGTGCACAGCGGGGACATCCTCGCCCTGGCCTCTTCGCCGACCTTTGATCCCAACGATTTTGCCCAGGGGATTACCCCGGAGAAATATCAACAGATCGAACAATTAACCGCTGAAAAAAACCGTGCAACGTTTGAAAACTACGCCCCCGGCTCCATCTTCAAGACGGTCGTGGCGCTCGCCGCGTTGGAAAACGGATTAAACCCGAACGAAGTCTACGATGTCCAGGCCAACCCCGAACGGCCGGATAAAGGCTGCATTTATATCGGCCGGCGCAAAATTGAAGACACCGCTCCGCCGGGCGCTTACGACTTTCAAAAGGCGTTCATCCATTCGAGCAACGCCTACTTCATTACCAATGGGCTGCGCGCCGGCGTGGAGAATATCGTCCGGATGGGCGAACGCTTTCACCTGGGCGAGCGTACCGGCCTGCTGCCGCATCAGGAAACCGGCGGGGATTTCCCTTCGCTGGATCATGTCACCTCCCCGGAGTGGCGCGCGGGTGAAACCGCCAACTTATGTATCGGCCAGGGGGAGATCGACGTCACCCCGATTCAAATGACCGTGTTGATTTCGGCCATCGCCAACGGCGGCACGGTGTTGTGGCCGCGGCTGGTGGATCGCCTGGTGCCGCAGGATGCCGGCGCAGGCGCCCCGCTCCGCCAATTCCCGGCCGGACTTGTCCGCGATCAATTAAACGTCCACCAGCGCAGCCTGCAAATCGTGCGCCGCGCGATGCGGGCGGACGTGCAGGATAGCGACGGCTCAGGCGTCGCCGCCGCCGTGCCCGGTCTGATCATCTGCGGCAAAACCGGAACGGCGCAAGTGCAGGATGAACACAACCACACCATCGGCCACAATTATTGGTTCGCCTCCTTTGCCCCCTTTGAGAAGCCGAAGTACGCGGTCGTGGTGATGGTTCAATCCACGGAGGAAGCCGGTTCCGGCGGCAAGATTTGCGGTCCGATTGCCCATGACATTTACGAGGAAATTTTGAAAAAGGAAAACCGTGCGCCGGTGCTGGCCGAAAGAAATTCAGCCGCCGGTCGCCATGTAATCCCCGTTGGCCAATGAACGAACTGAACCTCAACGAACGCCAGGACCGGGTCGACCGGTTGCAACTGGCCGCCCTGGCCGGGCTGATGTTGATCGGGACGATGTTCGTGTACAGCGCCACGCTGACGAATGGGTCAGCCGGGGGACTGCCCTGGTATGACCAGATCTGGGTACGCCAGATCATCTGGTACACGCTGGGTCTCGGCGGGGCGGTGGCCATCTGCCTGGTGGATTACCATACGCTGGCCCGCTGGTCGTTTGTGGTTTACGGCCTGATGATCCTCTGCCTGGTCGCCGTCTTGATTCCCCACATCGGCCAGACCCATGGCTGGGGCGCCCGCCGGTGGATCGACCTGCCGTTTTTCCAGTTTCAGCCCAGCGAATTCGCCAAGCTCGCGTTCATCCTCGCCGCCGCCAATTTCCTCAGCCGTCCACCGGATGAATTGACGCAGCCCGGAGTTTTTTGGAAGGGCATGGGTCTGATGATGCTGCCGTTCGCGCTGATCCTGAAGGAACCGGATTTGGGTTCCGCCCTGGTTTTGCTGCCGACGGGCGTGATGATGATGCTGGTCGCCGGCACGCCGAAGCGAAACCTGATTCAACTCGGCGCCGTGGTGGGCATTTTGGGGGTGCTGGTGCTGGCGGATGTTTTATTCGCCCCGCGCGCCCTCCAAATCAAGATGCAGGATTACCAGCGCCAGCGGCTGCTGGTGTATTTCGGAATCGATTTTGCGGACAGGGGCGCCACGCCCGAAGAACGGGCCAAGGCGCAGCGCCTGCGCGCGGACAAATCGTATCAGGTGACGCAGGCTTTAATTTCCGTGGGATCCGGCGGGTTGGCGGGCAAGGGCTGGTGCAAGGGCAACCAGACCGCGCTCGGTTATCTGCCCGCCGGGGCGGCCCACAATGATTTCATTTTCTCCGTGATCGCCGAGGAGGAAGGATTCGTCGGCAGCTTGGTGGTGCTGACGCTGTATGCGGTGATTCTCTTTTCCGGATTGAGAATCGCCGGCCAGGCGCGCGATCGCCTGGGCAAACTCGTGGCGGTGGGGGTGGTGACCCTCATCTTTAGCCACGTTTTCGTGAATATCGGCATGAACATTCGCATCGTCCCGGTAACGGGCATCCCACTGCCGCTGTTGAGTTACGGCGGGTCTTCAGTGCTGTGCTCGTTGATCGCGCTGGGCCTGATGCAAAACGTATACATTCATCGAAGAGGATACTAGTTATGAACAACCCAAACAGCTTTTCCCGGCGCCGCCGGGGAATGCGCTTCAAGCCCAAAGGCGGCTTGAGCCCCAACCCGCAGAAAACCGACCGCGAGGCCAATCAGGCCCGCGCGGAAGTGGTCACTGAGCAGGGCGGGGCTGAACGCGTTTTTGAAAAACGCCACATTCAGGAAATCGACCGCGCCGAAAACATCGCCGCCGGCCTCCCGCCGGAGGGCAAACCGGAAACCGTTCCCGCCGAAGGCACGACGGAGACCTTCCTGCCTTCACCTCCTGTCAGCCAGCCGGTTGACGAGTCGTTTAAACCGGTGAAAATGGTCGAGCCGCCCAAGGGCTTGATCGACTCCATCAAATTCGCCGCCACGAACCTGGTCAAAAAGGTCCAGAAACTCATCCGGCCGGAAAAGAAGCTCCACAAGGAAGTCGTCATCAACGCCGAGACGCTCGAAACCCGGGTCGCCGTGACCGAGGACGGCAAGTTGGAGGAATTCAACATCGAACGCACCACGGAAGAACGGCTGGTCGGCAGCATCTTCAAGGGCCGCGTCCGCAATCTCGAGGACGGCCTGAAGGCGGCATTCGTGGACATCGGGTTCGAGAAAAACGCCTTCCTGCATTATTGGGATATTGTGCCCAACCAGTTCGACAGCGGGGTCGAGATCGTCGAGCGCGAGGGCCGCAAGCGCGACCGGCCCAAGATCACGCAAAAGGATATCCCGCGGCTTTATCCGCCTGGCACCGACATCATCGTGCAGGTCACGAAGGGCCCCATCGGCACCAAGGGCCCGCGGGTTACCACCAACATCGTCCTGCCGGGCCGGTTTCTCGTGCTGCTGCCCAATTCCGATCAGTCGGGCATTTCGCGTAAAATCGAGGATCCGGAAGAACGCAAGCGCCTGAAGAAAGTCCTGCGGGAATTACACATTCCCGACGGCATGGGCGTGATCATGCGGACCGCCGGCGAAGGCCAGCAACTCCGCTATTTCGTTCGCGACCTGGCATTGCTGCTCGAGGAATGGAACGGCGTGCAGGAAAAAATCAAAAAACAGCCCATGGCCACCTGTGTGTTCCAGGAGCCCGATTTGATCGAACGCACCGTCCGTGATTTCCTTACCGAGGACGTGGAACGCATCGTCGTGGACAGTCTGAAAGCGCACGACCGCATGCGCGACATGATCTCCAAGATCTCGAAACGCTCGGCGAACAAGATCAAATTATATTCCGAGGCGCAACCGGTGTTCGACCGGTTCAACATCAGCAAACAACTGGAGAACACGTTCTCCCGCCAGGTGCACCTGAAGAGCGGTGGTTACATCGTCATTGATGAAACCGAGGCGCTCGTGGCGATCGACGTCAACACCGGCCGCCATAAGGGCGGCAAGGATCAGGAAGCGCTGATCCTCAAGGTTAACATGGAGGCGGCGGAGGAAATCTGCCGGCAACTGCGCCTTCGCAACATGGGCGGACTCATCGTCCTCGACTTCATCGACATGAAATCGGGCCGTGACCGGCAGCAGGTGCACAACCGGATGCGGGATGGTTTGCGCCGGGACAAGGCCAAGACGCACATTCTGCCCATCTCCCAGCTCGGCCTGATGGAAATGACCCGCCAGCGCCACAGTGAGAGCGTCCGCGCGGCTGTCTATGACGATTGCCCGTATTGCAAGGGACGCGGCAAAGTGAAGAGCGCCATCACCATGAGCGTGGAAATCCAACGCAAACTCCAGGAAATCCTGAAACGCCGCACCCGCGACGAATCCGATTTCCAACTCCGCATCGTCGTCAACCCAACCATCCTCGACCGCCTGCGTACCGAGGATGAGAAGCATCTCATCGAGATGGAAAAACGGTACTTCGGCAAGCTTTCGTTCCGCGCCGACAACGGCATGCACGCCGAACAATTCAAGATCGTCAACGTCACCAATGGCGAAGAACTCGCCAGCGTCGGCTGCTAAAAGCCAATCGCTAAGTCCAACCGCCCCGCAGGCAACTGCGGGGCGGTTTTTATCGGGTAATCACCCACCACGGTGCCGTCCTATAGAGCGATTTAAATGGAACTGTAGCCAATTGGTTGGAAAGGATTTGCCCGCCCTCACCCTGCCCTCTCCCCCAGGCGAGGGTTTTTACCTTTGGAATCATCAGGTTTTTTTATACGCATCCACCAATCCAGCCGTGGGTGTATTCCGAAGCGCTGGGAGCGTTTCACCTTCTCCTCGGGGGGAGAAGGCCGGGATGAGGGCGGGCGACAAGGTGCTTCCGGCATCCTGCCGGAAGATCAAACTGAATAATAATAGGCTCTGCTGTCCTGAAAGTGCGAACGCCCTCTGGCATGGCAGCGCTCTCGGGCAATGTTAGATCTGCCGGCAGAATGCCGGCAGCACTTTGGGGGCACGTCCGCGCGATTGGTGGATGCCCTGACAATCGATGATAAACGTGAATATCGAAACCTTCTCCCAGGGGACAAGGTGGTGCAAGGTCGACGTTCCGCAGAGGGCGGGCTAAAAAAAATCCTGAGTCGCTTTGCGCGGCTCCAGTTTTTTTCAATCGTCATCGAGTCTTCCCACCCTTTCACTCCACACTCAAGACCGTCGCTGACTGATTCGCGCCCCCGAAACTGACTTGCACCTGGTCGCCCGCCTTTTTGCCGGCCAATTGGCCGCCCAACGGTGATTGCGGAGTGATGACGAGGATTTCCTTGCGGTCATGCAGCACTTCCGTTCCCCCGGCGCGCGGGCCGATGAAATACAATGAATTGTCCCCGCCCATTTCCAGCTCCACCAGCGCCCCGATGTCAATCGGCTCGTTGACGCCAAAAGCACGCGCCTTGAGGTTTTCAAAATCGGCGATCGCCGCCTCCAGTTCCGCGGCCTGTTTGGACTGGCCGTGCGCCAGATAGGATGCCTCCAGACCGCGGGTGTCGTATTTGTTTTCCGCCTTGTTTTGCTCGTGCGTGGCCTCGGCCCGGGCAAAACGGGCTGCCCGAAAATAAACCTCCAATTCGTCAGCGAGTTTCCCCAGGATTTTTTTGATAATGGCGCGCTTGTTCACGGTGAGTAACCCTATGGAAGAAACCGGCCGGGCAGCAACCTATTTTCGCATCTGAATGATTCGTGTCATTGAACTTTTTCCGGAATCGGGCAGACTGGGAGCGCAATGAGAATTCTCGCCCTCGATCACGGCACCAAGCGCATCGGCGTGGCGGTGAGCGATGAGACTCAAACCATCGCCCAGCCGCTCGAATACATTCCCGCCGAACCGTTCGCGGATTTCCTGGTCCGGCTCAAAAAGATCCTGGCGGAAAAAGAGGTGGATTTGGTGCTCATCGGCCTGCCCCGCAACATGGACGGCAGTTACGGTCCCGCCGCGCACAAGGTCGAAACCTTTGTCAGCGTGCTCAGAAACGCCATCGCGGTGCCGCTCAAAACGTGGGACGAGCGGCTCACCTCCGCCATGGCCAACCGCATCTTGATCCAGGCCAATGTCCGGCGCGATAAGCGCAAGGAAAAGGTGGATAAAATGGCGGCGGCGATCCTGTTGCAAAGCTATCTGGATGTCATTTGATGAGGCCGCCGGATCATCCCAGTTCCGTCGTGGATCCTTTGAAATTCAAACTGGTGATTGCCTATGACGGCACGGCTTACCAGGGCTGGCAGGTTCAGAAAATCGGCACGGGCGTGCAGGAGAAAATCGAGGAAGCCTTCGCCAAAATCTTTCCCGGCGTGAAACGGATTCATGGCTCGAGCCGCACGGATACCGGCGTTCATGCCCTGGGCATGGTGGCACACGTCGAAATATCCAAGGCTGAGTTCAAGATGCCGGCCGCACGCCTCGCGCTCGCGCTCAACGCCTTACTGCCGGACGACATCCGCGTCCTCTCGGCAGTGCGGGCAGCGCCCGGGTTTCACGCGCGCTTCGATGCCACCGGCAAACAATACCGCTACTTCGTGTGGAATCATCACGCCATGAATCCCCTGTTGATCAAACACGCGTGGCATTTTCCCGTGAAACTGGACCTCGCCAAAATGCGGGCGGCGGCGGAACGATTCATCGGCCGGCACGACTTCCGCTGTTTCGCCGGCACGCGCCCTTATGAGATGGAATCCAATGTCCGCACGCTCACTCGTTGCGACCTCAAACGGTCCGGCCCGCAACTGACCTTCATCATCGAGGGCGACGGGTTTCTTTACAAGATGTGCCGCGGCATCGTGGGCACTTTGGTGCAGGTTGGCCAGGGCAAGATCCCGCTGGCTCGCGTGGACGACATCCTCGCCAGCCGCGACCGCCGCGTGGCGGGAATGACCGCCCCTGCCCACGGGTTGGTCCTGTGGAAAGTATATTACCGGCGAGGCCGCAAGCCGGAAACCGGCACCCGGAATCGGAAGCGTATGCCGGGCCGATGATCGACACCACTTCTCCCGTTTGGCGAAAGTGAACCCCGCCCAAAGATTTGTGAAATACCCAAGGCGGGATTGGCGGATGCGTTTACGCCGATCAAAATTGCGTGGACGCTGTCCCCTCTCCGCTCCCATCAGATGGGAGCGGAGAGGGTCAGGGTGAGGTGAGGGCAACCCTCTTTCCAAACTAGTGGCCAGAGCTATTCTTTAAACGCTATAATTCTCGTTGCATGAACATCGTCCTCGTTGAACCGGAAATTCCGCCGAACACGGGCAATGTGGCCCGTTTGTGCGCCGCGACGAAATCCGTGTTGCACCTCATCGAACCGTTCGGTTTCAAATTGGATGACGCCCAACTAAAACGCGCGGGCATGGACTATTGGCAGCAGGTGAAATGGCATCGCTGGAAAAACTGGGGTGAATTTGCCTCAGCCCATGGGGCCTACGCTGCCCGCTTCTGGTTCATTGAATCCGGCGGACCAAGGATCTACAGCCAGGTGAAATTTTTGCCGGAGGATTATCTGATTTTCGGTCGTGAAACGGCCGGCTTGCCAAAGCAACTGCTGGAGCAACACCGCGACCGCTGGCTCCGGATTCCCATGTTCAATGAACATTCCCGTTCGTTGAACCTTTCCAATTGCGCCGCCCTGGTTTTGTTTGAGGCCCTCCGTCAACAACATTTCGCCAACGAGCTACGGTGATTAGCCACAGAGGCACAGAGACACCGAGAAAAGACCGCGGAACGAGAGTTCAAGACAGGATTGACAAGATTCACTGGATAAAAGTTTTTCGGCAGAGGCCGGCTTGGGCCGACGCTGACGATTTAGCATAATTTTCTCAGTCAATTATGTCCCTTCCATGCCTGTTCCCGTCCATCGTGTCCATCCTGTCGAAAATCAGTTACCAGCTCTGTGACTTTCGCCATTGGCTCGCCGCCGCTTGGCGGCCTCTGTGGCTCTGTGCCTCTGTGGCCAATTTTGAAATTGTATTGAACTGGCCACCGGTTAACGGCTAGACTTTGCGGAGGATGGGCGCTTGGCGCAGTGGCTAGCGCATCTCGCTTACACCGAGTAGGTCGGGGGTTCGAGTCCCTCAGCGCCCACCATTTCCTCTCAGGGTTTGAACCAGGCGAGCGTGGTCAGGTACAGCGTGTTTTGTTGTGTCTCTGGCATGCCCTGATTGCCTGTTTAGGTTTCATTGCGTGAAATGTGGAATTTGTGACGGGAGATTTCAGATGAGGCCGCGGTGCTCGGCGTCTTTGCGAAGCGGATGGCCCACGGGCAGCTTCTTCAGGAGCTCCTTCTGAAATGCGGCGGCGCGTTTCTTCTGATCGTCCGCTTGGCGGGACTTATCGGTCAGATGCCGCTGACCCTTGATATCCGAATTTTGCAGCGCGTCCGCCCAGCCGCGCAACTGGCGCGAGCACGACTCGGCCAGAGACTTCAAATTCAAAATTTGAGCATTCAAATCGGCCGGCCCCTTGACCTTGTTGGCGCGGCGCTCCTTCAAGCAGAGCATCGAGCGCACCTCGCCCGCCGACCCGCGCGCGATGTAGATGAATTGAAGCAATTCGTTGGTCGTCCCGCGCTCGAAACCTTCGGCGATGTTGTTGGAAACCGACAGCGCCGCGCGATCGAGCTGGTCGCGAAAACCGCGGCTGGGGCGGAAGGATTCGTTTTCCAGCAGGTCTTCGGCGGCTTCATAAAGTTCGGCGGCCTTCCGCCACACTGGCAGGTCTTCAAATCGTTCGTAGGTCATGGGGGATTGGAGGTTGAGGTCTCATTTGGATTTGAGATTTGAGATTTCAAATTCGAAATACTTGGCGGGCTAAGCGGTCTGTCTGAGTTCGATCAAGGTTCCATCCCGCAGCAACTGCATGCGGCGGCCGCGCCATTCCACAGTGTTGCCCGCGAAGGCGGCAAACCAGACCACGGTTTGGAGCAGATCCTTCAACGGCACCAGCCACGCATCCGAGATCAATCGGCGGCCGGGCGTAAAATAGAACTGCAGCTTTTGCGCCAGGGCAATCCGCGTGAGCAACAAGAGCAGGGCTGTCAGCGGCAGGCTCGCGCCCTTGGTCGTAAAGAGCGACACCACCAGCCAGAGCAGCGCCCAGAGGGTGGCGTTGGATAAAATACTAAAGAAATAGGGCGCCGGCTGGCAGACCCGGATGGTTCGGGCCCAGCGGACCTGATGTTTCCAGACGTCGGCCCAGTTCATCGGCGCATCCCAGCATTCCACCACCACGGGGCACAGCTCGATTTGATAGCCGTTCTTGTAGATCCGGTTGCCCAATTGATAATCGTCCGCCAGGCAATTCGCCAGCGCGCCAAACCCGCCGATCTGCGCGAGCGCTCCCTGCCGCAGCAGGATCGCCGCGCCGAGCGCAAAATCCAGCGGCCCCAGACTTTTCGATTGCAATACCTGGCTCCAGAAATCCGCGTTCACCGATACCGCCTCGCACCGCATCGCAAAATTCACAGGATTGGCCAGGCGATAAAAGCAATTGACCAGGCCGACTTTTTCATCCCGCAAAGGCGCCACAAAATTCGCCAGAAAATCCGTGGGCACCCGGACATCCGCGTCGCTGATCAGGATGAGTTGGTGGCGCGCCGCTTTTTCCAACTGCACAAGTTTGGCAACCTTGGCGTTCGCATTCCCCGCCAGGTCGCACAAGACCAGTTCCGTGTCCACAGCCGGATATTTTTGTTGAAGTTCGCGGACGATTTTACAGACGGGATCGGCGTTATCCGCAACGCCAAACAGAATCTGCGTCGGACCGCGATATTCCTGCTTGAACCAGCTTTCCAGCGACCCCGCAGTGGTGGCATCACATCCCTTGAGGGGTTTGAGGATGGAAATGCCGGGGGCAAACGCGGCGGCGGCGTCAGTGATTCGTTGGTGCAAAGGAAAATTGCGCGCGGCAAAGAATTGCCACACCACCAGCCCGCAACTCATGATTGCGAGCCCCCCCAGAATAAGATTCAAGCCATTCACCCCGGATAAGATAGCAGAAAATCAGGCGGCCGCTCCATCAGCTTTGGCTTCCGGATGGTCGTCCAAGACCAGCACGCCCAGCGGCTGCAGGTCATAGTTGCCCGAAAACGTGACCCCGGAGAGGAAATCATGCATGGGCTTGTAAAACTGGATACGGATGGGGGAATTTTGGTGGTTGATCAGGAAGAAAATGCGCGTGCCCTCTTTCTGCCGCATGCTGACCTCGATATTCTCGGGCACTTTCAGGAGCGGATGCAGGTTGCAGGTCTGGCGCAGCCAGGCGACCAGATCGTGATAAAAATGCTGGTGACTCATGGTGCCAAGATAAATCGCCCGGCCCAGGCCGAAATTATTCACCGTCATCGCCGGCCTCCCGGCGTAAAAATCCTTCGCGTAGTTCGCCAGAATCTGGCAGCCCTTCGGTTCGATGATGTCGCACCACAGGCGGGCCGGATGCATTTGACTCGTCGTGAAGGCTCCTTTGAACATCAGATGATTCTCCTGCCCGGGCGGGAGGGCGTCAAATTCCAAAACTTCCAGGCCGAACAAATCAGTCAGCTCGCACGGATACCCTTTGTCCGGCGCAATATGGTATTGATTGACGAGACCGGTGTTGAAGGTGGCCACCAGCGTGCCCCCGTTCTGGACGTAAAGCTTCAGGTTGTCCGCCTCGCTCGCGCTCAAAACGCGCATGGACGGCGCGAACACGATTTTGTATTGGGACAGATCCTCCCCCGGCCGCGCAAAATCCACCTGAAAATTCCGGCTATGCAGCGCGTTATAGAAGAGCTGGACATGCTCGCGCAGGTTGAAAAAATTGTTCGGCTGCATGGGCTGGCTCAAGGCCCAATCATTCTCATCGCTGTAAAGGATGCAGACATTGGACACGACCTTCGTGTCCTTGAGCGCGGGCGCCAGCAGCTTGATTTCCTCCCCGATCTGGGTGATCTCCGAGAGCGTGCGCCGGTTCCCCTCCAGATGGTGCGAAAGAATCGCCCCGTAAAACTGCTCGCAACCGATTCGCGGCTGGCGCCAGCGAAAATAAACCACTCCGCTGCCGCCGCGCGAAAGCAATTGAAACGTGAACAACCGGATCAACCCGGGACGCACCAGCGAATTCACCTGCTCCCAGTTCACCTGCCCCGCTTTTTGTTCCATCGCCCAAAATCCCACGTCGCTGTCCGGCGTGCGGATGTTGGTTTTCTTGAGCGACCGGACCATGTCCAGGTCGCACGCCAGCTCGGCGGCCTTGGCTTTGATGGCGACATTGCTTTCCATCGAAACAAAGTCCACCACCTCGGCCATGTCAAAGTGATCGTACTTGCGCACGAACGCGCGCAAGGTCACCGTCACCGGGTGCTCCGGACAGCGTTCATGCAGGATGTCCGCCTGCATCTTGATGAATTGCACCATCGTATCGCTGCTGAAACGGCTCCAATCAAGCGCCAGCGCCGGATTATGCATCGTCGGCACGTACATCGGCATCGGCACCTGCTCCCAGTCCGTGACGGTCTGGGCCCAAAAGCGCAGGCCGAGCATTTCGTTCAACCGGGAAATCGTCTTGTATTTGGCCTGCAGCCATTGGTGCCATTCCTTTTTGGTGGCCGGGTTGAACGAAAATTCGGTTTCGTTGCCGCCGATGCTGTTGTCGAGCTGCCAGGCAATCAATTGGGAATGATCTCCCACCGCGTCAATCATCGCGTTGACGATCCGCCGGGAATATTCCCAGAACGAATCACTGGACAGACAGATCGCGCGGCGCGTGCCTTCGTGCTTCGAGATCCCTTTCTCGTCCAACGGCAGAATTTCAGGATGTTTCAAGGCCAGCCAGATGGGCGGTGCCGCGGTGGGGGTTCCCAGAATCACCTTGATGCCGTGGCGCTCCATGATGTCCATGACGCGTCGCAACCAGGAAAAATCGTATTTGCCCTCCTCGGGTTCGCAGATGCCCCAGGTGAATTCGCCGATGCGCACCACATTGATGCCGGCTTTGGCCATCAGAGTGGCATCTTCTTCCCACAAAGCTTCGGGATTTTCGCGGGTGCCGCTGTAGGGGAACACCCAGTGCTCCGGGTAGTAATCAACTCCAAAATACATATCAAATTTCGGGTTTGAAACGACATTAAAATCATTCCGCGGGACTTGCAACCAAAATCGCCGGAACCGCCTCCGTCACACAAACCGCGAATGGCGGGGTTTAGCCACAGAGGCAGCCGATGATCGGCACCGGAGCGCGCAAGAGGCTTTGGCGGGAAAAGCCGACGGCACAGAGGAGGCGGACCGAGGACCGGAGACGGACGAAAAGCTTTAACCACAGATAACACTGATCTGCACAGATAAAAGACCAAATGAGCACGGTGGTTTTCAAATGGAGTCCCATCTGTGTTAATCTGTGCCATCAGTGGTCAATTTCGTCTTTACGCTGCCCGGCGGATTTGCTTGCCCCGGACTTTGCCTGCCGCGTATGATACGCGTTGGCATTGCCAGTTAAAATTAAAATTCTGCGCGCGTAGCTCAATTGGATAGAGCGTCGGTCTCCGAAGCCGAAGGTTGTGGGTTCGACCCCCGCCGCGCGCACCATTTTTCGCGCTCCGCGCGAAAAATGCCGCGCCGTAGTGCAACGTAGGCGGGCCAGCCTGCCTTCCGCCATCGTCCGACCTACGACTCTGCAGGCCAGTCCTTGGGAGAAAGGCTGAATGCTGAATTGCCGCTTCCGATGTAAAACCTCAATGGAATCAATGATTATGTGCGATTTTGCCTTTTCCAATCGACTGTTCCACGTCGCTGGGAACATGGGTGAAATCACCGTAAAACCAGAACAGAAACCAGAACACTTGGCTGAATTGGGGAAATGGGGATTCTGACGGTCTGGCTCGGGTTTTGGCGTTTTGGGGAATGCTTGGCGTGTTCAGACTCCTTTTGGGACGGAAAAGACGCCACTGACTGTTTGGCGCAAGAATCCCACCCCATACCGTCACCGCCGTTACTCGCTTTGGGGGATTTTCCACTTTCCAACCCGATTTCTGACCTAAAAACTCATAGTTCCTTGTTTTGACATAACGCTATTGAGCCAGATTACAAAAGTGGTTTCAGACCGTGGGACGGTTTGACCGTCACCGATGCAACAACCGCGCCCGACTGGAATTGTCATTATGCGCTGGTGTAATGACTTTTGGAACGGCGGTATCGTATGAGAATACACCAACGCGACACGACGAAAGCCGAGAAACAAGCGGGTTTGGTCAATGGGAAACAGATTTCACCAGTGACTTGCGGAGCACCGTAAGCAGGCGTGTGAGAGACGCCGGACGACCATCTTTTGGCCGCGGTTGGCCATTCATCCACACCTAAAACTGGCGGCTGGTGGTGAATGGCACCCGTGAAAGTTGGATTTTCAGGTTTTTGTTCCGGTGATAATCCTTGATAGAAATTCGCAGGTCTGCTTTCATAACATTATGTTAACAAAGGTGAAAATGAAAACAACCGTGCACACCACTTTGCACGACCAGTCGTATATCAATAGTTAGGCTGGTTGCAGGATGGAAGCACTTTTCTATATCGCGGTAGCGTCCGCCATTCTTGGTGGAATAGTTGGTTGGTTTTCGCGGGGAAAGTTTTACGTGGCGATTCCGATTTGCGCACTGCTGTCATTTTTAATTTTGGTCGTCTTGGTGGTGTCATCGGCTTCGGGTGACCGCGTGACGTGGCGGAATTGGCCCGAGGCGATGGTTTGGTATGCTTTCCCATTTTTACTTTTTATATTAGCGCCGTGTATTGTTGCGGGAGTCATTATGACCGTCGTGTCATATTTTGTCAGGCGTCGCACCAAACGTGAAAAGGTATAATTATCTGCTGCCTAACCAGTCGCCGGAGCCAACCGCCGTCCTGTCAGGCCGTAGCTTTGGAGCGAAGGCTGATGGCGCTGTTGTTTCCCGAAAAGTCGCATACGCGTCAACCTAAGCATAAGCCGGCAGCGGCGAGTGTTTCGTAAAAGTTTTCCCGGTCTTTTCTCTGTTCATAGCAGGCGTGGTGGTGCAGATGCCATTCGACCCATTGGGCCAAGGGAACTCCCAAGACTGTGGCTGCAAACCAGCAGGAGCATTGTCCCAGAATGCGGGCCAGACGTAACAGACTGATGTGCCGTTGCTGATCGCCCAGCAACTCCATGGCGTCGCAGAGGCGATAGACGGCGATACAAAACAAGAGCTTGGTCATGACCGAGAGGCGCAGCAGGTTAGCGGTGCGGCAGTTGAGTTGGCGCAATCCTAAATGGCTTTTCCAGGCTTTAAAAATGATCTCAATGCGCCAGCGCACCCGGTAGATGGGCTGGAAAACTTTGGCTGGCCAGATGGATCGGGGGACGTTGGTCACAAAGATGTTCCAGCCCAAGAGATACAAATGCTCGGCGCTGGGGTTGAGCCTGCGATCGCGATTGCTGCGTGCCTTGCGCCGTCGTTGGTTGGCGAGGGCTTCAGGCACGGGTTGGGCGACCAGACGCACCGGCACCTGCTCCCGGCCCAACAGGACGTCGCCCTCCCAAGTCTGGCCGGGGCGCAGTTTGGCCGCCAAATCCAGGGATTGGCCGGTTGAGCGATCATAGAGACCAACCCCATGCCGGTAACGGCTGAGGAAATACGCCTGAGCCAGGGAAATTTGTTCCAGGACCTTCAAGACAAAATAACCCAGATCCCGGATGACCAGATCGCCGGGCTGGAGGAGTTTAAGGATGTCGGGCGAGGCGCTTTGGTCATTGCGGGTGAAACCCGAAAGGGACAAGTGCAACACCCTGGCCTGAAGCAGATCGCAAACAAACTGGAGCTTCAAAGCGGCATAGCGGCGATGGCGGCCATTGGCGGGGCCGGGAAAGGCGCCCGCCAGGTAATCGGGCAGAGGTTCGACGGTACTGTCATGGAGCAAGACCCGCCGGAAGGCAGCAAACCAGCCGTGTTTTTTCAAGGGGGCGACCAATTGACCAAAGAGCGCCGCTGCCACCTGAGCGAGGAATTGTTCCAGCTGCGGGCTCAGGCGCTGATGCAGAGCTTGTTTGGAATAGGGGGTTTGAGCCGCCAAGCCGACGACGGCGGCGATGCGTTCCAGGGAAAGGGTGGTTTCGGCGGCCAGACCGGCCAGCGCGAGGAGGAACTTGGGGATGGGAATCTTGCGAGGCAGTCGCTGGAGAAAGCCGCTCTGGCGGGCGAGGCTTTCCGCGTCGAGATCGGTCAAGGCGGAACGCAAATGTCGGAGGTTTTGTTCGACAAACTGGAACAGAACGTTGGTGTTTGAGAGCATATGTATATAGTATAAATACTATATTATTGTCAAACGGGTATTTCCGGGTTACCCTCGACCTTGTTTATGGGTTACGTCATTAAAGTGCAGAAGGTGGAGCGCCCGACCAATCGCTCATTTTATCTCAACTTGCCAGCCGTCCTGGCGGAAGCACTGGATATCCAGAAAGGCGAGCAACTCCAGTGGTCAATCGAAGACAAAAACACACTGATCCTGTCCCGCCTCAAAGCTCAAAAACCCCGCCCCCTGCGGCACAAGCCTTAACTTGACGCGTATGCGAAAAGTCGGGATTCACATCGCGAGTCGGCGGTGGCTCAGCTTTTTACGTTAGGTGGCATTCGCACCCAAAACTGGCGGCTGGTGGTGAATGGCACCCGTGAAAGTTGGATTTTCAGGTTTTTGCTCCGGTGATAATCCTTGATAGAAATTCGCAGGTCTGCTTTCATAAAGGCATGGTAGAAGCCGCACTGCAAAAGTCACTCATGCACGGCCTCGTGCATGGTCGGTCGTATATCAATAGCTAGACGCTCAAGCCACCATGCTTTCCATCGCTGCCATACAAGATGACGACGTGAGCTTCCTCATGTTGGCGAATCGTGTTGCTGACCAAACCCTTCGGCAATTCCATCCCACCAACGTTTACTTGGTCCGCACTGACCACTGGTTTGACCATAAATGGCTAGGCTTTTCTGGTAAAATACTCGGAGCACTAAGTGTTACCAAGCGCCGCTTGACCATTCCACCGTTTGTTCCCAATCGAGTAATTTCTCAAGAAACTTACTCAACCGACGAGGGTACGGGCGCGTATGCTCATACCGATGCGCCACCTTTACATCTGGTTCAACCCAGCAGACAGAACCTCACACGGTTCATTGACAGGGTCACACAATCAGGAGTGTTCATTTGGTTTAGCGGTAGCACGCAACAAACTGGCATGGGCAGCATTATGACTTACGTAGTGGCAGGCGATTCGCAGATTGCGTGGTATGCATCATTTCAAAGGGCTGCAGCGTGGCAGATTAACAAAGTGTCTGGCCTTTCCAAGAGCGAGTTGTTGCATTTGACTGACGGAGTTGTACATGAGCAGGACGTCTAACCAATTTCTGGAGCCATCCGCCGATGACGGCAGGATTTCCGCTACGCGGTCAACGCCTCAATTCGGCGTTGGCTCACTGCATGGTCGTTAGGTGTCTTGGCCCACGTCATTTTATGAGTTGTCTCGGAGTCCATTTTGCACTGACAGAAAAAGAGGTCGCACACCTCCGCTCGCTTACCGATGAGCAGGCCAGGCTTAAGCATTTGCAGGAGGTTATCGAACCGGCGTATTTAGAGCAGCAATCAGATTTCGCAGCGGAGAGCGACAAGTCGTGGGATGCCATGCACCGCACGCTTGCCGACGGACAGTTGGCCATTCATCCACACCTAAAACTGACGGCTGATGGTGAATGGCACCCGTGAAAGTTGGATTTTCAGGTTTTTGTTCCGGCGATAATCCTTGATAGAAATTCGCAGGGCTGCTTTAATAATATTATGCCAACAAAGGTGAAAATGAAAACAACCGTGCACACCACTTTACACGACCAGTCGTATAACAATAGTTAGGCGTATGAGCGCATGAACACACCCAACCATCCACAAGTCCCAACTCGCCCATTCTTCCGGGTGCTGGCAGGTTGCCTCTCATTGCTCATGCTTGTTGCCGCGCCGGTGTGGATTTACTTCGGTTTCACCGAGGGCGCGTGGTTGGCATGGTTGCTTGGATTGAGCACGCTTTTTGGAGCAGCGGGTTTCGCGGGTGGAGCGTTGACCGGTCATTGGTTTCGTTTCCGAAGACAATGAAACCGTTGCCGCCTAACAATTTTCTGGAGCCATCCGCCGATTACGCGGCCAGTTCCGCTACGCGGTTAACGCCACTGGTCGGCGGTGGCTCATTTCCTGGTCGTTGACGTCTTGATACTATATGAAAATCACCAGCACTATCATTCTTGCCTTGTGCTGTAGTCTGTTCGCAGGTTGCCGCGCAAGCAATACTGCGTCTTCAAAAGTTCCAGCCACGCCGGAATCCATCACCAAGCAAGTTGAGCGGCTTAAACAGCAAACTGAGCGCATGGAGAAGCTTGCCGAACGCTCGCCTTATAGCTCACCAGACCTTCTTAAGGCTATCAATGACATGCGTATTGAGTGGGAGAATTATCCTCACCAGCAACAGGAGATGCGTGCCAAATTAACCGCGCAAGGAATTGTTATCCCTGACGAGAGGTATTATCAAGCACAAGAGGAATTTCTTGATGGAATGTCCCACGCTTTACAACTGATGGAGGAACAAATTACAAACTCAACGGCAAATATGAACCAGACGCCTAACCAATCCCCGGAGCCATCCGCCAGTGACGGGTCAAATTCCGCTACGCGGCCCCTGCCACAGGTCGGCGGTGGCTCAGGTCTTGGACGTTAGGCGTCTCGTGCTTATGAAAATTAGCCGACGATATGAAATTGCATTCGTTTGCTGTGGAGTGCTCTTGGGTTTTAATCTGGGAGTGTGGAGTTATGTGGCTTTCTTTTTGCCGCCAAACACAGACCGCAATGGGTTGGCAGAATTGTTGGCGAGTATTTGTTTGGTAGTTGGTTTGTTTTGGTTGACTGTGATGCGTGCCGAGATGCGTCGAAAGGATGATGCAAATGAAAAACCTGACGCCTAACCACCAAAGGATTGAAATGACCGGAGCCCGATGAGGATGTGGGCTTGGTGGAAGCGTGAACGCGTGGAGCGTCGCGAGTCGGCTGTTTTGCTTTATTGTTTAGGTTGGCTTTTCCCTAATTGAAACAAGCGCAAATCGCCATTTCCGACAATGACGCCTTCCCTTGTTCTGGTTCTGTCATCGCCTGAATCATAACGAGCAACCAATTTACCGTCGCCCGAACGAATCCAGTTGCCGTCCATGCGCCCCAAAATCTTTCCGGTTTTTCCCCTAATGTAATTGTCGCTCATAGATTTTAAGCGTTTTGGATTTTCAAAATGTTTCGGACGGTGGCCGGATACCAATTTTTCCCATTGCGGGTTTGAATCCCTCGACGATTCAGACATTCACAGACACCTTGAAGGGTTTCAACTCCCGCGGATTTGATTTCTTGGATAATGGGAAACACCTTACTGGCAAAATCCACCTTGGCCGCTTTGTTTGCTGTAATCATCGCTGCCACGGCCTTTTCTGGATTTGGTGTTCCCATTTTAATCCCTTTGGATTTTGCCGCCGCCATTCCTAAACGTGTCCGCTCTGAAATCAATTCCCGTTCCCTCTGCGCCACCAGCGCCAGAATTCCAACCGTAAAGCGGTCTGCGTTAGGGCAATCACAACAAACAAAATCCGCTCCTGAATTTTGAAGTTTCAAAAGGAATTCGGCATTTCTCGCTAATCTGTCCAATTTTGCGATTACGAGAATCCCCTTGGCCTTCTTTGCGTATTCCAGCGCCGCCGCCAATTGGGGTCTTTCTTCATCTGTTTTGCGGCCTGATTCAACCTCTTGGAATTCACGCTCCAATTCACCGATTTGATTTTGAACAAACCGCCTGACGGTTTCACGTTGAGCCGTCATTCCGTTCCCGTCCAAGCCCTGACGATTCGTGCTTACCCTATAATATCCGATGTAGTTTTTTATCATGGAGCCAGGAATACGAGTCCCCAAACACCACGGCGAATGAAAAAATAAAAAAACTATGGGGTGGCAAAGTAATCGTTTTCCGCCGATAAAAAATGATTTTAATGCGTCAGTTGGTATGAAAATGCCTAAACGCAATTGCTCCTTGTTAGCCAGCCGCACTCAGCCGCACTCCCCTTAATGAATCATCAGCCGCACACAATCACCGCCCACTGTGCGCCAATTCGTCTGTGGCGGTGGTTTTGACGGCGAAAAGGGATTCACACGGTAAGGAAATGGAACGGCCAGACGCAAAACGACGCATTTACATACGTATTCCCTCAGGAACGGGCGGCGACTGTCCCGTCATTTCTCAGCGTGGGCGTCTTTGAAGCGAGACTTTTTACATTAACCAGAAGTTCACTATTTTCGGCGCATTTAATATATCTGTTGCCGACAGGCTCGACAGGCCGGATTTGCTGCGATAAACTACGGTTAATTTGCGACTGAACCGGCCGCAAAATTTCAACCCAATGGCTTACGCGTTATGAACTCTGGCATCATCAATGACTGCATCATCATAGCTGCATGTGCGATTATAGGATTTTTTCCGTTTGACAAGAAGCGCATACGCTCAGGTTGGGCAAAGGTGGCTTTTGGCATTATTTCAGTCATTGGGATTTCTCACGGAATCGTGAGGCTGGCTTGGGATTTAGGGTGGTTCGCACTTGGCAGCGAGGCTGGTCGCCGACTCGATGATTATCTTTACATGGTAAGCGGCGTAATTTTAGGTTTCCTGTTTTCATTGATTTTGTCGGGACAGATGACCGGGACGAAGCGAGATTTGTGATGCGAGCCAACCTTAAACCTGAATGACCGAAAACGTTCAACACAAGACCTGTTAGACGGCATCAAACATCATGCGCCACATTATCGCCATCTGGTTGCTCGCTTTTCTGCTTGTTGGATGCGAGGATTATCGCCAAGGGACGGCTCTGCGGGTTTGGCGTTCACCAAGTTCCACTTCTGAGCAGCGTGCTCACGCCGTTTCGGAGCTTGTTAAGATTGGTGCGAGTCGGCAGACGGTTGAGGGCGTGCTCGGCACAAATGGAGTTTGGTCACGTTTTCACGGTTCTAGTACTGATATTACTGTAACTCCGTCACGTCAGTTACCAGACGTTGATTATTGGTTTCTGGATTACCGATTTTCAGGTGGAGGTGTGAATTTATTCTTTGACCCGCCGACTTCGTTTGGCGATAGATTTGTTCGAGTTGAGCCGTATTATGAGGTGCCATTCCAGCCACAAATGCACCATGAGTAAGGCCAAAGCCATCAGAGAAACAGGGCTCGTTTGATTTGAATTGTCTTTGGCGCGGATTCTGTCCGCTGCCGACAGGCTCGATAATTCACCCGGTTTTCGGCGGTTTTGTGTTTTTTCGGTTTTGTTTATCCAGCATCCGATTACGCCGTTCGGCGTCCTGGTGCTTGCGAAACACAGATTTCAGTCGGCTGGTTTGGTCCTTGAAACCATCAATCCGTTTCTTTAGCAAATCCGTTCGGGTGTCCCCCTCAATCACCTGCGGCGAAATACGAGGTGGCTGGCGAAACCAGGGATTCTGGGGGTCTGGTTTGCGGCGCCGGATTTACTCCAGATGCAGGATTCCGCGCTGCAAAGCGGTGGTGGCGGCCTGGGTGCGGTCGTTGGCGTTGAGTTTGGTGAGGAGGTGGCCGACATGGAGTTTCACCGTGACTTCCGCGATGCCCAGGGCACTGCCGATTTCCTTGTTGCTCCGGCCTTTGGCAATGAGCTTGAGCACTTCCAGCTCGCGCTCGGTCAGTTCCGCGCGGTTCATGCGTTCGGCGAGCCTCGTGCCGACGACGGACGAGATGGCGCGTTCGCCGGCGTGTACTTTCCGGATGGTGTCCATCAATTCCTCGCGCGCGGCGCTTTTCAAGAGGTAGGTGCGGGCGCCAGCCTGCAAGGAACGGTAGATGTCCTCCTCGCCATCGTGGGTGGAGAGCATGATGATCGCGGCTTCGGGAAACTCGGCGCAGATGGCCCTGGTGGCTTCGATCCCACCCATGCCCGGCAATTTTAAATCCATGAGCACGATGTCGGAGCGAACATTGCGAAATAGCTCAATGGCCTGGGAGCCGCTGGAGGCTTCGGCCTCGACGACCATGTCGGGTTCGAGGTCAATCGAACCGGTTAGTCCCATGCGGACAACGAAATGATCGTCCACGACCATGATGCGAATCTTTTTTTTCATCGGAATTAAGCGTTGTTATTCGTGACCGGGCGGTGCGAGGTTCGGGGCATGGCCGGCGTCGGCCACCGTGATGACAATCTCCGTGCCGTTGCCGGGCCGGCTGTGGAGCGAGAAATGTGCGCCAATTTTCTCGGCGCGTTCCCGCATATCGAGCAAGCCGAAGTGGCCCCCGCCGGCCTGACCCGCTGTGGCGGGATCAAAACCCATGCCGTCATCGCAGAGGCGGAGCTGGACGCCGGTGGATTTGTAGTTCAGGGTCACGTTGATTTTTTTTGCACCGGCATGTTTGAGGGCATTGGCGATGGCCTCCTGCGTGACGCGCAGGAAATGGTGTTCCGTGAGGGCGGGAAGTTTGCGGGGCACACCGCTCGACAGGACCGTTATTTCCACGCCCGACGCGGCGGAGAGCGGCGCAGTCAACTCCGTGAGTGCGGATGCAAGATCACTGTTTTCCAGCAGGTGGGAGCGCAAGTCCCACACGGAACGGCGGGCCTCGGAAAGACTGCGGCGCGTCATATTGCGGGCGAGGCCGAGGTAACGCCGCGCCGCCGCGGGAGAGCCGGTGAACTGCGCTTCGACCGCGTCCAACTGGATGGTGATCGCGGCGAGTTCCTGCTCCAGCGTATCGTGAAATTCCCGGGCAATGCGATCGCGCTCCTCCAGCACGCCCTCGTGTTTCACGTTTGCCTGAATGATTCTCGTTTGCCGCCGGACGCGGCGATCCAGCACCACGACCCACGCCAAGCCTGCAAGCAGGATGAAACTCAAGATGCCGATGGTCCAGAGCAGCCGGGCGAGAGTCCACCACGACGGTTCGCGGCGCACGGCGATGTTGGCGGAGGAACGCAGGAAAATCTCGACGGATTCGGGCGGGGGATAGTAGACATCGGGAACAATTCTTTCGCGGGCCGGGATCTCACGGGAGCGGATTTGTTGGGGCATCCATTTGTTCGGGGGCTGCGCCATGAACACCCCGGTCAGGATGATCTCGCTGCCAAGTTTCAAGGCCCGGAACCGCGCGTCAGCCTGTGGACTCTCAACATGCGCGGTGAAGATGGTGTTGGAGGCTTGAAGGACAAGGGTTTGCTGCACCGGACCGGCAACAAGGTTGATCAAGGAAGCGTTCACCTGCACAAGGAGACCTTCAAAATCCTCCGGAGAATTCAATGACGCCTCCAGCGTGACAGTCACGGGCGCGGGCAGCCCGGCCTTGCCGAGGATTTGAACCACCGCGTCTTCCAGGTAGGGTGTGTATTGGCCGGGCGACGTATAACCGGCAACGGACACACGATCGCCGGGTGACAGCTTCATGCCTGGATCGGTCATGACCCACAGGCCTGTGCCACCGCTTTGCATGAAGAAACTGCCGTCAGATTTTTGCAGCGTGACAACCCCGCTGACTTTCAAACGGTGGCCGAAATCGGCCTGCGAGTTGAACTGGGACAAACCGGCGATGGAAACCTCCTCCGGTTCGCCGGGCGAAGGTTCTTCAATCACCAAGTCGGCCGGGCTGGAAACCGCAACCCAAGGCATGCGCAACTGCCGTTTCATATTGAAACGGGAATAACACACACCGCGTAACCGCACGCGCGTGTTGACCAGTGCAGCCGCCTCGGCCTCCTTCAATCCTCGCACCGAGACCATGAGGCGCCGACCTTCCATCAGCAGGCTCAAATAATAACGGTCATGAAAGGAGTCATTAAATCTGGTGGCCGAACGGACCAGGCCGCTGACCTCGATCCATTGGCTGTCCTCGAGCCCGGTGGCCAGTTGATCAAAATTGATGCGGCGGGGAGCCGGCATTTGACCGGGACCCAGAACGTGAATTTCCGGGGATCTCACAATGGGTGCGAAATCCCCCTTGGCGCTCACGCCGGCCAGGGTTATTTCCTGGCCCGCCGCAACGGTGCCGGCCAGGTTGGTTTCCATCAGGACAAAAATCCCGGCGGTGGCATCCTGGATGAACAAGTTGTAGGCAAGCGGGTCGTAGTAAGTCACCACCCCGTGCAACTGCAATGGCAGATTTTTTCCGGCAATTTCCGGGGGCAATTGGCGGACTTGAACCACGTTGGTAAGCGCGGGCAGGGTCTTTTCCGTTTGCGAAGAGGCGTTCAGAGGGCCAAGCAAAACCAGCAGCCACGGCAGGCGGGAGACAAGATGGTTGCAGGTCTTCAGCATTTTGGTTGTTACCAGCCAAATTGGGGCAATGTCGGCGACTATTCCAGATAATTAAGCCGCCCGGACCCTATACTAAAGGCGTAGTTGCGGTTAAAACCATTGCTGCCGTTGACGGGAAGCCAAACCGGGTACAACTTGATTAAGCAATCCACTATCGGGAAACCAACAGATTCAAAAGTTATCGCGACCCATGAAATCCATAAAGCAAATATTCATCGTTCTGGGCCTCTCAAGCATCGTCTCCGCGGCAACCGCCCAAACCACCAACATCATCCTGCAAACTGATTTTGACGGAGATGCCGGCGAAGGCAATCTCAACAATGACTACGGATATGCCTATGCCGGATCGTCAGCCGGCACAGTGCCCGCGGGTTATTCCGGGGCCATCACGGCGGGCGTTGGCGTGGGTGGCACTTCCGCCAATTCCATTTCGCCGGATTTTACATTGCTGCCGGGCGACCCGAATTGGAACAGCCCGTCTCTCGCTTATGTTTATGCCGGGGTGGGAAACGGCACGCAATTCGGAGGCCCGATGTCCGCCATCACCCCGACGGCAGTGTTGGGTTCGTTTATATTGAGCGCTGATCTTCAGCTTTCAGGACTTTTGCCCAGTTTGACCAATGCCGACGTCACCATTACCAAGGTTCAGTTTTTTGACAGCGGCAACAATATCATTTTTGATTTTGCGGGGGATGCCGGCAATGTCGGCTCAAATTATGTTCATCTGGCGGTCCCATTGTCATCTCTTTCCTATGCCGCCGACGCCACGCATCCGGTCAGTGATTTTACGAATGCTGCGGTAGTGAGTTCAATTGCGGGATTTACAGTCGAGTTCGCGGTTCAGGGTCTGCCCGTGGGGGTGATCGGCGGCACCGGCGCCAATCTCATCTCACCTCCGTTTGGTTTCACCAGCACCGGGGCACTCAACGTTGACAATATCGAGCTGATTCAAACGGGAAACACAGTGCCCACGCCCATGCAGGAAAGACCCATCTGGCAGGCTGACTTTGCCGATACCTTCCCCAACGCCGGCGGCTACGGCTTTCATTTTCGCGATGGCACCGACGGTGCGAGCGGCGTTGTGACCACGAATGCAGGGGGAGGAATCGGAGGCGGCAACTCGCTCGAATACACAGTGAACCTTTCATCCTGGAGCAGCAGTCCGCCGGTTTCATTTTCAGGCTTTGGAGTCGGTGCGATTGAAAATCCGATTCCTTTCGGACTGGCCTCCAGCAACAAAGCGTCCTATCGGGTCTATGTCTCGGCCAAGGCGGGAGGACTTGCCAATGGTGCCAGCACCAACATCCCTGCGGTGATGGACTTGTTATTTAGTGTGCCGGCCGGCGCCGAATCCCCGAGCAACGCAACGCCGGCGGTGGTGCTGGACCTGGCACCGGCATTAACTTTGACGACCAACTGGCAGTCCTTCGTGATCGACGGGGCAACCAGTCCGGTCGGGGTAAACAACGGCGGTTCACAGGCCTTGTTTAACCGATATTTTTCGGTGGTTAACGCAATGCAAGTCCAGGTTGCAACCCAGGGCAATCCTGATATTGGGGCGCAATTTGGATTCGGCGCCAGCACCACGATCGACATTGGTAACATCAAAGTAGTGGAACTGGTTCCGGGATTGCCGCCACTATCGGTGACGAGAACCAATAACCAAACTGCAGTCTATTGGACGGATCCACGTACTGGCGGCACAGCTCAATTGCAAAGCTCAACCAGTGTGGCAGGACCTTATCTCAATGTTCCGGGCGAAAGTTCAGGAGCGAATTCTCCCTACATCGTTCCAGCCGGATCAGCACAGCAGTTTTACAAAACCATTTGGATTCCCTGACCGCGCAACCAAAACCGCTCCGGGCAGGCGGGGCGGCTCCTCAATGAATTTATAACAAACCGAACCGTTTGGAATCGCAGCCGTTGCGGGCAATGACCGCACCGACCTGCGCCCCTGGACCGGATCAAAACGACTTTCTAACCAACATCCTGTTTGCCCAACCGTGAAAACTGTCAATCCACCTTCGCCCCTCCATTCGACCAGCCGGGGTCTACCCAGGGAAACAAGCCCCAACGAGGGAACGTCGACTTCCTCCATCTTGAGGCGCAGCCGGAAACAGGCCTTCACCTTGATTGAACTGTTGGTGGTGATCGCCATCATCGCGATTCTGGCCGCAATGTTACTGCCTGCGTTGGCGCGAGCCAAAGAACGATCAAAACGGATTGCTTGTGTGAATAATCTCCGGCAAATCGGGGTTGGCATGTATATTTATGCGGGCAATTACAACGATTTTGTCATCTCGGCGCTGGCGGCGAATGCCACCGCGCCTCCCAACTTGCCCCAGACATTCAACCAAACCGCCGTCAGCCCGCCGGAAGCCGGTCAGGCCAATGATGTCAGCTTGAACATCACTCAAACCAACACGAGTTCAATCTGGACTTGCCCGGATCTTTCAGGCTATGGCACCTCTTTCAACGCCACGCCCGGTGGGACGGGTGGACCGCAATGGCAAATCGGTTATCAGTATTTTGGCGGCATCTCTTGGTGGTACAATAAATTTTATTCCGGCCTCAAATCAGCCAGCCCGATAAAACTGGGCAATTCCAAACCGACCTGGGCGTTGGCGGCGGATTTGGTTTGCAAATATACCGGGGGGACGGGAAACCCGTGGGGAGCAAGCACGGGCGGCTTCGTGGCGCACCAGCGGCCGGGGGCACGATTCCCGGACGGCGGCAACCAATTGACGGTGGATGATTCCGTCCATTGGATCAAATTTGAAAACTTGCTGGCCATCACCAGTTTTGCACCCGGCACATACAATTACTATTTCTTTCAAGACGATCTTGGGGGCATGAATCCCGCCGTTGTTCCGGCGTTAAAAGCGACCGGGCCGTAACACTGCACAGAAGGTGAGGTTGTGCACCAGCCTCTCAGCAATTGTCGTTTTCCCGGCACCGCTTCCCCCATCCACGGCGACAACTATGAGGATTCGCAGTTTGGTCCGAAGGCGTTCTATCTCTTGGAAAATGATGTGCTCGGGAACATTCATTCTCCAGTGACTTTGTTGGGCCACTCTTGAGGCGTATACGGCCAATCCAACTTCTCGCAAGCATCGTACCATAACTCATAAACCTCGTGGCAATACATCACGGGAATATACCCCAGCTTCAAGTAGGTCTGGCGACAGCCCGGGCAATCGCTTCACATCCACACTTGGACTGCTCAGATGGGCGAGGCCAATCGCTTCAATTCTGCGGTGGTCAAGGCGGCGGTGGTGTCGCCCCGCTCAGGTTGCCATGCATCTCAGGGTGCGGCCCCTGCAAGTACTGATCGAGCTTTTTCTTCTGGTCGTCGGTCAGGATCTCGCGGATTTGTTTGTCGGCTGCATAGCGCTGGGGCCTCACCTTGGCCAGGCGCTCTTCGCGCGACAGGCTTTTGTCCTGCACGAGCTTCTGCTGGGTGTCATGCAGCTTTTGGAGGATTGGTGTGATTCTAGCCTGTTGATCGCCGGTGAGATCAAGTTTCTCGGTCAGCACTTTCAGCATCTGCCCGACTATCGGCACGTCGTCTTGTGCGGCGCTCTGACCGCGTTCGTCCTTGTCAGTACCACCAGGTCGCGTAGCGGTCTGCTGCGCGAGCGCGGTCAGTGCGACAATTAACATGGTTCCAATTGTAAGTACACGGAATGAATAGCGGTTTTTCATATGATTCGCTTTGTAGCGGTCATGCCTCCGCTCGTCAATCGCAGGTTCCGAATTCTTGAACAAAGAGGCGGCAGATGTCCAGGAATGAGCCCTTCCGATGGTGTTTTCTGTCGGAATCGCCAGTTTGAGCTTTGAGCTTGCAGATTGTTGCCGTAGAAAGGAACAGGATGAGCTTGCAGGATCATACTGGCCCAAAGAAACAAGAAAAGCCGCGGCGAAAGCCCGATTCGCGTGTGCGGCGTACCCACGAGAGGCTTGGCGCTGCTCTGATTGAGTTGATCCAGAAAAAGCCGATCGATGACGTGACAGTGCAGGAAGTGCTGGATCGCGCGGCAGTCGGTCGCTCCACCTTTTATCTTCATTTCTGCGACAAGAATGACCTGCTTCTCAGCCAGTTGGAGAAGTTCCTGGAAATGATGAGCGGGGCACTGAGCGTTCGCAAGGAAGAGTCGCGTCGAGTTGTCCCTGTGGCGGAATTGTTTGAGCACATCGGCACCCAGAGGAAGATCTATCGTGCGCTGGCCGACTCTGACCGCCTCAACGATTTCTTCGATCTCGCGCAAGGCTACTTTTCACGCGGGATTGAGCAGCGCCTGAGGGAATCCAAGCGAATTCCGAAGCTTCCTCAACGCGAATTGGCTGCCCGCGCTTCTGCCTTGGCCGGGAGTTTGCTATCCCTGCTGCGCTGGTGGCTTGATCGTGGTGCCAAAGAACCACCGCGTTACATGGACGAACTGTTCCACCAGATCGTGTGGAACGGGCTCCAGTAGTCCCTATCATGACTCAGTCATTTGCCCGGCTGGTCGCCCGGGGACGGTGGCGGATTGAACTTGTCCTCAAAGGTTTTGATCTGGTCGTTTAAATGTCGCGTCAGCCCGTCAAACTGCATTTCGCTCCGGGATACAATTTCCCGCAGCATCTGCCGTGATTGCTCGTCGCCAAACATCTGGTGTGACGCCAGAAATCGGGGCACGACATTGATCCCCTCCTTTAAATAAGAAATCAGACTGGTGGTCTCCCGGTCGATTTCGTGGATTGACTTTAACTGCTGCGCCACCATTGATTGCGAATCAACCAGGGTGCGAACGATCTCCTTCAGTTCATGGTTGGAATGTTCCAGTTGCTTGATCTTGGCTTCGAGATTTTCCGGGCTGGTATTCATAATTTATCCTGTTTTTAGGTTCCGAAGGGCTACACGTAAACCATATTGCACCTTCCCGCCAACGCAAGGGGCATTCGTGCGCGGCCAGGAACGAAATTAGCCACAGAGTCACCGAGATCGCTTCCGCCGACGCCCAGGCTATGGCGGACAGGGAGGCCGGCAAGCGCCATCGACGTGCGGCACCGCACTGGCATTCTGCTACTGGCCGATCGTGGCCGGGCCCAGGGGAGCGACAATGGTCATGGGGGTTGAAATGGTCAAAGGCATTGCTTCCGTGCTGGAACCGGGCTTGACGAAAATAATTCCGCCACTCGACACAGCGGCTGCGCCCTGAGCCAGGGTCGGAAAAGGACCGCCACCAAATATGCTGCAAATGAAGAAACCCAGCGGAGCGGGGCAAGAGGCAGTAAAATCCACCCAGACCGGCCCATAAAACGTGACTGGATTCGAGGCGATGCCATTCGCCACGACGACCAGCGAGTAGGATCCGGGGGCCAAACCGGTCGGCACCGTGAATTCCGTGCTTTCAGGAGTGGTTCCCGTCTGGATGCGCGTACTGCTCCAGTTGTAGGTTCGGGCATAATAAACGTAGCCGGTGGCGTTGTTGGTCATGCGCACGAGCGGATAATCGCTGGCCATTTGTCCGTCATCGCCCTCATTGGCGCCTTCGGTGACGCCGTTGAGCCCGGTGCCGACCAGGTGAAAGGAGCCGTCGTCCTTGGGGGTGATGCTGTTGATGACGGGCTTCCAGGCTGCCATGGGTGAACCAACGGGTTGATAAACGTTGAGCTGCTTTAATGACAGCGAAAGGAGCACCGATCCGTCAGGCAAATCAAGCATCCAGGGAATAATAAAGTTGGAATTCACGCCCACGGTTGGGGCAGCTACCTCGGTCAAGGATCCGCTGGCGCCAACGGTATAGTCGTATTCAAAATAATGCCACGGATACAAACATCCGCCGTTGAAGCAATTGGTGGCTGCGGTCAGCAATTCCTTGCCATTGACCATGATTGCTCCCGGACAATCAGCCGCTTCCAGGTGGCTTGGAAAGACCGGGCCGGCGCGCCAGGTGCCGGGATTGCTATTTCCTGAAGGGGTATAAAGCGCATTACTGCCGCTGCCGGCGGCGTAGAAGGCCTCTCCGTCCGGCAGCGTCAATGCCGGTCCGATTTCACAGCCGCTGCCAACCGTGTTCCAGATAAAAACCGGAAGATTGCCATCGGGTATCCACTGGTTTAACGAGGGAATGTAACGTTGCGATGTCTGAGCGCACCCATCGACGGTCAGGATGCTGCCGTCGGACAGGTTGACCCAGCCGCATTCGTCCTGACTGTAATCGCCATTGGTGAGCGTGGGACCGCCCGTCCAGACGTTGGACAGGGGGTTGTAAATCAGTGTCCCGCCATAGGTTCTCGGACCAACCGGAGCCATCAATACTCTGCCATCCGGGATCACGATGGAAATCATGTCAGAAAAAACGTCACCCTTGGATGGGTCAAATAAAGACTTCGGGGGATCGACGACTGACCAATGATCGGCCACCGGATCATAGATTTCGGCGTTGGTGATTCCAGTTCCATATTCGCCACCAGCCACAAAAACCCGGCCGTCGGGCAGCACGTCCGCCGCGAACAAGGCCCGCCCATAATTTGCGCTGGCGAGGCTGCTCCAACTGCCATTCACATAACTGCCGTATGCATCGGGCGTCAGCCGGTACCAGGTATTGCTGCTGGAATTGGCATCCGAGCACATGACGGTGCCATCGGAAAGCAACAGGGCAACGCCGATGGCGTCCGGGGCTTTATTGGCCAAAGGCACCCACCCGGCTGCTCCCGCCGGATTGGAATGCAGCGTTGCCCACGCAATCAACAGTGGAAGCACCAGGGTTATTTTCGAAGCAAATGAGTTGTTGCTCTGCATAAGCATACTCACCGTCGTACAGACCGGACCAAAGTTAGCTAATTATAATGATTAGCTTTGTTAAGCGCAAGGATATTATTGTTACATATAATTGACTTTTCCGCGCGCTGTCAAACATGGTCTTCTCTCTGTGACTCTGATGGCCCGTGCCGGCCTCGGCACCTCTGTGGCTGATTCCCCCCGGCCGGGACATTGTTTATTTTTGTCGAATATTCGGAAAAACTGTGTTAATTTTACCAACGTCGTAAGGAAGCATTTATTTACTCAATTCAAATCAACCAGCAGAACCAAAACTAAAATTATGAAACATATCATGATCCTCCTGGCCGCCGGGTTGTTGTGGGCGGCGTCGGCTCCGCAGATTTTCGCGGACGATTCCAGCGCGTCAGTCACTCTCACGGGCCTGTTGGCCTGTGGTAAATGTTCCCTGCACATCTGCAAGGAGTGCCAGAACGTTCTCCAAGTCCAAAAGGACGGCAAAACCGTCAATTATTTCCTGACCCAAAACCCCGTCAGCAAGGACTTTCACTCCAATATTTGCCAGACGGACGGCGAAAAAGTGACGGTCACGGGTACGGTCTCGACAGACGGTGACAAGCAAGTCCTGACGGCCACAAAAATCGAGCCGGTGAAGTAATTAATTCAGCCACAGAGAGCTCATAAGACCTGGTTCACACGAAGACACGAAGACGCAAAGAGACAAGGAAGGCTACGAGCGTATTGTCAACGGCCCGCAATCCTTCGTGCCTTCGTGTCTTCGTGTGACCCATTCATACGTGTGGAGGCTGAAGCCTTGGCGGCGAGCGGATGCGGCGATGGTTTTTGCCGGATCAATGCTGCTGGTCAAGCCAATAGGCGGAGAGAGGTCCGTACCCTTTGACCTCAAGGCTGTGCTTCGGTCTGAATCGATATTTGTGTTTCAACCGTGCATGGGTGGATTCGGAAATCTGGATGCTTCCCGCTTCGCCGGTTGATTCCAGGCGGCAAGCGAGATTCACGGTTTCGCCCCAAAGATCATAGGCGAACCGGTTGCGTCCAATGACACCAGCCACAACCGGGCCGGTGCAAATGCCAATGCGCAGCAGGACTGATGTCTCATACTGTTGATTCAACCGCTGGATCTCCGCCTGCATGGCCAGCGCAAGTTTCAAACTCGCTTCGGCATGATCCGGACAGGGAATCGAAAGGTCGCCAGCCACCATGCAAGCATCGCCGATCGTTTTGATCTTTTCCAGGCCGTGCCTGTCGATCAATAGATCAAAGGCGGAAAAAATCTCGTTCAGAAAACCCACGATCTGCTCGGGGCCGATGTGGGCGGAAAGGTTGGTGAAGCCCACCAAATCCGCCACCAGGACGGTGACATCGGGAAAACTGTCGGCAATGTTGATTTCACCCCGCTTCATTCGTTCCGCAATCGGTCGGGGAAGAATGTTCAGCAGCAGTTGCTCGGACTTTTGCTTCTCGATCTCCAAATGATCGCGCAGCCGCTTGGCATATACGGCGTTGCCCACGCGCAAGGTCAGGTCCTGAATGTCCACCGGCTTGTTCAAAAAATCATTCGCCCCGGCCCGAATGCCCGTCAACCGTTCCTGGCGATCCGACAGCGCCGTCACCATCAAGACAGGAATATGTGCGGTCTTCAGACTGGTTTTCAAGCGGCGACACACCTCATAGCCGTCCATGTGGGGCATCATGAGGTCGAGCAGGACGACATCAGGAAGACGCTCGGCAATTTGTGCCAGCGCCGATACGCCGTTGGGGGCTTCCGCCACTTCGTAATCGTGCACTTCCAGGAAATCACGCAGCAGGCTGCGGTTCTGTTCCTCATCATCCACGACCAGCACAAAGCCGCGGCAGACCTTGTCGCGCGTGGCGTCGACGGGTTCGATGTTTGGTGTATCAATCAGCATAATTTTTCTCCGTTTGGGGGTGTTCCATTGGCTTTTTTAAATCGGCCGGCGATAAATTTTTTAACCGTCGTGGCGAAGGTCCGGGTGTCAATCGGCTTGGTGAGGTAGCCGTCACAACCGGCTTCCATCGCGGTTTCCTGGTCGCCTTTCATGGCGTTGGCCGAAAGGCCGACGACGGCCAGATGGCGGGTGGTGGGATCGGTCTTGAGGTTTTTGGTGGCCGACAGGCCGTCCATGCCGGGCAGACTGAAATCCATCAGCACCAGGGCGGGCAACTGCTCCCGGGCGAGCCGCAAACCTTCTTCGGCGGTGCGCGCCGCCGCGACGACGAAGCCATGCGTCTCCAGCAACACGGTGGCCAATTCAAGGTTCAGCGCGTTGTCCTCAATTATCAGTATTTTGTTGTTCGTCATAAGCTTTCTCCGGCTTCCGTCCGTGAAGTTTTCCTTGTGCCATTCAAGCCGGACGAAACATCCGCCATAACCGGTGCGGTTCTCGATCCCCGGCCGTTCAACCGGCTGGCTAACTGGAGGACATCGGCCAGACAATCGCTTGTGCGATTTGATATATTCCCCTCTCCGTCCGACAAACTGAACAACAACCCGCCATTTTCGTCGTCCGAAAAGATCACCAGGGGGATTTCGGGGGTGATGCGGGAACGGTATTTGTGCTGGATGAGTGTGTCCGAAAAATCGGATGGCAGTCGCCCGGAAGCGTCGCTCAAGCCGCCCATTTTCCGATCAATCAGGACGGCATGAGGTGGACGGACTTTCATCGCCGCCAGCAACGCCGCCGGTTCGGTGACCACGGTCGTTTCGCAACCCGCCCCGTTCAAATAATCGCCGATGAGTTGCTGCCGGGAATCATCATTCGTCACCACCAGGACCAACGGGCGGCCGGCCTCATCATGGGTGTCCTGCGGGCCGGGCGATTGGACCGGGCCGGTCTTGGCCTGCGAGATCGGAATTATGAAAGTGAAGGTGCTCCCTTTGCCTTCGATCCCTTCACTCTGTAACCAGATCTGTCCGCCGTGCATTTCGACGAGCCGTTGGGTCAAGGCCAGTCCGAGGCCGGTGCCCTGTTGTTGCCGCCCATAAGATGAATCCACCTGTTCGAACTCCTTGAAAACGCGTTCCTGGTCTTTCGCCGCAATGCCAATACCGGTGTCCTTGACGGCAACCTGCAGGAATTGTTCGGCGGGGTTTGAATTCAATGCGGTGGAACCGGGGACGGCGGCGGTCACCTCGACTTTTCCACCCTCGGGAGTGAACTTGATCGCGTTGCTGAGCAGGTTATACATGATCTGCTTGAACTTGGGTTCATCCGCGAACAGCGAGGGCAGTTCAAGTGCGGTCTCAAACTCCAGGCTGATTTGCTTTTTGTTGGCCAGCGTTTTGACGATGGATTGCACCTCCGACAAGGCCTTGACCACGCTGAAATTATTACACGCGAGTTCCATGCGTCCGGCTTCAACCTTGGCCAGATCGAGGATATCATTGATGAGCTGGTGCAGATGGCGGCCGCTGTTCAGGATGTTGTTGGCGTATTTCAATTGCCGCTCATTGAGGTCGCCAAACGTTTTGTCCGCGAGAATTTCCGAGAACCCGATGATGGCATTGAGCGGCGTGCGCAACTCGTGGCTCATGTTGGCGAGGAACTGGCTCTTGGCTCGATTCGCCGCCTCGGCCGCTTCCTTGCTTTGCTGGACGTCGGCTTCCTCGAGGCGGCGTTGCGTGATATCCCGGAAAATGCCGTCGGCGCACATGATCCCTTCGCGCGGGCGCGTGACGAACGCGGAGTTGTGCAGCCAGATCCACCCGCCATCTTTCCGGCAGATGCGGTATTCCACGTCGAACTTCTCGCCGTCGGAGAAAAGCTTTTCGTAAGCCTGCCGGACGCGCGGAGCATCCTCCGTATGAATGCGATTCATCCAGAACTGCCCGCCCAGGTCCAGCAGTTCTTCCAGAGCGAATCCCAGCACTTTCACCGCGTTGCTGCTGATATAAACCAGATCCCCGTTGGCATCCGCCGTCCAGACCACATCGGGAATATGGTCAATGAGCGATCGATATTTTTCCTCGCTGGCCCGCAAGGCCTGCTCGGAGCGTTTGCGCTGCGTGATGTCCTGGATGACCGCCTGGAATTCCCAGGTGTCGGATTTTTCCTGGAACAAACGCCGGACCCGGTATTGATGCCAGACTTCCCGGTTGTCCGGCGAGCGCAGACGATGGTCGAACGAAATGACGGGTTGATCCTTGGGCAGCGAATTGATGCAGCTCAGAGGCACTTCGGCGTCCTCTTTGGAAAGCGTCTGAAAAAAGTTGGTGCCGATGAGTTCGCCGGCGGATTTGCGGTGAAACCGGCAAAAGGCCTCGTTGACGAAGGTGAGCAGGCCGTCCGGCTTGAACCGGCAGATCAAATCCGTCTGATCCTCCACCACCGCGCGGAACCGTTTTTCACTTTCGGACACGGCGCGTTCAGCGGCGCGGCGTTCGGCGGCGGCGGCCGCCAGGAGCATGTTGGTGACCGCCAGAATGCCGATGTAGCTGCCGATCAACATCAAGCTGTCAGTCTCGGTGTTCGTGATGAACGGCCCGGTTCGCTTCAGCAGCGAAGCGATCGCCAGCACCGAAACCAGCAACGTTCCCGTGGTGGCCCCGCGCTGCCCAAACCGCAACGCGCCCCAGACCAGAAACGGAAAAGGCAGGTAGGCCAGCGGATAATTTTGAATCCCATACACAAACCAGGAATTGAAGGAGATCAGCGTGCCCGCCACCAAACCCGCCGCGCAAATGGCCGCCTCCACGAGCAACCGGGCACTCCAGCGAACGCTTGACCGCACCGCCCAAGCCAGGAGAAAGGGGGCGACGACCAGTCCGGCCAGCGCATTCGGCACCCACCACAGCAGCGTAGTGGGGAGCAATTCATCCCACTTCACCTCGCCGCTGTAGATCAGGCTGACGACATTGAACGCGGCATTGACCGTGGTGCCCAAAAAACACGCCAATCCAATGTAGCCGGTCACATCGCGGGTGCGCTCCATCGCATTGTCGAAAGCGATGAATTTTTTAAGCAAATAAGTGCAGACGATGGCGCCCATGGTGTTGCCAATGGCGGTCCCGAAGGTGAAAAATCCAAAGGGCATGCCATTCATGCACGAAAAGAGAACCGCCCCCAACGCCACACCCGGCCAGAACCGATAACCGAACAGAAGAATGGCAGCGAGGGCGATACCCGACGGCGGCCAGACCAATACCACGCTGCCGGAAAGAAACGAGGTCTCCTTGCCCACCAATCCACCGATGAAGTAAAGCGCGATGAGAATGACAACCCGCGTGGGCGTCGTCAAATTTTGCGGCTGCTGCCTTGCGAACATAAACTGCTATACGTCTCTTATCATTGCCCGCTGCCGGACTTGTAATCACAGACTTTCCAAAAACTTGCCCGCACATCGAGAGCTCATTTCCGGCAGATAATCTCGACCCGACGTTTTCGGTGAACAATTGCCGACCTGTCTTGAACGTCGACATGGTGTGCCCAATTCCTGGGTAATTTGCCACCTAAGGTGAATATACCCATTGCCAGTTAAAGGATGTAGCATTCGGGAAGCCAAGCAGGATTTAGTGGCTGCCAGACGATGATCGGCATTGCGGTGATCGGCAGCGGAGGAACCGAACCGGGGGCGATCAACGTTCGCCTTAGCCAAGAGGTCGGAGGAGAGATTTGAAGATTGTGAAAGCTGAACTTTGGTTTCCCCGAATTTTTCGCAGTTTGCCGGGTGCCACTGTGGAAAATATCCTGATGCGGCAAGGAATCAAGACGTTCCGGCAATCACCTTCCGTCAATGGTGAGGCCGTGAAACACAATCAATCGTCCGCCCGGTTCAGTGGAATTCTTTGCGCAGGATCAGAAACGCAAAGATTGCCGCCACCCCAAGGGGAACTGCAAACATTATATCACTCATCTGAGTTGAGACTAACACACGTTCGCGAAAATGTCACACAATTGTCACACAAATGTGACCTGAAAGACACGAATCGCAAAAAACTTATTGAAATTCATCAACTACATTACAAGAGGTTATCTTGACCCGCCTTGAGGATTCCCTGCATTCGCAAAGCGACGGCGGACCAGACCGCGCACAAGGAAAGCTGAACTGCCGCGGTTTTTTCCCGTTGGCTTTTCTCTGTGCCTCTGTGCCTCTGTGCCTCTGTGGCTAAATAGAGGGTTTTAGGGCTGCCGGTGACATTTCCTGTTTGACCATTTTGGGCAATGGCAGAAACTGCGGACAGCATGAACGTCAAACGCTGGTTCCCGTGGGCGTGCCTCGCCCTGATGTTGGCGGCGGATCTCTTCCTGTTCCGGGCCATTCGTCAGAAGGACGACATCATGCTCAAACTGCGCGATACGCAGGTGGAATTGCGTCAAACCCAGGACGAATTGACGGCTTTAAAGAATTCCAACGTGGGCTTGCAGGCCTCGGAAATCCTGCGGCTCCGCAAACAGAACGAAATCCTGACGAACCGGTTTGGCGGGATGGAGACGGAGTTGGCGGAATTGCAGGCGGAAAACACATCGAACGCCCAGCATCTGGGCACCGCACGACTGGCAATCCGGATGCAGCAGCAGCATTTGCAGCAACTCGCCTTGGCCAGCGAGAAACTGCTGGTGGATGCCGTGGCGGATGCCACCAACAGTGCAGCCATCATCGCCCAAAAAACCTGCCTCAGCAATTTACGGCTAATCGACGATGCCAAGCAGGCCTGGGCCACGGAAAACAGCGAACCGGACAACGCCTTGCCCAAGGAGGCGGATTTGTTGCCGTATTTGAAGGGCGGAATTTTTCCGGTCTGCCCCAGTGGCGGGACTTATTCCATCAATGCCGTGAACGAGGTGCCGACCTGCTCGATTCCCGGACACGTTTTTCATCCGTGATCTTCAGCGCAACCTTGTGTCTGGCAGGTTAAATTAAGGTTTCATTCCATTTCATTCTTGGCATTTGCTCCCCGCGGGATACTCTGGAGGGACATATAAATTATGATTGAAACGGATATTGAACCTTTAAAAGGCATCGCGAACCAGTTGCGTATTCATTCCATTGAAGCCACAACCGCAGCCGGCAGCGGACATCCGACCTCGTGTTGTTCGGCGGCGGATATCGTCGCGACCTTGTTCTTCGGCCACATGAAGTACGATGCCAAGAACCCCCATTTTTTTAACAATGACCGTTTCGTCCTTTCCAAAGGTCATGCCGCACCGCTGCTTTATGCGGCCTGGGCGGAAAACGGCTTCGTACCGATCCCGGAATTGTTGAAACTGCGGCAGTTTGGCAACGACCTGGAAGGTCATCCCACGCCGCGCCTGCCCTTTGTTGACGTGGCCACGGGCTCGCTTGGACAGGGACTTGGCGTCGGGGTCGGCATGGCCCTGGCCGGTCGGTTGGACGGTTTGGATTACAATACCTATGTCCTGCTCGGGGACGGCGAAATCGCTGAAGGCGCCGTCTGGGAAGCGGCCTCGCTGGCAGGCTATTACAAGTTGAACAATTTAATCGCGATTGTGGACGCCAACCGCCTCGGCCAAAGTGAAGCCACAGCGTTCGGCCATCATATCGAAATTTATCGTGACCGTTTCAAATCCTTCGGCTGGCGCGTGGAAGATGTTGACGGCCACGACATCGAAGAAATACTCGAAGTCCTGAGCGGCGTGGGTCTGGACGACAAACCGCTGGCGATCATTGCCAAGACTTACAAGGGCGCGGGCGTTTCCTTCTTGCAGGACAAGGAAGGCTGGCATGGCAAGTCGTTGAACAAGGAAGAAGCCGGCCGCGCGGTGGCAGAACTGGCGCCGGTGGCAAAATCCGGCCTCGGCGTGACCATTCCGACCCCCAATAACCTCCCGACCCCGGCAAATACGCTCCCCGGCAACTATCCCGCAATCAGTTACAAGATCGGTGACCTCGTTGCGACCCGCGAAGCCTATGGCACCGCCCTGGCCCGCCTCGGCGACGCGGATCAACGGATCGTGGCGATTGATGGCGACACCAAGAATTCGACCTACGCCGACAAGTTTTTCAAGAAATACCCCAACCGTTCCACCGAAGCGTACATTGCCGAGCAAAATATGGTCGGCGTGGCCACCGGTTACGCGGCGCGGGGCAAGGTGCCTTTTGCCTCCACCTTCGCTACGTTCTTTACGCGCGCTTACGATCAGATTCGCGTCGCCGGCATTTCGCAGGCGAACATCAAGCTCGTCGGGTCACACGTTGGTGTGAGCATCGGTGAAGACGGTCCGTCACAAATGGCTCTGGAAGACCTGGCCATGATGCGCGCGGTAATCGGCAGCACGGTCCTCTATCCCAGCGACGCGGTCTGCGCGGAAAAATTGCTGGAACAGATGGCTCTGGCCAAGGGCGTTTGTTTCATGCGCACGTCGCGACCAAAGACGCCGGTCATTTATGGCAACGACGAGGCTTTCCCGATCGGGGGAGCCAAAGTTCTCCGCCAGAATGCGGGCGACAAGGTCACTATCGTCGGTGCCGGCGTCACTCTGTTCGAGGCGCTGAAAGCGGCGGACACCCTGAAGAGCGAGGGCATCAACGTCACCGTCATTGACGCATACAGCATCAAGCCGCTGGGCAAAAAGGAAATCCTGGCCGCAGCCCGGAAGACCAGTAACACGGTCATCACCGTCGAGGATCACTATGCCGAGGGCGGCCTGGGCGATGCCGTGGCCGGTGAGTTGAGCGTCGAAGGCGTCAAGGTCCATAAGCTGGCCGTGAACGGCATGCCGCGTTCGGGCAAAGCGGAGGAACTGCTCGCTCACTTCGGCATTGACGCAGCTGCAATTGTCAAAAAAGTAAAATCACTCTAAGCGGGTGGCGAGGCCGCCGCGGGCCATTGGGGGAGTCTCCCTGATTGGGCTCGAAAGGGCGATGACCCGGGATCGATTCTAACGGCGCAGAAACGAAAGTTTCTGCGCCGTTTTGTTTTTCGGTCATCGAAGGGGTTCCAGTGGCGTGAAATGTGCTTCTAAATGACTCAGTTTATTACGATTAAGTCATTGAAAACGATTGGAAAAACCCTCCGGAGTCTGTTGCTGATGATCAGCCTGGGCACCGGTTGCACCCTGCTTTCCCCAGCCCAGGATGTTTGCGCCATCTGCGGTCAACCGATTACTGGTAATTGCTATTTCATGACGGATGAGGTCAGCGGCCAAAGGGAGTTGGTCTGTTCTAATTGTGCGTTCACTCTGCCGCGGTGCAAACTCTGCGGTCTACCCATCAAGCAAGGTACCGAAACCCAATTACCTGATGGTCGCTACCTTTGCGCCCGCGATGCCAAATCCGCCGTCCTGGATGACAGGCAAGCCCTGCAGATTTGCGCCGAGGTTAAAAACGATCTGGACCAGGTATTTTCCCGTTTCACCTCCTTCCCGGACAATGTGGATGTGACCATCATCGACCGCATTGACGTGGATTCCATGTTTGGAGCCTCGGGTCACGACTTTGAAAGTCCGGATTTGCTGGGTTGCATCAAGCCGGTCACCGAAAGCGGGGTAAAACGCTACCAGATGAGCCTGATGATCGGACTGCCCCTGAGCGAGTTAAAAGAGACCTGCGCTCACGAATATTCCCACGCGTGGGTGGGCGAGAATGTCGCTCCCGCGCGGCATGCACACATTGCCCGCGACGCGGAGGAAGGGTTCTGCGAAATGATGGGTTACCTGCTGATGGATGCGCAGGGAGAGGAGTCGGAGAAGAAACGGGTTTTGAAAAACTTTTACACCCGCGGCCAGGTCCAACTGTTTATCGCGGCGGAGCAGCAATACGGCTTTGATGACGTCTTGGATTGGATGCGATATGGGGTCACTTCCAAGTTGGAAGAGGGCCATCTTGACGAAATCAAGGATGTCCAAATGACTCCCGCGAATAAGTACACGCCAGCCGAAACGGCGATTCCGGTCACTGCTGTCCGGCGCGAATTGCCCACCCCTGACTCATCCGTGCTTAAACTGCAAGGAATCATGTGGGGAAATGCGCCGATGGCCATTATCAACGGCCGTTCGTTTTTTGCCAGGGACGTCAATCAAGTGAAACTCGGGGGAACGAATGTGACCATTCGCTGCGAAGACATCCGACCCACCCGGGTGCAGATTCAAAACCTCGCAACCGGGCAATCCCAGGAGTTGGAATTGCCCGCAAACTGAGTGGGCGGCAGTGGTTGAGCGTTGAGAGCTGCGAAAAAACGCTGCGTATCTCGCTAGTTTCCTGCGTCCCGACACGACACAATTGAACCTGGCGGCGACCGGATTTTTGGAAAAGACACTAAATTTGCTTGCGCCGATTGCAAAAGTGAGGAACTTGGATGAAATTAAGGAATGGCGATTCCAAGCCAGCGCAAATTTTTGAGGGGGCAGTTGCTGCTCGACAGCGGCCAACTGGGAGGATCCTTCTTTCAGCGCACCGTGGTCCTGATCTGCCAGCATGATGCCGAGGGCGCATTTGGCCTGGTGCTTAATCGTTCCCTGGGCAAGACAGTAGGCGAAATGATCCTGGCCGACCTGCCGGAATCACTAAAGGAATCGCCCCTCTTTCTGGGCGGACCAGTGCAGCCGGGCGCCTTGAGTTTTTTGCACACGGACAATTTCATACCCGACGCGGTGGTGATGCCCAACCTGGCGCTGGGTCATTCCCTGGACGAACTCGTGGAGGTGGGCGGTTCCTTTTCCCCGGCAAAACGCGTCCGGATGTTCGCCGGTTACGCGGGCTGGAGTCCCGGCCAGTTGGAAAACGAAATGAAACGCAAGGCCTGGTTGACCTACCCTGCGAGTCTGGAACTCGTTTTTGAAACGCCGCCGGAACAACTCTGGCAAAAGGTCTTGAAATCCAAGGGCGGCTGGCAAAACCGCCTGCTCTCCCAAATGCCCGAGGACTTGTCTTTGAATTAGTTCCTGGTTGAGGGTTGAGAGTTGAGGGCTTTCAATGAGCCTCGACGCGCAGGAGGGTGACGGCCGATTTTGCTCCAATTTCGGTGTGCTCCAAACTTGCCGGGATCAGACAGAATTGGCCCGCGGACAAATTCACGGACATCGAACCACCGCGGATTTCGATCACTCCGCTTGTCGCCGCGACAATTTGCAGCTTGCCGGAGCGCAGCGAACCGCTCGCTCCGGGATTTAATTGCCAGGCTTCGACATCAAACAAGAGATCATTGACTAGGATGCGTTTCAAAACCTGACCGTCGGCAACGAAAGGAGTGGCCACGAGTCCCGGCTCAAAATCGTCAAAATCAATGCTCGCAAGCGATTGTGCGATGTGCAGGTCACGCGGTTTACCATCCAACCCGGTGCGATTCCAGTCAAAGACGCGGTAAGTCGTGTCTGAATTCTGCTGAATTTCAAAAATGACCAGGCCCGCACCAATGGCATGTACCCGGCCGCTGGGAAGAAACATGGTGTCGCCCGCCTTCACCGGCACCCGGTGAAAACAATCCGCCACACTGCCATCGGCGATTTTCCGTTCAAACTCCGCGCGCGTCACTCCGCGTTTCAGCCCGACAAACAGTTCCGCGCCGGGGGCGGCGTCGGCAATGAACCACATCTCAGTCTTGGGTTCGCCTTTGAGTTCAGCGGCCCTGACTGCGGGGGGATGGACCTGCAGGGACAACTTGTCGCGCGCATCCAAAATTTTGCAGAGCAACGGGAATCGACCGGCAGCGGCGGGGCGGGCATCGCCAAGGATTTCCCCGGCGTGGTGTTCCATGAGCCAGCGCAGGCTTTTTCCAGCAAGGGGACCGTTGAGAATGACATTTTCATCACCCGGCCGGTCAGAAATCTCCCATGCCTCACCAATCGGCGCGGTTGCGGGAATGGATTTGTGGTAAAGCCGTTCCAACTCGCGTCCGCCCCAAATCCGCTCCTTGAAAATCGGTTTAAATGTAATTGGATAGAGCATGGGGGAACGAGGTTGCCGGTGATCGGTGGATGGGCGCAGGTTTTAAAATGTCACGCCGCCGTCGATGCCGGCACCGGCGCAACCGGAGTCTCCGCGGGGGCAGACTCCTCGAGAAAATGTCCGTGAGACCGAAATTTTTGGTAACGCTTCTTCAGGCGCTCGGGAACGCCCAGTGCCTGGATGGCTTCAAGATTATGGAGCAAATGCGCTTTCAGATTCGCCGCGGTGCCGGCCGGATCGGTATGGGCGCCGCCGAGTGGTTCAGGGACAATCTCATCCACGATCTTGAGTTCCAACAAATCCTTGGCCGTAATTTTGAGGGAGGCAGCGGCTTTGGCCGTATTGGCACGGTCTTTCCACAGAATGGCAGCACAGCCTTCCGGACTGATCACTGAATAATAGGCGTTTTCCAAAATCAAGACCCGGTCGGCCACACCAATTCCGAGGGCGCCGCCGGAGCCGCCTTCCCCGATAATGGCCGAAATAATCGGCACCTGTAGCAGCATCATTTCCCGCAAATTGACCGCGATCGCCTCGGCGATGTGCCGCTCCTCGGCCGCCACGCCGGGGTAGGCGCCGGCCGTGTCGATCAAAGT
>Ga0207029_10007_pt1 | contig 53168 bp, 48 predicted proteins | sample Alteio_BWMinCont_39_FD_153282 | JGI IMG/M metagenome (GOLD analysis project Ga0207029, IMG submission 153282) | Enriched cells from forest soil in Barre Woods Harvard Forest LTER site, Petersham, Massachusetts, United States -... | ecosystem: Environmental > Terrestrial > Soil > Temperate forest >...
ACGACTAAAGAGCCCTTTGCGCCAGGGGCACTGTACGAAATCAAGATTGACACAAACGGTGATGCCATCGCCGATATTTGTTACAGCGTTCAGTTCGCATATTCCGAAAATGGGAAGCAGGCTGCGACAGTGCGCCGTATTGAGGGCGCGCGAGCCTCTGGCGTCGGCGAGGATGGTGAAGTTATTGTTGAACGGGCACCGGTCTCAGTCGCGCGAGAGGCCCTGGTGACGAAAGTCGGGAGCTACTGCTTTTTCTTTGGCTGGCGCAGCGATCCTTTCTTTTTTGACGTAAACGGCAACTTCAATCACATGCAGTTCACAGGGGATGATTTTTTCACAGGCAAGAATGTTTGCAGCATCGTGCTTGAACTGCCCAACTCGGATTTGGGAAGCAATGCGGTAGGAATTTGGGCTCGCACAGTGGACAGAACCGCAGATGGCTGGATCCAGGCAGACCGCGGCGGAAGACCCTTTCAAGCGGTTTTCCTTCCCGGTGAGAAGAGAGAGGAGTACCTCACCGGGGACCCGGCAAATGATGATCGCTTCATCGGTGTGTTCGCGCACGAATTGGAACACTCGGGCGGCTACACGCCGGAGGATGCCATAGGCATCGCGAAAACGTTGCTACCAGACATTCTCTTCTATGATCCCCGCCGCCCGGTATCCTTTCCGCACAATGGCCGGACGCTGACTGATGACGTTGCCGACGTTTTCTTCTCAATGTACGCGAACCAAAGCGTAACCGATAATGTTGGGCCGCACCGCGATCTGCTGGATGAGTTCCCGTACCTCGGGCCTCCGCACTCGATCGAATCAAACTCGCACAATGCCACTTCAGGAGGGAAGGTATGAATGGAATCTCAACCAAAGATGGTCCGGGGTCGCGCTTGAGGGAACTTGGAATCGTGCTGCCTCCTCCTCCGACCCCGTTGGGGGCTTATGTCGAGGCTTCGGACACCGGAGATTTGCTTTTTCTGACCGGAATGCTGCCGGTGGTGAACCGCAAGCTCGCGATTTCAGGGCGACTTGGCGAAAATCTTTCAGTCGAGGAAGGTCAGGAAGCCGCGCGCATCGCTTCACTCAACGCGCTGGCGGCCGCGCAGCAGCATCTGGGCTCGCTGAATCGGCTTAAAAAACTCGTCAAGCTGACCGTGTTGATAGCTACGACTGAGCAATTTGTCGATCACGCGCCGGTAGCGGACGGTGCGTCAAAAATATTTGTTCAAATCTTCGGGCCAGAGGCAGGCCACACTCGTTTGGTCTATGGGGTGCAGAGTTTGCCTATCGGCGCGCCAGTGATCGTCGAAACCATTTTTGAAATCAAACCCGACCACTAACAAACCAAAAGCAAGCTAAAACACTAGTTCAAAAAAGGAAAATTGATCATGCAAGAATTCAAAGCCTATGGGGCCTTACGCCCGAATGGTCCGCTGGAACCGTTCAGTTTCGACCCCGGCCAACTTGGTCCTGAACAGGTCGAAATCAAAGTATCTCATTGTGGACTTTGCCACTCTGATCTTTCGATGCTCGACAACGAATGGGGTATGTCCCAATACCCGTTCGTGCCTGGACACGAGGTGACTGGGACGGTTGTCGCCCTGGGCGAGGCGGTAAAAGGGCTGAAAATCGGACAGCGCGTCGGACTTGGCTGGTTCGCTCATAGCTGTCTCGCATGCCATGAATGTCTTTCCGGTGACCAACACCTGTGCACCACTGCTCAGGGGACCATTGTCGGGCGTCATGGCGGCTTTGCGGATCGTGTTCGAGCTCAGTGGCCATGGGTTCGTCCTTTGCCCGATGCGCTGGACTTGGCAAAAGTGGGACCGCTCCTGTGCGGCGGCATCACAGTATTTTCGCCATTCCTGATTCATGAAGTGCCCTCCACCGCCCGTGTCGGGATCATTGGCATCGGTGGATTGGGTCACATGGCGCTCCAATTCGCCAATAAATGGGGCTGTGAAGTACATGCCTTCACCACCAGTGACAGCAAGGAAACGGAAGCGCGGCAACTGGGCGCTCATTACGTGCACAACAGCAGGAAAGATGGGGCGTTAAAAAAACTCGGCAGAAGCCTTGACCTCATCATTTCCACCATCAACGCGCCTCAGGACGTGTCTGCTTTCCTCGACACCCTCGCGCCCAAAGGCAGCTTCCACAATGTAGGAGCTGTTCTCAAGCCGCTCGAAGTGCCCGTGTTCGGTTTGATCCTGGGCCAGAAATCTGTGGCCGGCTCGCCGACAGGCAGCCCGACCGCAATGGATCACATGCTTGAATTCAGTGCCCGTCACTTGGTCGCGCCCGTGGTGGAATATTTTCCGATGTCGCGCGTGAACGAAGCGCTGGAGCGCCTTCGCTCGGGCAAAGCCCGCTATCGCATCGTCCTTATTAACGACTTCGACAAATCCCGGCCCACGGCTGAGTCGCGCGCGAAATAGCAACCCAGGCGGCGGAAATTGGCGACGAGATTCGCGCATTTCTGGCCGGAGTATGCACGAATGATGAAAAATCGTCACGACCTCCCAGCCTTGATCAAATCCTGAAATCAGATCATGACTACGCTAATTATTGGACTGGCACTTGGAATGCGACACGGAACCGATCCCGACCACCTGACCGCCATTGACGGGTTGAGTCGTTTCCGACCGCGAGCCGCCAACGGGCTATACTTCGCACTCGGGCATGGGTTGGTGGTGACGTTGCTTGCGGCCGGCATTGGGCAGATTGTCTCAGACCGAGTGGCTTTCCTGGGGTCTTGGATGTTGATTTTTATCGGCCTCGTCAACCTGGTAAAGCTGTTTCAAAAATCGGCTCAACCTCTGGAGAAGGTTAAACGATCAATTATATCACAACCATTTTTATTGGGCATGCTGTTTGCCGGCGGTTTTGAAACTGCATCTCAATTCTCGGTTTTGATTCTGGCGGGCGAGACCAACCCGTGGGTGTTGGGTGCGGTTTTTACCGGCGGCATGATCGTAGTGGACGGCTTTGACGGTTATCTTGCGGCTTCCACCCAGAAGCTGGCTTTGACCGGAGAAACGAGCGCCAGAAAAGCTTCTCAAGCGCTCGGCATACTCGTCGTCCTGCTTTCCTTCGGACTGGGTGGAGCTGGATTGCTCGGCATGGATTCAAATCGCTTCGCCCTGCCAATGGGTCTGACGTTATTTGCTGTTGTCATCAGCATTCGTTTCTGGGCGCGCTCCGAAGCGCGTCCGCCGCTGCTCACATCAGCCCTCACGAATTCACCTATCGAATGAAAGTAATTCCAATACCGCATCGTGCTGGACGCAGATTTCTGAACCGACTGAACATCAAACCATCAAACCAAAGAAATTAACCAATGAATACGACAACAAAATCCGGACAAATGAACACGACCCAACTCGAAAAGAAAGTGGTGTATACCGCAAAAGCCCATACCACGGGTGGCCGGGACGGCGGCGCATCCCGCAGCTCTGACGGCCGTCTGGACATCAAACTCTCGATCCCTGGCACTCCTGGCACCGGCACCAATCCGGAGCAACTGTTGGCCGCCGGTTGGTCGTCCTGTTTCTTCACAAATATTAAGATCGCGGGCGGTAAGATGAAGGTCAGGGTAGCTCCCGAGGCAGCCGTCGATGCCGAAGTGGACCTGTGCTCCACTGACGACGGTTTCTCCCTCCAAGCTCGCCTTAACGTGAGCCTGCCGGGCTTGGACCGCGAAATTGCCCAATCCCTGGTGGATACCGCGCATCAGGCTTGTCCGTATTCCAAAGCCACGCGTGGCAACATCGGCGTCGTAATTAACCTGGTCTGAACCTGAGCGGTCTCGAATCTGGGCTGCCAGTCTTTAAAGAAGAACTGCAAAACAAAAGTGAAAGTCATAGGAAATATATGAATGTAAACAGTAAAGAAAATCAAACGGCCATCGTCACGGGCGCATCCAGCGGCATGGGCTTGGCCATAACCCAGGCGTTGCTCGAACGAGGTTATCGGGTCGTGGCCAATTCACGCACGATCAGCAAATCAAGGGATTTGGAACCCTCCGAGAACCTTGTCCTGGTAGACGGCGACATTGGCAAAAAGGATACGGCGATAATGGTGGCTGCTGCCGCCATCCGTCATTTCGGACGCATCGATCTCCTGGTGAACAACGCGGGCATCTATCTGCCGAAGCCGTTCACCGAATATACGCCCAAGGATTTTGAAATGATGATCGGCACGAACGTCGCCGGATACTTTTTCATAACGCAGCAGGTGGTGACGCAAATGCGCAAACAAAAGTCCGGTCACGTCGTGAGCATTTCGACGGTATTAACAGATCAGCCGCTGGCGGGCGCGCCGATTTCCCTGCCTGTCATCACCAAGTCCACCATTCCGGCGTTTAGTCGCGCCTTGGCGATGGAATACGTGGCCGACGGGATTCGATTCAATACCGTCTCACCTGGTGTCGTTGACACGCCGATGCACGCCAACGACGACCACGAATTCCTGAAGAAGCTCCACCCCATTCCGCGATTGGTGCAAGTCTCGGAAATCGTGGATGCCGTTCTTTATTTGCAGTCGGCACCCATGGTGAATGGCGAAAATATCCGAATTGACGGCGGGGCGCACGCTGGCGCCAAGTGGTAACAAGAAAAGAACCCAGACAAGAAAGAAACACTTGAACACAATAAAAACCAAAACACCCTTCACAGCGCCCGATGCTGCCCACGCAAGTGCTCAATTCGTATTTCCGGCCAACTTCCAGACTCAGGAGATTCAGACCGACGGCGCGACAATTCATGTCCGAGTCGGCGGACAAGGCCCGGCGGTCGTGCTGCTTCACGGATTCGGAGACACAGGCGACATGTGGGCGCCGATGGCTGCCGAGCTTGCACGTGACCACAGAGTGGTCGTGCCAGACCTGCGCGGCATGGGGCTTTCCTCACATCCCGCAGGTGGCTATGATAAGAAGACACAAGCAGCCGATATCCGGTCCGTTCTTACTCAACTCGGTATCGATCATGCTGCGGTCGTTGGGCATGACATTGGCGCAACAGTTGCATATGCCTATGCCGCCCGTTACCCCGATAAAACCGACCGGCTGGTGGTGATGGATGCGCCGGTGCCGGGCGTTCCACCTTGGGACGAAATCGTGCGTAGCCCTGCGCTCTGGCATTTCTCTTTCGGCGGTCCCGATGCTGAACGGTTGGTGGCTGGCCGCGAGCGCATTTATCTTGATCGTTTTTGGAACGAATTTGCGGGTGATCCGTCGAAAATCGACGAAGCAACCAGAGTCCATTACACCGCGTTTTATGCTCAACCGGGTGCCATGCGTTCCGCTTTTGCCCAGTTCCTCTCAATTCCCAAGGATGTTGAAGATAACAAAGTTTCCATGATGACGAAGCTAACCATGCCAGTGCTCGCGATTGGCGCCGCAAAAATGTTTGGTGCAAACGCGGCGATCGTCATGAGCAACGCGGCCGATAATGTGACCGAAGTCGTGATTGCAAATTCGGGCCATTGGCTGATGGAGGAACAACCTGCCGCTACAATTGCCGCCGTGCTTAATTTCCTTGACCGGAAAACCACCACCGAGCTGTTGGCGGAGCACATGCAGGCGCAAAGTGGTAACATGTTTGTCAGGACGTCAATGACGGTGGCAGGCAGCGTGAGTGAGCGCCTGGAGGAACTGAGCATCGCGCTGCCTGCGCCACCGACACCGTTGGGGGCTTATGTCGAATCTTCGGACGCGGACAAATCAAACCCAACCACTAACAAACCAGGGAGATTCACCAATGAAAACAACCAACGTATCTGACGAAACAAAGCATAACCGCCGTCGATTTTTACGTAATGCAGCCTTGACTGTCGCTGCGACCAAGTTGTTCCCATTAGGTTATGCCAGGAAGTACGTCGGCAGGTACGAGCATCGCAATCTCACCGGCGGCATTGGACACAATCTGCCGCAGGAGGCTCCGGAAGCCTTCGCAAAGGCGATCATCGACGTCGACAGTTTTTGATCGGTGAATGAAATCGGGCATGGATAAAACCAAAGTTTACCCATTGACGCGCCCCTGATAGTTGGCCTCATATTTGAAATCGAGCCGACGCGTCAAGCGACCGCGAAACAAATGGAGATTACATGAGCACATGGAATGACACTTCGTTCACCCGACGCCTGGGCCTTGCGTATCCGATTATTCAGGGACCTTTCGGGCGAGGTTCGTCCTCGGCCCGGTTGACGGCCGCAGTCTCAAATGCAGGGGGTTTGGGTTCTTTTGGCGCAAACGATCTTGAGCCCGGGGATATTTCCCAAGCCGCTGTCGAGATTCGGAAACTTACCGACAAGCCCTTCGCTTTGAATCTTTGGGTCTCAACATTCGATCGCGGAGGGGACACACTTGATGAGGCATCCTACGCGCGACTGGTAAAACTCCTGGCGCCTTACTATCGCGAGTTGGGCGTGACTCCGCCGCCGAAACCACACGCAACCGCCCGCAACTTTCAGGAGCAGGTGGGGGCGCTGCTTGAGGCGAGGCCGGCCGCTTTCAGTTTCGTTTTCGGCATTCCTTCGCCTGATATTCTTCGGGAATGCCGGGAAAAAGGGATCGTTACGCTTGGCGGGGCCGCCACAGTTGAGGAGGCAGTAGCGCTGGAGGCGGCAGGCGTCGACATGGTGGTGGCGTCCGGCTTCGAGGCCGGCGGCCACAGAACTTCGTTTCTTCGGCCAAGTGAAGAGTCGCTGGTTGGCACCTTCTCGCTGCTTCCCCAAATAGCGGACAAAGTTGATGTGCCAGTCATTGCGGCGGGTGGTATCGCCGATGGACGCGGGGTTGCCGCAGCCCTCATTCTTGGGGCGGACGCGGTTCAAATTGGCACTGCGTTTCTGGCCTGCGAAGAATCCGGCGCTCACCCGCTGCACCGCGAGGCGCTCTTTCGGGAAACGGCTGAGCATACCGTTCTCACCCGCGCCTTCACTGGTCGTCTCGCCCGAGGAATTGCCAATCGTTTCTCCGGAGAAATGAAATCACACGACGCAGAGCTCGCACCGTATCCGGCACAAAGTTGGGCTGTGGCCCCGCTTCGCGCCGCGGCTTTGGCCCAGGGAAAAATTGATCTCGTTAATCTTTGGTCCGGGCAAAGCGCAGCTCTTATGCAACATCGAAAGGCCGATGAGCTTTTTGCCTCATTGGTTCAAGAAACAGAGCAGATATTCAAAACCAGGTTCGTTGACACAACTGCCGCATGAGACCCGCTGTCCTGACAACCTGCCTGATAATACTGGTGAACACCATGAACGCCATTGCTGAAAACCTTGTGGCCTACAACACAGTCCAAATCAACAACCTTGATATCTTCTATCGAGAAGCCGGGCCGAAGAACGCGCCTGTCCTGCTTTTGCTCCACGGGGTTCCAACGTCTTCCCGGATGTATCAACCGATTTTGGAATCATCGTTAAGTAACAAATACCACCTCATCGCCCCCGACTTTCCGGGCTTCGGGCACTCCTCCTGGCCAAGCCCAAAGGAATTCAGCTACACCTTCGACCATCTTGCCCAGGTGACGGAGGAGTTCGCTGAGGCGTTAAATCTTCAACATTACACCCTTTTTCTGCACGACTACGGCGGGCCGGTCGGAATGCGCATGGCACTTGCCCACCCCGAAAAAGTCGAGGCTATAATCATCCAAAATGCAGTCTCCCACGAGGAAGGTTTGTCTCCGCTATGGGCGGCGCGCCGGGCGTTCTGGCAAGATCGCGCGTCGCACGAGGCTGCATTCCGCAAGAGTTTTCTCTCGTTGGAAACAACCCGCAACCGGCACTTGGGCGCGTCTCCACATCCTGAGCGAATTGATCCCGACACCTGGACGGACGAGTTTTATTTTTTGAATCAGCCAGGGCAGGCGGACATTCAAACGGATCTGTTCTTTGATTATCAGAACAATGTGAAGGCTTATCCGATTTGGCAAAAATGGCTTCATGGCCACCAGCCTCCCATGCTAGTGCTCTGGGGACGTTATGATCCCTCGTTTACCATTGCTGGCGCTGAAGCCTATCGCAAAGACGTGGCCAGCGCTGAGGTGCATATTCTCGATGCGGGACATTTCGTCTTAGATGAGCAAGCAAGCGAAGTAATCCGCCTGACGGGAGACTTTATGCAGAAGCTCCATGGGCAAAAACCAACTGATTGAGCGTCGCAATTGCCAAAGGAATGGCCCCATGCACATTGAAACTAAATTAGAGCCACTTAGGAAAAACTGTGGTCAGTCCAAGGGTAGGGCGTTGCTGCCGCAACGCCGGCGCAGCAGCGTCGCCCTACCAGGATTGAGCATACTCGGCCACGGTTTTACTTGAACCGCTGTAAATCGCTGAAACTTTATGGAATCGACACCGCTCGTTCGCGGGCACTTTTCGCACCAATCATCAAACTAAAGAGATTAAGTTCATATAAAGTACGATGACAACTTCGCCAAAAGGAACAGCGCATGAGACGGGTGCCTTGCCAGGCATCGACGCGATCCCTGGTGACCCTGGAAATGCCGATGCATTGATCGCGACTTCAACAGTTAGACCACTGGGTGCAGTCATTGCGCAGCAGCCCTTTTTTCAAGGGCTTAAATCAAGCCATGTTGAACAAATTGCGGACTGGGCGATGGAGACAGAATTCGCGCCGGGGCAATATATCTTCCGGCAAAACGATCCGGCCAACCGGTTTTATCTCATTTTGTCGGGAGAAGTTTCCCTTGAAATCGAATCGAAGGACAGGCGAATCATGCCCATCCGTTTGGCAGGTCCGGGTGAAGAACTCGGTTGGTCCTGGCTGTTTGATTCCTCGTTCTTCCATGCCAGCGCGCGGGTGGTGAAACCGGCCAAGGCCATCTTTTTTTACGGAACCATCCTGCGGCAACAATGCCAGGATGATCATCAGTTGGGTTTTGAAATGATGAAACGCGTCGCTGCTGCCACCAATCATAGTCTGAGAGCCCTCCAGCAAAACATCGCGCAAGGCGCAAGTCTGATCCATCCCGAATTGGCCTGTAATCGCCAATGAATGCAATACTGTCACTAAGAAAACACACGCAACGTCGAACACATCGCGTCTTTTGCCGCCACAGTCCGGCCGGAGCACCTGACGCCGGATATCCGGCAACTCTTCAAGCGCAATAACCACTTTTAAGCGCACTCTCGTTTGATGCCGAGTCGCTGCATTTTGCTGATCAGAGTTGTGCGAGCCAGGCCCAATCTTGCGCCAGCCCCTTTGGGACCCCCAACCACCCAGTTCGTTGCAGTGAGAGCCTGAATAATATGCTCACGCGCGGCATCTTCGAGGCTTGTGATGACAATATCGGATGTGAGGTTTACCGGATTAACCTGAATCGCCTGTTTTAGTTCGTCCAGAGGCAGCATTAGAACGTTACCAGTAGAGAGGATGACGGCCCGTTCGATAATGTTCTGCAATTCACGGACATTTCCCGGCCATGGGTAATGCAACAGCGCCTCCATCTTTTCAGTTGGAATATCGTCAATTCGCTTTCCCATGCGTTTTGCGAATACGTCCACGAAATGACGCACCAAAAGGTTGATATCTTCCCCCCGTTCTCGCAAAGGCGGAACGCGTAGCGGGAACACATTGAGGCGATAGAAAAGATCACTTCGGAACTCCCTGGCAGATACCATGCCGGGCAGGTCTCGACTTGTGGCCGCCACCACCCGCACATCGACCCGGGTTGTCTGAGTGCCGCCGAGGCGCTCGAATTCCTGCTCCTGGAGCACGCGTAGAAGCTTGGGCTGCAACTCAAAGGGAAGGTCGCCAATTTCATCAAGAAAGAGCGTGCCGCCGTTGGCCATCTCGAACCGGCCCAGTCGCCGCCCAACCGCCCCGGTGAATGATCCTCGTTCATGACCGAAGAGTTCGCTTTCGATCAACCCGGCTGGAATTGCGGCGCAGTTGACTTTTATAAAAGGTCGCTCGCGGCGTGAACTTAAATTGTGGATGGCTTGTGCAATGCGTTCCTTGCCGGTGCCGGTTTCGCCAAGAATGAGAACCGTGGAATCAGTTGGAGCCACGACCTTGATTTCCCTGCGTAAACCAACAATCGGCGCGCATCGTCCAACAATTCCTTGAAAATTGTCATCGGGCGATGGCTCGGTATTGAGATAACTCGCTCCGTCCCTGGCTCGCGCATTTGATTCGGTCTCGTTCAATTGAATATCCTGAATTTTCCGGGGAGCAGCCCCGGGTATGGTAATCGAACATGGAAATCCTCCATGTTGAAAACCGGTATTTTGTTCTGCTATCGCATTCATTTTGCATTCCTTTCATCATCATGCAGCGGGTCAGGCGCGTTTCGGCCGGTCAGCTGCAAAATCCAGTCCAAACCAATAAAAACCTGAAATTCCCACGTAACTTGCACGACGAGCAATGTTTAAGCACGGCCTGCACGATCGACTGGCTCTTAAAATCCAAGAGCAAAAGCTAAACTTAAATGGCCCTTCACTGAGCAATGCGGGATTGAGCGAAGAATTGGCCAACGAAATTGAATTTTTTTAGGAGTTAGAAAAGCGTTTCCACATTTATTTGTATCTAGTTGGAATTTAACGATATAATGCCGAATCGGCCCTCCTTTTGACTGACGGTGTTAGCCTTCACAAGCTCGGTCGGAGGTATTGCGAGGAATGCAAAACGAAAAAACGGAACGGAAACCGGTTAAGAAATTTTTATTGCGTTAAATATCCAAGCGCTGGCGAACGTCCAGTAATTCTTCACGGTGCCAACGGAAATACCGAGGATCTCGGCTGTTTCCTGGATGGTCATGCCTGTGAAATATCGCAATTTTACGACCTCGGCCTGGGCTGGATATTTTTTGGCAAGATTGTCCAGCACCGCATGCACGGCCAATAATTGATCGTCGGGACCGGGAGCCGCCAAAGCCTCCTCATCCAATTCAACCCGGTCGCAGCCTCCACCGTGGCGAACGGCGAGTTTGCGGCGCGCCCGGTCGATCAGGATGCGGCGCATGGCCTCGGCGGCTGCAGAAAAGAAATGAGCGCGATTTTCAAACTTAGGGTTTTCATTACCCACCAATCGCAACCATGCCTCATGCACCAACGCAGTGGGCTGGATGGTTTGACCTGGCGCCTCCTGTGCCATCTTGCCCCTCGCGAGTCGGCGCAATTCGTCGTACAGGAGGTTAAGCAGCATTTCGGCGGCCTTGGGGTCACCTTGTTCCACTGCGTTTAACAATAGCGTCGCGTCACCCATATTTTTACGACAACCTTCGCTTTAGGTGAGTGTATGACTCACTTTTCCTGGGTGACAGTCTTTTTGACATTGTGGCTATGGCTGGTTTGGATGGCCTTTTGCCGTCGAGTTCAGTTGGATGAGTCCGGTGGCTTCATCCAGCGAAACACGCGCGTGCAGCCAGGCGACCCAGCCCTCCCTTAATAGATCGGGATCGCGCACGGAAAAAACACCGGAGGCCAATCTCTCCCCATTCTTCAGCATGGCGCGTGCCGCGTCCTTTTGACCGAGCTGCCAATGCGCCATTGCGAGAATGGCACAGGCCTTGACCTGGGCGCATGCCAGTGGCGTTTCCAGCGCTTTCTGCGCACATCCAAGGGCCTCTAGAAACCGGCCCCGACGGTAGCAGGACATCGCCTTGCACGCCTGAAAAAACGGCAGGCAAATGTTATTGCTCCCTGAATTGACGGCGATGTCCGCCAGTTTGTCGGCCACGCCCAAATCCACCCCCGAATCCGGCAGGAGAAGACAGTCCTCCGACGCCCGGTCCGCCACTAACATGTCCGTTGTGTTTGCAAACCTCACGATCACTTCCCGGCAAAGTTGTTGATATGCGAGCCGGTCATGAGTCATCGCCAGCAGCGGTGCCAACTGGTGATAATGCAAATGATCATCCGGCTGATACTTCAGGACAAGAGAGGCATCGGTCGCAGCCTCGTGCCATCGCCCTTGTCGGGCCATAAGATCCACCCGCTGGTTAAGCAGATTGGCACTTGACGGCTGACCAATAAAATACGGAGTAAGCACCTTATCCAGCGCCTGTTCCGCTTCTCCATATTTCTTCTCGTCCGCCAGAACATGTGCCAGAGCTGCCAATTCGTCCAGGGCCTGAGGAGATTCGCTGCCCGTTCTTTGCTCCCAAGATGTCAATGCTTCCCGGCACAGGACTTCGGCTTCCGCATATTTACCCTCCACTTCAAGCGTTCCACAAAGTTTGTGGAGTGAATCTGTAAACGCCGGGTGTCCGTCCCCCAACAGTTTTCGTTGCATATTGACGGCCTCTCGTTGCATCGACTCCACTTCATCCCACTTGCCCAGATGGCCAGCTGCCCAGGCAACGTCGGACAGCGATGCCGCTATCAGGGGATGCTCGGGACCTAACTGTTTGCGTCGGATCGCCAGAACATCCTGCAACGTGGCTTCACTGTCGGACCATTTAGCCTCGTCGCCAAAAAGAATACCCAGGACACGCAATGAATCCGCGGCTTCCACGCTTTCTTTGCCGTATAATCCTTGACGGATCGCGAGCGATTCCTGCGCCAGTTGTTCCGCCTCCGCATTATTCCCATTGTGCCGATACACGTTCGCAAGATTAATGAGCGATGTGGCCAAGTCCGATTTTTGGTCACCAAAATTCCGCCGCCGAATGTCCAGCGCTTCCCGGAGGGCCGCTTCCGCTTCTGGCTGTTTCGACTCCCTCCAGAACGTCACCCCCAGGTTGTTGAGCGACGCAGCCGCCTCCTTGCTCTCCGGGCTGTACAACTTTCGATTGAGTGCCAGTGAAGCGCGCTGCATTTGCTCCGCCTGTGGATATTCTCCGAGATCAAAATAGACCCCGCCGATCAGGTCGCGCAGTTCCGCTTCGACGGCGGGCTGATTGGTCAGCTCTTTACCGACGCGTTCGACAGTTCGGTCCAGAATCCCTCGCAACATCTTGGTATCCTGGCCGAGCGAAACTGAAGGTCCCACGCCATTCAACATGTCCTCGAGGAATTGCGTAACTTGTTGGCTCTTGGCTGATGCCGCTTCAGCATCACGACGTGACCGCCGCTCCCTGGCGAGCAGCGTCGAAACGATGATCAAGCTGGCCACCAGGAGCAGCAAGATGATGCCAATGCCGGCGAACAGCGGCCTATTCCGCAAAACCAACTTTTGAAATTTGTAGAACGTGCTGGGAGGGCGCGCCGAAACAGGTTCCTTTTCCAAGTAATGCTGGATATCCAGCGCTAATCCATGGGCGGTTGCATAACGTCGCGTACGGTCCTTTTCCATGGCTTTCATGGCTATCCAATCCAAATCTCCGCGTATGGAACGAATCAGCGTGAACGGCTCGGACTTGCGATTATGCGCCAGAGTGGTCAAATCGGTACCCGCCATCTTTTTTAAACGTGCGGAGGGAGGCGTGGGTTCCTGCTCACGGATCACCCGGCGGATTTCGTCCGGACCAGACTCCACTGGTTTACCCATCCCATAAGGGGTTGAGCCGGCCAGCAACTCGTAAAGCAGCACGCCAAGACTGTAAATGTCGGTGCGCGTGTCCACTTCGGTGCCGTCAAGGGCTGCTTGCTCCGGACTCATATAGGCGGGCGTGCCAATGATCATCTCGAAGGCGGTAAAAATGGTCTTGTCGGTCAGCCTTATATTGTTGGTAGCCTTGGCAATTCCAAAATCGATGACCACGGGCAGGGAAGCGCCTTCGCGAGTGGTGGTTACCAAAATATTCGAAGGTTTGATGTCCCGATGAATTATTCCTTTCTGATGAGCATGTTGAACTGCGTGACAAACCTGGACGAAAAGCTTCAATCGTTCATCCGTGGTGAGTGAGTGCCCGTCACAGTATTCGGTAATCTTGACCCCACGAACGAGTTCCATCACAAAGTAGGGTCTTCCGGACTCCGTCGTCCCGGCATCAAATACCTTTGCAATATTGGGATGATCCATCAACGCCAGCGCCTGTCGCTCAGCCTCGAAACGGGCGATGACGCTTTTGGTGTCCATCCCTGGCTTAATCACCTTCAAGGCGACCTGCCGACGAATCGGCGCATCCTGCTCAGCCAGGTAAACCACTCCGCAACCCCCTTCACCAATTTGGTTCAATAATTTGAAGTGACCAATACGATCGCCAAGGTTTTCTCCGAGAGCACTTCCAAGCCTCGTTTGTGGCAACATTTTTTCTGCGGGAGGCACCAAAAAATCCCCGCCTTGATCGTGCGCTTCGAGCAGGGCTTCGATCCGCTGACGCAGTTCTCCGTCATTGCCGCAAGCGCGCTGCAAATATGCGGCGCGCTCGCCGACGGGCAGTTGAATGACTTCCGTAAAGACAGCCACATCACGATTGGGCGAATCATTCATCAAATTACTTAAAACGTCTCCTGAATACGTTTACAACTAAATGGACACTACGACGGGCGACAATGGCTGCTCTTCATGAACTTATGTTTTGGCGAGATTCATTAACAACCCCGCCTCGTTTTGTGACAATGATTGCAAGTGGAACCAAATTAACTATTAACAGTAACCCTTATAGATGCAATGAGAAAATTGGTTATCCGGCATGGCATTTAATTTCAGATTCGCTTAAGGAGTGGTTGGAAACGCAAGAATGTGACAGAAAATCTGTCGCTCACCAGACCTCAGCCCAAACGACGTTCATACCTGGCCACCGCTGCCAAGGCACTCGGGGAAGCGGCGGAAAAGATTGTGAAACAATGAAATCAAAACTGATAAGACCACGGAATACACGGAGCACACGGAAGGGACGCGGGAGGTCCGTCTCAGTTCTCCGTGTATTCCGTGTGATGCGTGGTTTGAAATCTTTTTATCATGATTGACGTGATCCAAGTCCAAAAAGACGTCCATGGGATATTGATGTCGGCGCCGCAGTTGGCGACGGTGAACATCATCGAGGGACGCAAGTTCATGGTGGATTCTGAGCTGCAGATCGATGCGATCTGGCAGACGATCCGGAACGGCTGCTCCGGTAATGGTCTGCTGATCGAGATCCCGGAGATTCTCTGGGATAAAATATAGGACATTTGCTCAAGTAGACCGGGTTGACGCCGAAGAATGGATAGGAATGACATTTTGTGGTAATTATAGTGCCCCTTCGCGACCCTCCGTTTACCTCGATTCTTCGGTGGCCGTCGACTGATGTTGAGAATTGGGATTTTGAAGACAATTGGTTATCTTATTCCAATTGGTCCACCCAGACTGCTTTTCATAATCAAGGGCAGTCATTCCATGAGAATCCACGAGGTTTAAATCGGCACCAAATTGAATCAACACACTTCCCATCGCCCAGTATCCTTTTTCCGCCGCAATCATAAGCGCCGTTTTGTGTTCAGTATTTATCGTTTGATTCACGTTCACGCCACTTCGGAGCAAACTGACAACTTCATTCGTATTATTACTTGCAACAGCTTCGATAAATTTCACATCTCGTGATGGGCCCGCAACCAGGAAAGTAAGTCCTATTATAATTGCGACAAACAGCGCAATCTCCAAGCCATTGCTATAATTCTTCATCCCAATCCAGCTGATATCAAACAAGCTTGCACGGGATCACGGCGTCTTCATCAAAGGTATAAACCGCGCAAATGCGGTGGTAACCGTCGGCCACCAGGACCTTGCCGTGCGCGGGGTCGCGAACCAGTAACACCGGCGACAGACTGCGACCCGCCTTGATGATTTTGCGGTCTCTTTCAACGTGGGAGTTGGTGGCGTCCAGCAACGGCAGGGCCGAGGAGCGGAAAATATCCTTCGCCTTGAATTTCGTGACTGGGGCTTTTTTCAGGGCCTGGGCGATTTGCCGGGCCTTCCGGGCGGGGTAAAGGAGGCTCAAGTAGGAGATAGCCGACGGGTAATCGTGGTCCTCCGGCTGATCGAGCCATTTGATTGCGGTCTGCGTGGACATGCCGAGGAGGGTGAATCCTGGCCGCGGATTTGTCGAGCCATCCTTGATCGCGCTTTGATTTGCGCATCTTGACACTGCCCCAGGGGAATGGGAGTTTTGACAAAACGATCTCACACGAAGACACGAAGTCAGCTTAACACTGCCTCAGGGGAATGGGGTTTTGTCAGGATGATCCGCCTTCAACATGTAGGCTTCAGCCGTCGCTGAATCTATGGCTGACAGGTCCGCCGTCACGAGTGAGTTATGGCGGACAAGATGGGGTGACAGGTCCGCCGTCGCCCTTTGGGCTTTGGCGGACAGGCAGGATGGACGAAGGGATGGACAGGGTGGACGGGATGGACGAAGAGTAACGGGGCAAAGCGATAATTTTTTCACGGGGGGCAGTGTCAGGATGCGCCCGACCGGCCATGTGATTGTTTCGCGCGCGTTGACATGCGGAGCGGCTTTGTTAGCGTGGCGATAGCATGCTGAGCCATCGGTTAACCCGTCTGGGCAAAATCTGCACCGGCACCAATTCCGGTGGGCGTGAGGAATTGCTCCAGTTGGAAGGCTGGCTGGAAAAGATGGTTCACTTTTGGACGCTGGTCATACGGCACTTCATCAAGAATCGCTGTCTTGTCCGCGCCTCGGCCCTGGCGTTCACGAGCCTGCTGGCGCTGATTCCGCTTTTGGTGCTGGCGGTCAGCATCACCAGCAGCCTCCTGAAATCCGAGGGTGAAGACCAAATTTACCATGCCATTGACAAGATGGTTTCGGGTATCGTGCCGCCGGCCTCAATCGTGGTCACCAACGGTGAAGTCGTCACCATGGCGCAGCATCGGGAAGCTGGCGGCACGAACAGTCTGGCACCCGCCGGCACCGTGGAGTTAACCGTCTCCAACAACCTCGTTACCGCCACCCCGGCCACGAATGCAGCCAGCCTCGTGGTCTCGACGAATGTTCCCGTGGATTCGAGAGTGATCACGGCCCAGAAGGAGGCGGCGCGCAGCATTCACGATTACATCCAGAATGCGCAGAGCGGAAAACTGGGGATCACCGGCATGGTGCTGTTTATCTTCACCGCCGTTGGAATGTTGCGCGGGGTGGAAAGCACGTTCAACGATATCTGGGGCGTTACGGTTGAGCGCCGGTGGTGGCACCAACTCTCGGGTTATTTCACGATTGTGGCCCTGGGGCCGGTGGCACTGATCGCCGCGGTGAGCCTGGCCGGCGGCCCGTATTTGCACGTGACCGATCATCTGGTCGCGCGCATGCCGTTCCTTGGCCGGATCTTGCTGGAGATCGGGCCTGTAGTCGTGCTGTGGCTGATTTTTGCAATGTTTTACATGCTCATTCCGAACACGCAGGTCAAATTTTCCGCGGCCTTTTTCGGCGGGTTGATCGCCGGCACGCTCTGGCATTTGAACAACATATTCGCTTTCCTGTATGTCTCGCGGGTCGTCACCAACAGCGAAATTTACGGCAAACTCGGCCTGGTGCCGGTCTTCATGCTGGGTCTGTACTTCTCGTGGGCGATCTTGCTGTTCGGCGCGCAGGTGGCCTATGCCTGCCAAAACCGCGCCGCTTATCTTCAGGATCGCATCGCCGAAAACGTGAACCAGCGCGGACGGGAATTTGTGGCGTTGCGTATCATGACGCTGTTGGGGCAACGTTTTCAAAATGGCCTGCCCCCGGCGCAGGTCATCGAACTTTCCGCAGAGCTCAGCATCCCCAGCCGGCTGACGCATCGGGTCCTGCAGACGCTCTCCGACGCGCATCTGGTTACGCAAGCCGCCTGTGAGGGCGCTGCCTATGTACCCGCCCGCCCGTTGGACACAATCACCGCCCATCACATTCTGCGGGCCCTTCGCGCCGGCGCGGGCAAGGAGCTGCTGCTGGATAACACCTCGGAGTTGGCCGGCATCTATGGCGATTTTGCCCGCATCGAAGCCGCCGAACGGGCCGCTGCTGAAAAAATTTCCGTGTTGACCATGGTCCGGCATCTGCCCGCGCCCTTGACACTTCTCTCACATCAATCCGGTGATGCGATCGCCGCCGTTTCCCCATTCGGTGAACCGGAAAAACCGACATCCGGGAAGGCGGCACCGGCAACTTCGTCAGACTCAGGCGAACCGATGGCTGAAGTTGAAAACGGGCCGGATCATTTAGCCGTGGAAAGATCGGTCCCGAACGTTGAGAAGGATTCACCGGAAAAAATATCCACGAAGGATCCAATTAAAATAGCAACCGCTCCAACGAACCGGGAAGTCGTCCAGCCGGAGGAAACGGAATTTCCGCTTTGAGGGGTATTCGTTAAGTTAGATCTGCCGGCAGCACTTTGCAGCACTTTAGGGCGAATCGGGCATTTTGCGGCCGAGTAACAACGGCAAAATGGATTGGCCCTCGATGTTTTCGGGCGCGGGGCACAAGCCGATTTGCGCGGCTGTCGGGAGGAAATCCCTGGCCGACCACTTGTAATCGCTCACCTGGCCGGCCGGCACCTCACCCGGCCAATAAACAATCATCGGCGCTGACCAAGCGTTGGTCGGCGGGTTCTGGACGTCGGCCGCGGTGCGGAAAAAATTCAAGCGCGGATCGGTAAATTTTTCAGGCACATTGCCGCTGGTGAGAAAGATGGCAACGTCGTTGGTCATCCCCAACTGGTTCAGCACCTCAATCAAACCGGCGATGTCACCGTCCAGGTGAGTGAGGAGCGCGGCCCGGTTTTTGGCAGCCTGCGGCCAGGGTACATCCGTATACGGGGCGTCGCTGGGAACCGGGAAATCATCCTTGCCGAGGGTGGCTGTGCGCGGAGCGGGCAAATTCACGAGCAGGAAGAAGGGGTCAAAGCCATTATATCTGTCAGGTTGATGACTGCGCACAAAATTCTGCATCCATCCGGTGAGCATGAAATCAGGCAGATACCGGACTTTCTGGCCGCCGGAATTTTGGAAAATCAGTTCCCGGCCGCCGTTGTTCGGTCCGTCGCCCGGCTGCCAGTCGGTCCAGGAGCTGCTGATCGGGCTGTAAAACATCTTCGGGGTATAACGCCAAAACGAATCGGCATAGTAATTGGTGCCTTCATCCGGGTTCAGGAAACCGGCGAAATCGTCAAACCCAAGTTTCCAAGGTTCAACGGACAAGGGCCATTCGCCAATCATTCCGGTATGGTAACCCAGATTCTTAAGGGTCTGGGCCACCGTGAGACCGCCGGACGGAGTGCTGGTACCGTTCAACAAAGCCAATGTCAACACGGCCGGATTCGTATCGCCGGGCGTATAGTGAGTGAAACGCATCCCTTTGGCCGCGAGTTGATCGAAGTTGGGAGTCTGAAAGTTGGTCTGGCCGTAGCAGCTCAAATCGCCATAACCCAATCCGTGACATTGGATAAAGATAATGCTCGCGCGCCGGGGAATGGCCGCCCGCACCGCTGTGTTCGTAAAAATGGAGGCGAGATCGGCATGCGCTGCGCCGGAGAAGGTCAGCAGCAGGATACCGGCAATCAACCGACAGGCCAGCCGGCGCAGGGCCGTGCGAGCGCCCGGCACCACCGATAATTCCGTTTTGCCACCCCTAAGAGCCTGTCTCAAAATTGCGAGGGGTGCTGCGGCGAGGGGTTTTGGCTGTGGACAAGGCGACGAGGGAGGAGCATCCCCGTAGTGGGCTGTAACGACCGAGCCAACGCTGCCCACAGCCAAAAGACCCGCCGCCCGGAGGGTTTTCGAGCAAACAGCCGGCTGGCTTCGTTGCTCCTCGGTCGAAGACCCATGAAGGGTATTCTTCCTCGTCGCGCCTCGCCATCCAGCTCTTTGCACGAAAACAGCACCGTTCGGAATTTTCAGACAGGCTCTAAAACCATCACAAAACAATGTCATAATGAAAGAAGATTGGATACCGGAAAGGTCCCGGCGTTCAAAGCAATTCTTTTGGGGGAGCGTTTTCCCGGGCGCATCTTGACACTGCCCCAGGGGAATGGGGGTTGACGGGATGGACGGCATGGACAGGATGGACGGGGTGGACGGGGCAAAGCGATAGTCTTTTCACGGGGGCAGTGTCTCTGGATGCGCCCCATTTTCTCCGCGCCGGGCGAGACTGTGCCTGCGTACTTGTTCTCAACTTCCCAATTCTAACTTTCCGCAGGCTGCTCTTGCCTTCGGCCAAACTCCGCGGTTAGCGGGATTCTGGTGGCGATGAGGAAGCTGGGAATGGTAGCGAGGATGACCCAGATAAAAAAGTTCTGGTAGCCGAGCTGTTGCTGCAGCCAGCCGCTCCATAAACCGGGCAGCATCATGCCTGCTGCCATGAAGCCGGTGCAAATCGCGTAATGCGCGGTCGCATGCGGTCCCCGGGCGATATAAATCATGTACAACATGAAAGCCGCGAAACCGAATCCGTACCCGAATTGTTCCACCGCCACGCCCGCGCCGATGACGGCCAGGCTCGTGGGCCGCGCCCAGGCCAGCCAGATGAAGATGGCGTCGGGCAGATGAATGGCCAGCAACATCGGCCAAAGCCAGAATTTAAGGCCGCGGCGAGACACGACGAGGCCGCCCAGCAAACCGCCGCCCAGCAGCGCGGCCACCCCGATGATGCCGTAGAGCCAGCCGTATTGGTTGTCGGTCAGGCCGAGGCCGCCCTGGCTGCGCGAATCGAGCAGAAAGAACTTGGAAACGCTCGACAATTGCGCTTCGCCAAAGCGGTAAAGCAGCAGGAACGCGATCAAAGTGACGATTTTGGGCTTGCGAAAAAACTCAACAAACGTCAGGGCGAAATTCGCGGTCAACACCTTCGGCGAAACGGCGCTCCGGGGGCGGTCCACGATCGGGCGGGGCAGGACGAACCGGTGGTAAAATCCGAAGAGTAAGAGCATTCCGGCCATGAAGGTAAACGCTAACATCCAGGCGCTGGTGTAACTGCCGGTGCGAGCCTGGATCTGCCCGACCAAAACGATCAGGCCACCCTGGGCGGCAATATTAGCCACGCGATAAAATGTGTTGCGCACGCCACTAAACAACGCCTGCTGACGTTCCGGCAGGGCGAGGAGGTAAAAACCGTCGGCGGCGATGTCATGCGTGGCAGAGGCAATTGCCACCAGCCAGAACAGTGCGAGAGTGAAAATCAGAAAATGGGGCGCGGAAATCGCCAATGCCACCCCGGCCAGCCCGCCGGCAACGGCCAATTGCATCGTCCAAATCCACAGCCGCCGGGTCAGCAGGAGGTCCACCACCGGGCTCCACAGGGGCTTAATTGTCCAAGGGAGATAAAGCAGGCTGGTGTAGAAGGCGATGTCCTGGTTGGAAACCCCGAGGTTCTTGTAGAGGACCACCGCAACGGACATCACCAGCGCATAAGGCAAACCCTCCGCCAGATACAGCGTCGGCACCCAGACCCACGGTGATTTCTCCCCCGGCTTGGCCATTCGTTTGTGATTCTTCCTGAAGACAAGAACCTTAGAGGGTGGCGTCGGCGATGGAAATTGTTTTCTTCACCGATTCGCGCCACACTGGGCCAATGATCGGCGCTTTTCTCAACGCCCTTGGAATCCTCGCGGGTGCGCTCGCCGGCCTCACCCAGCGCCAGGCGTTGTCCGCCCGGACTCAGCATTTTTTCAGGTCCGCCCTGGGTATCTTCGCCGTCTTTTTTGGCTTGCACCTGATCTGGTTGAACGTGAGCGGCACTTTTTTGAACGGCGTGAAACAACTGTTTCTGAGTGTCCTCGCCATTGTGCTCGGAAACTGGATCGGCAAACTGGCGCGACTCCAACGGTTTTCCAACCGGGTGGGAAGTTACGCGGCCAGACTGTTGAAGGCGGCCCAGAAGCAGCCGCCGGGAAAGCCCGCCGATGGTTTGCTGGCCTCAAGCATTCTTTTTTGCGCCGCACCCCTGGGCATCATCGGCGCGGTGGTGGATGGGCTGTCGGGCTATTTCTATTTGCTTGCCCTTAAGGCTGTGATGGACGGGCTGGCCATGGTCAGCTTTGTGAAAATCTTCGGCTGGCCGGTCGCAATCTCCGCACTGCCGGTGCTGGTATGTTTCGATGCCGTTGCCCTGGCGACCCATCAATACGGCGCACCTTATCTGGACGCCCATCAATGGACGGATTCGGTTAATATCGTCGCCGGCTTTGTGACTTGCGCCACGGCGCTGGTGATTTTTGAAGTCCGCCGGGTGGAACTGGCCAATTACCTCCCCGCACTCGCCCTCGCGCCGCTGCTGATGCGGCTGTTGTATTGAGCGAGATTCGGAAAAGATGCTGACCTGAAAGTGTTTGAAAAAACCCCGCCATAAAAATAAACTGGGTCGGTGTCGAATAAACGCAAACCTTCAGCCCACCAACGACAAATCCGTTTTTTTACCTTTCTTTTTGGAGCCTTGATGATCGGTATTGTCGTCGGAGTAATATGGTTGATCAACCGCATGACCACGCCGCATCCCTGAGATGGACGGGGTGGACGGCATGGACGCGGTGATTTGGCAATGAATTGGCTTCAGTTATATTTAAAGCGCTCTAAATTACACCGCGTTGTTTCAGCATGGCCTCGACGGCCTGGTCCATTAATAGCTCGGCGAGCGGCCGGGTGACTTCGTCAAGTGCAGCCACCGCTGTCTGGAGATCTTTCAAATTACCGGCGCCGCTTTCGGGATTTTCCGAGGACAACGCCATTTCGACCTGACCGGCCGCCGCCTGGATTTTCCGGCGGTAATCAGCGTCCACTTCACTGGCACATGCCGTGAGGGCGTTTTTGGTGGCGGCCAGGGTCTCGGTTGCTTTCAACCGGGCTTCGATCCAACGGCGGGCGGCAAGGTCGGTAAAAGCGTGTTCGACGGATTCCTCCACCATTTTTTGGACTGCGGCGTCATCGACATTCACGGCCGAGCGCAGGTCCACCGTTTTTTCACGGCCGGTTTGGATATCGCGCGCCAACACGTGCAGGATGCCGTTGGCATCGATCTCGAATTGCACGCCCACGCGCGGCACGCCCCGGGGTGCGGGGGCGAACTCGATGGTGAACCGGCCCAGGCTCCAATTGTCCTTCGCCCGCTCGCGTTCGCCCTGCAGAACATGGACGAGCATGGAGCGCTGCTGATCGACAGCGGTCGTAAACATTTCCCCGGCCTTGACCGGAATCGTTGAATTGCGGGGAATCAGGACATTCATCAGGCCGCCGAAGGTTTCGAGGCCGAGCGACAACGGCGTCACATCCAGCAGCAGGACGTTCTTGAAACCGCCGGAAAGAATTTCCGCCTGAATGGCCGCGCCAAGGGCAACCGCTTCATCCGGATTCTGCGAGAGGTTGAGCTGGGGGCCGGCGGCCTTGTGATATTCCGTGCCGAGCCGGACACTCCCGCGAGTTTCCTTAAAATCGGCGCATTGGAAAAGCTCGCCGACAAATTTTCGCACCAGCGGCATGCGGGTCTGGCCGCCCACCAGAATAACCTGATCCAGATCCCTGGCTTCCAGCTTTGCATCCGCGAGCGCGCGCAGACAGTGCGACCGCGTCCGGCCGATGATGTCGCGGGTGAGCAGCTCCAACTCGCTCCGAGTCAGAATATAACGGAACGAAAAATCCGGCGTCAGAAACGGCAGGGAAATTTCCGCTTCCGTTTCCGTGGACAATTTGATTTTTGCCGCTTCGGCGGTTTCGCGGAGGCGGGAGCGCAAGCCGGGCTCACCATCCGCCAAACTGGCGGGGCGCGGCGACGCGGTGGCAGGCCATTCCCGTTGGATCTTCTCCCACAGAAATTCCCCGAGCCGCTGGTCGATATCATCGCCCCCGAGCCGGGTGTTGCCGTTGGTGGCGAGCACCTGAAAGACGCCGGCATTTAATTCCAGAATGGAGAGATCGAACGTGCCGCCCCCGAGGTCGTAAACCGCAATCTTCGCCTTCTCGGTAAGCTTGTCCAAGCCATAGGCAAGGGCGGCGGCGGTTGGTTCATTGAGGATGCGCTCGACGGTGAAGCCGGCGAGTTCGCCTGCCCGCTTGGTGGCGTTGCGCTGGGCGTCGTTGAAATAAGCGGGCACGGTAATGACGGCGCGAGTGACCGGCTCGCCAAAATAGGCCTCCGCATCCTGCCGGAGCTTTTTGAGGATCTCGGCGGAAATTTCCTCCGGCGAAATGTTTTTGCCGTGGACCGGCAGCGTCACAGCGCCCGCGGTTTGAATCGGGTAGGTCACCTGCTTTTCGATATCGGAAATCTCCGCCCCGCGCCGACCGATGAAGCGTTTGACCGAATAAATGGTGGTGGCCGGTTGCAACACGCGAACGCGATTGGCTGCATGGCCGACCAGGGGGGGCGCATCAGGCGCGGGAAAGTGCACGACGGACGGGGTCAACCGCTGGCCGTTGGCGTCCGCCATGACCAGCGGGATACCGGAATCCACCGTGGCGACGAGTGAATTCGTGGTTCCCAGATCAATACCGACAATTTTGCTCATGTGCGCCGCACAATTTAACCGCAAATCGGCGTGGATAAATGTTAAACTGCGTCAACCGGGACAATTTCGCAGGGCGCATCAGCGGCATTTCGGGCGTGCTGCCATGAAATTCTCACCGATTTGGACGCGGTGGTTTCTCCAAGAGACGTGGCCTATCCTCGTCAAATTTGGACTGCTTTGGCAACAACACCACTTTTCCGGAACCACTCCCACCAGGCAGACCGTCATGGAGCGGTTGCAATCGCGCGGCAAACCGTGCTTGCTGCACAGCCCCGCGAAGCGATCGAGAGGCTGAAAACGGAGATGACCGACGCGGAACGCCGATTTATGAATCAGGTCTTCTCCGAGCTAGGCGTCTAATTCACATCGGCGGTCATTTTCGAGCGGGCGAAAAAATTGAAGCCAGCCATGAAACGCGACTTTTTAAAACGCGCCATAATCCGGCTGGAAATGTCAGGCGCGATCCGCAAAATTGAAGCCGGACGGGACAGGCGTCCGGCACGGTATCAGAAGCGTTTTTTTAATTTCAATTCGCCACTACAATTGTCGCGCGATTCCATCCATCAAAATTCTGCACGCCAGTCTTAGCAAAGGAAGTGATTGTCTGGGTCTTCCAGTCGAAGCTAAAGATTTCTCCTGTCTCCCGTTTCGCGAAATAAATTTTGGTGGCATCGGGATTCGGTTGGAAGTCTGCCGAAAAAGTATCTCCCAGAGGTTTTCGCAAAATCTCCTTCTTTGAAGCTGGATCAAAGATGACAATTTCATTCATTCCAATTGCAGGCAAGCGTTGAAGATTCGTGTTCGTGTTCTCGCCCCAAATCAGATACAACCTCCCATCTAATTGCCGCACAAACACCGGGCTCGTCATCGCCGGGCTCGGAAATTCTATCGGCTTTTTTACATTGGTCGAAAGATTGGTATCCGTGAATTGCCGGTGCATACCTTTGTAATATTCCATCAATCCAATGGTCGGCACATAATAGACTCGGCGATCCACAAAGCTGTTATAGCCGTTGTCCTCGTCGGGCATCGGAACCTCTGTTCGGGTTGTTTCAGAGTATATCGCAATCCTTCGATTAGAACCGACAGATACAAACCCTTCGGGACGGGCCATGAAAACAGTTCCGTAAATTGCTCTGCCCTTTGATGGGGGAACCAAATGCGCCTGGCCGGTTTTCCAGTTGATTTCTGAATAACTGAAACCGGTTGCCGCATCCACGGTGTGAAAATACACGGTTGAATTTTTTGAACAAACTGCCAGATCATTTGCAACCGATATCTTTAAGGGCCACGAATGAACATCGGGAAAGATTTTATCCATTACTACCGTCATGGTTTTTCTGTCTATCACCAACAAATGATCGCCTTTTCCCCTGGGAGAATAATCTATTTCCAAAAATACCACCGAATCCTCATCCGCCCCATACCACAGCTGGTATTTCAATCCCGCTATTTTCTTGAACCCATTCGTCGAATATCTCAACACATTGATCTCCGGAGAATTTGAACCCGACGGCGCGACGATCAACAGGCTCGGCGCGTTCCCGGCACGGCTCACGACCGGCGACACGAGTGCCGTCGCAAAAACCATTTGCCAAATAATTTGTCCGACAAGATTGTTCACCTTGTAAATATGACAGATGAAGAAGGCGAATTTGTCATTCTTTTGTAAAATATCTGTAATTTGTGCTTCAGCTAACTGCCTCTACTCTTCTAGCCACGAAATTCCTCGAAACTCCAATTAAAGATTGGCAGCGCGGCAACGAGCCAATACGCGCGCCAGCGGGCTGGCCTTTGCCTCAAAACCGCGGACTGCCGCCGGGGAGGTTGCCTGACTCCGCCAATCCTGTATTACGAGGAAATCCTCGGCGAAGGCGGATGGCCAACCAAAATAAAAAAATTTATCCCAAACGAACCCAATTTCAACCCGCACCTAAACAACATTAAAACAACGACTTAACCCCTGTTTTTAAAAAATTAACATTCCAAAAACGAACCCAATCTTCACTCCCATAAATCCTCAACTCTCAACTCTTGTCCGAATAATGCCAACTAACATGTCAAACCGTGGACGAATTTGGAATGCGGTGGCAACGACATCGCTTTGCCGGAAGCACTCCCACCACCCGACGTCATCAGCCAACCAAAAGCGCCAGCTGCCGATGATCGGCACCAATAACGCTTTGCCGGGTTTGGAAATGAATTTGCTTTCGAATCAATCCGGCTAATTTATAGCAATGAATTGTATCGTCACCGCCGGCCCCACTTTTGAGCCACTCGACGAGGTGCGCCGGCTCACGAATTTTTCGACGGGCCGGCTGGGCACGGAATTGGCCTATTTTCTGACGGCGCAAGGCCATGAAGTCACGCTTCTGATCGGCGAATCCGCCACGTATCGGGGCGAGCGCCGGGCGAAAAAAGTCCAGGTTTTCTCCACGACGTCAGATTTAAGGAGCCAATTGAAGGCCGTGGCCGGAAACAGGGTGGGAGCGATCTTTCATGCGGCAGCGGTGAGCGATTTTAGCTTTGGCAAACTGTTCCAACGCGATGCGCGGGGAACGTTGCGGCCATTCAGGTCGTCGAAGAAAATAAGCACCCGTAGCGGGAATTTGATGGTGGAACTGCTGCCTACCCCGAAAATCATCGCGGAATTGCGCGGCTGGTTTCCTCAATCGATCCTGTGCGGCTGGAAGTTCGAAGCCAATGGCGGGCGCACCGATGCCTTGCGCGCGGCGGAGCGCCAGATGGCTGACTGCGGGACCGATTATTGCGTGGCGAACGGCCCGGCTTACGGCAAGGGTTTTTGCCTGGTGGGACAGGCGGCCCGGAAACATTTCGCCAGGCCGGAAACCTTGATTAAGGCGCTGGAACGATCGCTGGGTTGAGACATACCATTTCCCAATGGCGATCGGTGCAATGGGTAGGGCGCGTTGTCCTCAACGCGCCGCGAACGAGGTAAGGTAATCACAATTTTGGAAAGCCGATGATCGGCATCTGCCTTTGCCGAGGAGGCCATGGCGGACAGGCCGCGGGCGTTTTCGTGTCTGGCCCCGACGGCTCGCTGGGGACAGCGAGCCCTGGAAACTGGGCCAGGGCACCACTGCCGCCGGAAATTTCAGGCTTCGAAATTTTTGAGCTGGGCCAGACCGATGCGCAGGGGTAGCCAGCCGATGAAGAAGGAAATGATCACGAAGAGAATGATGCTGACCAGCGCCCAGCCGACGTGGCCATGAAAACCGCCGCCACCGATGATCAGCAGGGTAAGCGAGGCGATGATATAGACTGAACTCAGAACGAAGCACAAGGTCCCCCCAAAACCGCTGACGATCTTGTTCGGATTGGTTTCCTTGACGTTGGGAAACAGCACGCCCAGACCGACCGCCAAACCATTCAGCGCAAAGGTCATGACGGTGACGACCGACCCAAAAAAGGCGACATCGGTCCAGGACATGTTGAGGAGATAACAGGACAAGGTGACGAGGCCGAGCGTGATGACCAGTGAGAGCACACTGGCGAGCCAGAACTTGGTGATGACCACGCATTCCAGCCCCATGGGCGCAAGGCCAATAATCCAGAGGCGCCGGCCCTCCAGCGAAAACTGGGGAAACACGAACCGCGTCGTGACGGAGGCGAGGTTGAACGCACAAGCGCCGAGATTCAGGAACGCGACGGCATTGATCCAGAAGGGGCTGGTCAACTGGTGGGTGAAATTGCGCAGGTTGATGATGTAGGCGCCCAGGAGGCCAAAGAACATCACGGACTGTCCCCATTGGGTGGTATCCCGCCAGAACATCCGCATGTCTTTCACTGCGAGGGCGCGGACATCGGCAGCCATGAAAGGCAGGCAGTTGAAAAAGATTTCGAGCCCGCCCGGCCGGCCGGAATTTTTCCGGGCGCGAATGGCAGAGAGGCCCTTGACGTCGCTGGCGCGGCTTTGCACCGCCGAGGCGGTGTCGTAAAACAGATTACCAAACCGGGTAAACGCGATGGCGCCAAAGAAGAGCGTGTGGCTTAGCAGAACCAGGGCGAAAAAGATGGACCCGTTGGTGATGCCCTCCGCCCATTGCAGAATCGAGGAGGACAACCAATAACTGGGCAGAAAGGGAAAAAGAGTGAAGCGCGTTTTGGCCAGCAACCGGTCCAGCGCCTCCAGCGTGCGCTTGTCCAGCAGATCATCGTCCACCGGGTTGGTCTTCCACCAGAACGCCACAAAAGCCAGCAGCAGCAATGCGATGAACAGCAGCACCACTTGAAAGCTGCGCCGGTCTAGGTGCCGGCCAATGCCGATGGCCAGTGCCGAACCAAACACGCCCGGTAAAATGATGAAAAGGCCGATCAGGAGGACCGTCAGGGGATAAAAATGCCACGCCACCCCGCGGACCAGCCCGAAAGCAACCAGCAATGGCGCGATCAAAAACAAGAAGGCCCACGACGCCAGAAAGATCGATTCGATGAATTTCCAACGGAAGATCGTCTGCGTGGAGATGGGCAACGTGAGGAGAAACGCCGTTTCGCGATTGCGAAACAGGTTGGTGTAGGATATCACCAGATTGCTCAGGAGCAGCAGGCCGAATAAAAAGGCGAACAGCGTATAAAACAGGCGCTCCATCAGGACGGAGCCCAGGCCCGGAAATTTGGCCACGAATTGCATCCCATGATAAAACAACTCAAAGGCGAGGACGAGATATCCGGTCACAAACATGCCGATGATCCCGGTGAGCAACCGCGACTGGGAGCGGATGGACAGCAAGCGCCGCCAGGAATGGAGCGCATTGGTGCGGACGAGCAGCCACAACGGTGATTGTTCCAGATAAGATGCGATTTGCCGCACACCTCAAAGTACCGCGTCAATTGAACGGATGCAATGCCCTGCATGTCCAAACTCAGGCCCGGCCGGGTCCAAAGCCGTGCAACCATGATGAAATTGGGTAAAATCAACCGCCGAAAATTCCTCGCCAGCACCTTGCTGGCGGCACCGCTGGCCCTGGCCGGCGACGGCAGGTTCGTTGAACCCACGTGGCTGCGCGTCCAGAAGTTTAGCCTGGCCGGCGGTAAACTCGGCGTCCGCTTTGCCCACTTTTCCGACCTGCATCATAAAGGCGATCGCGCCTACCTGCAAACCGTGGTCGATGCAATCAATGCGCTCACCCCCGATTTCTGTTGTTTTACGGGTGACTTGATCGAGGTTTCCGACCAACTGCCTGAAACGCTGGAAATCCTGTCCGGGATCCGTTCACCCATGTTTGGCGTTCCGGGAAATCACGATTACTGGAGCAGGGCGGATTTTGCGATCATCGGCAAATGTTTCAGCGCCACCGGCGGCGAATGGCTGCTGGACAAACAACTGCCCGTCGCCAACGGTAAAATCACCCTGACCGGTGCTGCCGGGATATACCCTTTTACCGTCCCGACCGCGCGCGCGGATGGTTCCATGAACATCATGCTGATGCATTATCCGGCCTGGGCAAATCGACTCGGCAACCGGTCCTATGATTTGGTTCTTGCCGGTCACTCACACGGCGGCCAGGTGCAAATTCCGTTCTTTGGCGCGCCTTTCCTGCCCTACAATGTCGATGGCTATGTGATGGGCCACTACCAGACTCCGGCCGGTCCATTGTACGTCAATCCCGGCATCGGCTATATTTCCGTCTATGATTTCCGTTTTAATTGCCGGCCGGAAATCACGCTGTTTGAGGTGTAAAACCATCTCCCACTGAACTTCGGCATAAATTAATCAGGGTAGGGCGTTGCTGCCGCAACGCCGGCGGCGCAGATTTCAGGTAGGGCTCGCTGTCCCAGCGAGCCGTCGTGGCCAAGCACGAGAACGCCCGAAAGTTTCCAAAGTTGTGATGACCTTACCCCGTTCGCGGCGCGTTGAGGACAACGCGCCCTACCGATTGCACCTATTGTCTTTGGGGATTTTATTAAAACTTCGGAGCGTTCTCGTAGAGTTTGCGGGCATCCACGGCTTCCATACCGGCCGAGCGAATGGCCTGGAGGCCGAGCTCGGTGTCCTCGTAAGCGCGGCAGTATTTCGGGTCCACGCCGATGCGCCGCGCGGCTTCCAGGAAGATGTCCGGAGCCGGCTTTTGATGCGTGACCATTTCGCTGGTCACCACGGCGTCGAACCAATGACGGATTTTCAGGTGCTCCAGGACGCCGATAATCACCGGCTGCGTGCCGCCGGACGCAACCGCCATCGGGATCTTGCCATAATGCGCCCGGGCAATCTCCACAACCGCCTGGACCGGCTCCACTTGCGCCATGAGCGGCAGATAAGCGTTTTCCTTTTCATGCGCGGCCGCAACGTAATCCAGCGTCAGGCCCTGCTCCTCGGCGAGCATTTTGATGATGTCGCGCGACGGCACGCCGCCGAGCGAATAAAACCGGTCCTCAGGGAAATGCAGTTTGTATTTGTTGGCGATAATCTGCCAGGCGCTCCAATGCAAAGGCATGGTATCGGCCAGGGTGCCATCGCAGTCGAAAATCAGGCCACGTGGTTCGGTGTTCATTTCAAGTTTTTGCCCAGAAAATCCAGGATCAAGCTTTTGTATTGGTCCGGGGCGAAACGGTAAAGGTCCTCGTGTCGCGCGCCAGTGAACGGGACAAAGGTCTTGGGCGCGGCGGCAGCATCGAATATCTCCCCGGCTTCACTAAATTTTGTGTCACGGTCATCCGTTCCGGCCAGAAAAAGTTTTGGTGTCGTGATTTTTCCAACCTCGCTCAGGGGCCGCAAATCATCGGGGCTGCACCCAGCCCGGAATTTAATCTGGCAGGTCAACAACGGCGAGAGGCAACGGGCCAGCCGGCCAAGCCGGAGCTCGATCCGGTCTTGGGTGGCTTCGACGATGGTTGGGTACATGGACTCCAAATCCAGCGCCTGGATGTCCAGCGGCGGCTCGGCCAGGACTGCCGCGGCCGCCCCCATCGAAATCCCAATGACTCCAACTGGTTTTCCCGGAAACCGCTTTTTGACAAATTCGACGGCCGCCTGCGAATCGCGGCTCTCCAGAAACCCAAAAGTAATTACTTTGCCAACACTTTCACCGTGCGCCTGAAAATCAAAAAGCAGAACCGCGTAACCGGCCTGGGAGAGAAATTTTGCACGTTCCACCAGAACCGAGCGATCTGCGCGCACCCCGTGCTGTAAAATCACCACGGCGCGATTGGTCGGCGATTCCACCAGCCAGCCATGAATCGTCGCCCCGCTGCGGCTCTCAAAACTGACGGGCTCAACCGCCAGGTCCTTCGGCATTGCCACGGCGTGATTCGCCGGCGCACAAAGGTCACCTCCCATCTTCCAGGACACCGCCAAACCAGAAAACACCGCCAGGATCAACAGGAGGCAAGCCCATTTCCAGAGGCGTTGAAGGCAACCAATCATGTTTCCACCCTCGCGAGTCGTTCGTCCATGTCGTGCGCCATGAGCGGATCAATCAAGCCATCGAGATCGCCATCAATCACGTTCGCCAGATTGTAGAGGGTGATTTCGATGCGATGATCCGTGACGCGGTTCTGGGGAAAATTGTACGTGCGGTTTTTCTCGCTGCGTTCCCCGGTGCCCACCTGATCTTTGCGATGGGCGGCGTACTTCGCGTCCTCTTCGGCGATTTTGCGATCCAGTAAACGGGAGCGGAGGACGTTGAGGGCTTGAATCTTGTTTTTTTGCTGGGATCGCTGGTCGGCGCACCGAACGATCATGCCGGTCGGTTTATGGATGATCTGGACGGCAGAGTCCGTCGTGTTAACACCCTGACCGCCTTTGCCGGACGCGCGGCAAACGTTGATTTCAATTTCGTCCGGTTTGATTTCCACATCCACTTCCTGGGCCTCGGGCATGACCGCGACGGTGGTGGTGCTCGTGTGGATCCGGCCTTGGGCCTCGGTGGCGGGCACACGCTGGACGCGATGCACTCCGCTCTCGTATTTCAGGCGCTTGAAGACGTCCGTACCCGTGACTTGAAAAATGATTTCCTTGAAACCGCCCAGGTCGGAGGGATTGGAATCGAGCGGTTCCACTTTCCAGCCGCGTGTTTCGGCGTAGCGACAGTACATCCGGTACAGGTCGGCGGCAAACAAGGCGGATTCCGACCCGCCCGCCCCGGCGCGAATTTCGATGATGGTGTTGCGCGAATCCGTCGGGTCCGGAGGCACCAGGCCGAAATGGATTTGGTGCGCGAATTTGGCTTCCAGGGCTTCGAGCCGGGCGATTTCCTCGCGGGCGAGCACGGCCAGTTCGGAGTCCGCCGGCTCACTTTTCAGCAGCGCACGGTTTTCCTCAAGCTGGGAGATCGTTCGCTCTAGCTGGTCGCCGGCCGCCACCAATTCCTTGAGGCGGGCATATTCGCGGGACAGTTCCTGGGCGTTTTGCGCGTTGTTGAAGACCTTGGGATCACTCAACAGGGCTTCCACCTCGGCAAAGCGTTTGCGGAATCTCTCAATGTGCGGCTGCAAGTTCATTTCAGACTCAAGCCCGGATGGACCCGAACCTCCACGGGTTTCCTGCGCGCCGATGAAATCGATTCAGGCAGGGCATAAAACATTGCTGCGGACTCGTTGACAAAAACAAACCGCCCGCCGTTCCGAAAATGTCGGATCGGCGGGCGGTGATGGGCAAAAACTAAACCCGTTTCTTCTTGGGCAAAGCGGCGGCGGCTTGGGCGGCTTGCGTCTTGGCGAGGCGCTGTTGGAATTTGTCCACGCGGCCGGCAGTGTCCACGAACTTCTGCTGGCCAGTGTAAAACGGATGGCAAACGTTGCAAATACCGATGATCACGGTCTGCTTCGTGGAACGTGTTTTGATCACGTTGCCGCAAGCACAACGGATCTCTGCTTCGCCATATTTCGGATGAATATCAGCTTTCATAAAAAAGGATATTAAAACTAACAGATAAACGCGGGATGACAAGGGGGAATTTTAGGCATTTGTCATTTCATTTCATAGATCAAAATGGGCAGCTCACGCCGCTGCCCGTCAAGTTCTTTGGCATTTATGCCCACGCGCCTGGCTCCCATGCGCTGGTAAAACCCCTCTGCGTTGGGGTCGGATTCAATCTCCACTTCCCGACCGCCGCACTCGTGAACACGTTGCAGCGCATGCATGAACAGTGAGCGTCCAATGCCCTTCCCCATGGCCTCGGGCAACACCCACAAATGCTTCAAATCCATTTTGCGGCCAGTAACGCCAAGCGCATAAAAACCGACAATACGTTGGTCAAGCAACGCGGCATAGGTCTCGTGATTGGTGATGAATTCCGGCAGGATGGTGAGCAGGTCACGCCAGCTTTGCATCCAGCTTTCGGGATATCTCCAATGCCGCTTCGCCGCGAAGGCTATGTCCGTTAAGCGTTTTGCATCCTCGGGTCTGGCTCGCACGATGGACATGAGGATCAGAAAATCGTTAAGCGCAAAAAACGGCCTGGCCACACCGCCTGTCCTAAACCCCGCCGATCCACTTGCGATCCTGCCAGACCGCCTTGAGCGAGGTCAGGTTGCGCGAATCGAAAATATTTCTGGCGGCATCGCCCAATTTGCCCTTTTTCAAATTGTTGTAGGCATCGCTCGCGCTGATCGCGACGAATTGCAGGACGCTCGGGTCCCGGTAACAATCAATCATGCAACGCGTGCAGCCGTCCCGGATCAATTTCGAATCGTCCCATTCCCAGACCTTGCACATGGGCGTTTCCCAAAAATGGCAGCGATACAGGTCCAGATTCCAATCGAGATAAAAATATTTGTGGCCACCCAGGCAACCGAACTTTTCCTTCTCGCCGCGCAGGTGCCGCTGCATTTCATCGAGCGATTCCGTCGGGTTCACGACCGGATACCCGCTGTTGTGTTTCATCCGCTTGATGTTCTCAAACAACTGGATTAATTCTTCCTTGTTGAAATTAACCAGGCCGCTGTCGCTAAAACTCAAATAACTGCTGGCCAGCGAGGTCAGCGGATAGCTGAACGTGCAGCTTTTAAAGCCGACGGATTCAAGGAATTCCGGCAGTTTCTCGTAATCCTCAATCAAGCGGCTGGCGGTGATGCTGGCCGTGGTCTGGATGCCGACGGACTGAAAATATTCGTTCGCCTTTTTGATCTTTTTGCAGACGTCCGGCAGGCCGCGGTTCTTTTCGTGCTTGGCCACGTCATGCGCATCGATGGACATGATGACGCTGCTCAAACCGTCACTGGCGAGCGCGCGCATGTTTTCATCATTCCATAAACCACCGTTCGTGCAGATCATGGGGCGGATGCCCCGCTCGGCCGCGTAACGGGTCATCGCGCGCAAATCACGATGGACCATGGGTTCGCCGCCCACGAAGAGCAGATAACCGACATGGTTTTTGACGGCGATGTCGATGACGCGTTTCGCTTCGTCGAGGGTCACGCTTTTCCGCGCCTTGGGATCGAACTTGGAGCGCGCGAAACCGCAAAAGCCGCAATCGGCGTTGCAAATATTGGTGATGGCGAACTGCAAATAGCCCGGCCCGCCGTGGTTCAAGACCTCCTTGAAAAGTTTCAGCGCACCCTTTTTTGGGCGCACCACCGGCTGTGAAAAATCCCCGGCCAGCGGCGGAACCTTTCCGGCCGGTGAGAGATCATTAGCTTTGATTGTCGCAACACTGCTCATTTATCTTAATCCAGTATAATGGCCTGAAAACGGCGTGCGGGCAAACCTTCTTTGGCGGATAAATGCAAACGCGCTGATTTTCGCTTTGCGCCGGCGTTGAAAAAAGACTACTTTTGCCATGGTTTGTCCGATGGTGTAATGGTAACACAGCGCCCTTTGGAGGCGTTATTCATGGTTCGAATCCATGTCGGACAGCCACTTTGTTTCACCAATAAAATCAACACCTTCCTCCGATTTTCGAGTTCGAAATAGCTTCCATATTTTTTGTTGCAAGTGGTATCAAATGGTCAAAAAACGGGGGCTTACCTGACACCTCTTTCTGATATGCTCTTCTGCAAACAATCAATGGTGGCCTGCATACCATCTCCAAAATTGAAAAGCGGGGCAAAACCGGCGGCGCGCAATTTATCGGTGGACGCCACTGAATGTTTCACGTCGCCGGGGCGGGCAGGTGCATGTTTGATTTCTGAATGAGAACCGGTTAGCGTGCAAATCGATTTTGCCAGTTTGTTGATGGTAATTCGCTGTCCATAAGCTGCATTAAATATGCCAGTCAATTTAAATTGCATCGCGAGAAATTCATTCGCCGCCACGATGTCTTTCACATAGACAAAATCACGGGTCTGTTCGCCATCGCCGTAAATGGTGATGGGCAGGTTCCTCACCGCGCGGTCGATGAAAATCGGAACGGCCGCCGCATACGGACTAGCGGGATCCTGTCGCGGACCAAATACGTTGAAGTAGCGCAAGCTGGCCGTTTGCAGCCGGCCTTCGCCGGCAAAAAGATTGCAGTAAAACTCGCCGTCGAGCTTGGTGATGGCGTAGGGGCTTTTGGGTTCCGCCAGCATGGTCTCCACTTTTGGCACGACCGGGTTGTCGCCGTAAATTGCGGCGGAACTGCTGAAAATGAATTTTTTCACACCGGCTTTGGCGGCTTCCTCCAGCAAAACCAGTGTGCCGAGAGCGTTGATTTCGTTGCATTCCACCGGTTTGGACATGGATTCCGGCACGCTGATCATCGCCGCGAGATGAAAGACATAATCGACGCCCTCGACGGCCGCGCGCACGGCATTTCGCTCCAGGATCGAAGCCTCAATAAATTCATGCTTGAGACCCGCCAGATTGTGCCGGAAACCGGAACGCAAGTTGTCCAACACCCGCACTTCGGCCCGGCCTTGAAAATGTTCGACAAGGTGGCTGCCGATGAAACCAGCGCCGCCGGTCACGAGGATTTTCATTTCAAATGGTCTCCACAAGTTGGTTCATTTGTCCTTCCTGTTGTTCAATGGACTCGACCAGTTTGAACTGAGTGCGGCAGCGGTCAAGATTATGCCCATCGCGGTGGACCTTAAAATAGGCGTCGCCCGCGAGAAAATCCGTGAGGAAGCGCAGGCCGATCTCGAAGGTGATGAGCTTGCCCGAAAAGGGCAGGAACCGCTTTTCGGCCGGCGTCAAAAAGTCCGCCGCGGTGGTGAGGTAGCCGCGCATGAGGGCTTCGAACATCGGAAATTGCATGGTGACTTTGGATAAATCACGCTCGTCCTCCTTCACGGGACTGGTCGTTGTCCGCACCATGTCGCCGACATCATAGAGCACGAATCCCGGCATCACGGTGTCGAGGTCAATGACGCAAATCCCTTCGCCCGTGTCATCGTCGAGCATCACGTTGTTGAACTTGGTGTCGTTGTGGGTCACTCGTTCCGGCAGATTTGCGGCGAGCAAGACACCGGTGATGGGCTGGCGGCGCAGGGCGAATTCGATTTCCGGTTGGGCGAGTTTCGCCCGATTGGCCACGTCGGCGGCAATCGCCTTTTCCAGAGCGGCAAACCGTTTGGGGGTGTGGTGAAAATCGGGAATGGTGTCGTGCAACCGCGGCGCGGGCAGGTCGGCGAGGAGTTTTTGAAACTTGCCAAACGCCTGCGCGGCTTGAAAGGCCTGCGCGGTGGATTCCACGGCGTCGAATGTCCGGGCCTTTTCGATGAAAACATAAACGCGCCAGTGATTGCCCAGCTCGTCGCAATAAAACGGCTTTCCGTTTCGGGCCGGAATAAGGGTCAGTACGCGGCGGAAAGAATCTGCTTCGCCATGAATTTTCGCAGCGAGATGCATTGTCACACGCGCGATGTTTTCCATCAAACCAGCGGGATCCTTGAAGATGGAGCGATTGATGCGCTGAAAAATGTAGCGGACAGGCGTGCCGCCCTGTTCAACCACGACGCAATAAGTGTCATTGATATGGCCGCTGCCGTAAGGTTCGGCACTGACAAAATCAGCGGGAATTTGGAAGTGACGCGCCACGGCGCGGACATCGTGCTTCAAGTTCATGACCAAAGTTATTGGAGACAGATTCCGCTGGCGAGGCGGAGTAACCAGACTGGTTTAATCATGCCAAAACCCTCTGCCATTCCGATTTGTGGCAATAAACGTAAGTGTAATAATGATTGAGCTTCAGTTCCGCCGCCGCTTCCTCATCGAGCAGGACGGTTACCTTGGGATGCTGTTGCAAGGCGGAGGCGGGATTCAGTGGTGCGGAAATGGGCGGAACGGGCGGAAGATTCACTGGCGGGTATCGCTTTTGGTGTTGGTGGAAGCGTCCAAGGTTTCGGTCACCGCGCGTTCAGCGCCGGAATTGGCCCTGGCTTCGAGCGTCAAAACTTCAAACGGACGGAGGTTGAATTTGTGGGACTGCCGGGAGGAAAGTTCTAACGGTTGCGCGTCCGCAATGTTTTTCCAAGGACTCTTGAGTTGGAACCGCTCGACAGCACCGTCTGGCAACTCGAACGCGAATTTTAGATTCAACGTAACATCGGCGGGTTTGTCACCGGGGTTGCGCAGGGTCAAAATTCCCAGGCGCGGTGACCATGAGGCCCATCCATAAACTTCGCCTTTGGCCGGATCGCCGCCGATCCAATGCGTGTCCACAAGCACGTCGGCGTTCTGACGCGACCATTTCGCGGCCTCGGCTAAATCGTCCCAGTTTTGTTTGTCCAGCAGCCCGGGCGTGATATACATTTCCTGCAATTGGGTGCCGTTGCCAAAAAACTCGCGTGACTGGTCGGCAAAATCCTCATCGCTCATGCCGTCAAGATGGGCTGCGTTAGTCGCATAAATAATGCCGTGCAACATAAGGGAATTGAGTGGATAGAGCGGCGCTGATTTTACCACGTTGGCATAGATTTGCGCGTCACGATAAGTCATCCACTGCTGGCACCACGATCCTTTTCCTTGAAAGTTATGGTCATCTCCCCCACGCCAGGTGGAATCCACATCCAGCAACCAGAAGGGCGAAGGCCAGGTACCAGTTGTCTGGTTGATATAAATATCCGGCTTTACAGCCCGCAAATCATCGACGAGCCGCAACATCGCATCACCGTCGCGCGTGAGACCGCTTTCATTCGCCCTGGCACCGGCTGCCAGACCATCAAACTTGAACTGGTTCACGCCATATTTCTGAACCATTTCCAGACAGATACTGTGAAAACGTTGATAGTATCTCGGCCCGGCGAGGGCAAAGCCGCTGGCGTTGGTTTCATAACCAAATTGACTGGCATACCTCAAACGCTGTCTTTTCGCCTCGCCATAGCCGCCGAACGGAGACAACCATACACCAATGCCGGAATGATACTTGGCGACGGCGCCTTTTAAGGGCGTGAATCCGTTTGGAAAACCGGCATGAAATTCCCAGAGGGTTTTATTGTCATCCCAACCATCATCAAAGAGAAAGGAATCCAGCTGCACTCCGCGTGCCTGCACCAATTGAAGGCCAAATTGTCGAATGGCATTCAGGCTTTGCGTTTCATTGAACTTTTGATTGTCCCACGCAATATCAAACCAAGAGTTGTAATGCAGAAATGGCCGGTAGGAATGCGCGCGCGCATTCTCCACGTAGGCGAGAAAAGCGCGTCGCATCTGGCCGGGAGCGGCGACTCCCAACACAAAACTTTGAACAAGTGTTTCACCGTCCTTCAGTGTCGCATTCCTGGCCAGGCAACAATGCACAGCATGGTTGGTTGTGACCGTGTTTTGCGCCATGGGATGTTCGTAGCCGAAAAAGAATGTTCCTGCCACCACAGGTGACCCATCCACCACACCAATGGTTTTCGCGTCCGGCACCGGCTGGTCAAACAATGTGATTTCTTTGATCCAAACATCGCCTCCGCTCGCGCGCAGTGTCAGCTTCTGTCGCAAGTAGGTGGATCCATCGCGCAAATCCACCTGCCAAGAGGCCAGAAGATGATCGCGTTTATCAGACAATTCCAGGGTCATTTGCCGGCCGGGAAATTGGCGGGCCACCGTGGCCGACGCTGGTTCCACCGGCAATTTGACAGTGCGAGGTGCACTGACAAGTGTGAAGTCGGAGGCTTTGAGGGCTCTACCGTCACCCAGCACCAATTGAAAACATTCGCTATTAATGTTGAATGAGGCACCGCTGATTCTGTTATTGAGAACGGAAGTCAATTTGCCAGAAGATAATTCCCACTGCCAAGTGATGGCATTATTTGCCAATCGACCGTTGTTTTCAATCGCGTGAACGGACAAAAGCTGCAACGTAAGAGCAATTCCGATACCTATCTGTTTCATCTGTGATTGAAATCTTCAAGCATAAATTGAACCCGTCGAGCAGCTGATTAATTTAGGCATACTCAAGGAATTGTGGCAGGAGCCGCCCAACCAACGTGCCAATCATATTGCCACAGGGTTCCGAGTTTCACACCACCGGCATGGCCATCGGCAAAAACAATGCTTATCGAGCCGGGCAACTGGGCCCCCACAGCAACCTTTCGCGGGGCAGCTTCGGCCGCCGTGGAGCCGTGTCGGGCAATAGTGATCCTGCCAAAACCATTCTGATCGTACCCGCTGCCATCGTATAGGTCAATGGCCGGAGGACTGTTAGTATCGGGCCAGCAATCGGTCCATATTCCATCACAAAACACCGGCGTATTGTATGGATGAAGAATGCTGCTTTCCTTGCCATATTTGTAACTCACCGGCGGCTCTGGAGCGGGAGAATAGCTCCCCGAATAAAGATATCCATTAAAAGTGTAACTTCCCTGGTTTGTCGTATTGACTTGTGTCTGTGATTTCCAGAGCCACGCCTGATCCGCAGTGCCAAAGGCCCCCCCAGGCCAAAACCAAGCGAGTTTGCTCGGGGTGTTGGCACATGGGCACAATCGGAGATTCCCTGAATTGGCGTAGTTATTCGCCAGTATTGACAACCAGACGTCTTGGGGCGGCGCGGGAGCCGGGGGAGGGTAAGAAAATGTTCTACCGTAATCCTGCAGATAAATGGCGTAAGCGAGACCCAGCTGCTTGGTGTTGCTCAGGCATTGGATGCTTTGGGCCTTGAGCTTGGCCTTTGAAAGTGCCGGCAAAAGCATGGCCGCCAAAATGGCGATTATGGCGATGACAACTAATAGTTCGATCAGGGTGAATGCCGCTGAAGGGCAGCTGTTATTCTTTTTCATGACAAATGGCTTTACATTACGTTCTTGAAACTAGGGTAGGTATCAATAAACGTTGGCATCAATCCTGTCCGCTCACAATTATATATTCCAAGTCCAAAGGATTGCTAAATGAATTATGGCATAACGACTGCCATTGGAAACCTGCACAAAGATGTAGCGTGGAAACTTAACCCTGAAACCGATTGCGCGAATGATAAACCATTTGAGACTAGGCGTTTGGGCACCAGTTAATCCCGGAATCAGTTCGGCAATCATAAAGCCTGGCTGGACGCGACAGCTACCGCAACGACCCGCACACCCCAACAGCGGAACGAATTCAGGCCTCTTATTTCGAGGCGTAGATTAGTCTCCATAGCTCAACCTCAGTGCGGGAATCTATGAATGGTCAAATCCCCGGTTCGCCCTCTCCTCAGTTGCCTATCTCAAAAATGAGCATGTCCGTCGCGCCCGTCGGCGTTATCACTTGCGACGATTGATTCGCGATGTTAAATTCAGGCGTTGCCATGCGGATTAAAATCACTATCTGGCAAATAATTGCATTGTTTTATCGGCACGCATTATTTGGCGCGATGTGGGTTTTTTGCGGAATCAACTCCGAAGCCCAGCTTGCCGAGGCACCGCCGCGATTCCCGGCACAATTCGTTACTAAATCCTGGTCAACGTCGGACGGTTTACCGCATCAGTCCGTAACGGCACTCGCGCAGACTCGCGACGGTTACATCTGGGTAGGCACCTTGGCCGGACTCGCGCGATTTGATGGAACAAGCTTCAAAGTTTTCACTCCACAGAACTGTCCGGAGCTGCCGAAGAGCCGCATTGGCGGTCTTTTTGAGGGCGCGGATGGCACGCTTTTTATCGCCACTGAACGAGGCGGTGGTTTAGTGGCTCTTCACGAGGGCGCATTCAGGCAGCTGCTTGATGCGGGAAACGAAAAGGACGGGATTGTTGCCTGCTTGAGAGAACCTTCGGGCGGTTCAGTGTTTGTGGCGCAATCAGGAGCTCTGTGGCGTTGGTCGGGTACAAATCTGACAGCCATTTCCACCAATCGGGATTTCTATCCGATATTACCCAGAAGTGTGTGCCAGGACGAACATGGCCAAATATGGATGGTCAGTTTGGCTAAAGGATCGGGACGGCTATTGCAGTTTAGTTCTGGTCAGCTGAAACTCGTTTCTTTGGACGGCACATTGACCGGCGGGCAGGTTTACGCGCTGGCGCAGGATGCTCAGGGTCAAATATGGCTCGGCACGTCGCGGGGATTAGCCATTTTACGGGGCAACCAGTTTGAGGCAGTTGAACTGCCGGAATTGGGCGGTCATGCCGGGATAATTGATCTAGCTGCCTGCCGAGATGGTGGTTTATGGATATGCCGCACGAATTACTGGCAAAGGAAATACAAGGCGGGGCAGTGGGTTGGCCCGGCAAGTGAAATATCCGATGTAAGAACCTATCTGGGCATCCTCTGCGAAGATCGCTGGGGAAACCTTTGTCTAGGGCGATACCCTGAAGGCCTGGTGCGCGTATCGGAAGATGGGATCGTTTCAAGGGTTGACCGGCAGAACGGGCTTCCCGGAGCCACCGTTGCTTGTTACTTGGAAGACCGCGAGGGAAACGAATGGTTAGGCCTCTTCGATGGGGGATTGGTTCGGTTGCAACTCGAGCATTTTAATGTTTTGGGTGGTACCACTCTAACGACACCCGTTTATTCAATCTGCGAAGATCATGAAGGAGCCATTTGGGTCGGCAGCAGTTTTGGAGGCATTTACCGCTTCCAAGGCACAAATACGACTCGTTTTGGAGCCAGCGATCTTCCGCTGACTGATATCTGGTCATTGTTCGAGGATAGTCAATCAAATCTATGGGTCGGCACTTCGTCTTACGGCGTATACCAATTCCGTCAGGGTCGATTCGTTTCAATGTTTGACCAGATTCAGATATCGGACCGGGTGAACGTCATTTATGAAGACCATGCAAACCGAATCTGGTTCGGTTATTTAAACGGACTCGCATACTACGAAAACGGCAAACTCACCCAGGCATCCATGCCTTGGCTTTCTGATGAGTACGAGGTGGTCGCGATTGCGGCGGACAGAAAAAACCGGTTGTGGGTGGGCACGAAAGGCGCCGGATTATTCTGCTTGAGCAACGGTCATTTTACCTCGTATACCACGACCAACGGCCTATTGAGCAACCTGGCATGGTCGCTTTATGTGGATTCCGATGATGCTCTTTGGATTGGCACGGCTGACGGTGGTTTGAGCCGGCTGCAAGATGGAACGTTTGAGAATTTCACGCCGCGTGATGGTTTGGCTGACAACACCATTTGCCATATCACAGAAGATTCCCAACGGAGACTTTGGTTTAGTTCACCTCACGGTATATTTTATGTGGAGAAAGAAGCCCTGTTATCGTTTGCGCATGGAGAGACAAAGAGCTTCTCGTGCACCAGCTACGATCAATCCGATGGAATGCCATCTTCAGCCTGCACCTGTGCCTTCCAGCCTTCCGGATGCATAACGAAGGATGGACGATTGCTCTTCCCCACTCTTAAAGGGGTGGTTGTTGTGCGACCAGACACGGCCGCCGCCAACGCGCTGCCGCCGCCAGTGGTCATGGAGGAAGTGCTGGTGGATGGACAAGTACAAATTGCGAAGCCGCCTACAAACAGCAAATCGGAGCCTGCAACGGTAATAGTGCCGCCTGGCAAAGGTCGGCTGGAGATCCATTACACCGCGCTCAGTTTTTCAGCGCCGGAGAAAGTGCGTTTCAAGTACCGAATGGAGGGACTTGATTCGGATTGGATCGATGGCGGCACGAAACGCGTTGCTGATTACCCCTACCTGGCGCACGGTCATTACCACTTCCAAGTGCAGGCTTGCAACAATGATGCTGTTTGGAATACTCATGGTGCGAGCCTGGATTTGATCATCATGCCCCACTTCTGGCAGACTTGGTGGTTTATAGGCCTGGCCTTGCTGAGCGCCGGAGTAGCGATAGCCATTACGGTAAGGGGTATCGAGAAAGTCAAGGTGCGAAGGCGATTCGAACGTCAGGAACAGGCGCATGCGGTCGAACTTGAGCGCGCGCGGATTGCGCGGGACTTTCACGATGATCTCGGTGCATGTCTGAGTCACATGATAGTGCTTAGCGAGCTGGTCAAGGTGGACAAGGCCCAGCCCAGTGAAATAGAGATACACGCGGCAAAGATTGGCAGCACGGCACGGAAGGCGGTGCAAGGCCTGGGGACAATTGTCTGGGCGGTAAACCCACGCAACGACACGCTTGACAGCCTGGTTCAATATATCAGCCAGTATGCCTATGATTTTTGCGAGGCACCGCAGATTGCCTGTCATTTGGACCTGCCAACCGAGGTGCCTCCCATTCCGCTTACGGCCGAGATCCGGCATAATTTATTCATGGTCGTAAAAGAGGCGCTTAACAATGTTCTCAAACACTCGTGCGCTTCGGAAGTGCATCTGCGCCTGACGCTTCAAGACGCAGTTTTGGAGATTCAGGTTGAGGACAATGGCTGCGGTTTTGAAACCAACACCACCTCGGGGAGCGGGCGCAGCGGCCTGACAAATATGCGACAAAGAACGAAAATGATCGGAGCATTATTGTTTATTGAAAGCCAGCCAGGCAAAGGGACATCGATCCGGGTGCAGATGACTGCTTCGCCCCACGAATAATGCACTTCACTCCACTGTATACCGGCGCTATTTTCCCATGTTATGTTTGTCAACCTTGCCATCAAACCAACGAAGACAGACTGCATCTTTGTGCAGGTGCCGGCAAATGGTCACTGGTACATAATCAGAAACCAAATCAAGACACTCTTTGAACCATGAATGTCCGTGTAGCATTAGTGGAAGACGATAACGACCTGCGCGCGAGCATGGTCAGATTGCTCAATAAAACGTCCGAAATTCGTGTTGTCGGCGATTATGCGGACGCCAAATCAGCGCTGGCAGACATTGCCCGGCACAAGCCAGACGTGGTGCTAATGGATGTCAATTTGCCGGAAATGGGCGGGGTGGAATGCGTTCGACCGCTTAAGGCCCTTCTGCCAACGGTGCATGTTATCATGTTGACCGTTCATGACGACAACGATTCCCTGTTCAATTCCATCTTGGCGGGGGCTGATGGATATCTCCTGAAGGACACCGTCCCTTCCCGGCTTTTGGCAGCGATTCGGGAAGTCTGCAGCGGTGGTTCACCAATGACCCCGCAGATTGCCCGCCGCATCGTCCAGCGTTTTCGCAAAAGTGAGCCTGCCCCGACCAATATGGAAAACCTCACACCGCGCGAAGTCGAAGTCCTCAAGCAGCTCGCTCTTGGAAACCAGTACAAGGAGATTAGTGACAATCTTGGCGTCAGTACTGATGGGATCCGGTTTCACATCCGGGGAATATACAAGAAGTTGCACGTCCACTCTCGAACCGAGGCCGTTTTGAAATATTTGGGACGGTAAACAGTGAAAATACTGCTCTATTTCTGCGCAGTCTCAGTGGCGGTCTCTTCTTTTTCAAAATAACACAACTCATCATCCTTGACTGTCAGTGACAATTTGGCCGGCCCCTGATATAGCTTTCCATTAAATCCTCTCCACGAACCAACCGGAACAACCACCTCCCTTTTACCGGTCCCATTTTGCAACACTGGAGCAACCAGAATCCGGTCTCCCAACATAAACTGGTCATTTACGTTTTCATATCCTTGATGTGGAAAAACATATTCCATGGAGCGGACAACCGGCTCACCTGTTGACGCCGATTGCGCGACTAGTTTCAAAATGTAATGTCTGTGTTCCTCCCGTACCCTGACAGCTTTAAGAACCGAGCTCAGGTGTGCTTTATCGAGGATCCGCCAGGGAGCCACGGAAAACTGCATCATGGGCATCAGCGCCTGGCATTGTGCGGAACGCACGATCAGCTCCTGGTCAATGGTTGATGAACCCGGGAGAAAAGATGTGAATTCTCCCCCGCCGATCATGTCGGGACAGGAGAATGGGTAACCCATCAATCCTTCCAGAATCATGTCTGGAACCAATTTCTGAAGATCAGTCCACGAGTGCGCCTTGTCACTTAAACGTTCGCCCAGCGGTTGTCCCCCCATTTTCCACATGGCACGGTATTCGTTCAACGGATAATTAAGGCCAATTTGTCCATACAATTCTGAATGTACGTTTGGCGGCACCGGCCGTGATGCCTGGACTCCGTTGTAAAAATAGCTGTCTCCGGCATCAAACTTGAACCCATCCACATGATATGTTGATTGAAGAAAATCCAATTGGGAGCGAAACCAATCCACCGCCTTGGGGTTGGTGAAATCGAGCAATCCGCTTGCCCCGTTCCACCATCTGACAATGGCTGGTTCACCGGAATTATCCGTTACGAGAAGGTGTTTCGCCGCCAAATCCCGGTACACTTCACTATCCGGACTGATAAACGGGCACACCCAAAGCATCACTTTAAACCCCTGGGCGTGCAACGTGGAAATCATCGCTTCAGGATCTGAAAACTTGGCTTTATTAAAATCCCATTTCCCATAATTTTCCTGCCAGTTATCGTCAATCATTAGAACTCCCGCGGGAAAACCGTGATCTCTGATGCCCTTAGCGTATTTCAATATATCAGTTTGATTCTGATTATACATCAATTCAATCCAGGTATTGTACTGGGGTTGTGAAAACAAAAGCTCATCCGGGGTTTTTCCCGAGGAAGGAAAATAAGTCTTGCTCGCATACAAAAACGCTTCTCGCAGGGTGCTTCCCGCTTTGCTTCGAAACATCCGGTCGCCTCTGGATTCCACCTGCAAACTTCCCCGCTGGAACCGGATTTTGAACGGGTCTTCCGACCAGATGACATCGCCATGATCCGATAATAGCAAAGGCTGGACTTGGTTTTGATAATTGTTCACGCATATATTCGCCGAATAGCCATTTGTAAGTGGCATCTGGTAACCATGCTCGACAATTCCCGCCCACCATGAGGTATTGTCGGAATTTGTGACCACAATGCGATTCCTGGCCGAATCCTGAACCAGCTGGCCATGAATGCAGCAAGGCAGCATGCTCAGGGCGATAAGAAACAATATCCGGCCTCTCATAAACAAGTGGGACAAGAGTTTGTGGAAATTAACGCGTTGCATTCTGTGGCGGGGCACCGGCGAGGCCGGCACCCCATCACAATCGAGCTAGGGATGATAAAGTTGGAAGAAGCAATTTGTCGGCGCATATCCGAACGCCGAGTTCAATGTCGACTGGTTGATGACTGTATAGCGCTCGACACCTCCAACCGCGGTCCAGCCCGTGGAGGCGGTTGGCAGGGTCAACCACTGACCACCGTTCAGCTTGTCCGTGGCGAAAACATTGGTGAAGCCCCCGTCAGGAGTCGGCCACGTAATCGAATACTTGGCGTCCGCGGCGGTGATGAGAATGCCCAGCGGGTCGGATGAAGTATCATTTACCCACGTCCCGGGATCAAGGCTGGTAAAATTATCATTGATCGACGCCGCGGCACCGGTAACTGTGAGTTGGCTTATGGTGGACGACTGCCCGATGTTCGCAGTGGCATTCGGTTGGTCGCCGACATACACAAACACAGGATCTTGGAAGATGGCCGCGTCGCTGGCGGGGATGGTAAAGTTCGTGCTGGTGTTGTCGGGAGCCGTCAGTGTGACATTTGTGTTATTATTAAAAGTCAGACTCCAGCGCCCCAAAGGTCCTGATGCGCAATGATTGGTTACAATCAGGGAGGCATTCCAACTGCTGGACTGGTTGACCTTGTACTGGAAAGTACCCGTTGCCGATTTATCCGGGTTCACTGTGACATACAAGTCGGCAACGTCCGCCGAATCCCAATCGATGTCGGAATCAGCGGGAGCGCCAATCATGCCCGCTTGAGGGACAAGAAACATTTGAGAGGCAAATCCCTGGTAGTTCGCCCCCGGAAATGACGCGATGTTCATGGTATATTTCGTTGTGCTGGAAGTGGCCGTGGCCGTGTTCCAGGAATAGTCGCTGTTGACTGTTCTGATTACCTGGCGTTGATATGTGCCGCCTCCCTGGCTGCAAATGCACGTCAGGCCCGCCGGCGGCGCCTTGCCTATGGTTAAAACCGGTCGATTTGTATTGACGGCAGGCGGCGCCGTGAACACGACATTATCAATCCAGTACGATACCGTGTTGGTGAAAGTGCCTGTGCCCTGGGAGATAAGCCCGACAATGGCTTCATTATAACTTCCGCCCGGAATTGCCGAAAAGAAGCCCGTGAAGTGCTGCCAGCCATTTGTCGCGGTCAATTGAGCCCAGCCTACGACGTTATTCCACGGATTATTCACGATGAGTTCGATTGCTCCGTAACTGCCATCCAAAGCGGTGTAGGAATTCGTGACATCAACCTTGATATCGCAGTCAAATTGAATATAGTCACTCGAATCAAACGGTCCCCCGGTGGAAAAGCCGAACTGCATGTCTGTCCATGCGGTGGTGTAAGCAGGATTGGTGGGTTGCGGCCAGTTCACTGTGACATACATCGACCCGCTGTTTGGGTTCCCGGTTGAGTCCTGCGTTGGATCCCACGCAGTAGTCACGGTATAACCCCTGTAATTTACCCAGTCGAGGCCGGGTGTGTTGCCCTGGCCGATGCTTGCGGCGTTATCGAACGAGTCGACAACCAAAGGTTGGGCCGACGCCAGAGCGGCCGAGAATATGAGGATGATTCCAGCTAAAGCTGGAAGAATGCGCGCCTGAATTATTGTTTTCATGATTGTTTTAGTTTTCATTGATTGGTGTTGCCTGGTTAGTCTTGTCTGGTTTTCCCGATTCGCGGAATTCTTTATAATGGATGTGCGACTGTAGTGTCTTTCACTGGAATATTAATGTTCCCGTCAATGTTTGTTATACCAGGTTTACCATGTGTTGGTTAATCCATGGTCGTTCATGGCCCGCCTACCACACGGTAGAATTCGGTCAAGGCTGATACGTTATCGGTGACGCTCCACTCAGTCGTGCTTGTGTTGGTTGTTAGTAATGGAGTCCATGCAGTAAAATCCGTGGTCCGCTCGACAGTCCATGCACCCGGTGCCGCATCGCTTACCTGCAATACAAAAGTTGGAAAGGAATTGATGCCATTCAGCGTCGGTTGCGCCAGGTTGGCCACGACTGAGAATTGTCCCAGTGTAAGCCAGCCGTCGACATCGGCGTCTTGCGTCTGGTTGGCAAAGTGAAATGATGCGCCATTGGTGAGTGGATTTTGCACGCTTAATAAGAGTTTATATTTGCCAACAGCCAGGCCGTGATTGCTTTGGGAGTAATTCCAGACAGTATTGGTGGGGCTTGGGAGGAGTGAGGAAAGAACCCACGGTGTTGTCCACGTCTGAACAATCTGGTTGCTTGCGTTCAGAGCGGCGACATTCACTGGCCAGTTGTAGTAAAACGGCGCGACACCGGTGTTTTGAACCTGCAAGGAAATGTTCAACGGCCCTGAAAGGCGGGCATCCATCAATTGTGAGTTGGTGACATAAAGCTCGTATCCCAATTGTCTGGCTCCCGCCAAAGCTAGGGCTTCCGGCGCGCCGCTGAAGCCCGGGCTAAACACCCCCTGGTTTAACATCCAGGAGGCGTGGGTAAGTTTTACGCAGTCGGTGAAATCCTGCCCCGCCGGCACACAATTCGTTTGGGTTATGTCCCAGATGCACGACTGCTCAGGAGGATAAAGCTCGCCGCCAATGGGTTGCGTTTGCCACTTGTTGGTTTCGCCCACGGCTTTGAGCAGGGCGAGAAACATGTAGCTTGGCGGATCAATTGTTTGATACGCAAAGGAATCATCATGGTATCCGATTCGTTGCGCAGGCGGGTTGACTCCACTGGGCCAGCGCACCAGCAGTTTGGTTTTGCTGAATGCGTTCGCATACGCCGTCAGCACCTCTTCCTGCACTGCAGGCGACGCGAACAAATTGGTTTCCGGATAAGTGTGCCACTCACCCCAATAACCCAGCAACCCAACCGTGATAAACCCAATCCGCGGGTCGCCATCATAACGCGCCCCAAACGCGGCGATAAAATTCGTCAAGGCCTGATCCAACAGCGGGTTCTCGTAATCCGGGCAAACGCTGATGCCATTGTTGCCGTAATCATTGTAACTGTATGTGATCAGGCCAGCGTCGAGCAAATATTGTGGAATGCCGGTCGGCAGCGTAGGATAATCGAGGTAAACTCGAAACACTGTCTGATGACCGCGACTGGCGTCGCTGCTGAGCAACTGGTCCAGACTGGTCCAGTTGAAATTCGTTGGCCCGCTCATCAATGAGCGCAGCGGGAGATAGCTCCACTCCATACTGTATGGAAAAGTTGAATAACTTCCCGTATAAGGCATGAAGCCCTTCAGGGGATTGTTTGGCGGAGCCTGGGCGTAAACGAGCGGGTACGAATGCGTCACTAAAGGGGCTGCCATCACGCGGCAATCGAGAACCAACCCTAAAAGCAGGCAGGCTCCCCAATTCGAAAGTAAGGTGAACTGCTTCATTGAGGGGTTGGAATTGTGCCTGGAATGTTCCAATTCTTATGCCAATCAAACGTCCATAAGGAGTTCAACTTTGCAATACTTGCGTGTCCATCCATAAAAGCAATGTCAATTGCCCCCGGCAAACCCACGCTTGACGCAATGTTTCTGGGAGCACTTCCCGGGCTCGCGCCGCCGTGCCGCGCGAGTGTGTAACGTCCCATAAAGGTGATTTGACTGCCGTCGTACAAATCTTTGGCGGGACCTTCGGTTTCTTCAGGCCATCCGTCCACCCATACACCGTCCGTAAACAGTGGCGTGCTTGAGGGCTTTAACACGGCGGCTCCTCTCGTATATTTCCAGTCAGCCGATGGGGGAATAATAAGGCCGCCAATCGTGTAACTTCCAGAATAGAGCCATCCATTATAGATGTAGCTTCCCTGGTAATTAGTCTGATACGGCACCCACTTCCACATTTGATCGGCTGCTCCAAAAGTATATTGCGGAGTCAAAACATTTCGCGTGGTGGGATTTGGCGCCAAAGGGCACGTTCGCAGCGCGTTTACGTTAGCATAATAGGCCAACAATGCCGCCATCCATAGGTTTTGATTATATGTGTATTGAAATGACACGTTAAAGTCACCCACATACATGGCATGCGCCAAGCCAAGCTGTTTCAGGTTGCTGACGCATTGAATATCTTTTGCCTTGCGTTTGGCGCTCGACAGCGCCGGCAGAAGCAGGGCGGCCAGAATTGCAATGATTGCAATCACCACCAGCAGCTCAATCAGGGTAAACGCTGTACGATGGGCATCCTTCGTCTCTTTTTGCGAAAACGACGATAGTATTTCCGAAGTGCGCCGCCATCGCTGGTATAATATATTCATGTCGGCAGGGTCAGTTCGCGTGAATTGTTTGAATTGACTATGGCGTAAACCGCTGAAGTTGCCTACCTACACATACATGTAGTCGCTTGATTTGCGCTTGATTTGCGCTTGGTGTGACATAAAATGGCGTCTGGCATTCCCTTTAAAACGAACATTTGATGGGCCTTCATCGCCATCTGCAGTCGGCAGACACCGCATGGGGGAAACTACCCCGACATTATTGGCCATCCAGCCATCGGCCAACCTTTGCAGGTGCTGCGCATCGCTGCTGCCAATCCCGCCAGCGCGATGCTCAGCCGGCCAGTCGGACAACAACACGGAGTTGTCCTTCGTTTCCAACCAGCCATATATCCCCAAGCTGCATACTTGCGTTCCTGTCTGAGCGTCTTCAAAATAATATGTTTCCGCGTTTGAATAACCAACATGGCAGTTTCATTCTTCCGGTTCCTTGGTTTGAACTGGAAGGTGATTTAATTGACTCGGACCGATATTTACCTGACAGTTTACCTGACAGGCCATCGATCCAAGATTTAAACTCGGTTGATAATCAAATGTCTGTCCGATGGTGTAATGGTAACACAGCGCCCTTTGGAGGCGTTATTCATGGTTCGAATCCATGTCGGACAGCCAATTCTCCTCAAAAAAAGGGGCAAAACAGGGTCTTGTCACGCACTTCGGCCAGTGTTTTGATGAAATCCTGCCGGTCCACGTCCGTTTTAAAAAAGTGAGTGGTCCCTCAAGGGTTGACCGGCACCCATTTCTGGGCGTTCCAGTTGAAGAAATAGCGCGGGTTGCTGGAGCCTACCGAGTAATAGAGCCACGTCCGCTGCGTATCGCTCCAGAGCCAGGGATAGACCGTTGAACTGGTCCAAAGAAAACCAGTCCACGGGACAGCCGTGTCAGGTGTCCAAAGCCAGATGCTGGCGGGATCGGTGCCCGAGACATACAACCAGCCGTGCTGGGCGTGGTAGATCCATGGATAATAGGTGACATTGAAAACTCCAAACCAACTGCTGCTCATCCATCCGTTTCCCAGACTCGTTGCGTCAGGCCAGGGAGTGGACAAGGCATTAATCAGATTCGTTCCATTCATGGTGCCCAGACCGGTACAAAGGTCGTAATTGGGCATGGCATAAAACAGATTTGGGCTTTCCGACCAGGTGTTGTTGCCGGATGTGACATCGTGGAAACAAGAGGCATAGTTAGCCCCCGCAGCGATGTCGTAAATGGCTGGATTTATGAACCCCGCACTCTTCCCTCCGTTAGCCGCCAACTGCTGGTTGACCAGCGCCATGTATCCAGCCCACAACGGGGCAGCGCAACTCGTGCCGCCATTACCATCGAAGGCATTAAGACTGTCGTTGCCGTTGTCAAAAATTCCATAGACATTGTCTGCATTCGCCGCCACGTCGGGGATATTTCGAAAACTGGGCGAGCCCCCTCTTCCAGCCAGATTGCTGACGTTCGTTTGCCAACTGGGAATTGAATAATAGCTGCTGATGCCGCCACTGCTGCCCGTGCCTGGTTCACCTTCACCAGCCCAGTTCCAAACCACTTCGGAACCCCAGGCAGCCCCGATGCCGTTCATGGTCAAGGTCGTTCCGCCAACTTGCGTGATATATGGATTGCTGGCAGGCGCACTCTGCGTAGCAGGATTATCAACGCCATTGACGGAGTTGGCCCCTTGGGTAAAAGCCTGGGTGTCACCGCTCGCCTGGAAAAAAGATTGTCCCACCGCATCCATGCTCATGAAAATTGCGTCCGTGGTGCTGCTCGGCCCGTTCCAGCCCCAGGAACAACTCAAATTCACGACTTTGCTGTTGGCCAGCATCGCGTTTAAAACGTCGTTAGGGTTCCCGTTTTCACCTGCCTCATAGGAGATAATTTTGGCCAGCCCCGGCGCAATGGCCATCGCCATTTCGATGTCTATTTCGACTTCGACTTCACCGTTAGTGCTGCCAGTGGACGGCTTGCCGTTATAGCCATCCAGTAAAACAGGTTCGATGATAATGTTAGTCCGCCCGTCGCCCGCTGCTTTCGCATAATTGAAGATATCGTTGGCAAAATACCCGTCGAATTCGACCAAACCGACACTTTGCCCGGCACCAGTCAATGTCGTGCCAGGCACATAAGCGTTGCGAAAATCGTTGCCAAATAGATCTCCCGAACTGTCGGGAGCACTGCCATTTTCGGGCACAGCGTGGACATCCTGGCTTCTCATCCTTCCGGGATGTGGCCGCGAATAATCGCTCAAACCCATGATATCAACCACCGGCAACGCCGCGTCAACCGTCGGCTCGGTGTCGGGCGCAAAAAAATCCCGTGCCTCGGCCGGATCACGGTATGTCCGCAGCGTAATGTGAAAGGCCTTTTCGACTGCAG
>Ga0207029_10009_pt1 | contig 52353 bp, 59 predicted proteins | sample Alteio_BWMinCont_39_FD_153282 | JGI IMG/M metagenome (GOLD analysis project Ga0207029, IMG submission 153282) | Enriched cells from forest soil in Barre Woods Harvard Forest LTER site, Petersham, Massachusetts, United States -... | ecosystem: Environmental > Terrestrial > Soil > Temperate forest >...
TGATCCGTTCAGTGGTCGGCACCCAACCAGTCACGAACGGCTGACGGGACTGCCCTGGGATGCGTCCTACCACGACGGCCCTGCGCCTTGGGATATTGGCCAGCCGCAGCCAGCAGTAGTGCGCTTGGCATCCGAAGGCGGATTCGCCGGAGCGGTACTCGATGCGGGCTGCGGGACCGGCGAGAACGCTCTTCTCGTCGCCTCGCTGGGATTGTCGGTTCTGGGCGTTGACGTGGCTGAGACGGCACTGACGATCGCCCGAGAGAAGGCCGACGACCGGGGGATCGAGGTTGAGTTCACTAAGGCGGACGCGTTCCAGTTGGAGCGCTTGGGGCGCAGGTTTAAGACGGTGCTGGACTGCGGACTGTTCCACACCTTCGACGGCGACGAGCGACCAGGGTACGTGGCGAGTCTGGCGTCGGTGACCGAGCATGATGGAACCCTGTATGTGTTGTGCTTCAGTGACGATGGTCCCGATACTGGCCCACACCCCATCAGTCAGGAAGAGCTGAGAGCGGCGTTCAACCCCAGCAATGGATGGAATGTCGCCGCCATCGAACCGGACCGGATTCAGACGAGATACCACGACGACGGCGCACCGGCCTGGTTCGCGACAATCAAACGGATCTAGACTGCGGGACTGGTCGGCCCGGTGAGCGATCCCGTGCCGTCACTCATGACTCATTTGCCGCGTAAGGGCGAAACCGACAGCGCGAAAAGGGACACGAAAACGTGCCTTTCTGGTCCTCGATGGTTTCGACGAAATCAGCGCGAGTTCTTTGGAATGAATGGCGGGGACGACGGGACTCGAACCCGCGACCTCTGCCGTTACAGCAACGACATAGAAGAGCACGGACGGCACTACAACTCATCGTGAGCGCATCATAGGCGACGTCATCGTGTAGCGCGCAGATATCGCGACTTTGTTAGATGGCCCTCTCATAGTTCACCATTATTCTTGATCCGACGCCCCAAATATCCCGAACGCCCCGACTCGGCTAGCGCCTGCAACTTTGAACCGTTATTTGTTGATTTTGAAACGCTTGATTTTCGACGAGATCTTCACGGAAGATTGCGTGTGCTACGAGCCCAGGGGCGTCCATCGTGGCCGCGACGAGATCGAATCGTAAGTACGGTCACAAGTCGAGAGAAAGCCATGACGGCATCAAGTACAACGACGCAGAATCTGAAGCATTCTTGAAACGTGGTTACAGCGTGGTTGCGAACTCGCCAACCATTACCAAAGCAAATCCGTTCCCCGCGTCTGCGAATTTCGCGCTAGTTGATGGAGACATCGGTGAGCCGAAGGCAGCCGCAAAGATCGTCGATACTGCGATATCCTTGTTCGGCAACCCTTCCTTTACCGGATCATGGAAGGGTTGCCGTTATAAGCTTTCATCGAGTGACCACAGTTGTTCAGCATTAGCTTCCAGCTTTGCTTGTACTTTAGCCCATTCAAGACCTTTATGGCGGTTCATGTTTTTCTCAAAACGGGCTTTTAATGCTCCTAGTAATTCTTCACGTTGTTCTGGTGACAAGCCCTTTTTATTGCTATTAATGTCTAAGGCTTTTATTGCTCTCATAGTTGCCCGCGTTTCTTATCTGTTACTCCGCCGCGCCCCGCCACATGTTTTTTTCGGCTTGTCTTTGCGTTCTTATCAATTCGCAGTTTCCACGCCGTTCGGAGTGCACCCGTCAGTACATCCTCGCTCGCCGCCGCCAGGCGAATATGTGTGTGTCCCATTTTTCCCCACCCGCCAGGGATTGGCAGGAAAATCTCGGGGGCCTCCTCCACAAATGCTGCCTGCTGCTCCAGCGTAAGCATAAGATTTCCGTAGCCCCCTGCTTGCGACGCGAGCGACGCAAATTTCCTACCTCCCACGCGAAAAGCCGGCAATCCCGCGTGTGAGTACTCTTCCACGCCTTCCAGGCTCAGGGCAATTCTGCGAAAGTCCGCTGCGGTCATGTGGCGATTCTCATTCGTCAGAGAGAGTATCGTATCTCAACATTAGAGGATGGCATGCGTCTACCGCTCGGGGGCGGATCACGGGCAACCTCGAAGGCTGCTTCCGGATTAACCACCCGGAAGATGCCCAGACCAGTCAATACAAGCGCGTTTCTCCGGCGGAATCCAGCGCCGGCGCCTACGGGGAGAAGTCGCGCAGCTTCTCAATCGTCGCCGCATCGAGTTTTTGCAGCATAGCCACCAGCAGATCAACCATTTGGTCGAAGTCCCTGCGGTTCACGATGCCATTGTGTGCATGCGTGTACCGGACGGGGACGACAAGGTTTACGGTTGGAACTCCGCCGACTGCCTTCTGCAGTTCCGCCGAGTCGTCGCCGTAGCCTTGTACAAGATCGGTTTGCAACGAGATGCCTTTTGCCGACGCGGTTTCCTTTGTGAAAGCAACCAGCTTGCGGTTTGGGAGCGCTGAGGAATCGTATAAAAATATGCCAGGGCCGCGTCCGAGGCCCACCTGCGTTTCTTCGGGGTGACCGCCGAAGACGTCACCAGTGATACCACCCTCAAGGGCGATGGCGAGATCGGGCTTCACAACGTCGGCAGCAGTGTGAGCTCCGCGAAGGCCAACTTCTTCCTGGGTCGTGATGGTCCAGAAGATCTGGTTGGGGTGTGGTTGAGTCTGCAGACGCCGCATGGCTGCAATGACAACGGCGCAGCCAACGCGATCGTCCCAAGCCTTGGCAACATAGTTGTCCGTGCCATTCAGCACAGTGAATGGTGAATCAGGGACGACCGGGTCACCAGGCGAGATACCCATAGCGCCGACTTCGGCTTCGTTTTTCGCACCAATATCCAGATAGATCTGTTCGCGTGCAAACACACGAGTGCGTTCCTCGGCGGGTACAACGTGAATGTCGCGGATGCCTGTGACAGCGTGGACAGCGCCCTTCGATCCCAGGATGACCCAGCGCTGGTCGACGAGCGCCTGATCGAGCCAGCCGCCAAGCATTTGCATGGTGAGCAGACCATTGGGGATGACGCGACGGATCATGCCGCCGAGCTCGTCCATGTGGGCGTCGATCATGACGCGCGGACCGGAGGAACCGTGCGCGGCAATGATAGAACCCATACCGTCATAGCGGAGGGAACTGGAAAGCGGCTTCATGTATTCGACCATCACCTTGCGGATAGGTTCCTCGAAGCCAGACGGGCCGGGGGCGTCGGCAATTCTCTGAAGTATCTGGATCGTTTGATCCTGAGAGCAGGCTGGCGTCGCGAAAAAGGCCGCGACAGAGATAGTTGCAAGTACCAAGCGTTTCATAATGCCGAGATAGTACCATCGCAGCCAGCCGAGGCAGGGAAATCGTTCAGGGCGAAAGATTGCCCACGCGCGCGTGCGTGTGGGCCTCCTAGCGGGTGCAATTGATCTTCATAACCCGCATACATGGCATAGCCGGCGTAATTCGCGTAGCGAGCATATGAACAGCTTCTTCTCGGCCCAAAACTCCCTCTGACCCAGCTTTCTTGGATCGGCTGGTAATTAAGTGGTCGTCGTTCATGAACTCGCCCCGATAACCAAACCCTAAGTTTTGATGATTCAATTGCCCTTACGGTTCGTCGACCCCCAAAAACCGGCCGTCAGACAGCAGCTTTGGACGTTAGTTGGGCGCTAGTTGCAAACAGGTTGCGATACAAACTAATGTGGGTTCTGAAAATTCTGGCCCGGTCAGTACTTGCCGGCAAGATCCGTTGCAGGTTGAGATGGCGCGTTCTGCCAGGGCTCCGAAGAGATGGATGAAGCGTCCTCGTTGGTCGAGTCGCTTCACACAATTCACTTCACGTCTTCGACCTTTTCGCGGGCCTCGTTGTATGTGCCGAAATTCTGCGCCACAGGCTTCAGCGTGGGATAGAACTGCACAAACGTGTGCTCGACCGCGGCGTGCTGGTCGTGGCAGGACCAGCAGCCGTTGCCCTTCGGCATGGCCTCGGCGGTCTTGGCATTCGGTTCAAAGCCGTAGTAGGCCCATTTGTCGGGATTTCGGGCGGAGTCTTTGACTTCGACGGATAGGCCCACCAGATCGGTTTGAAAGTGTCCCTTCTTGTTAATCGAGCCTTTGCTCTGGGCGTCGCGCTCGTCGATTACAAACATCGACTGCTCCGGCCACTTGCCGCTTTTGAGAAATCCCTCATAGGCCCAGCGTTGTACGAAGACGTTGGTGAACACCTCGTGGCTGCCGGGAGCAGGACTGTAGTTCATGCCGTAACCCGCTGAGAGAAACTCCCAATCGCGGTAGTCCGCCGGACGCAGCAGATTGCCCTTCGCGTCGTACTGCGGCTTGGGCGACTTTTCTTCCGGCGCTGCGGCCCGCAGTACCAGGCAGAAAGCGGAGATCACGGCGAAGCCAAAAAGACATTTCATTACTCCGTTTGTACCTTTCATTTGTATGTTGTCCCCTGGGGAATTGATATGGTGACAAAGTTTCCACGCAATGCCACATCGTTACATTGCAATCGCCTGACTCGCCAGACCCATCATCGCCGATCAGCATTCTCGTGCTAGACTTTTGGACATGGAAGTCAGACTGCACATTCCAGACGACATCGCTAAGCGGCTTTCCGCAGTAGGTGGGGATGTGTCCCGCCGTGCCCTAGAGGCCGTCGCTCTAGAAGGCTTCCGCGAACAAACTCTGACGCTCTACCAGGTTTCGGAAATGCTCGGCCTTTCCCGCGACGAGATGGAAGAATTCTTGGGCCGCCACCAAGTCCCCTAGCTGTGATCCACGAAGCCGATCTGGACCGCGAAGCAAGATTATTCGAAGCGGCGTCGCGTCGCAACCCGCGCTAACATACTCACGGGATGAAAGCTGCCTCCAACACTACGCCACTTCGGTATTTGATCGCCATCGAATAAGAACATCTTCTCGGACAACTGTTTGAGAAGGTCTTGGTCCCCGTTGCATCGGGGAGAACGCCAAGCCATTCTGTTAGCGGAAGTACTGTTGCGTAGATGTGCTTTTGATCGATGAGCAGATTGGACGGACTATTGCTCCGAGCCGGAATCTCCCGCTCTCTGGAACTCTTGGTGTCCCGGAACGTACGGACACGATGGGTTTCGTGAGCGATTTCCTGCAAGTCCTCCAACGATTGAAGGCGAGCGGGTTCTTTATCCCTGGAGCAACAGCCCCTGGAGCGTCATCGCACGCGGCGAGTCCGTATAACTCCTGTCCTGCGCCAAAGCTCCGCATGAGGCGGATTCTCACCCATGTAACATATTACACGGCGTTGCTCTTAACCTGATGGCGACGTCGCGATCGACTTGTAATCCGGGAAAGAAAACCGAGCACTCCGATGGCAGCGAAAAGCTAATCCAGTTGTCCAAGAGAACGAGGTATGAATGTCAGACAAGAAAACAGCAATCGTTACAGGAGCATCGGGGGGAATTGGTGCGGGTTTGGTCGAGGGCTTCCTGAAGCAGGGTTATAACGTCGTCGCAACGTCTCTCAACGCCAGTCAATCGTTGACCGCCTCACCCAGCCTGGTTCTCGTCGATGGCGATATCGGTAAGCAGGAGACCGCTGTCAAAGCTGTCGAAGCGGCGATCAGGAGCTTCGGAACCATGGATGTTCTTGTGAATAACGCCGGAATCTTCCGCACCAAGCCTTTCACGGAGTTTACTACCGAGGACTTCAATGCCTTGGTCTCGACCAACCTGCTGGGATTCCTCTATATCACTCAGCTCACTGTGAAGCAGATGCTGAAACAGAAATCGGGGAGCGTTGTGACCATATCTGCGTCGCTCGTCGATCAGCCGTTTGCCGACGAAAAGGCCTCAGTTTCGATGATGACGAAGGGGGGCCTGAATGCATTGACGCGGAGTCTGGCCATCGAGTACGCAAAAGAGGGCATCCGCTTCAACGCCGTAGCCCCTGGGGTCGTGAACACACCCATGCACAAGGATGATCCCAAGGACGTTCTCAAGACCTTTCAGCCAATGGGGAAGATCGTGGAGGTAGCAGACGTCGTCGACGCTGTTCTCTATTTGGCAGAAGCAGGACAAATAACCGGAGAGGTACTCCACGTGGACGGTGGAGCTCACGCTGGCCGTTGGTAGCCGCCAGACCGTTCGAACGTGTGTGCCGTCTTCACACGCCACGCGTGGCAATATCGATTCAAATCCAATGGGAGAGAGATAAATGAATACAAATTCGAAAGAGCAAATGGTAACCCGCGAAGGCTCTCGGCTGGCCAGCGCCGAGCAGAGGTTGCAAGAACTTGGCATCAAGCTCCCGGCGCCGCCTGAGCCGTTCGGCACCTACGCGGAAGCGGTGCAAACGGGCAATCTGCTTTTTCTGACCGGCATGCTTCCCACGGAAGGCCGCGCGGCGAAATTCATTGGGCGCGTCGGAGCGGAGCTCGACGTGGAAGCGGGGCGCAAGGCGGCTCGCCTCGCAGCCCTCAACGTCCTCGCCGTCACGCGGCAGCATTTGGGATCACTCGACAAAGTGACGCGGGTCGTCCGGCTCGGCGTGTCGGTGGCCACTTCGGGAGATGTCCGCGATCAGCCGAAAGTCGCTGACGCCGCTTCGGAGTTGCTGCAAGATATTTTCGGAAAAGAGAAGAACCCTTGCCGCTCAGTGTATGGCGTCGCAAGCCTTCCGATGGGCACCCCGGTGGAGCTGGAAATCATTTTCGAGGTAGATTAAATCTCTCGATTGCGGAAGAGGCGGCTGGCCGTTCGGACCTTCTGCGATGTGGGCCCGGCAAAGCACCACTCTTTCGATTTGCACCGACGGTTCGGCCTTCTTGAACTCATGGTCGAGGAAGTTTCCGAAATCGCCGGGCCGGTATTGAGTGGAGCGCAAATCGCCGTCAAAGACATGCGAATTCGTATTAGGTGAGAAACAGCCGTGGCTGTGAGGACAGCCGACGCTGCTCACTAAAGCGCAGTGAAAGCGCCATCACCGCGCACATTTGAAAGTTGGCGGTTTTTGGGGCGGGACTAGAAATCGAACCGGGACAGGGGGGCCACGATGAACCCACGATGGACGGGTTTGACGAAGATCAGCTCGGTGTTTCTACGGCTCGCACTGGGGATCTCTTTTCTGTCTGCCGTCGCTGACCGCTTTGGCACTTGGGGCGCTTGTGGCCAGCCCAATGTGTCGTGGGGCAATTATGCGCGATTCGTGGACTACACGGCAAAGCTGAATTGGTTTTTGCCGGCAGCAATGATCCCAGCGTTAGCGATTATCGCTACGGCTGCTGAAAATCTCTTCGGCCTTCTCCTTGTTCTCGGTTGGAAAACTCGTATCACTGCTTTACTGAGCGGAGTTCCTCTGACCACCTTTGCAGTGACGATAACGATGGCTTTGGGAGTGAAGGCGCCTCTCAATTTCTCGGTTTTTTCGGCTGCCGGCGGAGCGCTGCTCCTAGGAGTGTGTGCAAATTTCCCGTTCAGCCTGGACGAATTGCTTCAACGGAATAGGCAGGGAAGTGATCGGCGCGTGGCGGATCGGGCCGGGGGCGCGATCACCAATGAAATCGCTTAGGGTTTACAACAAACACTGCGACTATTGGTGCATGAGCGCGCCCGAGACGAGTTAAACGATGCGTCTTTTTAGCTCACTCCGTCGGAGCCAACGCGTGCCGGTCTCCCGCAGGGTGTTAGTGATTTCTGTGATGCTCGCATCATTTCCAGTGATGGCCCAAACCCAAGGAAAGGAACGTCCCGTGGAACACCCGACTTTTTATCGCACGGTACAGATAGATGGGCTCTCCATCTTTTACAGAGAGGCCGGCCCGAAAGACGCGCCGACGATTCTTCTGCTGCACGGACTGCCCTCTTCGTCGCGGATGTTCGAGCCTCTCTTCGCCCGGCTTTCCGATCGCTATCACCTCGTAGCGCCCGATTACCCGGGGTTCGGACATAGCGACTGGCCGGACCCAACAAAATTCGCGTATACGTTCGATCACTACGCCGAGATCATGAATCACTTTACCGAAGCGCTCGGGCTCTCGCGGTACACGCTTTACATGCAGGATTACGGCGGCCCCGTTGGTTTTCGCATGGCCTTGGCCCATCCGGACCGGATCGAGGCTCTCATCGTCCAGGACGCCGTAGCGCACAACGAAGGCTTGGGGGCGAATTGGAAAACACGGCGGGCCTTTTGGGCCGATCGCGCTGCCTACGAAAGCGCGCTTCGCACAAATCTCCTTTCGCTGCAGACGACGCGGACACGCCATGTCGGGAACGATCCCAACGTCGAACGCTACGACGCGGATCTTTGGACCGATGAATTTTACTTTCTCAATCAACCGGGCCAAGCCGAAATTCAAAGCGATCTTTTCTACGACTATCGAACCAACATCGAGGCCTACCCCAAGTGGCAGGCTTGGATGCGTGAGCGGCAACCACGACTGTTGGTGATTTGGGGCAAGTATGACCTCTCGTTCGAGCTCTCGGAACCGGAAGCGTATCGCCGGGATGTGCCAAACGCTCAAGTTCGCGTTCTCGACGCCAGCCATTTCGCATTGGACACGGCGGCCGATGTGATCGCCGCACTGGTGCGAGGCTTTGTCGGTTCTTCCCGTTGAGGGTTCCTGCCCCGCCTACGTTGACAGAGAGCCGCTATGAGAACGCCGGCGACTAACCGTTCAGGCGTCGTCCGGCGAATGCAGGTCGGAACTTACCCGACAAGGAATTTCGCTCGGAAGTTGACCAGAAATGCGAGTGATTTATCGAACCCGCGCGGAACGTCCTGCCCGATTTTACGTTTCGGTGAAAACGCGCGTCCGATAAATCACTAGCGTTTCTGAATACCTTCATTGTTTCCGACACTCTCCTGAGATGTACCTCATAGCCGGGGCTTCACGGGTCATGGGTCTTCACAGGCAGATCCAGACAGGACGCCCGCTGCGCCTCGCGATATACCGTCAACTTCCTTCTGCCGGGTACCGCTCAAACAAGCTTCCGTCCTCTCGGGCCAGTGTCACCCGAATTCGATGCCCTTTTTGCAGCAGCACGAACGTGGGATACATTGGCAAGCGTATCGTTGCCGCTGCCGTAGGTGCCAACGGCTCGGCATCTTTGGGGAAGACTGGATGTCAGGGCATTCTTCTGAGAGGCGAAGTTTTTTTCATTGAGGTTGATGCGAAAGCACTCAACCCGCTCAAGACCACAAGTATCCATAACGCAGCGCGAATGGTCGAAAGCTGCGCGACAAACCCGATCAGGGGCGGACCGGCAAGGAAGCCAACATAGCCAGCCGTCGTGACTACGGCGAGGCTGGGACCGGGTGCACTGCCTTCAATGTTCCCGGCAGCGGCAAACGTATTGGGAATAATCGTGGCCAGACCTGCTCCAGCGCACGTAAATCCCACCAACGCCCAACCGGCATTGCCGAACAACAAGACGAAGACAAGCCCTGCCGCGGCCAAAAGAGCCCCGTAACATACGAGGTGGCCGCGTCCAAGCTCCCCAGTGAGATAGTCGCCAGTCAGGCGACCTCCAGCCATGGCGCCTGAGAACACCGCATATCCAAGAGCGGCCAATCCTGGCCCGGTGAGAACCGAAGTACGAAGATAAATCGCGCTCCAATCGGCGATCGCACCTTCAACGAGCATAATCGAAAATGCAAGAAGAGCGAGCGCGCCTAATGGTACAGACCACGTAATCGTGCCTCCGGATGCCACTTTCTCGGCGTCCTCAGGTGCTGAGGGAAGCGGAAGCCACCTGAATGCGAGTATGGACATTGCGGTAAGTGCTATACCGCTGACCCAAAAGTGAATCCCGGCCGGAACCGCACATGAAGCAACCAATCCTCCTAACGCAGATCCGGCCATTCCACCCAAGCTGAACAGGGCGTGGAATGACGACATGATGTGACGCTGGTATCGCTTCTCGAGCATTACGGCGTGAGTATTCATCGCTACATCCATCGAACCAGCCATGGCCCCATAGAAAAGAAGAGCGACCGACAGTGTTAGGACCGAATTGGATTCGGCCATCAAGGGCAATGCGAGGCCAAACCCCAATGTCGACCCAATTACGAGGCTCAGACTGCCGAACTTGTTAATGAGCCATCCAGCGGCAGGCATGGCGAGAACGGAACCGATTGCCGCCATCATCAACGACCTGCCCAAAACGGCGGGAGAAAGATGGAGGTGCGCCTGAAAGGCAGGAATCCTCGAAGCCCAGGTTGCGATGATCAGTCCGTGGATCAGAAAGATTAAGGACACGCTCACGCGTACCTGTTGGAGGCTGCGTTGCTGCATCAATCGGATTTCATCCGATCCGGGCGCCGACTTGTTGAGCTGTACTGTGAACTTGATTGGCGACAGCGGCCATAACTCGGGACGGGGATGTCGAATTGGCTTTCGACTCTTGATGCAGTCTTTTCGACCGTGTCAAACAGTACAGAGTTAATTCCTAAGCGAGCCGCCGCCTCGACGTTTTCGGCGCGATCATCCAGGTACAAGATGTCTTGCGGGGCCACTTTGAGTAGTTCTAGACAATTTCGGTAGATCGACAGCTCCGGCTTTATGGATCCGTAGTCGCAGGAATAAATCAGGTATTCAAATGTAGAGAGGCTCGGAAAGGACTGGGTCACATGGCGACTGAGTTCGAGCGGCATGTTTGAGAGAAGGATTAAGGGGAAGCCTTCCTGGTGCAACAGCTTTGCCCATTGCACAGCGCCTTGATTTGGTCGAGTGATACTTTCGCTATCGAGCTTGATTAGCGTTGCTATCTGATCTCTGCTCAAACCCAGTTCTTGCTGGCCAACAATCGCTGTCCAGTAGGCAGGTCCATCGACATCACCCCGGTCGTAGGGCGGCCGTAGCTTCCAGTAAAGTTCCGAGAATCGCTCATGAGGAATGCCGCACACGAGCGCCATACCCTTCATATCCTCCAGGGTTTGCTCGAGGCAAAGAACGTTTCCGTAGTCGAAGACGACGGCCCGAACCGAACGCTTTTGCGAAAGACCTTGTGTGGCACTACGTTTGGCAGTATCATGCATAAATCGGATAATACACGTATATACGTGCATATCCAAGTGTATTCGTGCAAAATGGACAGCATGAAACCAGAAGCGGAAGCAGGCCAAATCGCCCTAAAGGAAGAGCGCCACCAGTACATCCTGGAGCTGCTTGGCAGTGAGGGCCGAGTCCTCGCCGCGGACCTTAGCAGTCGATACAGGGTCTCTGAAGACACCATTCGTCGAGATCTGCGCGAATTGGCGAGTTCGGGAAAGATCCAACGGGTACACGGCGGCGCCCTGCCTCGCCGTGCCGAGGCCGTTCCTTTCGTGTCTCGCCAACAAATCGACATGGAGAGCAAGATCGGAATTGCTCGAGCGGCGGCTGACATGATCCGCGACGGTCAGGTGGTGCTGATTGATGGAGGTACCACTAATCTAAAAATTGCTTCCTACCTTTCAAGAGAGCGTTCGGCGACGATTGTTACCAACAGCCCACCGCTTGCGCTGGCGTTGGCGGATCATCTGAAGTTGAGCGTGCTGATGCTCGGAGGAAATTTTCTTAAAGAGGCGCGGGTCACGACAGGCATCGAGACCATTCGTCGAGTCGAATCCATTCGCGCTGATCTATGTTTTCTCGGAATGTGCAGTTTGCACCCGGAGGTCGGAATAACCGTCGGCAACCAAGAAGAAGCGTACGTGAAGCAAGCGATGATAGGGGCTTCAACGGAAGTGGTTGGCCTGATTTCACTTGGGAAAATGGGGACATCTCTGCCTTACTTGGTCGGTCCTGCTTCCCGACTGACACGTTTGATCACTGATGTATCAGACGAAGATGTCCTGAATCCCTACCGCTTCCAAGGCATAGAAGTCACAAGTACGTAAACCGAAGCGGTTCGACAATTCCATAGGTACGCCGTGTCGACATAAGACGGACCGGGAGAAGGGTCTATGCTGCGCGATCAAAGGCTTCAAGCACCCGATCGTATTCCGTCTTCACTCGAGGAAATTTTCCATGCATGAATACCACTATGCAGAGGAACACGCCATAGCTCGAGGCTTTCATAAGGCCTTCCGACTAATAGAGAAGTGTTTGCTGTTGGGACTGATGGTCGCTGTTTCGCTTGAAGCGCAACAGAGTGTTCCGTCGGCGCCGGCCTGGACTGGCGTCGTACGCACGGCTGCCGGTGAACCTGTGGCCGGAGCGAAGGTAACGGTATACACACCGGCCGCTAAAGAGAACCTAACGGCAGTTACGGGAACCGATGGAAGGTTCGCGATTGCGGACCTTCGACCCGGGCCAAATCGCGTGAGCGTGCAACTGCCCGGGCGAGGTCCGACAGGGCAAGTGGCAGTGAATATTACTGGCGTAACAATTGTGCTGACGGTGTCCGATCAAAACGTGCTGTCGATTGCAGCCAATCCGCAAACTTCTGCGGGAGTCTCGAATGGGAACCCCAGCACAACTTCGAACGCAGCCAGCGGAACAAGCGGGGAGAAACTCTCCAGCCAAAAGGTAAATGAGTTGCCGTTGAATGGACGCGACTTCAGCACGCTGTTGTTGTTAGCAGCGGGCACTATGACCGACGTGAACGGGCAGACGAATTTTACCCAGCAGTTTGCCATCAACGGACAGCGCGGCGTTGAGGCCGTCTTCGCGATGGACGATGCGGATGTCAGTGATCCAGAGATGGGTGGGAGCACGTTCACGAATTTCAACGTAGATGCGATTCAGGAGTTGCAGTCAAGCTCAGGCTGGATGCCGGCTGACATCGGGCGCGGCGCGGCAGGTTTCACCAACATCGTGACACGGTCCGGGAAAAGCGGTTTTCACGGGTCATTCTTCGAGTTTTTAAGGAACTCTGCCCTCGATGCGCGGAATTATTTCGATCACCCATCGATTGCGGAGCCGGGCAGAATTCCTCCATTCCGTAGAAATGAGTTCGGATTTACGAATGGCGGGCCGGTCGTGTTGCCGCATCTGTATGACGGCCGAGACCGCACGTTCTATTTTGTGCAGTATCAGGGATTCAGGCAGGTGCTGGGAACGACCCAGGTTTTGGCTGTACCAACCGCAGCCGAGCGAGCGGGTCAGGACATCGTGAAGTACCCGGACGGCAGCACGGACACGCTGCAGGTACCGGTGAATCCGGCAATTGCTGCGGTGCTGGCCCGCTATCCACTCCCCAACAACCCAACCGGCGCGTATGGTGCGCGAACCTATGCTGCGCCTTCAAACGTGAACACGGACACGGATCAGTTTTCTATCCGCATCGATCAGAAAGTTGGCGCAAAAGGACAATTGTTTGGTCGATTCAATTACGACAATCTGACGGGACCGACAACAAATCCGGATCAAACGCTGCTCGATCCGAGCTTTGGCGTGCAGTACGTGGATCGGCAGCGAAACGGGGTCATCACTTACACGCGCACCGCGTCACCGCGCTTTCTCTGGTCGACATCGTTGAGTTTTACACGGACGACGCCTTCGTTTGTGACCCCGAACCACACCGATCCGGCCCTCAAGTTCAACGATGGCCTGTATGAGGCGTACAACAGCGCGGCGGGCTCCGTGATTTCAGCGTTCGGGAATTTGTTCCAGTTACAATTGAATTTTGCCTGGACGACAGCGCGACACGCGGTGAAGTGGGGTACAGAAGCACGCCTCAATCGCGACACGACATACTTTGGCATCAGCCCGAACGGGGAATACGATTTTGGCGGCGGAACGGTTTATTCGCCCGTTTTCATCCCTTCTGCGAGTGGACGGCACGACGTTCAGCCTGGCCAGCCTCTGCCGGACACTTTGAGCAGTCTGTTGCTAGGTTTTCCGTACGCATACACGATCGCGGTGGCGCCGCCCTACGCATCGAATGGCGCGCACATTGGGCCCGCGGCGATCAACCGGAATGACGTGAACGCTTACATCGAGGATACGTGGAAAATCAATCCGGAATGGACGCTCGAATATGGGCTGCGATATGAGTTCTATACGCCGATTTCGGAGCGGGCGCACCGAACGTCGAGCTTTCTGAATTCGTTCCCACCTGCGGGCGTTGGGCAGGAATACTTGATCAATCCGCAGCCTACTTATCAAACCGATTGGAACGGTTGGGGGCCGCGTGTTCAGGTGGACTGGAACGCGCCCCACGCCGTGCATGTGCACATGGGCGGGGCCATCACAGTGATTCCGCCTAATATCTGGCAGGACAATCTTCTGACAGGGTCAACGCCTTACGTTGTTTATCCGCGCGTCAATGCAGCGCAAAACGGGGAGATTTCCTACGGATTCCAAATCACACCGGACGAGTTGCCACCGGTCTACAACACAGCGGGTGTGAACGTGCTGGTCAGTGGCAATCCGAAAAACGTCCCGGCGAACACGGTGATGGACGTAAATCGATACCAGCAGGATTTGGCGGCGCTGGCGCCGAGTCATCAGCTCTCGCTACTGAGTCTGGCCGGGATCGACCGGCGCTTCGGCAATGGCTACTTGCAGACTTGGACATTGGGGCTGGAACGGGTTTTCGGCGGCCTCACGGCCGATGTCGCGTATGTTGGAACATCGGCATTTCGACTTCCGAGAATGTCATATCCAAACGCGTATCCCGGAGCGGGTTCGGAATTTGCGCGGTTTACAGACTTCGACGGTAGCGGCGCGGTGACAGGTGGTTTCGGATTCGAGTCTGTGATGACAGCGACATCGCACTCGTCGTACAACGCCTTGCAGACCTCATTGTCGGGAAATGTTGGGCACGGCGGACCGTCATTGCAAGCCGGTTACACCTGGGGCAAATCGCTGGATGATGTCAGCGGCATTATCGGAGGAACAGGATCCACCGGCGCCGCGACGTTGTTTAGTCCGCAAAACCCGTTCGATACGCGAGCGGAAAGAGGGCCCTCAAGCTTTGACGTGACGCACGCCTTCACGTTGAGCGCGGCCCAGGATTTGCATTTTGAGCATTTGGGACTTCAGTCGGATCGAACCCACCTGTTGACGAAGGGCTGGGAATTGCTGAGCATCTCGTCGATCACGAGTGGTTCGCCGTTTACGGTTTATTCGGGTATCCAGCAGACGGGCGCGGGAACGATTGGCGCGGACCGGCCGGACCAGATTGGGTTACCGGACCTATCGAGCGCCGGCAGTTCAACCCGACCGCGCGACGATTATTTTGGGCGGGGCGCGAACAACGCAAGCTTCTTTGCCATTCCCATCGGGATTGCAGGTGGAACTGGACCAAACTCCGGGCGCTTTGGAACGCTCGGCCGTAATACCTTTCGCGGCCCGGCATATTACGATTTCGATTTTGCGCTTGTCAAGACGACTCCGATTGGCCATCGAGAAAGCGGTTTGGAGCGAGCGGATCTGCAATTCCGCGCAGAGTTATTTAATCTGTTTAACATCGTCAACATGGGACTACCTGCGAACATCATCGAGGGCACAGGGTTTGGGATGATCAGCAAGACCGCCGGAACTTCACGGCAAATTCAGTTTTCTTTAAAGCTCATCTATTGAGGCGCGTCCTGCAGCGACACAGGGTTGCGGGGAGGACAGCAACATGCCCTCAGCCGTCAATCCGTTCGCCCAACTGCATCACGCGGACTCTCCCGTCGGCCCGGGCGCAAGGCATCGCAAGTGCGATGAGAGCGAGTGGATACCAGTGTGAGCCAAGCCCTTTGTCCGATGTCGTGACCGCTCCCAAGGTGCCAGCGACAACGCCCACAACGCCGCTTACCAAAGCGTGTTGCGTGGGCCAATCCGGCGCGAGCCGTGCCACAACGTAGCTCCCCGCGATGTTGAAGGGAATTCGATAGACCGTCGCAAGCAGGAGCAGCGCGTCTTCCGTCGGCCGGCCCACGGGGGAAAGACGCCGGTTACATGCAGCACGATGTCGGTGACAACGGTGAGAATGACGCCCGCGAAGATGCCCGCCAGCAGGGCGACAATGCTTCGCGCGATACGGGGCGGATGCTGCGTTTCGGTCATGATGGTTTGCCGGCGATAACCTGCTCCAGTTTGCCGAGCTGGCTCTCCTGGCCCATGACCGCTCTTCGCGTCCACTCCTCGTCGTGCATGGCATCGAATGTCAGAACCATGTGCACACTCTGCCCGGTCGAGTGAAACTCCACCAGGGTCGCGACATCATAGGGCTGAACGCCCGGAATGAAATCGGCCAGGTGTATGTACGCGAGCTGCCTCTGAGTGACCACCTCCGTATAACTGATTCGCCCCTGGGTCGTCAGAGGCATCCCCGCGTTCTTCATGAATTGCGCCTGCGCGGGGGCAGTCGCAGTCATTGCGTAGAGCAACTCCCCACCTGCGCGGAGGTCGAGCTTCAGAACCTTCGTCGTGAATCCATCTGGTCCCCACCAGGATTCGATGCCCTCCTTCGTAGTCCAGAGATCCCACACGTCTTCGACGGACGCCTTGTAGGTCCGCTCGATAGTTATCCTCCGTCTTGTCTTGTTCTTCATCACTTGGAAATCTCCCTCCGTCTAGTTGGGCGCGGCTTCTGTTTTCGGACTAGAGCGTCAGCGAATTTGTCGAGGCGCGCCTCCCAGAAGCTTCGATAACGGGCGACCCACGCGTCGAGTTCATGAAAGGGCTCCGGGCGAAGCGAGTACAGGCGCTTCTGGCCTTCGGGACGGACTTTGACGAAACCCGCCTCGTGCAGTATGCGCAGATGCCTCGAGACTCCCGACTGGTGGATCTCAACTTTATCGACAAGATCATTAACCGCGCACTCGCCACCTCGAAGTGTCTCGACGATGCGCAGACGCATGGGGTCGGCCAGAGTTTGAAGGACGCTTGAATGCATATACGTACATATATACCGACGTGCATATACGCTTGTCAAGCTGCAATCTTGATCGGTAAATGTCACAGTTGTTTGCTCGCCGTTTGTCGCCCTCTGCACTGTTCCGCGAGGACCACCCGTCCTCAAATGACAGATGCTCGTCAAGGCCGAGTGACAAATAACGCGCAAAATAACAACAAATTGGCACTGACATTTAGCGGTCCAATTAACTATTTTTCTTGCGGTGCTCCCGGCTTCAGGATAGTGAATGCTAAAGGACGTTATCGCCAACATCGCGCAATCGCGAATTTTCCGAATTCCTAACTTCTAGACCGCATCGTCTGCGACTGAGACCACAAATCGATCATTAGCCGCTACTTTAAGCTTCTGCTTGCATCCGATAGTACCGTTCCGTCGTTTATGCGAATGTATTTTGGGATACGTTTGAAGGCGAGTTGTCGCTGGATCAATTCTATGGCTGACACGACCTTGTCGTCACGGTCGCAGGAGATCCTACTTTCCAGCACCGGTTGGCGGGTCACGTCGAAACCGGAAGGGACAGCTTCTCGGACCCGGCTCTCGGGGGCCTTGTTACCCTCAAAGCCTGATCCGAGGGCGGTGGCGCGTCCGGTATCGACGACGGAATCAATGAGAATATCCAGCGGACGGGCCTGATGTCCTGTCCGTCTGATTGAGTAGCGCACGGTTGGGGCTTCGAACCCAATACCGAGGTGGTGCCAGGCGATTGTGCATCACTGAAGGACTTACATTTCAGGGATGCCGTGTCGATCTCTGTCGCGCCTAACTAAATTACTTGGCCGATGAGGCCTTCAGACAGATTGCCGCCAACAGTGACTGTACGGTTGGATCCGGCTCCCGTTTGGGGTTCCAAACTTCATTGCCCGGTCCCTGAACTGCGCAAATCCAGGAACATCGAGGACCGCCGGTCTTGTTTTATTTTTCGTCGGCTCGACGGTTGAGGTTCTCGCATACTTCACGCGTCCGCGCAATTTCATCCTAAAGAAACGCTCTCAAATTCGTGGCTGCGAGATCCAGAACTTCATCGCCTCTGCCGCTCAGCATGGCTTTGATCATGTAGATTCCGAATCCCTTGGCTTCTTCAAAATCGATCGTTGGCGGAAAAGAAAGCTCGTGCTTGGCCACTTTGACGCTGACTAATGCAGGGCCAGGATGGTCGAACGCGGCGCGCAGAACCGGCTCCAGTTCTCCCGGATCTTCAACGTTCCGACCGAAAATGCCGCATGCATCAGCCAGCTTCGCAAAATCCGGGTTCTCGAGATCCGTACCAAAGCTGAGGATTCCCGCAGCCTTCATTTCGAGTTCCACGAAACTCAAGGCGTCATTCTGATAGACGATGATTTTCACCGGCGCCTTCAGCTGCCGAAGCGTGAGCAATTCCCCCATCAGCATAGAAAGTCCGCCATCGCCTGACATAGAAATCACCTGTCGGTTGGGAAAAGCCGTCTGAGCCCCGATCGCTTGCGGCAATGCGTTGGCCATCGAGCCGTGATTGAAAGATCCCAGAATTCGGCGCCTGCCATTCATGGAAATATAGCGCGCGATCCAGACCGTAGGTGTTCCGACGTCGGCCGTGAAAATGGCATCCTCTGCCGCCAGTCGGTTCACGATCGCAGTCACATACTGTGGGTGAATCGGCCGCTCACCCGCTTTGCCGCTTGCGAGATCATCAAGTCCTTTCCGTGTTTTCTTATAGTCGTCTTGCGCTTCTTCGAGATGACCGCTGCTTGACTTTGTCTGCAGGAGCGGTAGAAGCGCCTGCAACGTATCTTGCACAGACCCGACGAGGCCGAGATCCACAGCGGTACGGCGTCCGATTTGCTCGCCCCGCAAGTCCACTTGAATCACCTTGGCGCGGGCGGGATAAAACGCCTGATATGGAAAATCCGTCCCGAGCATGAGCAATGCCTCGCATCGCTCTATCGCATGGTAGCCAGACTTGAATCCAAGGAGCCCGGTCATCCCGACGTCGTAGGGGTTGTCGTACGCGATGAATTCTTTACCGCGCAGAGCGTGGACAATGGGGGCTTTCAACTTGGCCGCAATTTCCAGCAATTCGGCGTGGGAGCCCGCACAACCCGCGCCGCCGAAGATCGTCACCCTGCTTGCGTCGTTGAGTATTTCCGCCGCACGACTCAACAGTTCCATCTCTGGGACGGTTTTGGGTTGCATCGAATCAACCTTCATCGCGATGCGCCGCAACGTAGCCTCTTGCAGCGCCGTATCGCCTGAAATCACGATAACTGCTACGCCGCGCTTGGCAAGCGCCGTCCGGATGGCGATCTCCAGCACGCGCGGCATCTGGCTCGGATGAGAAATAAATTCGCAGTAGTGGCTGCAATCCTTGAAGATATGATCTGGCTTGGTCTCTTGAAAATAATCACTCCCGATTTCTTTGGTCGGAATCTGGGCGGCTATCGCCAATACGGGTACGCGACTTCTGTGGCAGTCGTACAAGCCGTTGATGAGGTGCGTGTTTCCAGGACCACAGCTTCCGGCACACACCGCGAGTTCGCCGGTTAAGTGCGCTTCCGCGCCGGCTGCAAACGCAGCTGCTTCTTCGTTGCGCATGTGAATCCAAGCGATGGACTTGTGAGTTCGAATGGCGTCCGTGATCCCGTTCAGGGAGTCCCCAGGCACTCCGTACACGCGTTTGACGCCGACGGCGGCAAGCGTCTCTATAATAATGTTGGATATTTTTGCGGTGGTCATGCCTGCTCCCGGTGGGATGGTTACGAAAATACCGACGTTACCTGCTGCTCCGAGGCCCGTCAAGCGCACCCGAGGATCGCCGGATGGGACGGATGGGCAACCCTGTTGTCTCTCGTGCCCGATTTGCTCCATTATCTTTCGGTGGAAAATACTGCTACACAACCGCAAAGTCCTTGGCGTCCTCTTCGCATTCCTCTTTTTCGGAATCTTCTGATCGCGGACCTGGTTTCGGACATCGGGACGTTTATGCAGAGCGTGGGTGCCGCCTGGCTGATGACGTCGCTCACGACGAGTCCGATGTATATTGCGCTCATTCAAACGGCTAGTGCGTTGCCGTTTTTCCTTCTGGCGTTGCCTGCCGGATCCATCGGAGACATTTTTGACCGCCGCAAACTGATTCTGCGGACTGAATTGTGGATGCTGGGGATGGCCATCGTCCTCGCAGCAACCACGATCACCCACACGATGACCCCGTGGTTACTGCTTCTGCTGACCTTTGGGCTTTCGGCGGGTGATGCGATTGAGGCTCCCACATGGCGAGCGATTTTCCCGGAGCTTGTGCCGAGCGAGGATTTGACACCAGCGCTGGCGCTGAACGGAATTGAATTCAACCTGGCTCGCGCGGTCGGGCCCGGTCTCGCAGGACTGATTATCGCGGTGGCCGGGGTAGGCACGGCGTTTGTGTTCAACGCGCTTTCTTTCATGGGCGTGATAGGCGTAATCGCGCGCTGGAAACGGCCCGTTCGAAAAAGCCAGCTTCCCGCCGAGACACTAGGTGGAGCGACGGTCGCAGCGTTGCGCTACGTGCGCTATTCGCCAGACATTCAGAAGCTGCTGTTCCGCTCGGCCTGCGTGATTTTCTTTTCGAGCGCGTTCTGGGCGCTGCTCCCAGCGGCGGCGAGAGGGTTGACGGAGAGTTCGCTCGGCTACGGACTACTGCTTGGGTTCTTCGGAGTGGGTGCGGTGGTCGGGGCGGTCGTGCTGCAGCGGGCGAGAAACAAATGGTCGAGCGAGTGGGTAGTGTCCGGAGCGACAGCGGTGTTCGCAGGTCTAATTCTCGCCGTTGCCACCCTGCACCGGTTGCCGTTGCTGTGTTTTCTGATGTTGTTTGGAGGCGCAGCGTGGACGGTGTTCATGTCCACGTTCAACACTCTGGTTCAGAATCTTGCGCCCGACTGGGTCAGGGCGCGGGTATTGGCGATTTACCTTTTCGTGTTTCAGGGAAGTGTTGCGCTGGGCAGCACCCTCTGGGGCGTGGCCGCGGAACATACGAATGCAAACACGGCACTCCTTTTTTCGAGCATTGGCATTGCCGCCTGCCTTGCGCTTCCCGTTGTTGCAAGATTGCCCACGGCACGGGGTTCGCTTGAGGCGTGGAACCACTGGGGAAAGCTGTCGATGGTTACGCAGCCGGAACCCGACGAAGGGCCGGTGCTTGTCGCCATTGAATACCGGGTTGATCCACAAAGAGTTCCGGAATTTTTGGATGCGCTGCACGACTACCAGCGGATTCGCAGACGCGACGGCGCCATGCGCTGGGGCGTCTATTACGATGCGGAGAATCCCGGGGTTTATCTGGAGGATTTCGTTGTGGCGTCATGGGCGGAACATACGCGGCAGCACGATCGATTTACAGTTGCCGACCGAAGGTTCGAAGAGCGGGTGCTCAGTCTCGTCCTCGAATCTCCCAAGACGCGACATTTCCTCTATGCGAACCGAGCCGAGCGGGTGCCGCCGGTCCGGGATACGAACCAATGAACTAGGGGATCCGCAATTTGTGGTCCGATGTTTCTCAGGACATCGCCATCTGCAATCTCTGACGGGCTTTGCTTAGAGTCGCTTCGAAGTTCGGAGATCCGAGACTTTCCATGACTACTTGCAGGGTAGCTGAGATGTTGTCGGTGAAATTGGGCCGGATCGCCAGATGAACCGCTTCCAGCTCCGCAGCATGAGTTCGGGTTCGTAGTTGGGCATCGTGCGGATAAGTGCCGAGAGTCGGCTTGTCGGAAGCCTTGCTAACGATTGCGGGTGGAACGACGGGCCAAACCGAAATAATCGAAGGCGTGACGTTTTGGCACTCCTAATTGGCACTGCTAAATAGAGTGCTGTTCGAAGACTTGGCGAGAGCAACGGGACGCGAACCCGCCATTTCCATCACGCGAAGATTCAACACCTGCAACATGTTCGCCATGATCTTGTGGAGTGGTCGATCTCGCCAACAAGCAATGCATCATGGTGCGGCTCACCTCCTGGATACTCCTGCGAATCTAGAATCCCAGATTGATTATCGAACCGGGTAGCGCGCACCAATGGCATGCGCCGTTTTTGAGGCGTATCCTTATGGCGAACCGGTCGTAAGCCCGGACCCAGGATGGAGAACGTCATGAGCTCCGCGGAATCGCGACCCAAGCTGGGCCAAAAAATACAACTCAGTTGCACGCCTGGCGTGGTGCAGGCGGTCGGCTCTAAATCCAAAGAAGGGCCGAATACGACAATTGCATCGCAGGCGGAGCCCCTATTAGCTGCGGAAAAACAAGGCTGCGGAACAAACACTGATCTTGGAGAGTGGGAACGCGCCGAGGAGGCCGTCCGCGGGAACGAGCAGGGCCTACGCCTGATCGTCGACAGCATTCCTGGGATTGTGTCTACCTTGAATGCGGCAGGTGAGGTCGAGTTCGTCAAGCGCCCCGCCTTGGAATATACCGGCAAGACGAGCGAAGAATTGAAGAATTGGGCCACCAGCGACCTCGTCCATCCGGATGACCTCCCTCTTATGCTCGATGCCTGGAGGCGTGCGATGGAAACTGGGCAGCCGCCTGATGCTGAGATTCGTAGCCGTCGAGCCGATGGCGTGTACCGCTGGGTCCACGTACGAGCTCGTCCGCAGCGTGATGCCGAGGGTCGCATTGTCCGCTGGTATAACTTGGTGACGGATATCGACGAGCGCAAGCGCGCCGAGGATGAATTAAGCAAGGCTTTCGAAAGAATAGCCAAATCCGAAGCTGAACTTCGAACAATAATCGATGCAATACCTCAGCTCATCACGGCTGTTGGGACCGACGGAAACTTTCTGTATGCGAATCAGGCAGTGCAGGAGTACACCGGCCTGACGAAAGAAGAACTCCGGTTGGAGTGCTCTCATCCGGTCTTTCATCCGGACGATTCCGAGAGATTGCGTGACGAACGCGAAGCGGCGATCTCGCGACGGGTCCCGTTCGAGTACGAACGGCGAATCCGCCGGAAGGGTGGTCAGTTCCGTTGGTTCTTGGTCCAATACAAGCCGCTGCTGGACGAACGAGGAGAGGTCAGCCGCTGGTATGCGACCAGTACCGACATCGACGATCGCAAACAGGCGGAGGAAAGAACGAGGCAAGAGAACTTCGCGTTGCGAGAGCAAATCGATCAGGTTTTCATGTTTGAGGAGATCGTGGGCTCCTCGCCCGCGTTGAAAAGTGTCCTTTCCAGCATCGTCATAGTCGCTCCCACCGACTCTACGGTGCTGATTACCGGCGAAACCGGCACCGGCAAAGAACTCATTGCGCGCGCCATACATAAGGCGTCGCAGCGTGCTGGCCAGCCATTTATTAGCGTGAATTGCGCCGCGATTCCTTCTTCGCTCATCGCCTCAGAATTGTTTGGGCACGAGAAAGGAGCGTTCACTGGCGCTTTGCAGCGGCACCAGGGCCGCTTTGAGCTGGCACATTCCGGCACGATTTTTCTCGATGAAATCGGCGAGCTTCCCGCGGAAACTCAGATTGCCTTGCTCCGAGTGATCCAGGAGCGCCAATTTGAACGAGTAGGGGGTATACGCGTCATTCCCACGGATGTTCGAATCATCGCCGCCACCAACTGCGATTTGGCAGCAGCCATTGCTTCAGGAACATTTCGCGCCGACCTCTACTATCGCCTGAATGTTTTCCCGATCCACGTGCCGCCGCTGCGGAACCGCAAGGAAGACATTCCCATGCTAGTCGAGTACTTCGTGAAGCGGTATGCGGAGAAGGCGCGAAAGCGAATCAACAAGATCGACAAGAATACGCTCAAGCTATGCCAGTCGTATCATTGGCCAGGCAACATTCGTGAGCTGCAAAATATCGTGGAGAGATCCGTGATCCTCTGTAGTAGCGACACTCTTTGGGTCGATCCCGCGTGGCTTTCAAGTCAAAAGCCGCCCCAGCCAGAATTGTCAGGTCCATTGACAGAGATCATCCGGGATCAGGAAAAGGAAATGATCGAAGCCGCTTTGGCTGAGAGCAACGGAAAAGTGGCGGGACCAGGTGGCGCGGCCGCCAAGCTCGGAATTCCTCGTTCGACGCTCGACGGGAAAATTAAGCAGCTCAAGATAAAGAAATACAAATTCATTTCTGAAACTTAGTACGTCTGCCTTTCAACTCCCCGAAATCCGGGACTTTCCGTAATTCCGTCACTTCAATTTCTCTTTCAAGCCTTGTTTTCAGTGAGATCCAATTGGGCACTCGGTTGCACCACTCGTGATCGGTGCTCGGATGAAAGGAACAGAGTGCTCCGCAGCCGCTACTGCAACGTCGGTCGTACGGGGCAAACTGTTCGCTTTTCGGTCCCGTCGAGTGATATCGCGCGGTTTCACCTGGATGAATTGAACCCGAAGAGACACAAGGAACTTTCCCATTTTCAAAGATTGGAGCTTCATATGGGTCACAGTCGAGAAACCGCAGCCGAAATCACGGAAACGACCAAACGGCCTTTCCCAGTGGTACCAACTACAAAGATTCTGGCATTAGGCCGATTCACGTCTCCGCCGACGCCTGAGCAACTCAAGACGATATTTCCAAAGGAGGTGCCAGCTACACTTCGTCTTTACCTCACTGGAAAGATCGACCAATGGTGGGCTCGCCAAGATCAAAAAGGTCCCGTCTTCCTGATGAATGTAACGTCCGTTGAAGAGGCGCGTACCATCCTTGAGAAGCAGCCGTTGGGCCAAGCTAAGCTCATGGAATTCGAATACGTCGAGCTTAGTCCGCTGACCCCGCTTCATTTGCTCCTGACGGAAGGCTGAGCGAACGCCAACACATAATTTCTCGTTTTGATTGCGGAATTCTCGAAGCACGTCATCCTCCTGGCTGTACGGTGCGCCAAATGGCTTGATCGATGACCTTTAGGATCGAGACAGCGGCGCGAGGGAGATTCACGGTATTTACCCTATGTGGCCGGATCGAAAAACAGGCGGTAGCCGAATTGAAGAAACTTTTCGAATTCCAAACGGACTGCCACGACATCGTTTTAGATCTGAAAGACGTTGGTGTGGTCGATCGCGAGGTAATGCGCTTTTTCATGAGTTGTGAAGGGGATGGTGTGCAGCTTGAAAATTGCACTCCGTATATTCGCGAATGGATGGAAAGAGAAAAGGATTGAGTGGTAGCGAGGTGATAGTGACGCCCTTGTCATTCATCTCGCCGAGTTCACCGAGGGCAGCACGGGAGAAGGTTTTGCTCAAGATCTCTGCGACAAGCAGAAGCCGTACCTTGCTGAGGGCCTGGCGAAGATTTGTGAGTGGAGAGTCGATCAGGTCTTATTCGACTGATCCGCTTGGAGCAGCCGGGATGCAATACGAAAGCCAAATTGAAACTCAAAGGAGAGGTACATACAAATGAAAGGCGCAGACAAAGCGATGGAGGTTTCTGCACGGACGACGAGGACCAAGTTTGATGGGGTCCTGCTTACCATCCGCTCACGTAAGTCCTACTTCGAGGTTACTCAGGCGGTCGAGAGGAGCTTGCAGCGCTTCCACATCCCCAAACTGATGGAATACGTGACGCACGGCGATCGCGCGGGTGTCGAAGCTTACGTCGACTCCACTTCCACGCCCTTCTCAATCTTCTGGGACTTCGAACAGGGCTCCACAATGCGCCTTGCGGGAATTCCCATCGAGTCGAAGTCCTACCTTGTCGGGAACGCCGTCATCGCACGTGGCCTGTTCGAGTACAGCGGTGCCGCCGGCCTGGGCGCTCCCGTGCGCGTCTGCGTTTCCCAGCGGGACGGTGAGGAGACACGGATCGACATGGACCTACCGTCGGCATTCTTCAGCAAATTCCCGGAGACGCGGCCGTCGTCTGTGCCCGCTCTGCTCGACGAGAAGTTGATAAAGGTCTTCGAGGAGGCCGCCGCCTAGGAGGCAACGATGAGATCGCGCCCGCGGCTTGTGGCTGGGAGCTTCCTAAGCTCCCGAGTGCTCCGAACATGTCGGAGATCAGCCACACCGCCCGGCGCGCTGGTGTCGCTCCTTCTCGGTCGGGCTACGGACCACATGCAAGTTGACAGGCGCCTACATCATGTGGGCCGGGTCGCCCTATGCCCGCCTGCATGTTATGGGGCGTCCCTGACGGAAGAAGGCCAACCACGAATTTGAAGCTGTGCTGCAGGAAATTCTTCCGGAGGTTCGAAATGAAGCTACCTGTATTTTGTCTCTTCGCTGCGCTCACAGTGGGCGCTCAGATCACGACTCAGCACCTGCCTGTAACAGACACTGAGAAAATTGCGGACGCACTGAGGGCCGGACCAACATTCATAACCGACGGCGCGACTATCTTGGATTGGCCGGCCAAAAAGGGCGGCGAATTTCGGGTTCTCCGTAAGGGTACTAGTGAATGGACTTGCCTACCGGGTCCACCACCCGGCGCCACGCATGACGAGCCCGGATGCTTCGATAAAGTTTTCTTTCAGTGGGCGACGGACGCCGTTGCTGGACGGCCTCAGCACATCGATAGAATGGGCGTTGCCTACATGTATACGGGTGCCTGGGTTCCGAACTGGCCCGGCGAGACGGCCAAGAAGGAATTTCACGTGGGCCCACATATCATGGTCGTCACCCCGCATCCAGATGAACTACAGGGCTTCAGCCGGAATGGCTGGAACGGCACATACGTGACGCATTTGCCCGCCGACAACCATGCGGATTTGTTGTTTTTGGTTATACCGATTAAAGCTGAGAACCGGTGAATATGGATGCCGTCGAAGCCAGCCTTAAAAGACTTCAGACTGGTGGCATCGACCTCTATCAAGTTCACGGAAATGATTCAGTCACACCAGATTGACCCACTCCTGGAGTCTGAAAAAGTGGGCCTTTTGGTATGGGGTCCTCTTGCCGGAGGACTGCTCTCCGGTAAATTTACTCGTCATAACCAGAAGCTTGAAAACTCTCGACGGTCAGTTCAGGATTTTCCAATTGTGAATAAAGAGCGCGCTTGGAACATTATCGACGTGATGGGAGCAATCGCGAAGGATGAAGTCAGCCAACTTCCACCCGAGTATCCGGAATGGATGTTAGCGACTCAAGGTGCGGATCGTCTTGGTCCCGTCGATCTTTGGAGCAAGTGAAAGGGGATCACATGCAACAGATGTTAGAGTCTCTCGACAACCCGATCTGGTTCGCGCTGACGACGGAACACCGGCTCCTTGCCCGCTCGCACGGCCTTGCGCGACGATATCCGCCGGATGTTTCACCGCTGGCGGCTTTGCTTCATCCCACGAATGACGCATTCGCCGATTTACAACGGCTGGTCAGTCCCGGCGAGCACGTTGCGTTGTTTACCGCCAGTCCCTTCGATGTGCCCGCCGGCTGGCAAGTCGACCGCTCTCGGTGGATCGACCAGATGATTTGTGAGGCTTCACTAGACCTCCCGCCTGTCGTACCACTTCCACTCGGGACGACGGACGTTCCCGAAATGCTAGAGCTCACCGCTGCCACGGAACCCGGCCCGTTCTCGCCCCAAACAATCCAGATGGGAAGCTATGTCGGGATACGCGCGAGCGATGGACGGTTGGTCGCAATGGCCGGCGAGCGATTACAATCCACTGCGTTCGCGGAAATCAGCGCAGTGTGCACTCATCCCAAATTTCGCGGCCGCGGTTATGCGCGGGCCCTCGTGACGTTCCTCGCAGCTCAGATTCTGGCTGGGGGAAAGACTCCTTTTCTCCACGTCAAGTCCGAGAATGGCGCAAAAGTGGTTTATGAAAAAATTGGATTCCGTTTACGTGCCGCAATATGGCTAACCGTTATTTCGCTCCGCTGAAGGTGTGGTCAGTTGCGAAACGTATCCTCGCTTTGACCCATGGCGTCAAACGGCAAAACGGAAACTCATACGAAGTGCCCATAATGCCGGGTTCCGTACCATGCCCTCCAACCCGCCACCCGAGAAGTGGATACTGCCATTGCCGCAGGCTTGAACAGTCGATACCCAAACTCCGTCGATATTCTTCTTGGCGGCGAGAGCTCGACTTGAACTCAGCTATCAAACACGGATTGATGCTGTTCCTGGTTCTTTTGGCGCCGCTGCAGGCGCCGGCGCAGCGGCGAATTGTGACTTTGCCATTTCGTTCCGTGAATTCCTTGATCCTGGTAGAGGCGAGCATCGACGGCAGGCCGGTGACACTGCTGGTAGATACAGGAGCGAACAAGACGATCCTCAATGCGCGATCAATTGGCAGAGTGCAACTTCCGGTGAGTCAGCCGGTGAATCACGGACCAGGCATCATTGGGAACGCCCTGTGCTTGCGAGTGGACGTGGAAATCGCGCATCGTTTTTTGTTTTCACAACCGGTTTCGGTGATGAACCTGGAAGAACTTTCGAAGAGCTTTCAAATTCCCTTTGACGGTTTGCTGGGGCAAGACATCCTGAACCAATTCCGGTCCGTGCGGATCGACTACAAAGCACACGTCATCGAGTTGGAGGCTTGGTTTGCCAGTCCCTTGTCCCTTTCCCGGCGATCTTGCCAACAGAGGTGACAGCGACTCCGACACGTCTTGGGACGCTCTTCCATTACAAACTGCGATGCGTTTTCCATCATGTTGCAATTACCTGGGACTTCGCTTCAGCAAGAGCCTACCGATTAGTAATGGGAAGTCGGCTTGTGGAAAACTGTGGTAGTTCGTTGCCTTGAATGCCCGTTTTCTCGCCTGGGTGATAGCCTCGCAGCCACTATCGGCTAATCTCGATCACAATGGAGCCCATGCGCGAACTGCTGGCATATTCCCGATGTGCCTTCTGAATTTCTTCAAGCCTGAAGGTAGCCTTGATCGGCACGGAGATTTTTCCGGACCTAAGCCATTCAAAGAGCAACTCCAGCTCGGGCATGAAGTTCTTCGACGAGCGGCGGTGGCCGAAGAAGGTGGTTCGTTTGCCAGACCAGAAGAACAGATTCTTGGACAATAGTTTGAGGATCGCTGGAAACGTGGCAGGGCGAGCTCTCATCGTCAATGCTGGGAGGTTCATGCCGTAACCCACTAGGATACCTCCCTTCCGCAGGACCGCGTGGGACTCGTCAAAGCTTTCGAAGCCGAGTGGATCGAAGACCGCGTCCATTCCGCCAAGTTCCTGCATGGCGGTGATCCAGTTCTCTCTTGGAATAATCGAAGGGAACAGCCCCGAGTTTGCAAAGTTCTTCGTGCTTAGGTAATGAAGCCGCGCCGAAGACTTGAGCTCCCTGAGTCCTTCCGAGGCTAAGGAGCGCCACTCCCACCCCGCCACTCAAACCATGAACAAAGATCTTCTGGCCGGATTTGATATGAGCGGCATGATGCAGCATCTGGTAAGCCGTCAGCCAGTCAAGTAGCAGAGAGACCGCAGGTTTCAAATCAACTCCGTCGGGAACGCGCACCACAAATCGTTCGGGAAGGTTGATCAACTCCGCATGGCCATCGTATTTTGAAAGACACGCAACGCGATCGCCGACTTTGAATTTTGTGCAGCCTTTACCGTTGACGCGCACCTTGCCGACGACGCTGTAACCCGGTGTGAGTGGGGCCTCTTTCTGAAAAGGATAAGTGCCACGGCTCATGTTAACGTCGGACCCTGAAACAATTGAATATTCAACCGAGAGTTGAACTTCTCCGGCAGCCGGATCGGGGAGATCGCCTTCGACGGTCGCGAGTTTGCTTTCATCGCCGAACTCCGTAATGACGACCTTCTTCATCTTGGACATGAGCTCAGCTTCGGTCAACTCCGCGGATCAGTATAGAGGAGTGGGCATCTCGTCGGGAAATCAAGCACCGACGAGATGCGCGTTTGTCGTCACTAATCCGACGGACGAATCGAATAGTTCCCGGGTTGCCGTCATCCGGAAGCAGTTCGGGCATTTCAATGGCAGCAAGGTTCCCCTTCCATGCTTCCCATCCTTCGCGGAGGATTAGCAGCGACAAGCCTGGTGCGGCAATAGTGTCTGCCCATCTGACTTTCCAAGCTCATTGACAACCAGACCGGCCAATGCCATCAAGGCCAGACTTCGGAATCATTGGATATCCCCTTGAGGGACTGACGGAATCTTACGAGCTGGATTGGTTCGGCTCCTGTTGTTTCAATCCGGCACCGCGTTTTGATAACGCATCTCCCGCAGTTAGATCGACGAGCTGCTGGCGGACCTGGTCGAGAATTTCGCGCGATAGGATCGGGTCCGAGACGGCCCGAGAGAGATTGATCGCCCCCAGCAGACCGCTGAGGATGAGCAATGCGCGGCCCCGTTTGTCGGTATTCTCTTCGGATGGCAACAGGCCGGCGGTAAACACCAAGCTGCGCTTGACGCGGGCGGTGTAAAGCGTCTTTGTCGATTGACTTGCGTGGCTCATGTCTCCTAGCAACGCTCCCATGGCGCAACCTGTTCCAGGGCTATCACGGTGTGCTTCGGTGAGGTAGGTCTCCAACACCTGAGCCAGCGTTTCGGCATGCTCCTCCCAAGCGTCGAGATCCTTGAATGCCGTGCCCAGCGCCTCGACCACAAGCTCGTCACGCGATTTGAAGTGCTTGTAAAAAGCTCCAACGGTCACGCCAGCCTGTTTCATTACATCGGCCACACCAATACCGTCGAGGCCGAGTTCGCGGAATCTCCTTGCCGCGACTTTCAGAATCCTGGTGTGAGTGTGAGTTTTTGTTTTCTTTGGCATATTCAAAAGGCTACGCGGGTATCCCTCGGCCCGCATCCTGGTCTTCCGTACCGCGCATGAACTAGGAGTATGATCATACTCCTATACATTGGATGCTGGCCGACTATACTGCAAGTACGCTGTTCTTTCAAGAATAAATCGTCACATCAAAAAACTCACAAAACCTTGTAACCGGAGGAGTATGACCATAATCTAACACAGATAGATATGAACTGTCACTTTACAAATGAGGGGGAAGCAATGAGTAATGCAACGTCAGAACGGAATAAAGCAATCGTGCTTGAGGCCTTTCAGGCTCTATTCAACAAGCGCGATTACAAAACTGCGGAGCGCTTTTGGTCACCAAACTACATTCAGCACAGTGCCCACATCCCTGCGGGTCGGGATGGGTTGCTCGGGCTGATCAGGAACCTACCGCCAACACTTAAGTACGAGCCGGGAGTCATCGTTGGCGACGGAGATTACGTGATCATCCATGGGCGGTTCTCGGGGATTGGTCTTCCCGCGAACTGGATCGTCGCGGACGTGGTCCGGTTGAAAGACGGAATTCTGGTCGAACACTGGGATGTGATTCAAGACGAGTCAACGATGGAGCAGTCCAAGAGCGGAAACCCGATGTTCGGGGACGCGTTCCCGAAGTAAAGGGACAGGTTCCGCTCCGGGAGGTCACTTTTTCATCCGACGTGTCGCGCCGCATAACAATACGGTCGCGCGGTGGGGGTCCATCGATATCAGGGAAGTTATCTTTCTCTAAATTGAAGCCGTACTTGGGGAAGGAGAACGTGGATGACCAAAGAAGTCAAAATCAAGGGAGGTCGTGCTATGAGTTCACCTGCTGTTAGGAGTACGAACGTGTTCAAGGGAAATTCGATGCGCTTCGCCGCTGCTCTGCTGGCTGCGCTGGCCGGCCTTGTCGCCGTTCCGAATGGAGCTCTGGGTGCCGGATCGCAGCATCATGATCAGGTGCCGGGCTTCTACCGACTGAAAGTCGGCGACCTCGAAGTGACGGCCCTGTTCGATGGTACCGGCGTATTCGATCCGCACTGGCTGAACGGAACGAAGGTGACGATGGATGGTGTTGTCAAGGGACTGAATGAAGATCCGCACATGTTGGATGTCGTTGATATGGGCTTCCTAGTAAACACAGGCAAGCAACTAATCCTCGTGGATGCGGGCGCCGGCACCTGGTGGGGTGGGGCAGCACTCGGGCGTTTGGCGGGCAGCCTGCGCAGCGCAGGCTACACGCCGGAAGAAGTCGACATCGTTTTGCTCACGCATCTCCATTCCGATCACATCGGCGGCCTGACCACTCAGGACGGAAAGCGCGTCTTTCCCAACGCCGATGTTTACGTCGCGAAGGCCGAAAGCGATTTTTGGCTGTCACCGGAAATTGCTGCTAAGGCGCCGAAGGATGTGCAACCGTTCTTCCAGAGTGCGCAAGCCATCGCAGCGCCGTACATCAAGGCCGATAAGTGGCACACGTTCAGTGGCGCCGAGCCAATCGTCGACGGCATGCAAATCGTCGCGCTGCCTGGTCATACCCCGGGACATACCGGCTATGAATTTTCGTCAAAGGGACAAAGAATTCTGTTTTGGGGCGATACCATCCATGCACAGCGAGTCCAGCTCCAGCATCCCGAGGTCACCGCGATTTTCGACATCGACCAGACTGCGGCTGCGGCGACGCGGAATCAATTGCTGTCTAAGCTCGCGCGCGAGGATGTTTTGATCGCGGCGCCGCATACGTCGTTGTTTCCTGCCCTGGGTCGCTTGCGCAAGGACGGGACTGGGTATGGCTGGGTGCCGGTGGTATTTACTGATCGATGGGACGACAGGTAGCAAGGCGACCATCAGGACGCTGATGACCCAGGGGCCGATCATCTACACCGGAACCTGACCGTAGTGGGGGCGCGAAGGCTTCAAAAGGCTGTTGCTGCAGAAATGGAGCAAAGATATGCGATCCAAAAAGGCCGTAATGACATCAAGACGGGAGTTCCTGTCGAATGCCCTCGGAGTGGCTCTCGTAACTGCCTCGACTTGGCCAATCCGAACTGAAGCGCTCTCGATGCACGGACGATCCGACAGCAGTACCTCCGATTCCGAACGTGCCACTCGGAAGATATCCCTGAGCTGGGAAGTGTTCCTGGCGCCCAGCATACCTGCCATAACGAGCGATTTGCCCCCAGGCGAAAAAGAGCGGCCGTGGCCGCCTATTTCGTCAACTCTTATTTCTGGGGAGCGGGACGCCGTCCTGGTCGACACCCCTATTACCGTAGAGCAGGCGCGCGCCCTGGCGAATTGGGTTGCGGCCCGCGGAAAGATTCTGACGACCATCTACACCACCCACGGGCATGGCGATCATTTCTTTGGCGCCCGTACGGTTCTGGATCGATTTCCAGGTGCCCGTTTCGTCGCGCGGCCGGAAGTGATTAAGATCATGCGCCAGCAGGCATCGCCAGAGTCTCTGGCTACGTTTTGGAATCCGCGCTTTCCCGACCAAATTTCCAGCCAGCTTGCAATCGCCGAAGAGTTGACTGGAAACGTCATTACCTTAGAAGGCCAGGATTTAGTCAGTGTGCCGCTCGGCTTCACCGATACTGCGGGTACAACCTGCCTTCATGTTCCATCGATAGGTTTGATCGTGGCCGGTGATGCCGCCTACAACGACGTTCACTTACATCTGTCAGAGTCGCCTGATCAACAGAAACTCCAGGAGTGGATTGCCGCTCTCGATAAAATGGAGTCCCTTAAGCCGCGCGCCGTCATTGCCGGACATAAGCGTGTCGGGAACAGTGACAGCCCTAAGATCCTCGGCGAAACGCGGAGATATATCCTCGATTTCGAGCGCCTCGCAATGCAGACGACAACCGCGCGGGAACTCTATGACCAAATGCTCAAGCTCTACCCGGACTGGGGCAATCCAGGTGCGCTCTGGACTTCAGCGCGCGCCGTCAAACCATGATTTGACCAGGGTTAGCAAAGGCAGAACGCCGGGTGAAGGATGGGACAAATATTATGCTGGCAATGAGGGCAGAAGGATTCAGCGGCTACAAGGATTTGAAGATGGTGGACATTCCAAAACCGGCGGTCTCAGATGGACGAGTACTGGTAAGAATCACAGCGGCGGGGGTCACGCCATTAGAGCACACCATTCTGTCGGGGGGATACCCACGAGCCAAAGCACCGCTGGTCTTGGGAGGAGAGGGAGCAGGCGTAGTGGAGGAGGGAGGGGGAACGGCCTTTCCTGCCGGTTCGCGTGTGATGTTTACGGGCCCGTACGGCGTTTCAGAGAACGGAACCTACAGTGAGTGGCTTGCAGTCCGCAAAGAGAACCTTTGCTTGATTCCGGACAACATCAACGATCTTTCGGCGGCCGGAGTTCCCGTTGCGTATCTAACCGCACAAATGACACTGAGCCTCGCGGGATTTGCAAAAGGCAAGACGGTGCTGTCGCCTGCGATTGGAGGGTCGGTCGGAAATGCAGTCACTCAGTTGGCTAGAGCGCATGGGGCGAAGCATGCCATATCAACAACAACCAATCATGCAAAAGCGCAACAAGCACGCTATCTGGGCTTCGATGAAGTGATCGACCTTTCCGAGGAGAAACTCAGCGACGGCGTTCGGCGGATCACAAAGGGTTATGGTGCCGACATCGTGATCGACGCAATCGGCGGAGAAATCCTGAGCGAGGCTCTCAGCACGCTCGCGACCGGAGGAAGCCTGACAACATTGGGCTACTCCGCAGGCCGCAAGACAACCATCGACGTCACGGATCTAATCTGGAAGCGTGCGAGTATGAAGAGCTTCTCCCTGTTCGCACAGCCTCTAGAAGCATGGGGCACCGCATGGAGCGTCATTTTTTCACTACTTCACTCCGGCGCGGTCAAGCCCATCGTGGCAAAGACTTTCCCGCTCGCTGAGGCGGCAGATGCTCTGCGCTACCTCGTCGAAGGCCGCCCATTCGGCAGGGTCGTCCTCACAATCTGACAGCCTTTGATCAGCAAAGGAAATACATGAACAAGAAGCCAATGAAAAAGTACAAGATCGCTGTTCTGGACGATTACCAAAATGTGGCGCTTGGGAGCGCCGATTGGTCAGTGCTCCGCGATCGAGCGGACATCGCCGTATTTCACGACCACCTCGCCGATACGGTCGCCGTGATTGAGCGGTTGCTGCCTTTTGATGTCGTTTGTGTCATGCGCGAGCGGACTCCGCTGCCCCGCAACGTTATTGAGCGCCTTCCCAATCTCAAGCTCATTGCCTCGACGGGATCTGTAAACGCGTCGATCGATGTGGCCGCCGCGGGCGATCATGGGGTCCCAGTGGTTCACACGGGATATAGGTCGGACCCGACGATCGAATTTACCTGGGCGCTGATCTTAGCTTCCGCGCGACATATCGTGACGGCGAGCAACTCCGTCCGATCCGGCGGCTGGCAGCAAACAGTGGGCACGGATCTCCGCGGAAAGACCCTCGGCGTTCTGGGACTTGGGCGGATTGGATCACAGGTCGCGCGGATCGGCAGCGCTTTTGGAATGAATCTGATTGCCTGGAGCCAGAACCTGACACCCGAGGCCGCCAAAGCCGCGGGCGCAATCCTGGTTTCCAAGGACCAACTGTTCGAGCGGGCCGACATCCTGACGATCCATTTGGTGTTGAGCAGCCGTACGCGCGGCCTGGTAGGTGCCGCGGAGCTGGAGAGAATGAAGCCAACGGCCCGGTTGATCAATGCGTCGCGCGGGCCGATCGTCGAAGAGCAAGCTTTGATCAGCGTGTTGAAGAACAAGCAAATCGCCGGCGCGGCGATCGACGTATTCGACATTGAGCCGCTGCCTCCGTCTCACCCATTCCGGACGCTGGACAACGTACTGGCGACGCCGCATATCGGCTACGTATCGCTTGGTCTTTACAAGACGTTCTACGAGGATACCGTCTCGAATATTCGCGGGTGGCTCGATGCCCATTAGGCATCCGCGGCATAAACGTAATTTAACTAAGAGCAAAAAGACAGCAAAAGTGAAAGTTCCTTATGATGTTGTACCGCCCCAAGTGAGTGTTCTGGGTTCCACCATGGCCTACCGGGAAGCGGGAAACCCGGACGCACCGGTCGCGCTTTTTCTGCACGGGAACCCGACCTCGTCGTACCTGTGGCGGAATGTCATTCCCCTGGTTGCACCGACAGCGTATTGCATCGCACCGGATCTCATCGGGTTCGGCCAATCGGGAAAACCAGACATCGAATAGCGGTTTGCCGATCATGTTCGGTACCTCGATGCGTTCCTCGCTAACGCTGGAATCTCGTCAGCATTCGTCATAGCGCACGACTGGGGAACCGCGCGGGCATTTCATCTGGCAGCCCGCAGGCCGGAGTTTATCCGAGACCTTGCTTTTATGGAGTTCCTCTCGCCGATGCCCAGCTGGGAGGATTTTCCTGCGATTGCACGTGAAACCTTCCAGAAGGTCAGGACGCCCGTAGTGGGCGAAAAGATGATTCTTGAAGGCAATGCATTCGTGGAGGGGGTTCTTCCCAGGGGCCATCGCACGAAAACTGACGGATGAGGAAATGTCGGTCAACAGAGCACCGTTTCCTACTCCGGAGCCGCGGCGACCCACTTGGCGTTTCCCGAATGAGTTGCCGATCGCTGGAGAACCGGCGGATGTGCATTCAATCTTAGAGAAAGCACATCGTGCTCTAGCCCATTCGTCTTACCCGAAGCTACTTTTCGCAGGAAATCCAGGCGCTCTGGTATCGCCGGCCTTCGCTCAGAGCTTTGCGAAGGGGCTTAAGAACTGCAGAGTTGTGCAGCTCGGCTCTGGCATTCATTACTTGTAGGAGGATAATGCTGAGGTCATCGGCGCCACTTTCAATGCGTGGCTAATTGACTTAGGAATCGGTTCCAGCCCGAAACACAAGGTGGCATCATAAGCATTTCCCCTACTGCCTGGCTTCGTGGTTTTTGTCCTGTCGCGCAGCTCGTGGCCGCAAATCCTTTCTCGGTAGCAATTGAAGACAGACAACAAACAACTTACTTGCAGATGCGCGTAACCGAGGGAACATAGATTCCTGCCGAGCCAACTCTTCTATCCCACAATTTTGTTACGCTGTCGCACAATTGGCAGAAGATAACGTTGGCTGCCCATGCTCTCCGATCCGGCTAACCGCTCCGATCGATTCCTTATGCGGCTGTCGTGGTCGCCGGGGTTGACAGGCGCGATTCTGCCCTGCTCATATCGTTGGCGAATCGTGGTGCGGCTGTTCTTTCTTATTAGCGCAATCGTTCGCAAAAGACCTTACCGGAGTCCTCATGAAGCTGAGATTGGTCCTGCTTTCGTCTTGTACCCTGCTGTTCTGTTCCTTGTCGTCCTTGTCGTTGAACGCGCAGCAGGAGGGGGAGGCGCGGCTGTGGCTGACGACGGCTGTACCGGCTCCTGCGGCGAAGGGCGCGAAGCCGGGGTTCGGACCCAATGTACTGATCTTCGATCCGGCGATGCCATCGTCGGTGATCCAGAAGCAGATCGATGCGGTGTATGCGACGCAGGAACACAACGAGTTTGGAGAGCAGCGGAACGCGCTGCTATTCCTGCCGGGAAACTATTCGGTGGACGTGCCGGTGGGCTTCTACACGGAGGTGATAGGGCTTGGCGCGTCGCCCGATGCAACACGGGTTGCGGGCAACGTGCATGCGGATGCGAATCATGAGCACAACAATGCGACGACGACCTTCTGGAGAGCTGCGGAAGGGCTCTCGATAAAGCCGGCGGGGGGATCAATGCAATGGGCGGTCTCGCAGGCGGTGTCGTTGCGGCGCATGCATGTACGCGGCGACCTGGTGCTGCACCAGAATCGCGGCTGGGCAAGCGGGGGCTGGATGTCGGATTCCCTTGTGGACGGGAATGTCGACTCCGGCAGCCAGCAGCAGTGGATCTCGCGCAACTGCGACTGGAAGAGCTGGACGGGTGCGAACTGGAACATGGTGTTTGTCGGCGTGGTGCATCCGCCGGAAGGAGCATGGCCTTCGCCGCCGTACACGAAGGTCGCGCATACGCCAGTGGTGCGCGAGAAGCCGTTCCTGCAGGTGAATGCCGCGGGCGAGTTCAGCGTGCGGGTTCCGGAGCTGCACAGCGACAGCTTCGGGATTACGTGGCGCGGTGGGGAAACGCCGGGAAAGACGATTCCGATTGCGCGGTTTTATATTGCGCGCCCGGATGTTGATACCGCGGAGACGATCAGCGCGCAGCTTGCCCAAGGCAAGAACCTGATTCTGACGCCGGGGATCTATGAACTGACCGCCCCGATTCGTGTGACACGGCCGCATGCGGTGGTGCTGGGGCTAGGGTTTGCGACGCTGCGCCCGATGAAGGGCACGGCGGCGATGACGACGGCTGATGCGGACGGGATCGAGATTGCCGGGCTACTCTTCGATGCCGGGCCGAGCGAGTCTCCGGTGCTGCTGGAGGTGGGGCCGGAGGGAAGCCGGGCGCGCCATGCGAAGGATCCGATCACGCTGCACGATGTTTTCTTTCGCGTGGGTGGCGCAGGCGTGGGCCGGGCCAAGGCGAATTTGAGGATCAACAGCAACGACACACTGGTGGACCATACGTGGATCTGGAGAGCGGACCACGGCGCCGGAGTGGGATGGGAGCTGAATACCAGCGAGAACGGGCTGGTGGTGTATGGAAACGGCGTCACGGTCTATGGCTTGTTTGTCGAGCATCACCAGCAATTCCAGGTTCTGTGGAAGGGCAATGGCGGGCGAACGTATTTCTATCAGTCCGAGATTCCTTACGATCCTCCGAACCAGGCGAGCTATACGAGTGCGCCGGGGGTGAACGGCTGGGCTTCGTACAAGGTGGCGGATGGAGTTACGACGCATGAGGCGTGGGGGCTGGGCGTGTACAGCGTCTTCATCTATCCGGATGTCAGGCTGACCCGCGCGATCGAGACGCCGGAGAGTCCGAAGGTGCGGTTCCACGACATGATCACCGTGGCGCTGGGCGATCACGGCGCGATCAGTCATGTGATCGACGACACGGGCGAGGCGACAGCCATACATCCTCGCGTGACGCCGAAGGTGACAGCCTTCCCCTGAGCGGACGCGAGCGGGCGCGGCATGCGTGGGGCGAGCAACGTCCGGGAACTGCAAAACCTCATTGAAACGGCCGCAGGAATTCGGTCACGGGAAGTCGCGTAGCAGTTACGATTCCCCCGCAACGCCGATCATGATGACGCATGTGGTTCCAGACCGATGAGATCATTGACCGCATCGCGAAACCGCTGCTTGGACCCGAGGTAAATCTGTCGTCTGGATTGAGACATGACCTAGCAGGAACTGAATTTGTTCCAGCTCTCCTCCCGACTGATGGCATAGTCGTGTACAGGCCCGCAAGTCGTGCGGTGCGATCGTTGCCAAACCACAGCTTTTCGCGTTTGCCTATACAATTGCCCAGATCACCTTGGGCGTAAAACCGTCTCCCCAGATTCTGGCCTGCCTTATCGATGGACCGCAGCAATGGCCCTCCGTTGACGCCGGCTCCAAGGCTCCAACTGTGGACCGATTGCTTCACCCATGCCGGAACGGGAGTCGTCCGGATATGGCCACCTTTCCTCTCAAGTCCGCGATCACCCAGTGGCCTTCCCGAAGCTGAAAATCCTCGAACCGTAAGGTCGTCACTTCGGCCCGCCGGAGACCGCAGCCGATGAGAATCGAGAGTAGAGCACGATTGCGTCGGCTGCGGAGAGTGTCAGAACTTTCCGCGCCCAACAACCTCTTGCCTTCTTCTGCGGTCAGCCAGTTTCCGACACGTACTCCCAGCCTTTGAACGCCCTTCAAGCGACGTATGCCCGCCGCGAGGTTAGGGCTGAGGAGCCCGCAATCCGACGCTTCATATGCCAGCCGGCGTATCGCCGCCAATCTCAGGTTGATCGTCGACGGGGCATGTGGGTGCTGTTCGAGGACAATCCGGTATCGTGTGACCACCGTCCTGTAGAAGGCGAGTCGAGGCTCTGAGCAGTACCAATCGATGAATTCGCGAATCGCATGGTCGTAAAAGCGCTTTGAACTCGCCGACGTCAGGCTGTTCATAACTACAGACTTCGATTGTTCAAGATCCGGCAGCTTCAGGACGGTCTTAGGGGTTCGTTTGTGTTTGCTTTTCGCCATGGAATGCGGCCTCCAATTGCCGTGGCGAAAGCATTATTCTGTGCCCGATTTCCTGACCAGCAGCGCGTTTTTCAGGACTGATCCGATTCGCAACTAGGAAGCGAGACTTAAGCGAGCGACTTGGGGCGGCTCCAGATCCCTCAGCCACTCTTGACTTGTCGAAATATCATTCACTCAACTGCGAAACCGTGCGCCCGAGTAACCGCTCGCACGGTGATCAAATCGCCGGGGCACTTACAGCATTTTGAACTGCAGACAACCACCGTTGTCGCGCTGTAAGTGGCTTGGCGATGTGAGGTTCCATCACTAGCTTTTATGGACGACCTCGAACGAATACCCGTCCGGGTCAAATATATCGGCGGCGTAGTATCCCGGATAGTATTCCACTCGTGCCCGCGGTGAAATATTGTCCCTGGCACCAGCGGACATTGCCGCCCTGTAGAATTCGTCGACCTTACCATTGTTTTCGGCCATGAACCCCCAGTGAATGGAGGTTGGATCAGGCTTCCCTTGCTTGATCCAGAAGAACGCCCTTTTGCCATCACCAAATCCCCACAGATCAGGATGATCGCCTTCGCCCTTGTAGGGTAGGAAGAACTTGATATTAAGAGGCTTCAAAGCCGCCTCATAGAACGCCAACGAACGTTCGACATTGCTGACAGTCAGAATCATGTGGTCGAGCATTGTTCTCTCCTTCAAATCACAAGTGCTTCAATGGCCTTTTCACCATTGGGTACTGTATCGAAGCGGCCCCGTGTCCTTTTCTTGAAAGACGTATGTTATGAATCGGGTGATCGAACAGATGCAAGCGTAGATGTGAAAATTTTCCTCAAAGCATTCTGCCCGAGGAATTCGAAGCCCATAAGTCCTGACAAGTCGGTTACAAACAGATATTCGCCCTTTTCATCGGTTCGGATCAAAATGCTTCGCCTCACCCTCTTCGCTAGTGAGCAGGATGTGGCTGTAGGAAATCGCCTCGCCTGAATCTGAGCGGAAAACTTTACCTTTGACGGCGCTTAGTTGCACGAAAAGGCTCAGCCGTAAAGATGAGGTCGTCGGGATAGTGCGACTGGATTCGCAAGCCATGCTCTTTGAGCCTAAGCTCCTGGTCTTCAGGTTCCAGACTAGATGCGATGTGGTTCCAAGTTTTGGAGTCGCGCAACATGAGCCAAAAGCTCGCTCTTTGCTGTGAAGAAGAAGCCTCAACGTCGGCGCTGAAATACGGCAGGTCGACTTGAAACATCCCGTCCGCGTCCGGAGAAACAGTTGCGAGGTGAAACTTAGTAACAAACCCATCGGAAATGCCGTAGAAGCCATGCACCCAATAAGCCATGTAGGTGACGACCAATTCGGCATTGTTATCCCTGACCAACGCACTTGGCACGATTTTTCCTGAAAGCTTAACGGTCTTGACGCGTTGACATGGGAACTCCTGGCTGACTCTCGAATATTCTGCTAAGGGGAGAACAAACTGTTGAATTTCGCAACCCGAGGCGTAAACAATCATCCGAATTTCAGTTGCCACCTTGCCATCCACCATGGTGGGAATGTCGTAAGAATGCACACCAGTTCGCTGCGCGGCGTAGCCGCCATAACCTCCGAAGGGGCCAAGCAAAAAATATGAAATCTGAACTGTCTCCGAGAGGATGTCCGGAGGAAGTGAAATGGACACAGACGGCAAGATGCTCGCGGTTTTTGGAGTTTGTGCTGACTGGGACAGCAAGCCAGCCATGCCTAGCAGAATCGCAGAAACCCAACCAACCACACGGCCCTCCCCGCACAACTGATTTGCTACACAGCCTGCCAGAAATCATAGTGCCATTTTGCTTCTAGTTTTCGAGTGCCTGGTGATGCAGTTGCCTGAAGTGTTCCAGTTCCAGCAGTCGTGCACCATAGAGCGTCTCGACACACTGGAAAACCGACCTATCGCTGTCGCAAATCAGGTCTCGCTTCCGCAGCCAGTCTTTTTGCTCCCTTATTAGGATGTCCCTATCCGCGTCGTTCAAATGGTTCAGCCATGTCGTATAGCTCTGATCTACCGCTGAGTCGAGGGAAGCGGCGATAGATGAGTAGCAGATCGCGTTGTCCACAGTTGTCTTCGCTTCGTTGCAGTCGAAGCTCGCTTGATAGCGCGGAGCAATTTTGACGTCTGCCGCTTGGAACACTTTGTCTCGCCCGTTCCATCGGTATTTGATGACGAGAGGGTTAACGCGGCCAGATTCATCGTGGTAGGTTTCAACCAGAAGTCCGTCCTTCACACTAAGTTCGTAGAAGACGCCGCCAAACAGCGCGGCCTGTTGTTTTTCGCTGGGTTCAGGGATTTCGAGCTCGGCGAGGGAACCGTCCGGCTGGCGCGTCACGACTGCGTGAACATCCGGCCCGGCGGTGCCGGTCGCACATGTGGACGCAAGCACGATCGCCTCGGCTTGGCCATCTCCGGTAAAATCGAAGTACTCCAGATGGTTGATGTTAACCCCCTCACAGTCAGCCTTGCTGAAGTGCCTCTTGATCTCGTCTTCGGAGATCTTCGGTGGGCGGACTTGTGCAGCTGTGAAGAGAGGGACGGCCACAACCAGGAGAGCTACAAATCCTAACGCATGCTTCATGCTGCGTTGCATAATTGAGTGTGACGCGGCCAGCGCCGGTGTCAAGCGACTAGTTAGTTTCCTGCGATACCTCAGATTGTATCGTTACCGTCTGGTGACCTTGCTATCCCGATTCTAAAAATGGACACAAAGAGGCTACAATAACTCCCGATTAGTTAGGCTAGTGTTTACTTATCGCTGGCGGGAGTAGGATTTCCCAGGTATCGGCTAGGTCCTAACAGCGATTTCCTCCATGTGGATTACGGCGCAAAACCTGGCCCGGGACTTTCCGAGTTCGCGACGTAAATCAGGCGCAGCAGAGTGCCGCCATTTCGGTGATATCCTCCCCTCGTGAATTTCGGAGTCATCACAAGCCACCGTCCTGTAAAACGAATCGACGATCCTCAGAGGAGATTGTAATGATTGCCCTCGAGCAAAAGCGCCGATCCTTCCTCCTCGGCCTGGGGAGCATCGGCATTAACCAGCTATTCGTGCAAGGCGTGCTCCCGGCTCAGGCCGCGGCGCCACAGGGATACGTGCTCGGGCGTACCGAAGGGGAACATCTCGTTCATTTTCGCGACCATGGCAACATCTATATCAAGGTCGGCTCCGCGACAGGCTCCGACGGTCTCGCGTTGGGGACCCAGCAAGTAATGGTTGGCACTGGCATTCCGATCCACCGACATCTCCAGATGGACGAAGCCTTCTACGTCCTCGAAGGCAGCGGAGTTCTCACACTAAACGATGCACAGCACACTTTTGAGAAGGGTGGAACGATATTCATCCCCAGGAACACTTGGCATGGGTTTTCAAATCCCGATCACGAACTGCTCTTACTCTGGATTATGGCGCCCGCTGGTCTGGACGGCTTTTTCCGTAACACCTGCAATCCGCCTGGCGCGCCGCCTAAGCACCTCACTCGAGAGCAAATCCGTGAGATTGCCCTCAAATACGGGACGGAGTTCAGATAAAATACCGTCCGCTGCGTAGCCACTCCCGAACTTTCTCTTCCACCGAGAAGCAGTCAGCGGGGTTTCCTGTGTACCGCGCGTCCAAGTGGTAGGCCTGCTCCTCGAATGGAACAACTGCCCACAAACCGCGCTCATTTAATGTTCGCAAGTAGGCCTCCAAGACCCGCTCCGGTCCGATAAGAGCTAATTGTGCGATATGGACCAGCGTGTGAAATATGGCTCGTGGCGGTGGCTCGTCGTTAGAGACCGCAACGTCAAAGAACGGCATCCCCGTCATGTGAGCCGGGTCGGGGATTATGGAGGAGCCGGTCGCAAGAAACTTTTCGTAGAATGGCGGGTAGGGAATGGATTCACCTGTCTGCGACAGCTTCACGATTCTGACTTGGTCCAGGAGTTCCGCTGTAAAGAACGGTTTTAGTTGCGTTTGTTGAGCATCGCTGAGTGGAATGCCGTAAGGTAGAAACTTCTCTCGCTGCTGCTGCCGCCACCATGATACTGCCTCAGCAACCAGATCGGCCAACTCAACCGGTGTGGATCTTGCAGATTCCGCGATGTCCACCCCCAGTATTGCCTCGATGATGCGACAGCCAAGGGCCCGTTTCAATCGTAGAGTGTTCGATAGTCTCAGTGCTTGATGAACAGCGTACTCGTCAATGTGAATCAGGCGAAACGAGCCAGATGCACGGACGCGGGAAGGTGCTGTAATGTCCCGATTCTGTGGCATCGGCCCGCAGCGCGGCACTCGATGTGACGTCTGCCAGCTTTCGTATCCGGTTCGCCAGCCAAGGGATCATGACGGCAGCGCCCAGCAGTATTCCGATTCCGACTAGACTACGCTGCGCCTCGCGATATCCGAAAGAATTCAAAACCGAAGTCAGCAGCACGAAGCCTGCCAATGCGAAAAGCAAGCCTCCAGCGATTCGAGCTGCCCGCGCCTCACCCAACGTGAAGTGCAAACGCCAGAACATAACGGCTGCCGAAAGCAGCACAATCAAGCTGTCTCCATCGAAGGCCAACAGCGCGGGACGGTGCGAAGTCCAAGAAGTCCCGAGAGAGACGATGGCCTCTGCACTCATGCAAATGAGTGTGATGACCTGGAGTTGGAGAACTTTCGGAGAACTGTCAGACAACGGAAGATGTTGTCGCTGCGCTCATAAGAGTGTCGCAATCATTGTACTCAGCTACCCAAGAGAGTTCGTTCTATCTGGGTTCGGCTCTGCGAACCTAACGTTTTAGTCCACTTATTTAAGGTAAGTACGAACAATTTGAATGATGTCCTCTGCGGCTTCCTCGGCGGATTTCGAATTCTTGGGCATATGGTTGATGATGTGGTCTTCCATTAGTTCGCCCATCAAGCTGTTGATTGCTCCGCGTGCAGCAGCAAGACGGCGAAGAACCTCGGCGCACGGCTCGTCGTCATTCAGCCCCCTAAGAACCGACTCTAGTTGACCGATGACTTTTTTGGTGCGGGTGGTAAGGTCCAGCTTTTCTCTCGCGGTATGGGACATTTCGCTTGACTATCCTATCCGGGTAGGGTATCACAGTTTTAGACCTACCCCACTGGGGTAGGGTAGGAGACGCGGCACCAGTATACATGGAAACCAGATCACAAGAATCAGAGCCTCCAGGTCGTCCGAATCCCCTGGAGCACCCGCGCTGAGCGAGCGCAACATTAAGCAAATTAGAAGTGGCCTCACTCGCTCTTTCGCGGATTAAACCATAGCCCGAGCGAGTGGGAGCTTTCGCGGTTTTCTGGATCGATCCCACCCGACAACATACCCAGGAATTCGCGTATAGCGATTCCTCGCCGCGCCAACTGAGGCGCGTGACCACCTCTCGCTTCAGGGCGAAGCCACGGTTCAGGTGTGCCTCAGTAGGGAACGAAAAGAATGAAGGGAGCTGGAAAGTGCTTTGGCATCACTTTGCAATTCGATTGGGACTCGCGCTGGTTCTTGGCGCTTTCATCGGAGCTGAACGCCAATGGCGGCAGCGCATGGCCGGCCTTCGCACGAACGCCCTGGTCGCGGCAGGCGCCGCAATGTTTGTCATGATTTCGGCGCTTGCCGCAAGCCCGGATGACAGCTTTCGCATTGCGGGGCAGGTTGTCTCAGGCATCGGTTTCCTAGGAGCAGGTGTAATCCTTCGAAACGGACTGAACATCACCGGACTTAATACCGCCGCGACGTTGTGGTGTTCGGCGGCCATCGGGACGTTGGCGGGTTACGGGATGTATGGGTCCGCGATCACCGGTGCCGTCGCCGTGATTGCTGCCAATGTTTGCCTGCGTCCCATCGGGAAAGCCCTCAACCGTGGGACGGGTACTGCCGGCGCCGACATTACCTATCTATTTCGGATTACCGCCCGGACCGATCAGGAAGCGCACATGCGTGCCCTCTTGCTTCATTCCTTGGGTGGGCAGCCTCTGCTTCTCAAGTCTCTAAAGAGCGACGACGTTGAACATTCGGACAAAGTTGAAGTGCACGCCATTCTGACAAGCACGGGCAGGCAGAACCTTCTTCTCGAGCAAATTGTCAGTCGATTGAGTCTGGAACCCGGCGTCAGTGGAGTTAGCTGGGAGATCGTAGCGGAACAGGAATAAGTGAGAGGAGGAAAAGACTTGGAATGTATTCGGGTAATGACGACAAACCTGGCCCTCGATGGGCGCTGGCACCTGTCGTACGCAAGCATTGGTCGTTACCAATTCGCGGGTAAATCCGGGTAAATCAAGGGAGAGAGTCATGCAGAGTGCAAAACAGAAAATCTTGTTCGTATTGATTGCGGTTGTCCTCATTGCATCCGCTGCGCGCGCGGAAGTCGGGGGAAAAATTACAGGAGCAGTAAAAGATCAAACGGGTTCGGTCATACCTCGAGTCAACGTGGTCATCAGCAATACGCAAACCGGGGTCAAACTGACCAGCACTACCGATCAGGATGGCGTTTTTACATTTCCCGTTTTGTCCGTTGGCCAATACCAGATCGATGTCACTTCGGATGCGTTCAAGCCTTATAGGAAGACGGGCCTTGTCATCGACATCAACAGCGCGCTAGTGCTGGACGTGACGTTGCAAGTGGAAGAGCAAGAGCAGTCGGTCACAGTCACGGAGGATGCCGCGCAGGTCGAAATATCAACCACGACCCCCGCAGGAATCGGCTTGCTTTTGACACCAAGCTCTTCAGCCCGAATGCGCTAGGCACGTTTGGCAATTCTTCGCGGCGTTTCTTGTACGGACCAGGCATAGACAATTACGATATGGCTCTGCGCAAGACCACCAGAATCACGGAATCCGCCTCACTGGAATTCCGTTTCGAGACGTTCAATACATTCAACCATGCCCAGTTCGATGGCGCAGCCTCCGTCGACGGCAATCGTGACGATGCCACGTTTGGGCAAATCCTCAAGTCACAGGCAGGACGTGTTTCCCAGGTCGCCATCAAATTCTTATTCTGATGGCGACCCCTCAGCGCAAGACAGGGAGCAGAACGCCCCAGAAGTCCCTCTGGGAGGTTGCGAATCGAGGACGCTGCAGCCACTGATTTGACCCGACGGCCGTTAGGTTATGAGTCGAAAATCAATTAGCCCGTCTTTGCTTTTCAACAACTTACGTACCCCTTGAAACTCCTATTTCGCGAGCGTTCCACCCTATTTTGTTCCCAACTTGTTCGCGATCTGTTCCTAGTTTTTCTCAGCACGGTCGTTTTAAGTCAGGTGACTAACGTCGGCGGGTCGCACGCCCGAAGGACGCTGGTTGGCGAACTGAGGCGAAGGAACCAGTAAGCTATCCTGGGCTCTTCTACGGGATACCTAAAACATTTGAGGGGTACTTAAGGGTGCGAAGTCAACACAAAACGGACTCATCGGGGCGTTTGTGAGGTACTGGTTGTTCGCGCCGTGAAAAGAAGTAAACGAGCACGAGGTCCTGCACGATCCTACGAGTCAGCAGGATTAGTCCTCATGAACGCGCTTGTATTCACTGGGCTTCTTCCGGGTGGGCGGGAAACCTGACCTTACCGGATTATGGAAGGGTAGTCCGTCACTTGGGCAAAATTGGTCAAGGCTCATGATCGACAGCACCACGGGCGCGATAATCTTGGCCTGAATCCTTTCCTCCGGAACTTATGAAACGGCACGTGCTAATCTACGCGTTAATCAGTGGGATCCTGATTACCGTGCTGAAGTGGACTGAGGATCGGTTCCTGGTAATCGAACATTCGATCGAAATCTGCGGTGGACTGACCGCGGCGACCTTTGCCGTTCTTGGTATCTGGCTCGGCCTCAAGCTGACAGGGACGAAGCGAGAGTCGTCGTGAAGGAAGTGCTTGCCCCGGCAGGGGAACCGTTCGTCCGGACGGGAGAAAACGAGAGGGCCTCGGCATCACACGCCGTGAGCTCGACATCCTGGAACTAATAGCCCAAGGCATGAGCAACCGCGAGATCGCCGGGAAGCTGTATGTGAGCGAGGACACCGTCAAGACCCGTTCCAGCCGTGTTTTCGACAAATTAGGGGATGAGCGGCGGACGCAGGCGGTTCAGCTCCGCAAGGAATTCGGCTTGCTTCCTTGAACTGCTCATGCGAAAGAATGATTTTTCGCTCCGGCAGCCAAAATCACCCGAAAGGATGACGACAAAGACCCCGCCTGACGAGGTAAGGTGCGTCCGCAGTCCCTTTTAGCATTCCCGGTAGCGGATTTGATTAAGTACTTACCCTACAGAAGGAGCGGACATGGAACTCGGTACATTTTCAATTAGCCTGGCTGTCAAGAGCATTGAAGCTTCGAGGGCTTTCTACGAGAAGCTTGGCTTCAAGGTCTTCGCCGGAGATGTCTCGCAGCACTGGCTGATTCTAAAGAACGGCCCTCACGCAATCGGTCTCTTTCAAGGGATGTTCGAAAAGAACATCCTAACCTTCAATCCCGGGTGGGACAGCAATGCTAGCAAGCTCAAAGCATTCACAGACGTTCGCGATCTACAGCGCGAATTGAAAGCACGAGGTGTACAGCTAACGACCGAAGCAGCCGAGACATCCACGGGACCAGCGAGTTTTACCACAATGGACCCCGACGGGAACGCAATTCTAGTCGATCAACACGTCTGAATTTGAGAGGCGACACTATGAAAAAGACAATACTAACGTTCGGGCTGATTTCGGGTGCAATTTCCTCGCTGCTGATGGTGGCCACTTTGCCGTTCTTGCACAAGATAGGCTTTAACAAGGGCTTGGTCGTCGGCTACACGGCCATCGTGCTCTCGTTCTTGCTGGTATTCTTCGGCATCCGCTCGTACCGCGACAACGCCGGCAACGGCCAGATCACGTTCCAGAAAGCTTTTGCCGTCGGGATCTCCATTACCCTGATTTCGTGCATTTTTTATGTCGTGACCTGGGAAATTCTCTACTTCAATTTCTTGCCCGATTTCATGGACAAATACGGCGCCCATATGATCGAGAAGCTCAAGGCCTCGGGCGCGGGCCCGGCCGCCATCCAGGCGCAAATAGAGCAAGTAAAAAAATACAAGGAGATAGAAGACAACCCGATCCTCAACGCAGCCATGACGTTCATCGAGCCCTTCCCGATTGGGCTCGCCATCACGCTGATTTCCGCGGCGGTCCTGAGGAAAAAGGCGCAATCGCAACCGGCACGATCGCCCTTGCCGACATCTTAATTAAACTCGTTCCCGCGAATGTGCTCCTTGCCTCTCCTAGCGTCGTCGTGGACGTTCGTGAGCAAGGAGCGGATACGGCGATTCTGTCCGGTTATGTCGGCAACCCTTACCTAATCGCGTTACGTCAGAGTTGCCCGTTATCTGCCTCGGAATCGCCGGCAAGCGCCATTGAGCTGCGAACCTTCAATGCACTGACTTCTCAAGCTCTTCGCGCGGTTCAGCCTCTGAATAGCACGTCGTGCGGCGTCGCGCGTCGTTGACTTCATGTTCTAAGCGCCCTAACATCTCTCCTCGAAGATAAAAACTCTTTCCCCCTTCGACATGTTTATCCGCTCCGCTTCCATTTTTGAGTGATGAATGGAGAGAACTCGTGAACCGAATCTCTGATCGGACGAAGGACCGGAGAAGATTCCTACGGATGCTCCTAGCGAGCCCGCTCATCGCCAGTCCTCACCTTTTTGGCGGCCCTGTCTCAAATCTTCTGACAGCTGGTGCCTTGACAAAAGGGGCGTTCCTTGACTGGTTTGAAACTTTCCAGCAAAGCGACGACACCATCTTGTCTCCGGACCAGGCCTTCGACGTCCTCGATTTCGAGCCTGCGGCACGCAAGGCGTTGCCGCCCGCGCATTTCGGCTACCTCGCTACGGGGGTGGACGACGACGGTACGGTCAGGGCGAATCGAGAAGGCTATTCGCACATCCAGATTCGGCCTCGCAGGCTGGTCGATGTCGAGAAGACCGACATGTCCGTGCATCTGCTGGGGAGCGCCTGGAGCAGTCCTATCGTGATCTGCCCAGTTAGCAGCCAGAAAGCCTTTCACCCGGATGGAGAAATAGCTGTTGCCCGCGCTGCGCGCGCCAAAGACCATTTGCAGATTCTCGCAACGGCAGCGACCTCTTCAGTCGAAGAGGTGACCGCCGCGCGGGGCACTCCGGTTTGGCAGCAGCTCTATCCGACGAATGTCTGGGAGGTGGGGCGCTCCATCGTTAAACGCGCCGAGGCTGCTGGTTGCCCCGCGATCGTCTTCACGGTTGACCAGCAGGAGGGCGCTAACCGCGAAACCCTTTTCCGCGCCCAGCGCGCAGACAAACGGGACTGCACCGCTTGCCATAAGAGTGCCTACACGGGGTATGCACGCGGAAGGCCTGGTGGGGCTTCTGGAGGATTTTCCGGATATGCGGCCCGAAAACCAATGTTTGACGGTCTCGATGTTTCGGGGGTCACCGCGCTCCGCCCAATACCCATGGATTGGGGCTTCGTGAAACGTCTGCGCGATACCGTCACCGTCAAGTTGCTCCTCAAGGGCATCGTCACGCGCGAAGATGCCCAGCTCGCTGTCGAGCATGGTATGGATGGCTTAATCGTTTCGAATCACGGCGGACGCGCCGAGGAAACTTTGCGCCCGACCATCGAGAGCCTCCCTGAAGTGCTCGATGGTGTTGCCGGCAAGATCCCCGTCATCGTGGACGGTGGCGTTCGGCGTGGCACGGACATCTTCAAAGCCCTCGCACTAGGCGCTACAGCCGTCGGGATTGGCAGACCTCAAGCGTGGGGATTAGCCGCCTTTGGTCAACCTGGTGTCGAAGCCGTTCTGGAAATTCTGCGTCGCGAACTGAGAACGATCATGCGCCAGGCCGGAACTACCTCGGTCGCTAAGATCACTCGCAGCTATGTCGTGACCCGCCCTACCTGACGGGTGATGGTACACGCCAACGTTTTGATCGATCGTCCAGCCGAGTCAGGTAATTGCTGCGGCCAACCCGATCAGAGCCCGAAGCGGGAGCTATCAAGCCAGCTGCACAGGGCGTGGATCTCGCGCTGGATCCGGAGCACCATCGATTATTCGCTGCGGGACGCAATCCCACTACGCTCGTCATAATGGACGCGACAGACGAAAAAGTGCTCGAGTCCTTCCCCATCAGTGCCGGAGTTGACGGCAACATATACGATCCTGCAACAGATCTCGTGTTCTCCTCTCCACGCGCAGGCGTGCTGCACGTGTTCCGCGAGGACTCGGCGGACATGCTTAGCCCGCTGGAAGAGATGAAGACCGAATATGGAGCCAAGACTATGGGGCTGGCTCCGACAACTCACAACTTGTTTTTGGTCACTTCGGACTTTACGCCGCCGGGCGGGCCGAAGGGCGATCGCAAAGCCATCAAGGAACAGCCCGCGTGCTGATTGGCAGCCGATAGTAACGTCACGTATTAAGCAAGACGGCCGCCGCCTTCTCCAATGATGCAGCGGCCGCTTCTCGCTCTGTGATCTCAGTTATCTCAGAACCCGCCTCCGCTTCAGCGCCCTAAGGCAACACTTTATAAGCGCGGATCTCCGCAGATTGCTGCTCATGATGTGGCACGGCAATAAAATATGTGTTCAATTCGCGGACAAGGAACCCGGTTTGCGCCCGGAAACTGGTAGGGATTCTTTCCATCAATTCATAGTGATCGGGATCACTTTGTTTGAAAACGTCGAGATATCCATCACCGGCAATGTAGATTCTTTTCATACGCTCGTCGAAACTTAGGTCGTCGGCGTGGCTAACCGTCGGAGCGCTAAAGACAACTTTGCCCGTCTCGGTATCGAGTGCCAGGAATTTCCCCGGCTTGCGGGTTGCCGTGAATAAACGGTGGTCGGGTTCATCAAGCGTCACAGGTGTGTTTTGACCGCCTTGGTCGGCAATTGACCAGGTGTCTTGGAGAGTCAACGTTTTGCGGTCAATCACGCCAATCGCGTCATGTCCGGCAATGCTGACGTACATACGCACGCCTGACTTTTCAATCGCCAGCCCCTCGAGGTGATCGGAATCAATTTTCATCTGTTTCAGCAATTTATCGTTCGTGGTGTCGATGACGCTGATAAATTCGTAAGGAACATGCGCCTCTCTGCCGCCGTTTACGATGTAGAGATACTTGGTGACTGGATCGTAATTCATGGAATCCGCGTCATTGAGCAGCTTTATGGATGCGATCGGCTGGTAGGTTTCACTGTTATAGATATTGCAGGCCGGTAAGTCGCCGTCGACCACGAATAGCTTCTTCAAGTCTTCCCGAAAAAGTATGGCGTGGGGCGCCTTGAGATCCGTTATGGTGTGCAGCAGTTTGTTCGTTCGTAAATCGAAGACCAGGACCTTCGAATTCTCTTCTGCTGCTACAAACAGTCGGTTGCCGTGAAGGTCCACCGCAAAGTGGTCAAAATCCCCGTCGTGCAGGTCAGGCAGTGGGATAGTTTGCGACAGTTTGAGCGCCTTTCCCTGTGCCCAGTTACTTGCTGTCATCGTTAAAAAAGCGGTAAGTACAATCAGTGGTCGCAGTCTGGTCAATTTGACCTCCGGATCTTGTCGTTCTGTCCCGCACAAAGTGATACGGAAAATAAAAAAGCCAGTCTCCGGCAGACGACGGCGCAGGGCGACTCACGAGTTACCAAACCAGTTTTAGCCCGAATTGAATCTCTCGCGCCGTAGTTGTGGTCGAGGTCAGCCGACCAGCCACACCCGTGGGGGCGCCGGTCGAATCGAAGATGTCGGTGTTGTCCGGCGTAATCGGAACACCAAAGTTGGCGTGATTCAAAATATTGAAAAA
>Ga0207029_10010_pt1 | contig 51812 bp, 58 predicted proteins | sample Alteio_BWMinCont_39_FD_153282 | JGI IMG/M metagenome (GOLD analysis project Ga0207029, IMG submission 153282) | Enriched cells from forest soil in Barre Woods Harvard Forest LTER site, Petersham, Massachusetts, United States -... | ecosystem: Environmental > Terrestrial > Soil > Temperate forest >...
CTAAGGAAAAAAGTATTGTGCCGGGAATTGAATTACCGCCTGATCGAGATCAACTATGATGAGGTCCTGTGCAAAGACACTATCCTTGCGAAAATAAAAGCAGGCTAACCAAATACGGCACTGGGCGTTTTAAAAAATACCTGCCGGGCTTTTTTGGGTGATACAGCGATAGCGATGATAAAACGGCCGAAGAAATTATAGAGATTAGCATGATGAAAATCATTTACCCTAATTATTTATCCAGAACATTAATTTTTGTTGTGCAAGCATTGGATGGTATACCAGGCAAATATTACGCACAGCCAAAAGCCAAATTGATCCATGGTCAACTTGTGGTGCGTGACGGCCAAAGCAACAGTGAAAGCACTTTCTCGCACAAGCTGGTAGCAGGAATTGAGGATAAATTTGATCGGGCCAACTGGCATATCGATAAACAGTACGAAACGGAAATATCTAAGCAGATCATTTTTAGAAATGACGAAAAGAGGGCTACCTATGGGCCAACATTCAATCTGCTATGGGATACCGCCCCAAGTGAAAAAGAGGAGTTTTATGGTATACCGGATATCGTGATCCATGCTGGCCAGGATAATTGTCAGCAGCAAAACCAGGTATTCATTGCCGAACTAAAAACCACCCCGGCCCTAACACAAGACCAGTTCGATGTCGATCTTTTCAAAACAGCCGTTTACCATGATGATTTGTTATTCTGCTTTTCTGCATTTATCATAGTGAATGTTCCTGAAAACGACATCCGTGCAATGTTTAGGGCGTATCGATCCAACGGCTATTATCTTTCCGGTCGAAGGGGAATGTACATCATCACAAAAAACGGCTATGACAACCCAACCAGGGTGTATCGGATCAATTAGCGGAATGGCCAATAATAACATATAAAGACCATGAACGGCCAGACTTACCGCCGGTATTTATTAGATCAACATTTAAAAATAACATCGTAAATTGCGACGCTTAAAGTCCTTTGATTATAAGCGATTTATAGATGGGTAAATTAATTGAATTGTCGACGGAGGAACTGCTCGAAAAGTTCGGATCGGGTAAGCACAAACCTGGCTCAGGGAGCGCTGCCGCCTTCCAGGGAATGCTGTCGGCAAAATTAATCCATACAGTCATCGACTTAACCAAGGCGAGGGAAGCCTATAAGGAATGGTGGGCGGACCTAAAGCTTATGGAAGGTGATTTGGATAACCGCATCTACCCTGCCCTTGAAAACTTATTTCAATTAGATTCAGAACAATTTGACCGCGTCATCCAGCTAAGATTGGCGCTCAAAGCGGAGTCCAATTGGACAAAGAGGCGCGCGTTTAAAGAAGAATTGGATGAGGCAATGCTGCCCGCAACTGAAACTCCGATATCGATTGGTAAAATGTGCCTAGAACTGGCGTGGTTTGCGATTTTTATTTGTGATCATGGGTTTCAAGCAGCCCGCGGAGACTCTGGAGTAGCCTTAAATAACCTGATAGGAACGATTGCGGGTTGCCTTTCTATTATCAATCTTAACCTGTTATCGCTTGGGCACGACGAACAAACGGAACAAATTCGATTGGAAGCAAGCCGTTTAAAAACAGCTTATATGGATCTGTCCACTAAAGCGATGGAGCGGCTGAACGTCCTTGAAAAAGAAGCGGAACGCAATAAAGCGTATCACCAGGAATTACAGGTGCTCGCCTCCGGCAAATGGGCCGGTGCAAAATTGTCCTATGCGGAAATCGAAGCACTCGCACGCCGCCTGCAAAATACCCTATTCACTTACCAGGATAAGCTTTCGAAAGCAACTGACCCTGATGATGTAATCGGATTGCTTAAACCACAGCTCGTATTAGCTAAAATATTGAATTATCACTATGAAGAGCCGGAATCATTAGGACAGCACGTTGTAGATGGCGAACAATTCGAGATCGCCGGCATCATTGATAAGCCTAACAAATCGGTCGCGGTTTCCCGGCAGTTTTCAAAAGAGACCCGGAATTTTACAGCAGCCCATGAATTGGGGCACGCGTTGATGCACCGGCAACCGGTTTTACACCGTGATAAGCCATTGGATGGTTCCGCAGCGGGAATTACCCGGGATGCTGTGGAACTGGAAGCTGATAAATTTGCGACTTACTTTTTGATGCCTGCCAAACAGGTCCGGCGCATCTTCAGGCAATTATTTTTAACCGACAAATTTGTGATCAATGAAAACACGGTTTTTAGTTTGACCCGCGGCGGCGTTAGCGCTTTCAGGCAAAAATGTAAAAGCTTACGTGACCTGTCGCGAATTTTAGCAGAAGCAGGCTCCAATGCCGGCGATTCGTTTAAGTCTATGGCAGAGATTTTTAATGTTTCAAAGGAAACCATGGCTATCCGGCTGGAAGAACTCCAGTTGGTAGAATTTTAACCTTCAACAGAATATCAGATTCAGCGGCATTTCGATAACAGCAATAGCAGCATATTTGCTAAAGCCGAATGAACGGGCCTCTGCCGACGTGGTTGTTCAGCCTGTCCGCTACGCCGATAGACGGTGCCATTTTGCACCGAATATCGCAGTCTTCAAAACAGTCCGGCCGCAGTCGGTTGTAACAAGACTTATTCTCGTGTTATCTACCACCACAAGTAGTTAGTGAGCTTAATTTTGCTTCATGCAGGCAAGAAACACGTTTACTTTATTTGATAGCATTAAGACGGTCATCATCCAAACCCGGCAAACCATCGTTCGCAATGTTAACCAGGCTATGGTTATCGCTTATTTTAGGATTGGTAAGATGATCATCGAAGACGAGCAAAAAGGCAAAGACCGGGCGGATTACGCTAAGGAAACACTGGCTCACTTAAGTAAAGCACTAACCCACGAATTCGGAAAAGGCTTTTCGATGACTAATATGGAGTACATCCGCAGCTTTTATAATTTGTACCGGCAAAGGATTCCTCAATCAGTGATTGAGGAATTTGAAACGATCATCAACGATACATTTCGTTTAAGCTGGACGCACTACGTTCAGCTGATTAAGATAAAGGACGACGGGGAACGCAGCTTCTATGAGATCGAAGCTGCCGCTAACAACTGGTCCGTCAGGGAAATGCAAAGGCAGTACAATTCAGCCTTGTATGAACGACTTGCCCTGAGCAAGGACAAAGAAAGCGTCCGGCAGCTGTCAGCCAAAGGCCAAGTGATCGAACAGCCGGCAGACGCTTTGAAAAGCCATTATGTCCTTGAATTTTTAGGACTGAAAGAAGATGCCGGCTATTCGGAAAACCAAATGGAAACTGCCATCATCAATAAGCTGGAGCATTTTATGATGGAACTCGGCAAAGGGTTTCTTTTCGAAGGACGCCAGCGCAGATTTACGTTCGAAGGCGATAGCTTTTATGTCGACCTGGTTTTTTACAACCGCCTGCTTCGCTGTTTTGTACTCATTGACCTCAAAATCGGCAAACTGACACACCAGGATATTGGCCAGATGCAGATGTATGTCAATTACTACGACCGGATGATCCGTTCTCCGGAGGAGGGCAAAACCATCGGCATCATCCTCTGCAAAGAAGAAAACCGCGCCGTCGTAGAATTCACGCTGCCGGAAGACAACCGGCAGATCTTTTCCAAAGAATATAAAGCGGTACTGCCAAGCAAAGAAGCACTCAAAAAACAGTTGCAATAATCCACTAACAACGACGATGGCGACTGAAGAATTTAAAATATTTCAACGAACGAAGCTTTGGATGAAGTACCCTTAAATGGCCGCGCGGTAATACCAGGCGAAACAAGGCTGATTGATGGCGTGGATTAAAAGCTAAACCAAGCCCGCCCGTCGTAATTCCGGCAACATCCAGTCCGGCGCTGACAGCGATTGGGCAACAATCGAGTTGCCATCTTCAGCTGTACTCACCTTTATTGTTATTGCTAACTGGCTGATATCAGCAAATTTTTTGGTCATCCGTTCCTCAAACGGAATCCTTACTTCATCATTTAAATTACCTGGTTGCAGGTCACCCGGTGTATAAGGGTACCGGGAATAGTCGAATATCAAGGTGCTCATCGTCTTTTTTAATAAAGGTAAGCATTTTATACGGGACTGCTCACGCTTGTATTTTAATATAGATTTTGCTATTTGAGTGAATATTAATGTTTTAGAATATCGTAATGCCAGCCACTTGACCATTTCTGCAAATAGCTACGCGGATTTCTTGGAGCAGTTACGTTCCGTTATTTTGGTAAGACAGATTGATTTATTGTTCAATTATTTTATTCCAATATTATCTTTCGATATATTAGCAAATCTATTCATTATAAATAGGCCTAAATAATTTATCAACTTCAACAACCCATTATGGAAAATTTAATAGCCTTCAAAACCGATAGCGGCCACACCATATATCTTGAGGCAACGGAAACAAATAAGCCAGGCGGCGGGATGCGGCCTGTTTCGATTAACGCGGACACCATTGTTGAAAAAGCCGCAAACAGTTTTACGGAAGCCCTGGAACCGGTAAAATCGGTCTCCGAGAGTATTTTTAACGCCTTTAGTGGCTTCGCACACGTTCCTGATGAACTTGAGGTTGAGTTGTCCATTAAAATAACTGCCGAAGCAGGCGTCATTATTACAAAGGGCTCAGTCGAAGGGAATTTTAAAATATCCCTGAAATGGAAAAATGCTCAAAATCCAAATGGATAGGTCGATAGTCAAAATATGGAATGATGGTAAATTTCTGGGCGTCGGATTACTGGTATCCTCCGAATATGTCCTGACATGCTATCATGTCGTATCGTATGGGACTTCGAAAGATTTTGACATTTACTTTCCGTTGATCGGAGAACCTGACAACGAGTTTAAATTTAATGCCGAAATCTTCAAAGTAGATGAGCGCCCAAAAATTGATTCCGCTATACTCAAGTTAAAAAAATGTGCACATAACTTAGATGTTTTACCCGCCAGGTTTTCCACCAACGAAAAATTGTCAGACAGGGCATTTCAGGCATTTGGGTACCCGAAAAATATTAATGGAGGAACAACGGCCGAAGGGATCATAGGTCACAGGCAGGAATATGGGTGGATAGAGATTAAAGGAGTTAACGATTACGGATATTTTATAGAACCAGGCTTTAGCGGCACCGGGGTTTACAACAAAGCCAACGACGTGTTTTATGGAATTATCAATACTTCAGCAGAAGATACGAATATCAGACTGGGGTGTTTTGTGCCGATCCGAAAAATCATGAATGTTTTCGTGGAGTTGGAATCGGCCCTGACACTTGTGGACGAGAATAAGGATATATGGTCCAAAATAGACGATGATATAGCCGCAGCATTTGATGAATTAGATGAGCGTTTTCTCGAAACAAGCCGCGACTATAAACTATTAAGGGCAAAATTCGATAGATTACAGGGGCTGGCAAGATACAGCATCAAAAATGAATTGATCGCTTTCTTGGATGAGAACAACGCGAAAACAGGTGTCGACAGCGGACCCTTAGCAGTCGACTATGGCGATTTGCTCTTCGACCTCGATTTTGAGCATGCCACCAATTGCTTTCAGGCGCTTGTACAGCGCGAACAGGTCCTATTGGCGTTCGTCATTAGAGGCAAGGGGGAAGATCATGGGCAACGATGGCTAATGAACAAACTGATCCATAATTATGCTAAAAATCAAGAACTGCACGATCCTTTCTCCCTAGACTTTTTAGAAACCAATACGACCGTTTCTACCTTCATATTTAATTTATGTAATCATTTGGGCGTTGTGAACCAAAATCTTGAAGAACCGATGAAAAACAAGATCCGCCTAAAAAATGCCATCTACGATAAACTGGAGACAAAATCCCAGTTTATCATACTCATGAATGCTTACCAGTTCGTGCATTCAGTGGAATTCGAAAAATTCTTGCAGTTGCTCAGGTACTTTAGCCTCGAATTCAACGAATCGGACAGGCAGCATAAATGCATTTTTATCTTTGTTGAGGAAAAAATTTCCGAGCGTTACGAGTACCGGGATATTTGTGTATTTGCCGACGATGTGGACAATACAGAAATCATTAAAAGGGCAAAAGAATTTTGTTTTATCGACTTAGGCCAAACCCCTCAATTCGCTGGTAAGGAAATTAACGACTGGGTAAATACAAATTACAGCAAAAACGAAATGATGAAGAATTTCGAAAAACAACAGAACGACATAAACCTAATGACTGAATTTGTCGGCGACGGCAACCCACAGCGCCTTATTCCACTGATCTGCAGCCAGATTGGCCTTAATTTTACAGAAAACGAAAGCATATGGATGAAATATTAAATTACACCGGAAGCGCGTTAGCTCATGGTGATGAAAAATACGATTTGCGGCCTTACCTCCCTTCGCAGGAACTGGTAAAAGCGGTCAATATAGTGGAGATTCTGATGAATGTGACCACTCCATTCCGGCGCAAGCTGACCACCCATTCCGGGCGAAACTGACCAGGGCATTCCGGGGGAAATTGACCACCCCAAACGCGTAGCAAATGCTGTAGAAGTAACCATCTTTTTGAGGGCAAAGACACCTTCGTAAAGCATGGCCAACTTAACAATCAGCATGAGTAAGATTAGAAAGATACTAAAGATGTACAGCCAGCAGCGGGCGATAATGACCATAGCTGCCCAGGCCGATGCATCGAGAAACACCGTAAAGAAGTACATAGCAGCTTTTAATGACAGCGGCTTTACCTTTGAAGAGGTTAATGCACTGAACGACAAAGAGCTGGAAGATTTGTTCGGCAAGAGCAAAGAACACCCGCCTAACGCACGTATGCAGTCCATGCTGCGCTGCTTTCCCCACGTCGATAAAGAACTCAAACGAACTGGTGTTAACCGGCAGATGCTGTGGGAAGCCTACTATAAAGAGTTTCCTGACGGCTACCAATACAGCCAGTTTTGCTTTTATTATAACCAATGGAAGGCCAGGGTAAACCCGACCATGCACATGGATCACAAGGTCGGTGACAAGCTGTACGTTGATTTTGCCGGTGAAAAGATGAGCTATACGGACAAGGAAACCGGGGAGATCATGCCTGTAGAGGTTTTTGTAGCTATTCTGGGTGCCAGCCAGTTAACCTATGTAGAGGCCGTTATGAGCCAGCAAAAGGAAGACTTTATAGCGGCCTGCGAAAATACCCTGCACTTTATCGGCGGCGTTCCTGCCGCCATTGTACCGGATAACCTGAAAGCTGCAGTAACCAAAAGCAGCCGCTATGAACCTACCCTGAACGAAACGTTTGAAGACTTCGCCGACCATTATGGCACAACCATTCTACCAGCGCGGGCGTACCGCCCGCGCGATAAGGCATTGGTAGAAGGTGCCGTTAAGATCATTTATACCAAGATCTACGCCCCTTTAAACAAACATGTCTACCATTCTTTAACAGAACTCAATACAGCGATCTGGCAGACCCTGGAAGGCCATAACAGCCAGTTGCTTAAAGGTCGCAATTACAGCCGGAAGCTACAGTTTGAAGAGATAGAGCGCCAAACCCTTGCTCCGCTGCCTGTTCTGCGCTACCAGTTCAAAAAACAGTTCCAGGCCAGGGTGATCAAGAACGGCCACGTTAACCTCGGCCCGGACAAGCACTATTACAGCGTTCCTTACCGCTATATCGGCAAACGGGTCAAGCTGTTATACTCGCGCACCATTGTAGAGATCTACTCCAACTATGAGCGTATCGCATTGCACCCTCGCAATAAAAACCCTTATGGCTATACCACTGACAAAGAGCATATGGCCAGTACCCACCGCTTTAAAAGTGACTGGACACCAGATATGTTTTTGGATTGGGCAGCCTCCATTCATGAGGATGTCAGGCTGTATATCCTTCAGATACTGGAACGTAAACAACACCCGGAACAGGCTTACAAGTCCTGCCTGGGGGTACTTGGCTTTGCAAAAAAAGCAGGGAACGAACGGTTAACAGTGGCTTGCCAGCGGGCATTGAGTTACGGCGTCTATAACTATAAAACGATACAAACCATACTGGAAAACAAGATGGATAACTATGAGGAAAGCTTATTTGCCGATGAGCTGCCTATGCCTGATCATGGTAATATCCGGGGAGAAGACTATTACAAATAACCATTTAAAACAACAATAACATGAACACAAGCACCTTAGACAAACTGCGGAAGATGAAGTTCTTCGGCATGTTCCATGCCTTTAAAAGCAGCATGGAAACCGGTAAAACAAATGAGTATACAGCGGATGAACTGCTGGCCCACCTGGTGGAAGCTGAATGGGATGACCGGCAAAACAGGCGTATTGAACGCACCATCCTTTATGCCAAGTTCCGCTATAAAGCTGCTATAGAGGACGTTCATTACCATGCTGACAGAAGTATCGACCGCAACCAGATTATGCGCCTGGCGGACTGTACGTTTATTGACCGCTTCGAGAACCTGCTGATCACCGGAAGCACCGGTATCGGTAAAAGCTATGTGGCTTCTGCTATAGGCTACCAGGCCTGCATATTGGGCTACCGGGTATTATACACCAGTACGCCCAAGCTATTCGCTAAACTGAAGATGGCAAAGGCAGACGGCTCCTATATCAAGGAGATCGCCAAGCTTGAACGGCAGCAACTGCTGATACTGGATGACTTCGGCATCCAACCTTTTGACGCACAAAGCAGGGCTGCCCTGATGGAGATCATTGAGGACCGGCATGGAAAGACCTCGCTGATCATTACCTCACAACTGCCGGTTAGTAAATGGTTTGAAGTAATTGGTGAAAAAACGATTGCTGATGCTATCCTTGATCGGATCGTTCATGATGCACACCGCATCGAACTGAAGGGGGAATCTATGAGAAGAAAACGTAGTGTTGAACCGGAAAACAGCCACTAATGAAATTACCTTTTAAATAACTATTTTTGTACATGCTTTTATAGCATTTGCTGCAACCCAAAAGTCAGCTAACCCAGTGGTCAATTTGGCCCGGAACAGGGTGGTCAACATCTCCATAATATACAGACTATAGACTTTTACGTGATTACCTATGATTTATGAAGGACAAATGCGGGGTACCGTTGTATTGGTACACCCCGACCTGGACATCGATCCATTATACCGGCAAAACCAGGTGGGCGTAGTTTGCGAAGCCAATTTCGACTACGACCATATCTATGTGGATTTCAAGGACAAGACCGGTCTCTATTCCGCAGATGGGTTGCTGATCTTTTTATCCCGGGACGATATTCTTGAAAACCTGAGGCGATTACCTGCGGAAACCAGCCCGGAAATATTTAAGGCACTATGGAAAATCGAAGCATTTCTCGGATACCATGATGTAAACTGGACCTTCAAAGCCATGCAAATTGCCCGCGACCATCCCGCCATACAGCCGCTGTGCATCGAAATATTAAAAAATCAAATATCACGGAACATCGGCAATCAATACGGTCGCGGTTAACGGGACGCTCAAAATTTAACCGTTAGAAATTCAGCCGGCACTGCCTCCGTCAGCCAAACCCCATTTTCGGACAAATAAAAAAAGTGCCCAGCCTTCGACATTTTTCCAGCGTCAACCTCAAAGATCACCGGTTTACCATGACGTTGCCCCACTTTAGTTGCGGTTTCACGATCTGCACTCAAATGTACGTGCGTTCGTTTCCGCTTTTCCAAACCTGCCTTCAAAATGGTATCCACAGCATGCGTTGCCGTACCATGAAACAAGATATCAGGCGGCGTTTGCGGCGTATAACCCAGGTCAATATCAACCGAATGCCCCTGGCTGGCCCTGATCTTTCTTTTGTCTTCGCTAAAAGCAAAACGCTTCTTGCTATTGGTACCTACCACATGATCCAATTCCTCCAGCGAAAACGCAGTTCCGTACGCCGCGGCCTTTTTCTTCAATTCGCTTACCACAACCCAGCCTTGCTCATCTAAAGTGATACCGATCAAATCCGGTTGATGTCTTAATACCAGGCTTAGAAATTTGCTGAGCTTTATATTTTCTTTTTCTGTAAGCACGTCTTTTATTCTATTTGTTTAGTATCTTCCACCACGATCTCCGGTTTTCCCTTATAATCAACCACCTTCCCGCTCACACAAATTGATTTCCCATCCAAATTATCCGCGAGTCCTTTAGCATCGCCCCTCAACACGACCATAAACAAGGAATTCGGATACGCCCCGCCCATGTTCACCAGCACCATGCTGCTGAAGTCCTTGTGTCCATAAACTTTCGAGCAGACCTTAACAGTTTGGCCAATATAGTTGGCAACCTCCGCTTCTTTTACCATCGGCACCTGTCCTGCCGGCTGTACTGCTTGACTAGTCGCAGCTGCAATAGTCGCATTGGCAAAGATGGCATTTAACACCCCAGCCAACCTGATCCCCGCTTTCTCTATCCTGGTTTCGACAATAGGCATATGCGCCTTATAATACGCATCATCAATATTCGCCCCGTTTTTTTCGATCTCGCTATATATTTGTGAGCTGATCTGATAGCTTTCCCAGGCCCATAGCATCTGCGGGTCGCTCTGCCATTTGGTAATTTGTTCCGGCGTCGCCTTGTCGAAATTTTGCGCCAGCTGCGCCTCGCTCAAACCGCCGTGCTCCAGCATTTTGGTATCCCAAAGGCTATGGAGGTTGGTACCCTGTCCATCATACTGCACCTGGATCGTATTGCCCCCCTTATCTTCCGCACGGCTCACGTGCATAGGCTGGTGGATGTCCCCTACAAAATGCACCACATATTTCAGCGCATTTACCCTATTCTCCCGGCTGGCATGATCGTCCGCCAAAATTCCTTCTTCTTTAACCAACGCCGTGTAAACATCTTCCTTGTGCGCTACTTGCTGCTTAAAATCATCGAAAGACAAACCCAGCTCCACATTGATAAAATGCCAGGATGCAGTCGACCTGTCCCGGGTATCGTCGGCCCAGCTGGCCACATCGGCTAAAGACTCATTGCCCAACAACGCCGCTACGCCCGCCTTTGCCTTATCCGTTAAATGGTTCGCAGCGATCCGCCCGATCACATTATGCCCGGTACGCCCCCAGGAGATTAATCCGATTACTATACAAAGGGCAACAATTCCACATAAAAATCTTTTCATGCCGCCAAGTTAAACAGCAGACACCTTTATTATATAAAGCCCATGTTAATTTTTTCGGGAATTGGCAAACTCCGCTGCCTGGAACGCCCATTCAACCACCTGCGCGATCGTATTCAGCACCGTGTCGAATTCCTTTTCATTTTTGATATCGATCCCAGCTATTGTGCCAAGGCCGGCACTGTCATGCAGCACAGTGTAATATATCCCGCCGACCAGCATCCCCATCACTGCCTTCAAACTGATCCCGCTCTTCCTGAAGTGCCCGTCCGCCAGTTCCAGTAAGCGCACACCCTCCCGTTCCCTCGCCTCGCAAGTTGCGCGCATCAGCGGATTAAATTCGCTGATCTGCCAAAGCACCAGCTTTTGCATCTCCATATCCCCGTGAAAATAACGGAACTGGTCCTGCAGCATCCTGATAAAACAATTCTTCAGTTCCTCCGTCGTCGGTTTTTCCGGCAATTCCAGCGATTCAAAGTAAGCCAGCCAGGTATCCTTCTTACCAATGTAAGCCTTCAGCAAACCGTTCAGGTTGCCAAAATATTCATAAACCATCGGTTTGCTCACACCCGCCCGCAGTGCGATCTTATTCACGCCCAAACCATGATAACCTTTTTCCCGTAACGTATCGCCGACCGCCCCGGTCAGCCTGGACACTTTATCCTCCGGGTTCCTTTTCCCTGGCATATTTGATGAATTACTTTAAAAAATAAAGTTAAGCATGGTTATATTACCAAGTGGTAGATAACTCAAAAAAATCATGACAAAAACTACAACCCCTCAAACGGCACTATTTAGTGAAATCATCATCAATAATGGTGGTTTCACCATTTGCCGTTGTTTCGCTGTGCCTGGTCAATGACGCAGCGGCCAGGGTAATGATAAACACATAAGGCGTTTCACCAACAAACTTTGGCGTTTGGTATTCCGTATCAGTATTCCCGCTAAGGCTGTAACTGAAATCAACGATGCCGCCGCCCGCAGCGCTGGCCACGCCGGTGCCATCCGCATTATATTGCACGTAGTCATCGGCTGTAAAAGAGGTTGTGGTTTGATCGCTGACCACCGCACCGGTAGGGGAAAGTACCTGCGTCCGTTCTTTTGAATAGTTCCATTTACCAACTATTGATGTTGCCGTTGGGGCCGTTGATGTATTGTCCTTTTTGCAGGAAGCGAGCGCTACGGCTATTAAGCCAACAATGATTATTTTTTTCATCTACAAGGTTAAGCCCGCTAATATAGCATATTATCAAACCCGTTAAAAAAACAAAGCGCACCGATACGCCATTTGTAGCTCAATAATAGCCTGATTTGAGCTTGAAATTACTAAATAATGAGCTCCATTTAATTCTATGTAACATTCGCCAGGTTTTTTACTCTAACCGGTAAACCTTGTTTACCATGATGAACCGGAATATCTTCAGAAAGAAAACAAATACGCCCAAACCGAAAAAAAGTGCAGCCCGCGAATGGCTGGATGCCATTGTTTTTGCTATAGTTGCCGCAACTATTATACGTGGTTTATTATTTTCGGCATATGCAATCCCCTCAGGTTCTATGGAAGGCACCGAATTAACCGGCGATTATTTACTTGTAACCAAGTTCAGTTACGGGGCACGGATGCCCTTTACCCCATTATCCCTGCCTTTTTTAGAATCAAAGGTCTTCGGTATTAAAACTTACTGGGATGTGATCCAACTTCCCTATTTACGTTTGCCGGGGACAACCGAAGTAAAAAAAGGCGATGTTGTTGTTTTCAATAAACCTGATGAAGGAGATATTGCAAATACTATCCCTGTTGACCAGCGCACTAATTTAATAAAACGCTGCCAGGCAACCCCCGGTGACGTACTTACTATTGTTAGTGGCCAGGTCTACATCAATGGCAAAGCAGCCAAAAATGCCGAAAGGGCGCAAACTTCGTATACGGTAGTTACCGATGGCCGGGATATTAACCCGCAATCGATACAAGACCTGAATATGGAAATATTGAGGCAAACCAATGCCAATACTTTTGAAATGATCATCCCGACTCAAAATATTTCAACTGTAAAAGGCTTCTCAAATATTAAAAGCATCACACCCGCTATTCAGCCCATCGGCCAATATGATCCTTCTGTATTTCCGCATAATGAACATTTTAAATGGAACCAGGATAATTTCGGCCCGTTAACTTTGCCAAAACGGGGTTGGACAATACCATTAAATGATTCGACCCTTACTTTATACCGCCGTGCTATTGAAGTTTACGAGCATAACAAAGTTGATACCGCTGGAAATACCATTATGATAAATGGTAAGAAAGCCGACAGTTATACCTTCAAAATGAACTATTACTGGATGATGGGCGATAACCGCCACAATTCGCTTGATTGCCGGTTTTGGGGCTATGTACCCGAAGACCATATCGTAGGCAAAGCCATTATTACCGTCATGAGCATCGATTCAACAAAAGACATTTTTCACAAAATACGCTGGGACAGGGTATTCAAGCCGATAAATTAATGCAAAATAGCACAGTTACCTGAATTCCCTCATCAGTTTATTATAGGAAGTCACATTGCCGATGTAATATTTGACCATGATCGTGAATTGCAGGTACTGGTCCTCCGCATTGTGCTTGAATATTGCCCTGGGATCGTTATAACCGTCAGGCCCAGAATAAAACACAAAGCTATGGATATAGCCAAGGTCAACGGCTAAACTGGGTTGGTTATACGAATCGTAGATCTTAAATTCATAACCAAACCGGAGCGGCCAATCCACATTGACGCCCTTATCAGCACCAGGAAAAACATAAGTCAGCGGGCCATTTGCCAGGATCACGTTCGTACACTGCACCTTATTATCATTAGACACAAGTCCGATACCAGTACCGCCATAAAAGCCCTTTACTATTGTTAGAAACCAGTTGTCCAAGTAATCAATTGAAGTACCCAGTTGAAAATCAGCATGAAGGATCAATGCTTTGTAGTTATTGACATATTCGCGGCCGTATGGGTCCTGGCTTGGCAGCAAACTGCCGCCAGACAGCCTGCCCGCCTGCGCCTCGAGTTCTATCGGCAAATAACGATTATAGTTATAAATAAAATTCAGGTTGAACGACCCATCGTTAAATTGCCTTTTAATGTTTGTATATCCTCTTTGATAACCCGCGCCGCTTCCCCCCCATTCATAATAGTTATAACCACTTTGGGCTTTTATCACAACGGCCGCCAATAGGGCAAAGCAAAATGGCTTTTTTAACACTAAATAACCGCCTTGTCTTATCATTACTTCCTGTTGCTTATCCTGAATTTTATTAGACTTTGCCGTCCTGCAACCGCAGCACACATGGTCCATAAAACGAAATACAAGGGCTTTAAGTTTCTTTAAGTTTGTTCCCCGGCAATACATCTGCCCAACCATATTTTTTAAAACAGGAAGCCGTCCGTCGTCATAGCCTTCACAGACATATACATGCCGCAATTTAAGGCGGTTTTCCAAAAGCTTTAGCTGCTGACCGCAATAAACCTTTTTTAGGTTTTCCCAATGTTTCCCAACGCGGCAATTCCCCCTCCGTCCCCGCCCCTGTTTACCAGTTTAAAACCGCTTAATCATCTCCTTTCACCGGGGCGGCCTGCATACCTATGCTATTTGAGTAGCGATAAATCTTTTACCTTTGTTGGGTAATACTACACTTGCACAACGTGTAGCAGCACAGATTAAAGCCAGGCACATTGCGTTTGGCATCACTCAAACAGGGTTAGTCAGCTACTGGGATGCAGCACTAATATGGCACAACACTATGAAAAAGGCTTTTGCCAAATGCCCAATGATTGCCAAATTGTGCCGGGCCCCATCAGACACGTTCTTTTAGCGTTTAAGAAACTTCGCGTTTCCGGCACACGATAACCGCAGCCCCGTTTTCTTCCAGCCGATAGCCATACTCAAACCAAAAGCGGTACGCCCGAGCCTGCCGGCTCCGCCTCGCTCGTGAAGAACTCCGGGTTGAAGCCCTTCCCTACCAAATCCCTCATGCGGATACTTCCGGCTTTTTCCTCACTGCACAAACCCTCCAATATTCTCCGATTGTTTATCGTTCAATTGGACGCGACAGCAAGTATGCTTAAAGTCAACATGCGCGGATTGCCGGTAATCGAAAAAAAGGGCCTAAAATAAACCTGTTGATTTTAAATATTCGGCAGTTTCCTCCCCTTTAACGGGAGGCCGCGCCTTCCGCTGTATCCGCTGCGCAGGATTCACAGATTCAACTAAGGATTTACTTCACAAAATGCCCTGGGACAAGATATTGTTGCCGATCAATTAGCCGATCTGGCGGCAAATATTTGCTTTATTGAAAACAGGCTTTACTTTTTCCTTCCCCCATATCTTGTCACCTGCATGTTTGGGATTTTTCTTGAAATGCGCGTTACGCCGGTTAAAATAGCGGTCGATTGCATCCATACATTCTTCAACCGAATCATAATCACTGTTATGGATCACAGATTTAGACATGCCGCTAAATACTGACTCGATTACGTTTAGCTGCGGGGCTTTTGACGGCAACGGAACCAGGACGATTTCCGGCGTTTTAAGCTTTGCCCGGTAATCGGGTTCGTTAATTTCAGCCAGGTAATCCCGCAATTGCTGCGAATTATGCCAACTTGCTGCATCCCATGATAAATACAATCGTTCCTGCTGCTGATATTCCAGCGTCAACCCATCAATAAGCTTGATCATCTCATCCGTATCTTTTTTTCTTGAATAAAACCAGGTCAGCTGATTAGTCGCTAATTCTAATGCACAGGTACAGATAAACCAGCCTTTGCTTTTATCTACTTTTCGATAAACAGGTAATTCGCCTTTAAACACTAACTGGCGCCCACCCTTTGGCCTTACCGACTTCGGCCCATACTCATCAATAGAAAAGAAGCGTTCTTTCTCACCCAGATTTTTAAGGATACGCTGCAGTTCGGCAAATTTTTCCCTGAATTTTGAATCACTACTGACAAGTACCTGGCGCGATCGTTTGTAACGAATCCCGCGCTTTTTAAGATAAATCGACATTTGACTATGACTAATCGGTGTTTTATGTATTTTACCAAATACATACGCCAAGTCCATTATAGTCCACGAGGTTTTATCGATCCCATGCAATTTAGGGCTTTGACGCACCAGATGGATAACATCATCCATTTTTCGTTCAATTGCCTCCTGTCTTTCTTTGGGAATCGGTTTTTTGTTGCCGGGCCGGCTGACACCCTCAAGTCCTTTCTTTTCATAATTGCGCAACCATTTCAGCATGGTCGCATGCGTACTTTCGATTCGGTCTGCAAGCTTGTGAAATGAGTGAAAAGTATAAACAGTCATAAGCGTGACCGCTACCTGCCATAATCGACGGTCATTTGATTTACGCCATTGTTTTAGCGTGGTTAATTCTTCCGGAGTGAACTTTTCCATTAACCGCTTGGCAGACAATTGACTTTCATTTCCTTCAAACCATCGCTTAAAATGACTGTAAAAACGCGGTTTAGAAAACTCGCTTGGGTAACAGGCATGGTACTTTCTCCAAATACGTGCACCAATAACAACGGGGCCTTTCTCTTCTGCGAGCAGGATTGGAAGGACTGCCACCAGGTTTTTATGCCAGGGTGATTCCTTAGTGACCTTGTCTTTACCAATGAAGAAACTAAAATCATGCAATTTATCCGGACGTTCCTTTTCCAATATCCTGAACTCATTGATATAGAAACGAATGGTCGTTTCCTGTAATTCGAGCATTTGAGAAAGAGAACGGATATTTGGCTTTCCGCCTATATAGTGCCGTCGAATCGTATCCTTTTTTGATTTATTGATAAACATGATATATTTCTTTAAAGAAATTCAAATTCGATAAGGTAGGTTTTTTATCAATATTACGCTAATACATAAACCTTCAAAATCTTAAAATATATCAAGACCCTCAACATCGAACACCAAAAAGGACTCGCCCTCGAACCATACGCAAATACAGCTGGGAAAACGTGCGCGGTTACCTGTGTACCGCTGTTGAGTTCAAAAAGCCCAGCCAGTTTTGATTACCCGTTTAAAACCGTTTCTACCCGTTTGATCTACGCCTTTTCTCATTCACCCTGTTCAATTTTGTCTCACCGGAATTCACCGGCCAATACAACGAGCAAAATGAATACCTTAAACAACAGCGTCCGCCTGACAGGATTCTTAGGCAGCGCACCGGAGATCAAAGTAACCGAAAATCAAAAAAAATTCGCCAAGCTCAATCTGGCCACCAACAGTTACCGCAAAAACGCACAAGGCGAGCGCATCACTGAAACGACCTGGCACCAGATCGTGGTATGGGAAAAACAAGCTGAACTGGCCGAGAAATACCTGGACAAAGGCAGCAAAATATCCATTGAAGGCAGACTGACCAACCGCTACTACACCGACAAAGACGGCATCAAGCGTTATGCCACCGAAGTGGTAGTGAACGAAATGGACTTCACCAGCAAGACTGGTCAAAACTAAATATGGCAGTTTGCATCAATAGTGCTGCCCTCGACGGGATCGACGCCCTGATCATCCATATAGAAACAAAGATCACACCCGGCGTGCAGTATTTTATCGTCGGCCTGCCGGACGAATCCGTCCGGGAAAGCCTGGTCAGGGTCGAAAGCGCCATTTGTTCAGCAGGCCTGCACATGCCGCGTCAAAAGGTCGTCATCAGCATGGCCCCTGCCGCCATTCGAAAGCAGGGTGCCTTGTTTGACCTGCCCATCGCTTTGAGCATTCTGGCAGAGTCCGGGCAGATCGATGCAATTTTATTGGACGGTTTGGTTTCAGTCGGCGAACTATCCCTTAACGGCAAGCTCCGCCCGGTCAAAGGCGTTTTATCGATGGCCCTGGAAGCACAGAAAGCCGGCTTTCCCCGCATGATCGTCCCTATCGAAAACGCGGCAGAAGCCGCGTTGGTTGACGGGCTTGAAGTATTCGGCATTAGTGACCTACGATCTGTGTTCGACTTTCTTTCCGGGCAAAAATGCTACATCCCTGAAAAGGTCAGCATACACCATCCACCGGGAATTGAAACAGTTTCGGCAGGTGTAGATTTTTCCGATATCAAGGGGCAGGCTGCTATGAAACGCGCGATGGAAATTGCGACAGCTGGCGGTCATAATTTGCTAATGATAGGACCGCCAGGTTCTGGAAAAACCATGATCGCCCGACGGTTGCCAACCATACTTCCACCATTGACCTTGCATGAATCGCTGGAAATCACCCGGCTGTATTCAATTTCCGGCAAGCTTGACCGGAACGGGTTAGCCACTGTGCGGCCCTTCAGGGCCCCGCACCATACAGCCAGCAATATCGCTTTGGTCGGCGGCGGTGCCAATGCGCAGCCAGGGGAGATTTCTCTCGCGCATAATGGCGTCTTATTTTTGGACGAGCTGCCGGAATTTGAGCGAAGGGTATTGGAAGTATTGCGCCAGCCTTTGGAGGAACGGGCTATAACCGTATCCCGTGCAAGTTTTAATAATACCTATCCTGCCGGGTTTTTATTCATCGCCGCTATGAACCCCTGCCCCTGCGGGTTCTACAAAAATCCCTACCGGCAATGCACCTGTACCAGGGTAATGATCAGGAAGTACGCAAGGCGCTTGTCGGGCCCCTTGCTTGACCGGATCGACCTGCATGTAAACGTTACACCAGTCAAATATGCCGACCTGGCATCCAGCGGCACCGAAAGTTCAAGCGCCGTGATAAGACAACGCGTTATCACGGCGAGGGAAGTGCAAGTCGCACGCTCCGGCGGCGCCATCAATGCACAAATGACACCCGACCAAACGAAAAAGCATTGCCGGCTGGGTCTACTTGAACAAGAACTATTGATCCAGGCGATGGAAAAACAAAGGCTTTCCGCACGCTCATACGACCGCATACTTAAAGTTGCCCGCACCATTGCAGACCTTGACAAGGCTGCCGACATATCACTCGTCCACTTGTCAGAAGCAATTGCCCATCGCTGTTTTGACGGAGAATATTTCGGTGCTTAATCGACCTCCCGCTTACGGCAGACAATGATTGTAAAACCGTTCTCTTCGTAATAACCATATTCGAAACAAAACAGGTATATCCTGCCTGTGGCTGTCGGTTCGGCCTCGCTGGTGATGAACTTAGGATTAAAACCTTTTCCTACCAAATCCCGCATCCGGATGTGCCCCACCTTTTCCTCGCTGCAAAGTCCCTCCAAAATCCGCCGGTTATTCAACAGGATTTCGTGTATGCGGGTAATATAATCCGGAATGCTTAATTGCGATGTATCAGGTTGCAAACTGGTTTCCTGATCTTCGCTTGATTTTTGACTTTCCTTACGCCTGCGGTTATTATAATTGGTCTTGCAGGCGCTGTCACAATATTGCCGGTCTTCCCTTCCCGGCCCCAGTAGTGTTCCGCAGTCCTTACACCTTCGTTCTGCGACCGTTAATGTAGCTATTTCCATTGATCTTCCTCCTTAAGGCCGAATATAAGCCCGAATATCTTTTTTAGTGGTAGATAAGGAAACGATTACAAACGTTTCTACCCGTTTTTATCCCGGCATGTGCCGTTGATGCCTTGCAATTTTGCCGAAACAAAACCAAATAAAATGGAAAAGCAAAGAACAAAATTCACCAACATCCTTGACACAGAGATGTTTGGCGACGAACGGGAACAATATTATTTCGACATTAAAAAGGCCGCGAACCAGAAACATTACCTGCGCATCACTAACCGCAGGCAGGAAGCCGATGCGACCTACAAACGCACCCAGATCATTCTTTTCGAGGACGACCTGGCATTTTTTGTCGAAGCGGTCACGATGCTGCTTGGAAGACATGCGACAGGGAACCTTGGAGTTAGTTGTTAACCCATGGAAACCGGATTGAAGAACATCAAGGAGCTGTCAGTAGCTGACCGCCCCAGGGAGAAACTGATACAGCTTGGCCCTGCAGGTTTGAGCAATGCTGAACTCATTGCCATCATTCTCCGTTCCGGGAACAAAACGCTGCCTCTTATAAAGGTTTGTAAGTCGCTGGTCGACTACATTGGCAACAATATAGCTAATATGGGTACTATGTCCGTCGAACAAATTGCAAAAGTTAAAGGCATCGGCGAGATCAAGGCAGTCACGCTCCTGGCCGCTATCGAGTTGGGAAAACGCAGTTTGCGACAGGTTGCGCCATTGTGTTTGAAACACGATACGAATGTCGAACAGCTGATCTCCGCCTATCTCACTGCTGAAAATAAAGCCCAGTATCATTTAGTGTTGATGAACAACCGCAGCGAGTTGTTGGCGACCAGCGAACTGGAAACGGAACAAGGAAAGCTACCAGATTTAAAAGCCATGATCAAATTGTCGCTTGAGGCAGGCGCCGTAGAAATGATGCTTTGCCGGAATGATATCAAATTGCCGTCCCGTCTTTGTGACCAGGAGAAAGCTTTCATCATTCAATTGGACGCAGCCGCAAGCATGCTGAAGATCAAAATGCGCGGTTTGCTGGTAGTTGAAAAAAAGGTGGAACCTAAATAAATTGTCGATTTAACGCTGTTGGCCGTTTCCTCCCCGTAACCGGGGAGGCCGGGCTTTACGCTGTATCTGCTGCGCAGGATGTCGCTGCAATCCCTAACGGAAATAAAAGTTGGATGCGGAAAAACAGGCACGTTAACGCTGCGCTTATACCGCGCCAGATTTTCCGCAGTTCGTAAAACCCTCCGGGATTTACATCAAATACCACGGTTCAAAGTCCGCCGCCGCGCCCGGTAACGGTAACCGGGAAAGCGGCTCCCTTTTCACCTGTATGGATTTTTCGATAGAATCATTTTAGCCTTTGGAGCTTTTTTTATGAATGATGTGATACCTCTTTTTGGCCTTTGAACACACAAATTTATACCGCCCCGGCCGTCAAGGCCATGCAGAGTGCCGCTAAAAAATCTCCAGCCCTCCGGGTAGTATTTTTTGCGTCAGCCTTGCCGGCCCACCCCGCGCGCAAATATCAGGTGTTTATCAAAGGCCAAAAAGAGGTATCACACCAATGCGGACCGGCGAGCAAATGTTCAATTAAATACTTAAAAGTAATGGAAATTACAGGAAGATTGGTGGCGGATGCTACCGTGAGGGCGGTCAAGGAAAACCGCAAGGTTACAGGGTTCAGGGTGGCGATTAACCGCAGGTACAAATCGGGTGGGGAGCAAAAGGAAGAAACCACCTATGTGGATTGCTCCTATTGGCGGGGCGAGGGTTTAGCCCCCTATTTAAAAAAGGGCTTATTGGTGCAGTTGTATGGCCACATGACGGCAAAGCCGTGGGTGAGCAGGGACGGCGAACCAATGGCAAGCTTAAATTTTCACACCAACGAAGTAACGCTTTTAGGCGCATCGGCGAAACCACAGGGCGATGGCGCAAAAAGTACGCTATCAAGACAACGGTAAAATGAAGCATGGTTTACAGCCATAAATGGCTGTAAGCTATTGCAAGGAGACAATTTAGAATTAAGACACAGGTCATGAACAGAGCAGTTGATATAGCTACAGTAGCCCACCTTTGGGCGAACCACAACGGGACAAGCGCCAAATCCAGCAATTTATTTTTCGAAGGGGAGAATATTTACTCCTACGGACGGCATTTTTTGATAGCCAAACATGTCTATAACGATGCGGGGGAACATGCGGTATTATTTACAAAAAGGACTTACAGCAAATCCACCACGACACATTTGAACATTGTTAAAAATGCCTCCCGGCATTTGGATTTAATTTATGTCCCCGACCCGGAATTGCCAAAGGACGAATTATTCGACAAATGGTATAACCAAATTAAAGGTATTGCAGGCTCATTGAACAATGCCCGGAAGCCGGAAAAATACATTTTGGACATCCAGTATGTATTTGGTGAAGCGAAACGTTACGCCGATTTCTTCGGCTATCAAATACCTGAAGTTCTGTTAAAAGCGGGAGAAATTGAGAATCTCGGGCAGTACCACGAGGTACTGCAAAAGGAAAACGAGTTGCGCAAAGCCCAGGCGAAACGGGAGCAGGCCGAAGCATTGCGTATTCAAAAAATCCTCTTAAAAAGATGGCGGGACTTTGAAAACAACTATGTCACCACAGCGGATGGTTTCGATTATTTGCGGTTTAATAAAACAAGCCATAGGGTTGAAACTACACAGAGGGTTGAAATCCCGGTCGAGGTCGCAAAGCAATTTTATAGGGTTGTATTAGCTGTCATTGAGCAAGGCGGGTGCAAAAACTGTGATATGATGCTCATGGACAAGTGGAAAGTACTTGAAATCAACGACAAGTTTATCCGGGTCGGTTGCCATAAAATCAGCCTGAAAGAAATCAAATCGTTTACCAAAAAAATGCAATGGTCATGAATTACGAAAAAACAACAAACGGTATCATGTACACTGAGGCAATTATAAGTTCTAACGGGGCGGGGTTTATCCTCTACCCCGATGAACATCATACAAGCCAAATGATAAAAGCGGCAAAAGCCGAAATAAGGTTTAATCGGGATGTTGTCAGCATGAGGGTGGCCAATGAGGACGACCGGGACGACTTGTACCGGACGGAAATATTCCGGCACCCGGCAACCCGTCCGCTGAAATGGTATGAAATCAATGCGGATAACAAACAACTCATCCGGACGGAACGGCTGAAAGGCACGAGCGCGGACGATTATGTGAACCGCTATGTTTTGCCGTTCACCGTGGAAACCAAAGCGCACAACTTGGAGCAGTTCGGCGATAAAATCTTTGACATTTAAAATCCCGGCCATGAAAACGATAAAACTTGACCTCTATGAATTTGAGGAATTGAGCGCAGAGGCAAAGGAAAAGGCAATTATTAAACACCGTGATTTCAACCTTGTGCCTTTATGGTGGGATTTTGTATATGACGATTTTGTAGCCCTTTGCGGTTATTTAGGCGTGAACGTGGACAAAACCTCCATCTCCTTTGACGGCTTTTATTCGCAGGGGGACGGAAGCGGTTTTAATGCGGATGTGGATATAGTCGCCTTAAAAAATGCGGTTGAAAAGCAGTCATGGAAAGAATACGCACCAAATGAGCAATTTAATTTTAGTCCGCATGGCATCGACCGCCGTGTAATGGGATTGATTGAAAAGGGGGGCATCCAGTTACAGCCCAGGATCATTAACAGCAACCGGGGTAACTATGTCATTGCTGATATGGGCGGTTACCCGGCAAGAGGCCCCCGTTTCCATGATTATATCTACGGCGAAATCGACGCTTTGGAAGAATGGCTGAAAAATATAGCCACCGAACTCAATAAATTTCTGTACAAATCATTGGAAAGGGAATATGACCACCTGACCAGCGATGAAGTAGTGGCGGAAGCGCTGACCGCAAATGAAATCCCTTTTACCGCCGATGGACGTTCGGCCATTGCTTTAGCAAAATTAACTAAAAACCAATAATTGATATGAAAACGAACTTTTTTGAACAGATTGCAGGCTTGTCCATAAGTGGAAACCTGCAAATCAATATCCACCAAAATGAAAGCGGTACACAAACCGTTTCGGTGATGTTATCGGCAAAAGACCCGAAAGCCACGGCAGGAAAAAACCTGCCACCTATGCTATTAAAAGGCACCCCGCAGGAACTGGATGATACATTTTTTAAATACATCACCGAACCCGCAAAGCAAACCGAAAAACTCTTTGTCAATGCCGAAGCCTACCAAAAGGAATTGGAAAAGGTAAAAAAGCAGGCGACAACGGATAAGGATAAAAAAGGCACGCCCGGCACTCCGGCAGGGACAAAGCCAAAAAATGACGGCAATCTATTTGACCAGCAAGCAGACGAACAGCCGGAGGAGGATGATTTTGAAGAACAATTGCACGAACAGCAAGACGACAGCGAAGCATTAGCGGAAAAACAACGCCTGTATGATGAGGCCATGCAAAGGGTGAACACTTTAAACGGGCAAATGAAATATGCCGAAGCCATCGCCCAATTGCCCGACCCCGAAGAATACCCGGACAAGGTGGAGGAAATCAAAAACAAGGGCGAGGCTTTACTAAAACGTCAGGAATTGTATGCGAGTTTACAACAGGAGGTTTAACGTAAATTTTTGAGTGATGATAGTCAACGAATTAAAAAGGATTTTTCTGCATAAAGAAAGTAATCAGGAAATCCGCTTAGCCGACCCCGGTGCAGAGTTTACGCCTGCCGATGTACAAAATTTCTATTCCGGCCTCTACCCTATTTTGACGAATGCCAAAATTATCGGCCCTGAAATAAAGGACGATGAAGTGCAATACCGGTTTGAAAGTACGATGGGGGTCAAAGGATGAAGAAGCAACAACGAAAAGTGAGAATAAAACGAGATAACGACCAATGGAAAATGCAGCAGTTATTTGGGAACTTGGCGGAACGCCTCGACCGTCTGCCGGACGCAGGCGAAGTACAGCGCAATCCTTTAAGAAGCGCACCGCCGGAACTAACGACAATGGTTTTCTAAGGCATACTTTTCAGCCGGTTTGGTTATATGAGGGCGAGCAGGCCACAATGGAGCGGGAGTTTTTTAACTCCCTCTCCAACCTCTGCCGGTATTATGATATAATTCAACCCTCCGTCATTGGCTTGCCGTTCCCGCAAAATATTTATCAATCGTGGCGGGGCGTTGTAGGGAGTTTAGAAAAACGGGACAAGGGGCTTACCTGTATGATTGTCAGTGAAAACAAAAAACAATCTGTGTTAGCTGTTGCCAAACCGTTCGGCCTGTCCAATGACCTGTTTTACATACCTGTCCGGGCGTTTTGGCGCTGGTCAACCTGTGCAGAGCAACAGGCCATGAGCGAATTGATAACCGCCATTTTTGCCTACCTGCATCAAGTGGTGCTCATTCCTTTTTACCAAGAAAGTGGCAGTTTTATGGATAACCAATATGAAACGCTTTACCAATGGCTCATGGAAGCCGAGGACGACGACGACGAGGAAAGCAAGGCTTACAGGGAACATCAGGAAGATACGCTGTACGAATTACGACAGGCCGGGGCGCACATTATGCGAATGATACAAGACCCGGTTTGGTTGCAGAAAATGGAAAGTGTCATTTTAGTTTTTTTTGTAAATGATGCCTGGCAACAAGAATGGGCTGATTTAGCCAACGAGTTTCTCAAACTCTACAAAGACCATCCGCAGGCCACTATATTCGACAACACCCGGCCGGAAATATTATATCCTGACGAGGAAGACCGTTTAACGCCCGAACAATACACCGGGTTTTACTGGAGCGGAAAGGATTGCTTTGCCGATGAACTCGACAATATGATCAGTTGCGCCTTTCAGGAAATCGCCGTGATGGACGAACCTGTCGCTTTACACTTATTCGACGAAATGCCGGAAAATAAATTTTATGATTTTGATTTTGAAACCCGCCTGTTTGCATTGATAGAACGTTTGCGGGACTTACTAAACGATTATGACCATGAAGAATATCACCCAACAATTTAACAGCCAATTCGAACCCTATAAAGCCCTGTTGATTTATCGCCATGAAAGGGAGAATGATGTAATCAATTCATACAAGTCTGACGGCGACACGGAAATTTATGTTGAAAGCTACGACATTGGCAAGCAGGGACAGCCGATAAATGCCCATCCTTTGACCCTAAAGGAAATGTCTGCATTGAACGAGTTATTGCAAACCACGCAGGAACTTAAAGGCGGTTACCTTAAAAGCCGGGGCATATTGCCCTCAAAAGTATTGTATGTGAATTATGGAGCAAATGGCTATGCCGTTTGGCACACCCCGCCACAGGAAACCAATTTGTTTTTTGTGGACAGTTTAGGCATACCATCAGGCAAAGCGAAAGTCCCGGCGATGGTTTGGAAAGCCTCCGAGGATAAATTAATGGTTTACGCCGTCAAGGGCAAAGCGAAGCCTAACGCACAAACCGCTTTGCACCATGCGCCTTACCTCAATATTTACAACAACGGTAATGTGTGCATGGGTACGGTAAAAATCAATATCGGGCAAAATACCTGTCTGGAAGATTTTATGAGCCAATGGGAAACATATTTTTTTAATAGCTATTTCAGCCATTCCATTAACGGTGGTAGCAGCACTAAAACCGACACAAAAGAATTGTGGAGGACACTCATAGAAACAGGCAAAGACTTTCCACCGAACGAATTGAGGAAGAATGGCCTTACATTAAAACAATTAATCGCATGAAAGCAAAGAAAAAAGAACCCGCTAAACCTGCGGTACATATCATACAAAAGGAACTATTGCAACCTTATAACCCGGTGACCGTTAACCTTATCGGTGCGGGCGGTACCGGCGGGCAGGTGCTGACGGCTTTAGCCAGGATGAACCATGCACTAATCGCCTTAGACCATCCCGGTTTAATGGTAAGGTTATGGGACGATGACAAAGTGGACACCGCAAATCTTGGCAGGCAATTATTCACAACCTCGGAATTGGGACAATTTAAAGCCGTTGCCCTGATGAACCGCATCAACCGCTTTTTTGGGACGAACTGGAAAGCGGAAACCGAAAAATACGACAAGAAATTGGCCGACAGGGAAAAGGCGAGTGCGGTTATTACGATTTCCTGCGTTGATACGGCAAAAGCACGTTTTGAAATCGCCGGGATATTGACCACGCTTGCCAAACAACACTACGGGCGCAACCGGGTGCAATACTGGCTTGACTTTGGCAACAGCCGGACAAGCGGGCAGGTGATACTTTCGACGTTGGATAAAATCAAGCAACCGAGTTCAGAACGGTATCGCCCCATTGAAAAATTGCCCTTAGTGACCGATGAATTTAAGGACTTGCTAACACAATCCGAACAGGAAGACCATACCCCAAGTTGTTCCTTAGCCGAGGCGTTGACGAAACAGGATTTATTTATCAATTCCACATTGGCGAATTGCGGGGCTTAGCTCCTTTGGCAACTGTTCCGGGAGGGCATATTGTTCAACCGGGGCTTCTTTCTTAACTTAAAAGACTTCAAAACCCAACCGCTAAAAGTAGCTTAACATGATTTCCTTTCTTTCGGGAAACCTATTGCAAAGCAATGCCCATGCCCTCGTCAATACGGTAAACACCGTGGGCGTGATGGGCAAAGGCATTGCCCTGCAATTCAAAAAAGAGTTCCCGCACAATTATGCGGTTTACCGAGATGCCTGCCTTAAACATGAGTTGAAAGCAGGGCATTTATTGACCGTCAAAGATACCAGTCTCTTATTAGGCGAACGGCTTGTTATCAATTTTCCAACAAAAACACATTGGCGTTTGCCATCCGAATACTCCTACATAGGGCAGGGTTTGGAAGCATTAAAGCTATTCATAACGAATGAAAAAATCGCCGCCATCGCTCTCCCGGCTTTAGGTTGCGGGAACGGAGGCCTGGACTGGCCGACCGTTAAGCAAATGATTTGCCGGCATTTGGAAGGACTTGCTGCCGTTATAGAAGTTTACGAGCCGGCTTAATGATTTTTAGCGCCCCCGGCCCTCCGGGCAGCCACTTTTTCCGTTTCACTGCAAAACAGGCTGCCCGGGTAATGGCGCTTGACTTACAAATCTATTTGTAAGACAAGCCCTTGCATTAAATTTCGGGTCGCCACCCTCAAGGCTACCTGCTTCGCTGCAGCCATGCAATTAACTTTGATGCCCCGAAAAAAAGCGGGATCATTTGTTTATGGAACCATTTGGATTCGACCAGCTTCCTGAAGCCGTCCGGAAACTCATTGAGAAGGTGGACGGCCTGGAAACGCTGTTACTTAATCTTCAACCTCAAAATGAGGATCAGCATAAAATGCTCAACATCCAGGAGGCGGCCGCGTATCTGAACATGACTGTTGCGGCCTTGTATTCATTGGTCAGCAGGAGAGATATTCCCGTTAACAAGCCAGGGAAACGCCTCTATTTTGATAAGAACGAACTCAACGAATGGATCAGGTCTGGTAAAAAGAAAACGGCGGTTGTTATTGAAAAGGACGCCACGCTACGTGAACCCGTTTATCGGAGGCGATTTAAGCGGTAGTTCCGGTGTTCCATTCCATATCCAATTTGATCCTTCCCGCAGCTTCGACTTTCTTTTTGTCCTTCACTTTTGCATAGATCTGTGTCGTCTTAATGCTGCGGTGACCCAGCATTTTGGATACGGTATAGAGTTCTGTTCCAAATTCGAGTTGCAGCGTTGCATAGGTGTGGCGGAAGCTGTGGAACGTGATATTTTTTTCGATACCAGCTGCCTTTAGCCAGTGTTTGAAGCACGTTCTCATTTGCCCGTATTGCAAGCCTTTAAATACCCGATGTTCTGCATCACCGCGCTCTCCTAAAAGTTCAACGGCCTGGTCGGAGATGGGCAGCACTTCTGCCCCGTCCGTCTTTTCCTGCGTAAATTGAAGGATATACTTGCCGGGAATGCCACGGACCTCTGACCAGGTTAATGTCTGCACATCCGAAAACCGCAAACCGGTAAGGCCTGCAAAGATCGCTGCTTTTTTGATAAGCACCTGTTTGACCGCCGTATTGGCCATTAACTGGAATTCTTCGATCTCCAGTTGCTCGCGGTTCGTCTCTTTTGGGCTGATGGCGTCCACGGTATTGTAAAGATCGTCAGTGATCATTTTCTGCTTATACGCGCGTTTGAGGCAAGTCCTTAATTTTGCAAAATAATTAACAGCCGTATTGCGGTTGATCGGCGTGCCCCTGCGGCTGATTCCAGGGCCGCTCAACAGGAAATTCTTGTAGTCGGTCACCAGGAATTCGTCTACCTCGTAAAAAGTCAGATCATAGCCGATGAACTCGACGAAATAGCGGAAAGACATCGCAATATTGTCTGACGTGGATTTCTGCTTGCTGCGGGTGAATTCTTTAAAATACTCCACAAAGTTACCGCTCCTGTCCCGGTCGGACTTAAAGCCGAATTTGCGGTTTTGGATGTCAAGCTGCCGCTGGGCGCGTATGTTTTCCACGAGCGCATTCGTTTCTGTATTATGCTGGCGTTCTAAACGGTTCGCCGGTTTTTGATAGGTGAATAATTCTAAAAACTCAAAGCGCTGCGGCTTTCCGTTCTTTGGATTTTTCAATGGCGGCGCATAATCAAGCAAAATAGATTGCCTGCCGTCCTTAAGCGGGCGCCTTCTTATAGTCACTTTTGGCATTAGTCTATAATAGGATTAAAGATTTGGTCCAGGGCTTTTTTATGCACATAGGTGTACCACCCGGATTGGAATTTTTTTATGTTATTTCTTTTGATCAATTCATACAGCGCCTTTTCCGAAATACTGAATTTCGCCTGGGCTTCCGCCATATGGTAACAATCATCGATGTTGGCCTCTTTTTCAGGACCCGGAACAATCTCCGGCAATTTAAACAGGTTATCTATATCTTGGCGGTAGATAACTGTTTTTCTTTTTGCAAGATTAGCTGACCTGATCCTGCCGGAGTTAACCATCGCGTAAACTATCCGTTCCGAAACGCCCAATAGTTTTGCAGCTAACTTAACGCTTAAAAACTCACGGGATGATAAATCGTGCTGGTGATGGTTGACCATTTTTTCAATCAATTGTTCAACCGGTGCTATCTTTTCCGCCCTTGTTTTCTGCTTAGAATGTCGCTTATTGCACAACTTGCTGCAATACCGCGTTACCGTCGTCTTAGCCTGGAATATATTCCCGCAACACTCGCAGATCCTGTTTACTGTTAAATTTGAACTCATTTATAAAAACCCTTTCGTCCACCGACTGCAACAAATGATTTCTTCCGTATAAAGTACTGTTTATAAGCACCTTAACTAATACCGGCGAAATTACCGGGGACTTAACCACAGATGAAAACGCCGGTTGTCAAGTCCCCGCCTTCAAATGGATTTAAGCAGCATTAAGGGTATTTTAGTGTCGTTAAGTGTAAATAAGCGACGTCATTTCCCTTAAAATTCCCTTACCTTAAAAAATCATTTTAGAGTTACAGAATAGTAACAAATTTAAGAAAAACAGGGCGAATTTTCGCTAATTTATGACGACTGGGAAAGTCATAAGTTACTAACAATGAGCATTTTATTAGTTGTTGAAAGGCGTTGTTGGGCGTTATTTGAGGGGTCTATTTCCCGATACAAAACTTACTAAATATATGTTCCAGCAGGTCATCCGTAGTAACAGCACCGGTAATTTCACCAAGATAATGCAGGGCTTGTTTAATGTCCATCGCTAAAAAATCAGAGGTTACCGTATCAATGCCACTTAATACCCTGATCAACGCTTCTTCCGTTTTTTGCAATGCCTCCAGGTGGCGGATATTGGTTACCAGCGTTTCATCACCGGTTAGTTTATCTTTAATGGCAGCATCGTATATTTTATGTTTAAGCTCGTCTATATGGCGCTTTTCCTTTGCCGATATGATGATGGCCTGCCTTGTATGAGGCAATGATAACAATTGTTCTTCGGTTAATAAGTCGGCTTTATTGGCTACTACCAACATATTTATACCTGGCTTTTGCAAAGTTTCCAGATCGTGGTTTAATTCCTCTATGGTAATTTCGTTAGCATCGAACAAATAAACAAGCACTGCCGACTGGCCTATTTTTTCCATAGTACGCTGTACCCCTATCTGCTCAATGGCGTCGGTAGCTTCGCGTAAGCCGGCGGTATCTATCAGCCTGAAATTGATGCCATTTATATTCAGTACTTCTTCGATGGTATCGCGGGTGGTACCGGGGATATGGCTCACTATGGCGCGTTCTTCGTTTAATAAGGCATTCAGCAGGGTTGATTTACCTGCGTTTGGCCTGCCAGCTATAACCGTATTTACCCCTTGTTTAATGGCGTTCCCCAACTCAAACGACCGGATGAGATTGCCTATCACCCCATTGATCTCCCATATCAGTTTTTTTAGCTGGTCGCGGTTAGCAAACTCAACATCTTCTTCGGCGAAATCCAGTTCCAATTCAATTAATGATGCAAATTGCACCAACTGATCGCGTAATGATTGCAACTGGCTGCTAAAGCCGCCCCTGAGCTGTTGTAAGGCTACCTGCTGAGATGCTTTTGAATTAGAAGCTATAAGGTCGGCAACTGCTTCTGCCTGCGATAGGTCTAACTGTCCGTTTAAAAAAGCCCTTAAAGTAAACTCGCCGGCCTTTGCCGAACGGGCGCCGTTTTTTATAAGCAGTTTTATAATTGACTCGATAATATAAGCCGAACCATGGCAGGAAATTTCTACCACGTTTTCACGGGTATAGGAACGGGGAGCGATAAACAAGGATACCAAAACCTCATCCAAAACAATATCACCGTCGATAATATTGCCTAAATGTATGGTATGCGATGCCTGTTTGGTTAAGTCTTTCCCCTTAAAAACAGTGTTGGCAATAGTAATAGCCTCGGGTCCCGAAAGGCGGATGATACCTATGGCGCCGGTCCCGTTTGGGGTGGCGAGGGCTACTATTGTTTCTGTGTGTAAATTTGTCATTGTCTGAACCGTTGATTTTTTTGATTTTGGGATTCCGTCGATACAATCAACGTCATCAAAATAATCAGTAAAATCAGCGGTCAAAATTACTGTAAAATATTAACTTGTATCCCGGAAAACTATCATGACCAAACCCACTCCATTTGATTTTGTGTTTGATTACCTGCCGACCGGAATAATGGTTAAAAAAATGTTCGGCATGCATTACATCTATTTGGGCAAAAAAATCATGTTAATACTTCGCAGGAGCGATAAGCAACCCGAATGGAACGGTGTTTGGGTGGCTACAAGCAAAGAGCACCATCAAAGTTTAAAAAGCAACGTCCCTGAGCTTGGCCCCTTCATTATGGATGGCGACGACCGGCACAGCAACTGGCTATTATTGCAGAATGATACGGAAGATTTTGAAGGTGCGGCTATAAAAGTTTGCGAATTGATTGCACATGGGGATGCGAGGATAGGAAAGGTGACGGGTGGCTTATAGTCCATGGACCATAGTCAATAGCTGAATGATTTTTACTATGGACTATCGACCATAGACTATGGACTAAAGTTTTTACATTCGTGCCAATTATGGTAACTTTTTTTGAAGCTTCGCTTGATACTATTTCTGTGCATCACGTTGGCAATCCGTCGATAAATGAAATGTACTCTTTATCTGATGGTCCGCTTGAATTGGCGGATGAAATAATCCCTAACCTGCTGATGCAATACTTTTTGAAACCTTTTGAAAAAGTAAACGAGGTTTATCATCTTACCCACAGCAGCGGCGACCTTAATCTTAATGAGATCCATCATTTTGTAAGCAGGATTTTTGAACAAAAAGAAAAATTTCATGAAGCATCCGAGTTGATTGCTAAATTTCTATATAAAGTAACCGCACACCCCAATATTAAAGGCGGCGAGCTATATGTGGTTTATTTTAACAAGGTGCAAATCGAGGGCAACCTGTTGGATGCTGTCGGCATATTTAAATCGGAAAATAAAGAAACCTATTTAAAAGTTTACCCTGACAAAGGCGGTTTCCAGGTGGATTATGAAGAAAATGCCATAAATATCAACAAGCTTGATAAGGGTGTTTTGATCTTCGACATTGAAAAAGAGAATGGCTATAAGGTTGTGGTTATCGATAAAAACAATAATGGCCAGGATGCCGCTGTTTACTGGAAAGACAACTTTTTACAGTTAAAAATCCGCAACGACAGCTTTAACCAAACCAGCAATACATTAGGCATCTACAAAAACTTTGTAACCCAAAAACTGGATGACGAGTTTGAAATGAGCAAAGCCGATAAAATAGATCTGCTAAACCGCTCCATGAAGTACTTTAAGGAAAAGGATACTTTTGACATGGACGAGTTTACCGGCGAAGTAATTGGTAACCCAAAAGCCATTGAGTCATTCAAAACCTTTAAAAGCCAGTACGAGCAGGAATTTGACAGCCCCATTGCTGATACTTTCGAAATATCAGGCAGTGCTGTAAAAAAGCAAGGCAGGGTTTATAAAAGCGTATTAAAGCTGGATAAGAATTTCCATATCTACATCCATGGCGACAAAGAACTGATTGAAAAAGGCTTTGATGATGATAAGCACATGAATTATTATAAGGTTTATTTTAAGGAGGAAGCGTGATTGGTTTTAGGTTGATTAAGTTGATCGGTGAGTAGTTTTGTCAAAACCAAAACTGGGAATAATTTGGAATGCTTAATTGACATTGGAAGAATATTATCCTATTTTTATAACTGGAAAACCTGCTCTTACCTTTTTACTCTACCATTGAGCATGATTTTTATAAAATATTAACGTTATTAAGTCTATTTTAGACCTGTGGTTAATATTAAATTGATAATATGCTAACTAAACCTGAGACCAATCTATGGAATTCCAATCAATAGAAGAAATTAAGGAGTACTTTGGAATTACGGCGGAAGACGAAAGCGAAATCAGAAAAGAGCTTAAAATTCAAATTTCAAAAGTACATTCGGATAAGACAGGTGGCTCTTACAAAAGTAAAAAGCAGCAAAAAGATCATGATGATTTAAGCAGTGCTTTAAATTTTATTGATAAGATGAATGGTCAAATTGTGCTTTCAAAAAAAGATTGGGATTTGGTTGTAAGAAAAATAGATGATTTAGTATTAGTCAAAATAAATGATCCTGTGGTTAATGAAATTGAATATACTAAAAGGCTTGATGAATCAATAAATTCAAGTATTGTAATATTTCAAAAGCAACATTATTTTGTAAAAATATCTTCGACAATATTAGCGGGTCTATTAACGATAATATGGACATTCCCTTCTATTGTTGAAAAGCATAAAATCCTTAAACACCTTGTAGATTTTGATAGCTCTATCTTAACTTATGTCTGGTTAGCCGTGATTATAATTACTTGCATTGCATGGATTTTCACGAAAAATAGTGAAAGAAAAGATGAATTGATAAAAAAGAGATATATTCTCGATTCGACCCAAAATTCCATTTTTAAATTATTTATTGCTTGGATTAATGTAGCTAATTTAAGGGCTATAGATTATGACCATAAAAGTCACACTCATATCACATATTTTACGAAAGATGACCTAATGCGTTTCATCTTTAATTTCTATGAAGAATTTTCGTGGAAGTTTGCAACCGAACTTCCACAAGTTGATCTTAATAATGAGGTCAGTAAAACATATAAAGATGACGAGAGACTTCCTTCTCCAAAAAGAAACCGCAGTGTTATTAGCCTTTTTTTCAATAGGCCAGGCGAAATCGATATGGATTTAGCTCAAAAAATTTCCGACATTATAATCGAAAAACTTCTAAATAAAAAAATGATCATTATCAGCGATAAGAAAACATTTAGTGAAACTTATAGGTATGATTTTAAATATATTTAACGAAATTCGATTAGAACATAACAACTTGTGTCCTCAACTCAAAGAGCAAAATCATATTTAAGATTTAATATCAGCCACGCCAAATCCTCTTGTCCTTAAGGTTAGCTCAATTGCTGTTTGCGAATCGGCTTGTTTAGAGTTATGAGTTTGAGGCGAATTCTGTATTTATTCAAATTCAAATTTCCCGGGGTTTCTTTTGGTATGAAAAATTGAAGTAACAAATACAGAATTAAGATTTTCATCAAACCAATAAACCAAAACAAAAGGAAATTTTTTCAAGTGTATAAAACGATGGTCGGCGTTGTATCTTACTGCATAAAGTTCAGGGTGCAAGTTTAAATGGTTTAACGCATCTTTGATTTCTTTTCTAAATCGCAAGGAGAGGCCTTTTTGTTGCTTTTCATACCATTCACAAGCATCGGTAAGTTCTAACTCCGCTCGTTTAAGCAGTTTAATTGTAGGCACGGTTCAGGTCTTCTTCTATTTCAGTCCAATCGCGGGCTGTGGTTTTCCCATTTAAAAAATCTTGTTTTGTTTTAATAAAACCTTTAATATCTTCCTCGGAGAAAATATATTCCTCATCCGTATCAACCGAATAAGACAGGCCAAACCGATCCAAAATTTCCTGCAAAACAGGAAGGTCTTTTTCGTTTTGTATGTTTACCGTAAGCGTTGTCATATTCAAATTTACTAAAGATTAATTCAATATGCAATCAGAGTTTTCTCTAAATCTTATGAATATGCGGACCACGGGAACTTATAGTTTTGAAGGTTTATGTAGTTTCAACTGCCGAAGCCGGCACAGCAACCTTTTTAGTGAAAATAACTGTAATACGTTTACACAGGGTTTCACCCGATGTAAACGTATTAATTCTTATTTAAATACAACAGTGTTCGAGTTAAACCGCCGTACCCTCATCAAGCGGGGGTGCAAATAAAGGCGCTTTCTTCTTCACACAAGCAGCAACGATCAAATTAAGTACAGCGTAAAAAATCAAAGCATATGCGAATGCTTTAAGTTCGTTTACTATAGTAGGTTGTAAAGTAGCTTCAAACTCGCCATCGCGAAATTGTTTGGTAGCATCGTCAATCTTTGATTGGTCTTCCCCGAATTTCTCCAACATAGCGCTCGTCTTATCTATCATTGCACTGCTTACTTTAGCAGGCATTCCAGGATCAATAAATTTGAAAAGTATAAAATTATAAGCTGTAGATAATAAAACAGCAATAACCATTATAATCATAAGGCTTTTGAAAGCTTCACCAAATGACCAATATCCACCAATTTTTTTCCTAATATCCAGCGCCAGCACTACCAGTAAAACAATCACCAAAACAAGTGTGAATATACTCACCCACCAGTTAGTATACTGAAATAAAGGGTCGACCATCCGGAAAACGACAGCCAGTACTATTGATACAACACCTATAAGCAACCCATATTGTATGGATAGCTTATTAACATCGGGAGTTTGAGCTTGATTAGCCATAGAACGATAAGATTTAATTTAATTGTGAATAATTTCAATAAAATTAAACAATAATATGTATTCCTATCAAATTCCCCGATAAAAGTTTCTTAACACTAAACCCTTTGGTAGTAGTGATATGTTTATTGCTTTATTTTAGAAGCTGATATGTACTCTGCATTTCTGAACAATGAGGCAAAAATGAGAGCGAAGAGAAATATAAATAATGTGGAAAAGACAACCTCTGATATTATACTACCGGGGGTCATTACATTCGTTTGCGAGGCAAGGTCCTTTTTCATTTCTCCTATATTTTTGTCGATAGTTTTTTGATCGTAGCCCTTTTGTTTCAAATTTACTGTTTTAGCGCTTATAGCAGCATTTTGTATTTTTTCTATACCATTAGGTTCAATGTATCTATCAAATATTATATCTTTTCCTACAAACTGTATTAAAAAAGCTATAAAAAGCATTACAAATATCCCGGTTGTAGCTTGCTTAAACGTCCACAAGCCGCCAATCTGTTTTCGGCCGGTGTAACAAAGAAACAAGGTAAGAAGCAACGGTATAACCAAACGGAAGATAATTGGTGCAGCTATGAACAATACCGGAGATTGGGTACCCGATGTAATAAAATAATACGAAGCTATTGTGAACGTTAAATACAAAACACCCAAAATGCCCCCGTACTTAAGGAAAGTTATTTTTATCCTTTTATCAATATCCATAATTGTTTTGGTTTAGCTAAAGCTGATAAGTATTTGTAATACAGCCATATCAAATTCTTTATCTATAGCTTTATCAGCAATGGCGTTTTTTTCGTCGACTGAAGGATTAATATTTTGAAAAAAACACATCACCGGGTAAAATAGTTCTTTTAGCTCCGAATCTTCCGGCAGTTTTTCGGCTACCTTACTGATCTCGGCCACGGGACTCTCCAATAATATTTGGTGAGCTATAACAGGTTCGTATATCCGGTACTCATCCTGGAACTCGTCTTCATCAACCAGTAAAAATTCTTTTAAATAGTCTTCCAACTCAGGCTCGATATCTTCATCTTCACATTCATTAAGATAAAGCAACACATTTAAAAGTTCCGTGCCGCGGTCAAGTGTTTCTTCTTCAATAGCTTCCCATTCGGGCGAATCGAGATAATCTTCTTCCAGTTTTTTAACATCGGCACTAAAAAAGTTGACTAACAGCAGGTCGAAAAATACTTCGCGCAAAGCTTCCAGTTGCGGGTGGTCATTAAAAACCTCATCCATCAGGTCAACTTTGACTAAAAAGTCATGGTCTGATGCAAAAACATCTTCAAAAACCCTGGTAAGTGATGCCGCGTTAAAGCTGCTATATTTCGAAAAAGCCTCCAATCCGGCTTCAATGGCTGTTTCTATTTTGGGATCGATCATTGTTTGCGTTATTATGTTAATATCTGAAATGCGTTTTGAGAGTCAAGAAAAATAACACCATACCTTTTATCTTGGTTCCTGGCTCTTGGTTCTTGATTCTCTTCAGTAGCGTTATTTATAAATCTGGTTATTGTTAATAGTTAACAATACTTTTCCTTTTAGGTTCTGGCCAATAAAAGGCGAATTGTAAGATTTCGACCTGTTATTTTTGCTGGTGTATTCCCAATCAACCTTAGTATCAAAAAGCACAAGGTTGGCTGGTTCTCCTTCAGCTATAGCGGGGATATCAACGTTTAATATTTCGCGGGGGCCTATGGCAAGTTTTTGTACGATAAGGTTAATATCCAATCCGGCTTTTAGCGCCAGCGACAACGCGGTTTGCAGGCCGATAATACCATATTCAGCTACCTCAAACTCCACATTTTTAAATTCAACTTCGTGCGGCGTATGCTGCGAAACGATAGCATCAATAGTGCCATCGATAAGGCCATTGATCAGCGCATCAACGTCATCCTGAGTACGCAGCGGCGGTTTTACTTTATAAAGACTATCGAACCCGATCAGCGCCTCATCGGTAAGCACCAGGTGATGTGCCGCTACATCGCAGGTTACTTCAAGGCCTTTGCGTTTGGCCTCACGTATCAACTCCACAGACCGGGTAGTTGAAATAGTACTGAAATGTATTTTGGAGCCGGTATATTCAGCCAGGTAAAGGTCGCGGGCTATCATAAGCTCTTCCGCTAATGATGGTATCCCTTTCATCCCCAATAAAGTACTAATCTCGCCTTCGTTCACTTTTGCCTTCCCTGCTATCGCGGTATCTTCGGGGTACGAGAATACAAGGGCGTCAAAACCCTGTGCATACAGCAGTGCCCTTTCCATTAACCCTGCATCCTGCACTGGCTTGTCGCCATCGGTAAAAGCCTTGGCGCCGCTCAGGTACATATCATACATCTCGGCCAGGTCCTTGCCTTCGCGCTTGTGCGAAATGGCGCCTAAAGGATAAACATCCACCAAATTCTTTTTAGCACGATTGGTTAAATATTCAATTTCGGCCTTTGAGTGTACCGGCGGGATGGTATTGGGCATCAAAACTATACCGGTAAACCCACCCGCAGCAGCCGCTTTGGTACCTGTATACAGGTCTTCTTTTGTTTCAAGGCCTAATTCCCCGATATTACAATTAAGGTCGAAAAAACCGGGGGATATGTATTTGCCTTCTGCTTCAATAATCTCTGCATCAGCTTCAATTTCGGCGGCTATATTCATGATATGGCCTTTTTCAATTAAAATGTCGGCAATTTTTTGATCAAAGGGTGAGTTAGGGTCAATTATTGTTGCAGATTTGATTAGCAAATTCATTTATGCTGCTGGGTTAGTTTCTTCTTTGAGTCTTAAGACTTCTGACTTTCCATAACCGGCTGACGGTCAGTTTTAAAGTACCTGATAACCATAATTTCTGCTGCCAGGAAAATCAATGCCAAAATTATACAAAGTTTCCATAATTGCAGGCCGAAATTTGTTTCTGTTACCGCATTCTTTAATGAACCTTTTCCACCCTCCAAAACCGAGGCAGCCTGCGGCACCAATTTGGCCAGTTCGGCGTTGCTAAAATAGCTAAGGTCTGATTCGCTTCGGTTATCGTTAAAGGCAAGTACAGCTACAGTACTGTCCTGCATCTTCAAATCGTATATCCCGGTTTGTTGTAGCTGGTCGGCCATATAAAGCAGTGTACTTCCCTCCTGCTGTTTAACCTCGGGAATGATACTTTGACCGGGCTTAATAAGCTTCAGCAATTGTTTTTCGTTAGTTTGTACCGGCGGCACTTCGATGGTCTCATCGCGCCCCAGCGTATAAAACAGTGGCTGGTCGTGCCCGCTTAACAAGGCTATCCTAAACATAACCGGAACAAACAGTGCATGGCGCGGCAGGTTGCTGAAATCTTCGTTTAATGCAACGGCGGATACATATACCTTTCCTTTGCCGCTGTTGTATCCTGCCCAAAATGTTTGCCGTCCGGGTAATATCATTAAATTTTCGGCCCCGCCGGTTGCACTTAACTGGTAATATTTTTTAACCGCAGGCAGGTCGGGGTTTTGCGGGAAATTTTCGAAAATATTTTTAAACACCTGGTTTTGCAGGTTGATGCCTGCTACTTTGGTGTCTTCCGTCATTAATTTTTGAGGATAGGCAGCATTCAGCGATGATAATAACGATTGGTAGCTCGTTAAATCAGCATCAGCGGCTGGGAAAACAAGCAGCGTACCGCCTTTATTAACATATGTTTTTAACTGCTGCGCCAGCCCGGTTGATATGGCATTCAGATCACTCAAAACAATAAGCGGATAGGTATTTAACGATGCATAATCAACATTACCGGCAGGTACCCGCTTTGCCCCGAAAAAAAGATCGGCTGCAAAAACAGCTTTTAAATAAGCATTCGGTATGCCATCATCAACCAATAAAACAGGCATTTGCTGCCTTACATTGAAAGAAAAGTAAAACTGGTTATCAAATGTCACAGGGTTATCTTGCAATGATATTTCGGCACGTTGCCAGCCAGGCTGCAAACCTGAAAATATGAGTGTATCATATTGCACCGAGCGCGCCTTTACGGTATAGCTGCCTAATGCTTTCTGCGCGCCGTTAATTAATAGCTTTAAGGGTATCTTTTCTGCCGTTTCGCCTGCGTAATTATGCAGCCGTACAACTAACTTTTCGCCTTCGCCCGGCCTGTGAATGGCGCTTAACAGGGCAACTGAATCAACCGCCACGTTCGGCAACGAACTTGCTTTTAGTTGCACCAGGTTGATATTTAAACCGGTATCTGCTTTTACAGACTGGTTGCTCCCCATATTTTTCTGAAAATCGGATATCACATACAGCGCCCTCGGCCCTGCCTTGTGCATTTCAAGCAGGCTTTGCTGCCGGTCAATAATCTGTTGCAAACTCCGGCTTTGCGGGCTTATTTTCACCGCAGCAACAGCATCATTAAATTCATCGCGGCTTAAAAAACGCTGGTGCTTACCCTCAAAATCCTGTGTAAGCAATTGGAAACTGTCGTTTATGCTATAGGCCGATGCAATTTCTTTAGCGCGCTGTTTTGCTTCATCCAATAAGGAACCTTCCCGGTTAAGGGTTTCCATGGAATATGAGTTATCAACAAATATGCTCACTGCCTGCTGTTTGCCTGCATTTACAGCATTTTGGCCTGGTATATAGGGCTTGGCAAAAGCCAGCACCAAAAATGTAAGCGCTAATAAACGAGCGGCCAGTATCAGGCGTTCTTTTAAATTGCGGCGGGATGACTGCTGCTCCTGTATCTCTTTCAAAAACTGCACATTGCTGAAATATACCTTCTGATACCTGCGGAAATTAAATAAATGGATAAGTACAGGTATGGCGAGGGAAAGCAGCGCGAAAAGAAAAGCAGGATATAAAAAATGCATTTATGATGTGCAGATTAATGTGCGAATATGCAGATGTGCAAATGTGCAAATTTTTGTTTGAACAGTAGATAAACGCATTTAAAAGATTTTTATGATTTTGAGCGGGAAAATGTTGGCAAGGCTTCACCATAGCGATGGGTTTCAAACCCATCGCTATACCGGGATCGAAAATGCTATTTCAGGCTATTTAAAGCCGCTCAAACAGGTAAAAGGGTTTACACAGGGTTTACACTTTTCAGGATTTAAAAAGTTATATATTTGATAATCAACTATTTAATAAAATTATGGGTTTACACTAAAACGGCGCAGTCACCTAGCCCGGCATCATAGCTTCGTAATATTTTATCTCCTGTTTTATTGCCTTTATCACTTTGCCTAATATTGCATTTCAATAACCCTGCAAATGCCATCATCTAACCATAAAAACATTTTCGCCATATCCGGCAGCCTGCGTACAGGCTCATCAAACCATGCTATCCTTCGTTTTTTAGCTAAGATGGCGCCGGCAGATGTTAGTTTGACCATCTACGACGGCCTGGCCACCATCCCACCATTTGATCCCGGAAATGATCAGGAACCAGCCCCTGATGCCGTTTCAAAGTTCCGCAATTTAATTGACCAGGCTGATGCAGTGATTATTTGTACGCCTGAATATGCCTATGGCGTTCCCGGCCAGCTGAAAAATGCCTTGGACTGGACGGTTTCAAGCGGTTCGTTGGATAATAAACTCATGGCCTTAATTACTGCCTCAACCGGCGGCGAAAATGCCCATGCTGCCCTGCTGCTGATTTTAGGCGCCCTATCGGCGAATTTATCAAAAGAAGCCACCTTGCTGATACCTTTTATCAGGGCAAAAATGGACACAGAAGGAAATATAATTGATACAGATACGAGAGAAAAATTACAAGCGATATTTAGTGCGTTGTTAAATGAGCTTGAAATGTAAATTATTTTGCCTTTTTAAAATGCGCTTTCACAACCTGCTTTGTGGTAATCTTACCTATTTGGCTTATCGTACTAACAAAGACGTTCGAATCTATAATTATATCTTTTTTGGCAGCATCCTTATAATTGGTTTCTATTATCTCGTATTTTGTAACCACGTCATTGTCTAAATAGGAATAACAGGCTTTATCGTGCCTGGTTAACGAATCGTCGATATTAACGTAGTTACCCTGGTTCCCATTTTCCAGGTTAAGGCCATCAACGGGTTTATTGTTTTTATCCAGGACAATCAATATTAATGAACTGTAGTCGTTGCCAATAATTTCAATTATTACAGGTTGAAATTCAGCAATTTTATTTTGCTTTGAAATAAAATAAGCCAGCATGTAGCCCTTAACGTAAGTCTCATCCATACGCATTTCTTTGGCAACAAAAGGTGCAATCAATTGGATCCTTTGGCTTTCAGTGAGTTCAACAAACGCTGTTTTGTAAGTTGTGTCAGTATATATTTTACCATTACTCAGCTTTGCTGTAAATTTTATATCCTTAGTGTTCCTGGTGTTTTTATAAATAAAATTCTTATCAGCCAGGAAAGATGTATCCGCATTAACCATGCTGTCTTGCTTTGATAAAATGTGTGCATTGCCCTTCTTTTTATCTGAGCAACCAATTACTGACAAAATAGCTGTCAAGAGCGAAAAATACAGGTTGAGAGCTTTTTTCATTTCAATTGTGATACGCTGTTAAACTAAACAGGAAAGTTAATATTCAAAAGTACCTAATTAAATCGTTCTGCCAATTTGACAACCTTACCTACTTTGGAACGCCCATTGATACACGTTGTTATCACTAAACATTTAACCCTACAAGATAAATAGTATATGCAAGAGAAAGGCACGATTTCGATCCACACCGAAAACATTTTCCCCATTATTAAGAAATTTTTATACTCAGACCACGAGATATTTTTACGTGAGCTGGTATCAAATGCTGTTGATGCAACACAAAAAATAAAACGCCTGGCACTATCGGGGCAGTATAACGGCGACCTTGGCGACCTGCGGGTGGAGGTTGCTTTTGATGAAGAGAAAAAAACCATCACCGTGTCCGACAATGGTTTGGGTATGACCGCTGATGAGATAAAAAAATACATTAACCAAATTGCTTTTTCGGGCGCAGCAGAGTTTGTTGAAAAATTTAAAGACTCAAAAGATGCCAATGAGATCATCGGCCGTTTTGGCCTGGGCTTTTATTCGGCGTTTATGGTGGCTGATAATGTTGAGATACAAACATTATCGTACCAGGAAGGCGCTGAACCTGCCCACTGGATATGCGATGGCAGTACCGAATTTGAGATAAATGAAGGTAATTTAGCTGAACGCGGAACTGAAATAACACTGCATATCAATGCTGATGGCGAAGAATTTTTAAGCAAGCACCGTATCCAGGAGATACTTGATAAGTATTGCAAATTTTTGCCTGTGCCTATTAAATTCGGCACAACCACGCAGGAAGAGGAAGATGGCGTTGATGAAGAAGGCAAACCAAAATATAAATCGGTTGAAACTGATAATATCATCAATGATACTAACCCGATTTGGACAAAGGCCCCTGCCGACCTGAAAGATGAGGATTACCTTAACTTTTATAAGCAACTGTACCCTTTTTCGGAAGATCCGCTATTCTGGATCCATTTAAATGTGGATTATCCGTTTAACCTCACCGGTGTTTTATATTTCCCAAAACTGAAAAACGATTTCGAGGTGCAGCGCAATAAGATAAAGCTTTATTCGCGCCAGGTATTTATTACTGACGAGGTAAAAGATATTGTGCCGGAGTTTTTAATGTTGCTGCATGGCGTGATTGATTCACCGGACATTCCATTGAATGTTTCCCGCAGCTTTTTGCAGGCTGACAGCAATGTGAAAAAGATAAACAGCTACATCACCAAAAAAGTAGCTGATAAATTGGCAGACCTATTTAAAAATGACCGCAAGGCCTACGAAGAAAAATGGACAGACATTGGCCTGTTCGTAAAATACGGTATGGTGAGCGAAGACAAATTTTATGATAAGGCGAAAGATTTTGTGTTGCTTACCAATACCAAAAAAGAGAATTACACTTTAGAAGAATACAAAGATAAAGTAGCCCCTGAGCAAACCGATAAAGACGGCCAGTTGGTTTACATTTATACCAACGACCCTGCAAAACAGGATGCCTTTATACAATCCGCAAATAAAAAAGGGTATGATATTTTGCTGATGAACTCCCCTATCGACAATCATTTTATCGGGCATATTGAGCATAAGCTTGAAAAAACATCGTTTAAACGTGTAGACGCTGACGTTGCCGATAAGCTGATTAAAAAAGAGGATGCCCCTGCGCACGTACTTACTGAAGAACAAACTACTAAAGTAAAAGCCATTTTTGATAAGGCTATTAACAAACCTGCCTATAAAGCCGAAGTTGAAAGCTTAAGCCCCGATGAGTCACCTGTAACAGTAACAATGGATGAGTTTATGCGCCGTATGAAAGAAATGGCGGCCATGGGCGGCGGCATGGGCTTTTATGGCAGCATGCCCGATAATTATAAGGTGATCATCAATGGCAACCATAAGCTGATCAGCCGTATTGTAAATGAAGAAAACGAAGAAGTGCAGGCCGAACTTTCGAAACAAGCGTTTGATCTTGCCCTATTATCGCAAGGCTTATTGACCGGTGCCGAGCTTACCGAATTTGTTAACCGCAGTGTGAATTTGATTTAAGTTGGTAAAGTAGTTGATTGGGTTAGATTAGGTTGATTAAGTTAGATGTTTTTTAACTTAATCAACCATTCACCCAATCAACTTAATCAACTAATTTTCATAACTTAGTATAATTAATGAACCTGTTTTGTCGTTAAAATGATATAAAGCATTAGTTATGAAAGAATTGACATTAGTTTTGGCATTTGTGTTCCTTGTTGGCGGTATAACTATCAGTCAGGCTCAAAGCACAAAAAAAGAAAAACAAGCGGCCAAGGTAGCTGCAGTTAAAAAAATGATCGATGATGGAAACTATGTTTTCGAGGCGAATATTGCCTATCCTGAACGGGGCGGCAGCCGGCAGCTCACTTCAGAATACGATTTAAAAGTTGTTAAAGACTCAGTAACTGCTTTCCTGCCCTATTTCGGCCAGGCTTATATGGCCCCTAATCCCGGCGAAACAGAAGGCGGTATAAAATTTACCAGCACCAACTTTAATTATACCACAAAACAAAGAAAAAACGGCAACTGGGAAATTTCTATCAAACCAAAAGATAAAAACGTGCTTGATTGGCGTGATGTTCAGCAATTGAGGTTGGATGTTTCCGAAGACGGTTACGCCAACCTACAAGTGATCAGCACCAGCCGCGACCCCATTTCATTCAGCGGCTATCTCAAAGAAAAAAATTAAAGATAGTTGAATGTCAACAAGAAGAATAGCTTTAAACGGCTTTAATAACCATCTATCAATCCGGCATTATCTTTTAAAGCTACCCCTGATAGTTTTCGTTTGAAAGCTTCTGTCAGGAGGTAAAATATTTTACCGGCCGCAGGTTTATATCTTAACCCCTGCGGCCGTATGTTTGATACGCAGTTTCGCGATTCATCTGTTAAGCTTTGTCGCGGGTTATAAGTTAAATAGGCACCCATGCTATCTGCGGAACTTAAACCTGGGCGTTCACCGATCAGCAGTATCGAAAACCTTGCACTTAAACACTGGCCAATATCATCGCCCACCGCCACCCTGCCCTGCTCAACAAGGCATATGGGAGCAAGCGTTAATTTTGATGCTGTTAGCATCGGTATCAGAATCTTTAATAAACTGATCGCATTTTCGTTAACGGCGGCTGCAGAAAGTCCATCGGCTATAATAATTACGACATCAGCGCCTGCGTTGTAATCCTTTAATTGTTCTTCCGATTCCTCATCTAATTGCCGCCCGAGATCTGGTCGCTTTAAATATTTGTGCCGGGTTGCTACCTTGCTTTGCAAAAGTAAAACCGGCAGATCAAAAACTTTAAGGCTCTCCAATAATCCTTCAATATCAAGTAATGAATACACAGCATCCCGGGCATGGGCGTGTGCCAGCTTAAATTCAAGCGATTGTTTTATGGGAATGCTGTTGCCGACACGTCCGATAGCGATGCGGGCATCAGTAAACTGACGTAAAGGCGCTAAAGGGTTGAACTCTATCTCATCTTTTTTCATTTCACTATCGCGGTTAGTAGTTTGTGCGATGGGTTAACCGTTAAAATATTCCCGCTTTCATCTACAATTCCTTGTTTTATCAACCATCGTTCAAATTCAGGCGCGGGCCTCAATCCTAAAACTTTTCGTAAATATAGGGCGTCATGAAACGAGGTAGATTGGTAATTCAGCATTATATCATCAGAGCCTGGTATGCCCATTATAAAATTGCAGCCGGCCACACCTATTAAAGTAAGGAGGTTGTCCATATCGTCCTGGTCGGCTTCGGCATGGTTGGTGTAGCAAACATCAACGCCCATGGGCAAGCCAAGCAACTTGCCGCAAAAATGATCTTCGAGCGCGGCACGGATAATTTGCTTGCCATCATATAAATATTCAGGCCCGATAAAACCTACAACTGTATTGACCAGCAGCGGCTTATACTTTCTGGCAATAGCATAAGCCCTTGTTTCACAGGTTTGCTGGTCAACGCCATGATTTGCATTTGCGGAAAGTGCGCTGCCTTGCCCGGTTTCAAAATACATTACATTATTGCCTATAGTGCCCCGGTTTAATGACAATGTTGCCTGGTATGCTTCATCAAGCAGCGCCAGGTTTATGCCAAAACTGGTATTCGTTTTTTCGGTACCGCCAATGGATTGAAAACATAGATCGACGGGCGCACCTTTATTGATAAGCTCGAGCGTGCTGGTAATATGGCTTAAAACACATGATTGTGAAGGGATATCAAATTGCTGGCGCACATTGTCTATTAATTCCAGTAAGTTTTGCACTACAGCTGGGCTATCGGTAGCCGGGTTAATACCAATAACTGCGTCTCCGCTGCCATACAACAAACCATCTATCATACTGGCTGCAATACCTTTAAGGTCATCTGTAGGATGGTTAGGCTGCAACCGTGTCGAAAAATGGCCTTTTAACCCAATGGTGTTACGAAACTTTGTAACAACTTCACATTTTTTTGCTACCGCTATCAAATCCTGGTTGCGCATTAGTTTTGATACGGCAGCGGCCATTTCGGGGGTGATGCCGACTTCGATTTTTTTTAGAGTTGCCGTATCCGTTTCATCGCTTAATAGCCAGTCGCGAAATTCGCCAACGGTTAAACTGCTTATTAAAGCAAATGCATTAACATCATGACTGTCAATAATCAATCGGGTAACCTCATCTTGCTCATATGGGATAATAACTTCGTTCAAAAACATTCTTAAAGGCACATCTGCCAATGCAATTTGTGCGGCAACACGTTCCTCATAACTTTCGGCACACACCCCTGCCAGTACATCGCCGGTTCGGTAGGGCGACGCTTTGGCCAGCAGGGTTTTTAAATCCTGGAACCTGTAAACAATATTGCGAACGGTGAACTTGAACACGGAGTTTAATTAGTGAGTTAGTGAATTTTGAATTATTGAATTATTGAATTATCCGATAAAAAAATTGGAGCAATCATATTTTCCTCCATTATCTTCACTTTATGTTTTCCCATCAGTACAAAAATTAATATCACAACAGCAAGCCCGCCAAAAAAATAAAGACTCAGTTCAAAGTTGTAATATATCATGGCAAATAGTGTGATGGTTGATATGATTAATGCAATTGCCGGAAAAACCGGGTAAGCAGGAGATTTAAATGAACGCTCAAGCGCTGGCTCCTTAACCCGCAGTACAAAAAGGCTGATCATACTCATCATATACATCAGTATGGCGCCCATTACTGATACCACGATGATCTTATTGGTATCCGAATAATAAAGTGCTAAACAGCTAACAACCCCTCCTGCCAGTATCGCCCAATGCGGCGTTTTAAACTTATTACTAACCTTTGATAAAAACCGGGGCATATAACCGCTGCGCGCCATGGCGAATACTTGCCTTGATGAAGCCAGGATGGTACCGTGAAAAGATGCTATCAACCCAAAAAGACCTATGCTGGCAAATATTTTTGTAAAGCTGCCCGCCCTGCCCAACGCGTAGCTTATGGCCTGGGGCAACGGGTAATCCAGATTGCTCAATTTGCGCCAGTCGGTAATACCTCCTGTAAGTATCATTACCCCTAAAGCTAAAAATACCAGCGTAGCCAAAGCCGATATATAGCCCTTTGGTATATTGCGTTTAGGTTCTTTTACCTCTTCGGCCACCATGGCCACCCCTTCAATGGCCAGGTAAAACCAAACCGCGTATGGTAAAGCAGCAAAAATGCCTGTCCACCCGAATGGCATAGGGTGGCTTACAAAATTGTTCATTTTAAAATGGGGCAATACCACACCCATAAACAAAAGCAATTCGCCAACGGCCAATACAGTTACAACTATGGAGAATACGGCAGATTCCTTAACCCCCAGAACATTAATACCAATAAAAACTACATTAAAAAATAATGCAGAATACAATACAGAAATAGCCGGCCATAAAAAATGCAGGTAAGCGCCCAAAGCAAATGCAATGGCGGGCGTGGCAAACAAAAAATCGATAAGCGTGGCATAACCGGCTACCAACCCGGCAAACGGCCCCAGGGCCCTGTAGGCATACGCAAATGCACCGCCGGCATGGGGAATGGAAGTAGTTAATTCGGTATAGCTGAATATAAACGTTACGTACATCAGCGTGATGATGAGTGTGGCAATCAAAAAACCAATAGTACCCGAAACTGCCCAGCCTAAGTTCCACCCAAAATACTCACCTGAGATTACCAAACCCACGGCAATTGCCCACAGATGTATGGGTTTTAATACCCTTTTTAATTGTTGCGTTGTAACGTTTGGCATAGGCAATACGTAATGTTTTTAATATCGCCTTAAAATACTGAAACGAGGTATTATTTCAAAATGAAGAATATTAAGAAATTATTAAGGCAACAGAGTTAAAAACGAAGATTTAAGCTACAATAATTAATACTAATTTAACACAATCAATTAAAACAGCTTTACGTTTATATTGTTAACAAAATATGACAAAAGTTGACAAGTTTTATTAAACCCTATGCTATTTATTAACGTATCTTCGTCAGGAAAATCAGAGCTTAAATTCTCAAATTTTGAGGATTACCAGTTACCGGCGCCGCCCAACGGGGTTGATGCTGAAATAAATGGAGACGTGATATTACGGTTTGAAGATGAAGATGAGGCCATTGATTATGCCGGGCAGTTAGAAGATATTTCGAACGGTTTAGACGATAAAAGCACCCCTCAATTCATGGCTATTAATGATATTATTATGTCGATACTTAATGATGAGTTTGTAAAAAGTTATTCAAGATAAAATAAATTAAAAAACTGATACTATGTTACGCATCAACCTACCTCCAACCGGCCCTTCACCAGTAACCTCGGCTGATTTTATACAATATCATCTGCCGCTGCCTTCAAAAGGCATCAGGGCAAAAGGCAAAAAGGAGACTGTATTGCTTTTTGATAATGAGTATGAGGCCGTAATTTACGCCGACCAGCTTGAAGAGATCGTAACCACGGTAAGCAAAAGCTCACCGGTAAAAAACATCCTGAGGGATATGGTAACCGCCATCCGTAATGACGACACCATCAGGAATTACCTGGAATACTCGTCAATTTATACCTGGCTGAAAAATTGCGTGAGGAGCATCCGTATAGCAATAAAGCCATCCCGGTATGCTTTAAAGAATGGTAAATATACTATGTAAGAAAGATTCAAGAATCAAGATGAGCAAATGATTATCTTGATTCTTGGTTGTACCCCTTACGCATCAGACGCAAAATATTGCGTCTCTACATAGATCCCTTTTCTTAATTCCAAAATAGAACGTCCGGATTAAAAATCAAAATAAATCCGAAATCGAACATCCGAAATCCCAGATCTCTTTACGCTTTAAGCACCTGTGTTATATATGTATAGCTGCTTGCTATACTTGCAAAAGCATCCTTAGGCATATCGTTCTCTACAAAAAAATGCTTCATTCCAGCGATTTTTTGATAGTCAAATATTCTTTTAAAATCAATTGTGCCGCTGCCCACAGGCATTATATTAGCACGGCTGGCATCTAAATCTTTAACATGCCATAACGGAAAACGGCCAGGATGGGCTTTAAACAGTTCAACAGGGTCTTGCCCGCCTTTGGTGACCCAGGCAAGGTCGAGTTCCATTTTAACATTATTGGGGTGGGTTTCTGTTAACAGCAAATGATAGGGCACTTTACCTTCCACTTCATGAAATTCCATATCATGGTTATGATAGCAAAACTGGATGCCTGCCTTTTTTGTAGCCTCACCTGTTTTATTCAATATTTCAATACTTGATTTTATTTCCTCAAGCGTACCTGTTGGCGCATTGGCGCAAACGAGATATGGGATACCGCCTTCGGCAGCTTCATCAACCAGTTGCTGCATGTTGTCCCTCAGGTTAAGCATAGGCGGTAGTACCATAGGCTTCCCATCGGCGCCGGCCGGCATTTTATAGCCTTTCGGGAGTTTAAAAGGTGCACCCAGCACATGGTGCGATTTCCAGGTCATGCCCAAATCATTAACCATAGCTTTAAACTCTTTTGGTTTCAGGCCATAATAACCGCCCTTTTTACTGAAAGCCGACTCCATTTCTTTATACCCAATCGCAGCTATTTTTGTAAGGGTGCCTTTTACATCATCGTCGATAATACCAAAAACGGTAAAAAGCTGCAGGCCAACCGGGTGCGGGGCCATAAAATCAAGAATTGAAGCGGCTTTTCCTGATAAAGCCATGCAGCCAAGTGCCAGTGTACCTGCACTTTGCAAAAACTTACGCCTGTTGTAACTCATGTTGAATGGTATTTAGTTTATGTGGTTGAGTAAAACTAAATGATTTGAATTACAATTGGAAATTTTATTGTGTCATTTTAACACATTGATTAAAATAATTTTAATTTCAGCTCGGTGATAATTTTAGATAGCTTTTAGTTGCGCCAATTTCCGGAAAACTGCCGTGTGTAAAAATAAAATGGTGGCAGGGGCAAATGCGGGAAACCACACAAACGGAAATATAGTCATCTCCGTCAGGCCTCCCTTTACGCCGGTAACCATATCATTTTTAGCAATGATAACTGCAATAACGAGCAGGTTAATGATGTCCAGCATACCAAAGATGTTCCAGGCATAAACAGCTGTTTTCCACCATGGTTTTCTTTTCGAAACCATCCAAGCAACCGGCAATGCTAAAAGCGCGGTAATGATATCCCCCAGGGCTGCTGAGAAAGCAAATGCAGACGGGAGCAGGTGATAAAAGTAAAGAATAATGAAAAATATACCGACAAGCCGGAATATATGTATTGCGACCAGCGATTCCAGTGCAATTGACCGGAGGAGTTTCTTGAATAATCCTGTATTTCCGATAAATCCAAATAAGATGATCATTAATGGTAATCCAGCCCAAACCATTACTTCAGGTGGTATGGAATTGACGTTAAACACGCCTTTTAAAGAAAGCACCGAAACATAAGCGAGGTAAAGAATGTAAAAAGCGAAAATACTGATCTGGATATTTCTTGCTGCGCGCGGACTCATACCGGAATCGAGCGCCGCCTTTTTTGCAGGGTTGGCGATGAAAGTAATTGAATAAAGAAAACTTGCGATAAATAGCACGATGACCCAAAGGGGCATACTTGATATGTAGTTTGTCATGTTGTTTATTGATTAAATTAACAGAACAAAGGAAAATCAATTATCGTGGCTTACACTTGGCAAATGGCAAGAAATGAGGCTGGTTATTTTCTTACTAAGTCTTTCCTGATCCTGCTTAATGAGGTATCAGTTATCCCAAGGTAAGAAGCTATGTATTTTAAAGGTACGTTTTGAATAACTTCGGGGTTCGAATAAATCAGACTGAGGTAACGCTGCTCTGCTGTTTCCTGCAACATTGAGATCATTCTTTGTTTTAATATTCC
>Ga0207029_10012_pt1 | contig 46451 bp, 29 predicted proteins | sample Alteio_BWMinCont_39_FD_153282 | JGI IMG/M metagenome (GOLD analysis project Ga0207029, IMG submission 153282) | Enriched cells from forest soil in Barre Woods Harvard Forest LTER site, Petersham, Massachusetts, United States -... | ecosystem: Environmental > Terrestrial > Soil > Temperate forest >...
TCCAGGCGGGAACAGCCAGTCATGAGGACGCCTGATCTCGTGTTTCGGTACCTCGGCCACAGCGAAGGCATCCGGCAACGAGCCCTCATACGATCGTAGTTGCTGCATGGAAAGATCCCTGCGACGTCATTCATCCTGAGATTCAAACGACTGTGCTTGTCCCTTGAGAAAATCTCGATTCGATTTGTAGTCCACACCGCGACGCCGGTGCCGAAGAAATCCGTATCTTCGGTCCAGACTGCACATGCCAGTCCGAGTGCTGTGGCGAGTATTGGCCAATCACTTTCGTCTCGACCGCGCAATCGCTGTCGAGCTTCGATTTCAAAGGCGGCGTAAAGTTCGGGAGTAACCGTCTCGATGATGTCTCGCAAGTATTCGAGCGATGCCGAAAAGTCGGAGTGGGGCTTGCCCCGTTTTTTCAAGAGGGGTGGCAAATATTTCTCGGCGTCATCGAAGGCAACGTCAGGTGCGAAGAAGCGGACACCTTGACCCGCGTAGGTGTCGATGAGCTGCCGAACGCGTCGCCCCAGGACGGCGCGAATAAGGATGTTCGCGTCGAGAACGATCATTTCAGCGGGTTGCGCCCTTCCCGCGGCGACGCAGTTCCTTAAACTCCGCCACCAATTCTTCCTCATCAACATCCGCGAGTGCACTGGCGAGACGGTCCGCTGCTTCCTTCAGTTCGGAAATATGGGCTGTCTTAGGACGCTTTCGACGTGTCGGAACGTAGACACCGAGAGTTTCGCCGCGCCGAGTGACCGCAACTGGGGTGTCCGATTCCAGGAAACTAGCGATCCGTTCGCGGAACTCGCGCACGCCGACTTTGATCGTGGTCATAGGGATGCTCCTCACCCTGAGTGTACACCCATGTGTACGCATTCGCAAGCGTGCCAGGATTCACGCAGTGGTTCCGCAACCAGAGCTAAAAAATCAACTAAGGCATTCCAAATTAAGCAGGTTTGGTGAAATTGACGAGGTCTACCATCAGAACTTGCTGAATCCCCTCGATTTGTCTCGGCTCCGGCAAAGGATGTTCAGCCGGTCTCGTCACTAAAACCGAGCACACGCGTGCGCTTTGCTGCCCTTAATGATCGGCAGGTAGGGCACTCCTATCTAGGACTCCGGCGCGCCAGTAGGCAGACCTCCCAAAAGCGATGAGGATCGCTAATCCCAACCGGGCACTAATTGCAGCAAAATGGTGTCCATTAAACAGACGCAGGATCCCCGCAGCGTCGCAAGTAACCGTGCAAGAACCGCCGATGCTTCCGTTCTAAATGTGAGCGACCGGACACAGCGGCGCTGACGCCTCACTTTCGGGGAGAGACACTATGGAGCGCCCCTCCGGGAACCAGACCCCAGCCCGATTCTACTTCTATGTGATTGTCCTAGTGCTTGCCGTCGCCGCGCTCCCGCTTCTGCAACCTTTCCTGGGAGCCAATGGAGCACCTGGCTCCGCAACCTATTCCCTCGGCGTGCTGCACCTGACGATTCCGTATCGCGCAGTCCATCCCGGGACGGGACGCCTAACGCTCGAAGTCTTGGACCCGGAAAATCACGTCCTCGGAAGAGTCGAGAAAACGTTAACGGTCGTCCGAGGTCCGGCGCAGTGGAAGGAAGAAATGAAGCTAGATAAGCCACCAGCCCTGGACGAACTAGTTTGGCACCGCTTGCGCTACAGCTTTGCCTACGACGACAGCCGGTTTGGCGACCTGCAAGGCACGGAGTCCATTTCAGAGATTCTCCGCTCGCCAGTCTTGCGAATTCTTGGCCAGCAATCCTATCTCTCAGGAAGTCACGCCGCAGTGCGAGTAATCGTCACAGACTCCCACAATGAAACGATCCTGGGACGAGGCTCTTTGCGGATCGATTTGCAGATGCCTGCAAAGCATCGGACTACCTTGTTTACCGGGCAGTTGAATCACCGCGGCACTACCGAGGCGCAGTTTCAGTTTCCCGCTGGTTTCACGGGCAACTGCGAATTGCGCTATACGGTCGACACTTCCCTCGGTTCCACTGAGTACACGCAGACCATTCGGCTACAGGATAAGGTCGGCGTCCTTCTAACCTCCGAAAAACCCATCTACCAGCCCGGCCAGATCATTCACGTGCGCGCTCTTGCGCTTGATCGCGCCAACCACCTGGCCGTCGGCAATCGCGATCTGATTTTTGAACTGGAGGATTCGCGGGGCAACAAAGTCTTCAAAGAAGCGACGCGAACGGACGAGTTTGGCATTGCCGCGGCTGAGTTTCAGCTAGCGGATGAAGTGAACTTAGGGACGTACCGTTTGCGTGGTCTGCTTAGCGAACCCGGCAGTGATGCCGCGAACACCGCGGAAATAGCGCTGAACGTGCAAAAATATGTGCTGCCGAAATTCAAGGTGGACCTGGATTTCACCTCCAAGAACGACAAGAAAACGCATGGTTACCGTCCCGGCGATCACGTGGCCGGCACGGTCCAGGCGAACTACTTTTTCGGAAAGTCATTGGACAGCGCGGAAGTTTCCCTGAAGGCGACAGGGATGGATGTGACTACGTTCGAGGCCGTTTCCGTGCAGGGCAAAACGGATCACGATGGAACGTACCGCTTCGATTTTCGTATACCTTCTTACTTGGCTGGCCGGCCGATCACCCAGGGTGCCGCGCGGCTGCTGATCGAAGCAACGGTGAAGGACAGTGCGGGCCACGCTGAGACGAGGGGGGAGCCCATCACCGTGAGCGAATCGCCCTTCCTCATCGTGGCCGTTCCCGAAGGCGGCACGCTCATCCCAAATTTGGAGAATCAAGTCTTCCTTCTGGCGACCTACCCGGACGGTTCGCCGGTGAAGGCAGACTTGAAAGTACGTCCTAGCAAGGGTGTGGAGCAGGCCGTCAACACGGACGAAGGAGGCATTGCTGTCATTAGCCTGAAAGCAACGCCAGGAAGCGAGACCCTCCAAGTCGAAGGAAAGAACGAGGACGGGGATTCTGTCTCGAGCACGGTTTCTTTGCAATTGCGCAGTGGCGAAGACCAGGTGCTCCTTCGCACCGAACACGCCGTCTATCGCGTCGGTGATCCAATCCACCTACGCCTCCTTGCTACGAAGAAACGTGGCACGGTGTACGTCGACGTTGTCAAACAGGGGCAGACCATCCTGACGCGCGACCTGGACATCACGGATGGTGAGGCGGAACTCACCCTGGTTGCCAGTCCGGAAATGGCCGGCACCGTGGATTTCAACGCGTACATCTTCGGACACAACGCCCAGCCCATTGCTGATCATCGGTTGATCTTCGTTCAGCCGGCGGAGGAACTGAAAATCGAGACGGCCGCAGAAGCGGCTGCCTACAAACCCGGCGACGATGCGCGCATTCGCTTTCGCATTACCAACTCCCAGGGACAGGGCGTGCGTGCGGCGCTTGGCCTGCAAATTGTGGACGAAGCCGTGTTCGAACTTGCGGAAAAGCAGCCCGGTTTCGCCAAAGTGTTTTTCTACCTCGAGCAGGAGGTGATGAAGCCGCGGTACGAGATCCATTCAGTCAGTCCGTCCGAAATTGTTGAGTTGGCACCGCAATCTCGGGTGGAACAACGGGACCGCGCGGCACGCGCGCTTTTCTCGGCGACGGAGATTGTTTCTCAAAACAAGTTCGACACCGAGGTTGGCCGCACCATTCCGCAAACGAAATACCACGAATATTGGACCCGCTATCAGACACAGTTCCGAACCGACTCGAAGAAGATCGCCGAGCAACTTCGGCACGCCTGCGCTAATGATCCGGACCTAGCGGACGTGGAAAAAGTGTTCGAGAGATTGGTAAATTCCAGCAAGGCGGAGTTTCGCGATCCCTGGGGCAAGCCGCTACACCTCGAACCGATTACCTGGGAGCCCAGCAAGACACAATATGTGATCCGCAGCGCCGGCCCCGATAAAGAGCTCCGTACCGGGGATGACCTGGTTGCTTATCTGTATTTCCATAGACGAAAACTGGTTGCACCCGCCAGCGAAGGAAAGAGCCGAGTGGACATCCGCATAGAACATGACCGGGGCCCGTTCACTAGCAATGCAGTGATTTCTGGCCTTGCGATGGATCAGTGGGGCGGCGCGGTGGACGGTGCAGTGGTGACCGTCCGCGAGCTCTCCACCGGAAAGATCCGTTCCGTCAGAGCGGATGCCTCTGGCAATTTCCATTTCTCCGCGGTACCGAAGGGCAGGTACCAGCTTGTAGTTTCCGGTCCCCAGTTACCGGGATCGGAAACTGTAGCTGGTGGACTGAAATTGGAACCACGCGACCACGCTGTCCTCATGGTCCATCTTCGGTATGCGCTAATGGATGAAGCAGTGGAGGTCTCTACCAGCACGGAAATTGTGGCCACTACGGATGGGGGTACGATATTTGGTGGTGTTCCTGCGGGTGTGGCTGGCGGCGCGATGGGAGGTGTGATTGGTGGGATCATCGGTGGCGCGGACATGGAAATGGCGGCCCCAGCTCCCGCCAGAGTTGTTGCCCGGCTGACGACGCCCAAGGCCATGGCACTGAACGGGCGCGAATTGCAGCAACTCGCCAGTGTGGTGCCGGACCAGGACGGCTCCCCAGATATCCACGTGCGCTCGTATTTTCCGGAAGCACTGTACATCAATCCGGAAATCATCACTGACCGCGACGGCAATGCAAGCATTTCCATCCCGACGGCCGACAACATCACCACGTGGCGTATGGCTATGCTGGCATCGACGCAACAGGGCGCGCTCGGCACAGCCACCTCCAGTCTGAAGGTCTTTCAGGACTTTTTCGTGGACCTGGATCTTCCGGTGACATTGACGCAGGGGGATGAGGTGTCCATTCCTGTCGCTATCTACAATTACTCCGAGGCGAAAGGCGATGTGCGCCTAAGCCTGCAATCCGCCGAATGGTTCTCCCTGGTTGATGATGCCCCGGAAAAATCGGTCACTGTAGATGCCGGACGCGTCGGCGGCTCGCAGTTCACGCTCGAAGCCAAGCGCATTGGGAAATTCAAATTGACGCTTAGCGCTCGCATGAAAGGAGATGCCAAGCGCGCGGACATCGTGGTTCGAGAAATCGAAGTCGTTCCTAATGGCCGTGAGCAGAACGCGGTGTTCAACGGTCAGTTGGAATCCGTGGTAAGCCACAACGTGGAATTCCCGGCGATCTCGATTTCCGGCGCGAGCAAGGTTTTCGTGCGGCTGTATCCAGGCCCGTTGAGCCAGATCATGGAAGGCATGGACGCGATCCTGCGGATGCCCGGCGGCTGCTTTGAGCAGACCTCTTCGAGCACCTACCCCAACGTCCTAGCGCTGGATTACATGAAGCGCACGAAGAAGATTACTCCCGAGGTGCACGCGAAGGCGGAAGGATTCATTGCCAATGGCTATCAGCGGCTCCTCACCTTTGAAGTGCCAGGGGGCGGGTTCTCGTGGTTTGGCCAGGCACCTGCCAACAAAATCCTGACCGCATACGGTCTGATGGAGTTTTATGACATGTCCAAGGTCCACGACGTGGACCCGCGACTGATTCAGCGCACGCAACAGTGGCTCGCCTCGCAGCAACTTCCGGATGGCAGCTGGAAGCCGGACACGGACTTTATCAATGAAGGCGCGACGAATCGCTACAATTCCGATGTATTGAGAATTACCGCATACATCGCCTGGGCGCTCGGCAATACGGGTTATCAAGGTGGGGCAGTTGAGAAGGCGAGCCAGTTCATTCAGAGCCATCTTTCCGGAAAGGCTGACGCTTACACCTTGGCGGTCCTGGCGAATTTTGCTAGCGATTACGGAAGGGACCGTGCGTTCACGCGTGAGGCGATTGAGCTGCTCTTGAATGCGCGCACCGAAAAAGACGAGCAATTGTGGTGGAGTTCGGAGGAGACCAGCGTATATTCCACAGGCACCAGCGCGAGTGTAGAGACCACCGGGCTGGCCGCGCAAGCGCTCATCAAATGGGGCCAAGCTCCGGCCGCTACCCGAAAGGCGCTCTCCTTTCTTACTTCCAAAAAAGACGCGTCGGGGACTTGGGGAAGCACACAAGCAACCATCATGGCGCTGCGCGCGCTCTTGCTGGCAGCAGAGAAGGGCACCTCCGACGTGCGTGGAAAAGTGGACATCGCGTTGAACGGGAAACCCGTCACGCATTTCGAATTGACCTCCGACAACAGTGACCTTTTCCACCAGTTCGTTTACAAAGACATCTTTCAGTCGAGCGCGAACCGCATTGAAGTGCGCTTCGAAGGAAAAGGGAATCTGGGATACCAGGTTGTTGGACAGTACTTCGTGCCCTGGGACGAAAAAAGAGTGGAACAGCCGCTGTCTATTGCCGTGCGCTATGACCGCACTCACTTGGCCCAAGATGACATCGCCACGGCCATGGCCACAGTCAGGAACAATCTGGAGAAGAACGCCAACATGGTTATGGTGGATCTCGGAATCCCTCCTGGTTTTGACCTTTTCAGCGAGGACTTGCAGGACTATCAGGAAAAGTCGGCCGGACAAAAGAGCGGCCGCTTGCAAAAGTTCAGCCTAACGGCCACGCAGGCCATCTTGTACTTCGATTCCTTGGCCCCGGCAGAGACAATCACGCTGAGTTTCCGTTTGCGAGCTAAATACCCCATCCGCGCGCGGACCTTTTCGTCCCGGGTGTATGAGTATTACGACCCAGACGTGAATTCAGTGGCGCGCCCGGTACAACTGGAGATCCGAAAGCGGTAGTGATTTATTACATTGTTCCTCTCCTTGGTCGCCGAGAGTGATTCAGCAACCCCGGAACCCTCAGTAAGCGCCGAGCCCTTGTACACACAGGAAAATCAACGGAACAGCCGCAAGGTTTAGCCGGGCAGAGTTTCGGAGGGAGTAACCTTATGGTTAAGATGCGGCTGTGTGCACTGCAGGTTGACAACGGACACCCACCGTCGTAATGGAATGCTTGCCGAATCAAAATAATTACGTTTGTCTTCCTGCGAACCGGGGCATAAAGTCTGGGTTTGGCCTTGCAAAGAAGCACCTTCCAAATGCGTGCGCTTGGAACGTTGTAATCCAACTCCCTGATCCGTGGCAGGGCTCGATTCTCAGAGAATCCGATTTTAGAAATAAGTGAATGAGGTGGAGGCAATGAGAAATGGAAACTGGTCAAGAAAGGCCTTCGACTTTGCGACAATAAACTCTGGAGAACTGGGAAAATGAGTTCATCCACAATCTTCAAGGCGGCGGTCGGGGCTGCAATTTGCCTAAGTCTCGCTCATGACGTGCCAGCGCAGGGCAAAGAGAATCCTACGGCGGATCTTTTGATTGAGCTCATTCGCGTGGATACCAGCAATCCCCCTGGGAATGAGGGGAATGTGGCGGAATTATTGGCGGCAAAGTTTCGCCCGCTCGGCTTCGAAGTTGAAATCATTCCTACCCCGGAACCGGCAAAAGCGCATTTCATCGCCCGAATCAAAGGGGATGGGTCCAAGAAGCCCGTCTTGCTCGCGGCGCACGCGGACGTCGTCGGGGTGGAACGAGAGAAGTGGAGCGACGATCCCTTCGCCGGCCAGGTGAGGGACAGCTACGTCTATGGGCGCGGCGCGATCGATTTCAAGGGCGGCCTGGCTGTCTTTGCCGAGGCGGTCATGAGGTTGATGAAGAATCATGTCCCGTTGCATCGCGATGTGATTCTTCTTTCCGAGGCGGATGAAGAAGGAGGCCGCTACAACACGAGCTGGCTTGCCGAATCGCACTGGAACCTGATGGATTGCGAATTCGCTTTGAATGAGGGCGGATGGATCATGAAGGACGCGAAGGGTGGGGTGCAGTATGTAAGCATCTCCACGGCGGACAAGTTGTCCATTCCTCTGATCGTTACGGCCAAAGGGACCTCGACGCATTCTTCGATGCCCAGACCCGACAATGCCATTTTCACATTGTCCAAGGCGGTAGCGAAGCTCGCTGATTACGAGACGCCGGTAGAGTTGATTCCCAGCACGAGAGAATTTTTCGAAACGCTCGCAAAAACGAGCGAGCCTTCCCTGTCCGCGTATTTCCAAAGGTTGTTGAGCAGCAAGGACCCGAATGTGATTCATGAGGCGGATCGAGAAATCAGCAAAAACGTATTGCTGCATGCGCTTCTGCGGAACACTATCGCGCCCGTATTCCTCAAAGCAGGATTTCGGGGAAACGTGATTCCCGGCTCGGCGGAGGCGACTCTTAATCTGAGGATTATTCCTGGAACCAACCTGGAAAAGCTTATCGCCGACATCCGAGGAGCCATTGGCGACCCACAGGTAGAGGTTTCGCTGCCTTCGGGGGACAGCCGTGAGGGCGCGAGGCTGGCGGGGCTTGTGAGACAGGCTGCGAGTTTACAGCCGTCGAGCAAAGACACAGATCTTTACCGGGCCTTAGAAGGCAGCGCTCACGCGATTTGGCCGGGGAGGCCGGTCACAACCTACCTCTTTCAAGCCGGCACAGACGCGATCGCCTGGCGGAGCCGAGGAGTTCCTGTTTATGGGATTTATCCGTTTCCGATCACGGCGGAAGATTTGACGCGCATGCACGGCAACAATGAGCGCGTGCCGGTGGAGTCGCTGGAACAGGGAACGGAGATGATCTACAGGGCGCTTGTTCGGGTTGCGTCGGAATAGGAAGCGGGCCGGAGTTCCTTGGCGTCCTGCCGGTTTGCAGTTTTGACTCTGTGCGTATTCCTGTTCGTTCTCGTGCGTTATGGCCATCTTGGTCCTAATCGGAGAACTTCGAATTGCGGGAGAATCCATTTTTTGCGCAATACGGGGGAACATCCCGGAAGGCTTGTAAATAGTGAGACCAAAACGTTTCGGTATTTTCAATACGCTTGCTTTGTCTGCTAGAGCAACTCTGCTAAAATTCGAAGCGTGATGACTCCCGCCTCCGCCCAGGGCCTGGCGGTCTTCGGCGAGTTTTTTTTTGATCTGGTGTTCTACGACCTCCCGAGGATTCCCCGGATGGGCGAAGAAGTTAAGACCGCGAGTTTCGCGCGGTCTCCGGGTGGCGGTCTGGCCACCACCGCATTAGTGGCGGCCAGTTTGGGTACTCCGACTAAAGTCATCACCAGGGTTGGAAGGGACGCACTCGCGAGCCTGGAGTGGCAAAAGCTGGTCCAAAGCGGCATCTCCACCGAGGATTGTGAATTCGACGCTCGATTGCCAACGGCCATGACCGTTTGCGCCGCCTTCGGTGGCGATCGCATGATGCTTACTCACGACACCATCAATCTAAAACTGGAAAAACTCTTGGACCGGAGTGCCGTGCAGCGGAAGTTGCGGACAGCAGGTCATGTGCACATGGCGTGTGCCCTGTGGCCTCCCCGGGTGTGGAAACCGACGATCCACAAACTGCGCAAGCCAGGCTTGACGCTGTCCGTGGATTTGGGCTGGAACCCCGATGTATTTGAGTCTCCCGGATTGCCGTCCTTGCTGAAGGAATTTGAATTTGCGTTTCCAAATGAGCCGGAAGTGCAAGCCATGACCGGTGAAAAGGCAGTTGAGGCAGCGGCGAGAAAATTGGGCCGCTGGGTGCGAGTGCCTGTAGTCAAGCTTGGTCCAGATGGCTCCTTGGCCGTTCGCAACGGAAGGATTTTGCGAGTGAAGTCCATTCGCGTGCGCACCGTGGATGCCACGGGGGCAGGTGATGCCTTCAACGGCGGGTTTCTTCACGGGTACCTCGCCGGATGGCCGCTTGAGGAGTGCTTGCGAGCCGGCAACATATGCGGTGCGCTGGCCACAACGGAGGCAGGCGGATCCTCTGCCCTACCGACGCGCAAGAGCCTCAGCAAGCTGATGAAGAAGCTCCGCTGAACTGGAGTCGAGGAAGGGCAAGGCGAATTCCGATTCGCATCGGAATTGCTCGCCGGGAAATCGTTCGGGAGGACATAACGCCATCATGAAGATCACTCTCATCGGAGCCGCGGGGGTTAGGACCCCACTCCTGGTCCACGGCCTGGCAGGCCTTCGCGGCCGCGTACAGCTGGACGAGCTGGCATTTTGGGATACAGATCCGGAGCGCCTGAAAACGATGAAGCGGGTCGCGGAAGCGATGGGCAAGAGAAGCGAACTTCGCGCGCATCTCAAAGCGTATTCCAATCCCGAGCATGCCCTTGAAGGCGCGGACTACGTCATCACGAGCATTCGCGTGGGTGGTATCAATGCGCGAGTAAAGGACGAAACGATAGCTCTTGCGCACGGGCTAGTCGGCCAAGAAACCGTGGGCGCAGGCGGTTTCGCGTGTGCCATGCGGAATCTGGGGGTAATGCTGGAATACGCGCGCCTGATCGAACGCGTGGCTCCGCGGGCGACGATCATCAACTTCACAAATCCGGTCGGAATTATTTCCCAGGGACTTCTGAATCATTCCGGAGTCAATGTAATTGGCGTTTGTGATACGCCTTTGGAAACCTTTGAAGCGATCGCCCGCGCGCTGGACCGAAGTCCATTCGGACTGCATTTCGACTATCTCGGACTGAATCACTTAGGCTGGGTGCGGTCCATTCGCGACGAGCGGGACGCGGAACTGCTGCCTAGAGTGCTTTCTTCTCCGGAGATCATTCAGAAATGCTATCGACACGGGCTTTTCCCCGCAAAGTTCATACAACAACTGGGGTTGCTGCCTACGGAGTACCTCTACTTCTATTACTTCCCGCAGACGGCCTACAAGAATACGAAACAAAGCGGCCAATCGCGCGGCCAGGCCATCACCGCCATGAACACACGGCTGTTTCAAACGCTGGCGCAGGCTCCCGAGTCGAAACTAATCGAAATCTATGAACACTACCTGCGTGAACGAAATGCCTCTTACTTCAGCATCGAGGCCACGGCGGGCGAAGGACACGAGGAAAGTCAAGAACTCTACTCGGAGTTTTCCGGCTACGAGCGGATTGCCCTGCTCGTGCTGCAGGCGCTACAAGCGGAGACGCCCTCGTTGATTCCTCTTACGGTTCGCAACGGCAGAGCTCTTGAAGATCTCGATCCTGATGACGCGGTCGAGCTGCCCTGCCAGGTCTCTTCGCGGGGTGTTCAAGTGGCCGCCGTAGGGCGCGCGCCGGCAGCGGTTCGCCCCTTGATGCTGCAGGTTAAAGAATATGAGCGCCTTGCGGTGCGGGCATCGGTGGAGCACTCGCGCGATATGGCACTCGCAGCTCTGGAGAAAAATCCCCTGGTCGGCACGCGAGAGGTGGCCGAGCAGGTGTTAGCGGAGTACCTTCGGGCATTTGGACTGCAGATGAACCTTCAAGCCGCGTAGGCCCGCTAGGCCAGTTCATTCGGTCTGATGGCTGATCCACGTCAGGCGCGCGTGGCCGCGAATTGGCTTGCGGGCTGAAGATTGGACACCACGTTTTTCAGATAACCGAGGCTGGCGCGCATGCTCTCCACAGGAGGAACAATGGTTTGGCCGTAGAGCACATCTTGTTCCACGATCACCCACCCCGAATACCGGTTTTCGGCCAGGAATCGGAAGAAACTCTGGAAGTGGATGCACCCCGTTCCGACCTGGGAAAATACACCGGCGCCGATCGCTTGTTCAAAGTTAAGCTTCTTGCGCCTCGCCTCGCCCAGAACGCCGGCGTCCACATCCTTAATATGTACGTATTGGAGTAAGGAACGATATTTCTTTGCCTCGTCCACGGGATCTCCCCCGCCGTAAACACAGTGTCCCGTATCCAGGCACAGACCGACCTGCGTGCCGGCGAGTGCATCGAAAAGACATTCCACCTCCATGGGATTCTCTACAAACGTGCCGACATGGGGATGAAAAACAAGACCGAGGCCGAATTCCCCAGCAACGTGCGCGACTTGGCCAATGACCGCTCCCACCTGATTCCATTGAGCCAGACTCAAGGATTTGCTTCCATCAACGGGGACCCGGCCTGCGATTTCCCGCCGTTGCGACGTTTGGCAATCGGACAGAACAAGGAACCTGGCGCCTAACGTGGAGAGAAGCGTACCTACCCTGCGGACATGTTCGATTACCTTCTCGATTCGCGAGGGATCGGTGATCGGAACGGGAACGAAGGAGGACAGCAGGGTCAATCCGAGCCGCTGCAAGGCCTTATTCAAAACCCGCGGATCGGTCGGGAAGTAACCGTAGGGTCCCAACTCCGTCCCAGTGTAGCCCGCGGAAACGATTTCTTCGAGAATTTGTTCATAGGGCTGCTCCCAGGCGGGACCGGGATCATCCTGCAGTCCCCAACTGACGGGGGCTGAGGCAAAGCGAATTCGCTCGGAGAATGTATCCATCTTAGACTTTCCTCACGAGTGCGTCCAAGTGCACCCGCGACCCTTCCCTAGCGCTCAGATAGCAAGCTTCTATCAATTCGACGACGTTGTGGCCGTCCTCGGCGGTGACCGGTGCGGCTGATTTGCCATCGAGGGCGTCGACAAAAAGCCGGTCTTCTTCGACGTAGCCCCACTTCTCGTGCTTGGTCGCGAGGGAAAAGTCATAAGTCGTGGTGTTGGTTTCCAAACCATTCGTTATGGAGATTCTCTCCATCTCGAAGGTCTCATAGGTGGAGTGCATTCCGTAAACCTCAAAGCGTTCGAAAGGAAAATGCCAGCTGGCGTGCGCATAGGTTTTCATCGTCGCCTGCAAGCCCGATTGGAAACTGAGCAGGATGGAAAAATCGTCCAGTTCGTCATGCTCGTGTGCGCGCGCAGCCACTTGCACCCACTCGATTTGTCCGAAGAAAAAGGTCATCAAATCGAACATGTGAACGGGCGTTTCATACAAAAAGCCTCCGGTGAGGCTAGCGTTCCACACCCAGGGTGGGTTAACCAGTTCCCCGCGATTCATTTTGGCGTGGACGGAAAGCGGGCGGAGCTCGTTCCTCTCAATTGCGCCCTTGAGAATTTTGTAGACTGGCGCGAAACGGCGGTTGTGGCCCACCTGATAGACAAGACCCGAGCGGACAGCGCGGTTGCGCAGCGTGGTGGCAGACTCCAGATTTAGCGCGAAGGGCTTTTCGCAAAAAATGTGCTTCCCGGCCTCAAGAACGCGCATGGCGACTTCTTCGTGAGTGGTATTCGGAGTACAAACGTAGACCGCGTCACATTCCTTGAGTAGCTCATCCATCGTTCGGGCCGCCTGAGCTCCAAAGCTGCCGGCCATCGCTTGTGCACGGGGAAGTTCGACGTCAAAAAAGCTCTGAAGCTTGACACGGGCATCCTTTGCGAGAATAGCGGCGTGTATGCTCGCAACACCTCCCGCTCCAACGATTCCGATCTTATGTGGCATTCCCGATCTCTCCTTTCCTGGACCTCATTTGCCGGGTCAAAAATCCCTGGCGCGCTTCTGCTGCGAAGCGAGCCGGCGGGTCTCAAGGTGAGTTCGAGCCGCGGGCCCGCTCGATCACAAAGCCAAGACTACGAACTTCGGTCAAGTGGCCGGGCCCGAACCAAGGGCACACGGGGATCGCGCTCCAAAGCAGTCTTGCGCAGGTGTGCGTAGCGCGGATCATCGCTGGCCGCCATGGAACGCGCGCTGCCAGCAAGCACATTGAGGTAATACACGTCATATCCATGTGCGGCGACCACTGGATGGTAGCCATCTCGGATGAGCACCAAATCACCATCGACGAGAGTCAAGGTGTCGTCGCGCGTTCCCGCGGCGTCGTACAAGCGCTGGAACGCATATCCTTCAGATTTGCTGATCCGGTAATAGTAGGTTTCGTCGAGGTCCACCTCGAAAGGAGGATTGTGGACGTCATGCTTGTGGGGAGGATAGCTCGACCAATTTCCGCTGGGCGTATAAACCTCGCAGACCAGGAGCTTATCGGCGGGAAACTCCGGGCGAATGACATCGACGATCTGACGTGTGCAGTTTCCGCCGCCGCGAATCTCCTCGCCGCAATCCGCTGGAGCGATCACTCGAGGACCGAGCCGGGCGGAAGAGGGGGTGCGGCAGTCCGCGAATTCGCAGACAGTGGTCGCGGAAACTTCAAAAGGCGTGCAGCTCGGCAGATATACGGCGTGCGGGTAGCCGCTAAAAACGTCCTTCCGTCCTCCAACTTCTCGTGGCCCTTGGCCCCAGTCGATCGTCGCTTTTCCTCCGAGGATGACGAGAGCGGCTTCTTCGTCTCGAGTGTTGCTCTGCCAATACTGTCCAGTAACCAGCCGGCGCACGGCGAAGCTGATCGTCTTCCAGTTTGCCCGCTCCCGTGTGACAGAGACGAGGACACCGGACTTGTCCTGTGGGATGGAATCCGAGTGAATCAATACCTCCTGCGCGTAACAAGTTTCTGCCATGTCAACCTCCCCGGAAAAAAGGTGCCCGTTGCCTCAAATTTAGTTACTTCCAGCTAGCCGGCCATTCGTGTTGTCTCGAAGCATCAAAAATAGTGCCGTTCTCGCTTGACGCTTTTTTCATAGGCCCCGCGGGCGCTGCGCACGATTTCCATTTCCGACACCTCCGCGACGGGCACGTCCCACCAGGATTCATAGCCGGGGACACGGGCGCTCCGATCCACTTCGATCACCGTCACAGTCGTTCGCAGAGTTGCGCGCGCAGCGACGAGTGCCTGTCTTAGTTCATCGAGAGTGCGGACGCGCATAGCCGCGGCGCCAAGACTTTCGGCGTTGGCGACGAAATCCACGTTTACGGTGTCTCCTTCCAGCTTTCCGTCCTTCCTGAACCGGTAGTGGGTGCCGAAACCGCCGCTCCCGCAGGATTCGCTCAGCGCGCCAATGCTGCCGAATCCGTGGTTATCGAGCAGGACGATGTTCAATTTGAATCCTTCTTGAATGCACGTGTGGATTTCCTGGGCCATCATCAAATAGGAGCCGTCGCCGACCATGACGTAAACTTCACGGTCCGGCGCGGCCATCTTGACCCCCAGGCCTCCAGCGATTTCATAACCCATGCACGAGTAGCCGTATTCCAGGTGATAACCTTTGGGGTCCCTGACCCGCCATAATTTGTGAAGGTCTCCCGGAAGACTCCCGGCGGCACACACCACCACGTCACGCGGCGCCGAAACGGCATTCACCATGCCAATGACTTCGCTCTGGCTGACCGGGGGCCCATGCCGAAGATCAAAAAGCCGGTCTACCTCCTTTTCCCAAGCTTGCTGGAAACTGCGGACACGCTCTTGGTACTCGACAGGCGTGTGATAACCCTCGAGGAGCTGCGCAAGCTCCTCAAGTGCCGCCCGAGCGTCGGCAACCAGCGGCAGCCCTCCGTGCTTCGCCGCATCGAACTCTGCTACGTTGATGTTGACGAACTTGACGTCTGGATTCTGAAAAGCCGTCTTCGAAGCGGTGGTGAAGTCCGCGTAGCGCGTACCAACTCCGATGATCAGGTCGGCGTCGCGGGCTAGGATATTGGCTCCAGGTGTTCCCGTTACACCCATGGCCCCCAAGCACCGCGGGTGATCGTAGCAGAGCGATCCTTTTCCGGCTTGCGTCTCAGCGACAGGGATTCCTGTTTGTTCAACGAACTTGGCGAGGGCCACCGAAGCTTCCGAATAGAGCACGCCTCCGCCAGCAAGGAGCAGCGGCTTGCGGGCCAAGCGAATCATGTCGGCCGCGTGTCGAATGACTCGCGCCTCCCCTCGCGGCCGGGGAATACCCCAAACTCGCTTCTCGAGAAAAGCGGTTGGGCACTCCAGCGCTTCCGCTTGCACGTCTTGCGGAAGGCTGAGGGTCACTGCTCCGGTCTCGGCAGGAGAGGTCATGACCCGCATGGCCTCGGGCAAGGCACTCAGGAGCTGCTCCGGCCGGGAGATACGGTCCCAGTAGCGGGAGACCGGCTTAAAGCAATCGTTGACGGAAATGTCTTGCGTCTGCGGAGATTCGAGTTGTTGGAGAACCGGCGCGACGTTGCGGCGTGCGAATATGTCTCCCGGAAGGAGGAGCACGGGAATGCGGTTCACCGTGGCTGTAGCGGCCCCGGTTACCATGTTGGTCGCTCCCGGACCAATCGAAGACGTGCACACAAACGCACGCAGGCGATTACTCATTTTCGAGAAGGCCACGGCAGTGTGAACCATGGCTTGTTCGTTGCGGCTCAGGTAATAAGGAAAGTCTTCATTCTGTTGCAGTGCCTGTCCTACTCCCGCTACGTTGCCGTGGCCAAAAATGCCGAAGCAGCCGCCGAAAAAAGGACGCGCTAGTCCATCCCGCTCGACATACTGATTTTTCAGGAACTTGATGATGGCCTGCGCCGCCGTAACTCGACACGTGGACACCGATTAGCCTCCTTGAAGGGCGTTTGATCCTAGGTGATATCGGACTCAGGAACGCTCAAAAGAAGATGCGGGAGCGACTCGCGCCGCTCCCGCGCCTGATACTAGAAGTACAGCTTCAGTGCGAATTGGATTTCACGAGGATCACCTGGCCCGCCCGAATCGGTCCCCAAAATCGGTGCAAGCGTGTTGGAGACCTTTCCGAACGAACCCGGCGAGCCAATATTCGCATTCGGATTCCCGAAATTGGGATGATTGAAGGCATTGAAAAATTCAGTTCTAAATTGCAACTGATATCTTTCCGTAAACTTGAATTGTTTGAACAGGCTCAGGTCCCACATCTGGATTCCGGGACCATAAAACTGATAGGGAGCACATGTACCGAATTGCCCGGGACCGGGCTGCGAAAACGCGGCCGGATTGATGATGAACCCTGTGGTTGTATACAAGTTGTGATTTCTTGTCGTGCCCGCGTATGGATCCCCTACACAGTTCGCATACACGGGGTTATTGCTGTCCACTAAGCCGTCATTATTGGCAGTGACTGAAAACGGAGTTCCGGTCTGCAGCGTTATGATCCCGTTGAATTGCCATCCGCCGAGCCAGCGTGCGGCTGCACCGTCGCCTGACACGAATCGCTTTCCCTGACCGAACGGCAATTCCCAGATGAAATTCCCGACAAAACGGCTACGAATGTCGAAAACCGAATTGCCCATCTCCGCAGCGTAGTCGTAGGAGTTTTGAGGTAACTGTCCGGCCGTCAGGTTGTCGCGGAAATTGGCGAGGCCGTGGCTGAAGGTGTAACCCAGAGAGTAGCTCAAGCCGTGGGACCTCCTTTGTTTCAACTGAAGCTCGAGACCGCTGTAGTCCGCACTGCCGTCATTCGTGGCGGTCTCCAGGTACGCATGTTGGCTGCCGTTCGCGCAAGGAAGACCGGCGCCCGCAAAGGTGTCAACGTTCGTTGCGGTGGTCAGGTTGGCGTAGGGATACTGCAAAATGGGACAGCCGGTATCGAAGCCCGTGATCGTCGGCTGGTTATAATCGCGCACTCGTTCCTCTTTGCGGCCCCAATTGCCAACATAGGTGGCCAAGAGCGCAGTGTCTTTGGCGACTTGATATTCCAAGCCAAGGCTGGCCTGTTCAACGTAAGGCGTTCGCTGGTTCGGATCCTGGGCGCGTATCTGGAGCCCAAACAGCTGATTCGGGGGGGGTGGCGGCGAACTAACAATGGCCGAAGGAAACCCATTCGCTAGCTCAAATACGGGGTTGAGGGGGCCTGAACCGAGCTGAGTATCAAGAAACTGCGGCGGATTTAGCTGAATCAAGGACTCCGAACCGATCCGGTTCTCATGCTGATAAAAGACTCCGTAACCGCCGCGCCAGACGAGTCGCGGCATCATCTGATACGCAAAACCAAGACGCGGAGCGAAATTGTTCAGGTCAGGATGAATCAGCGCACGATCGTACCAACCGGTTGCATTGCTCGCGGCGGTGACCAGCCCCCCACCGTTGGCCGGCGTGAAGTTCGTGGTCTGGTTGTTCCTATCAATCAGTGGAGCGAAAAGTTCGTACCGGAGACCGTAAGTAAGCGTGAGTTTCGAAGTCGTCTTCCAAGTGTCCATGGCATAGAAGGAGTGTCCGGGCTGAAAATAATGGACGACGTGGGGTGTCGTGAAAATTACGATATTCGCGTCTCCCAGCAGCAAATCGGGAAGGCCGATATTGAAACTACTGGTGACAACTCCGTCCTCGATCAAAAGACCCTGCGGGGCTTCTATGTCGAAGAAATTGTCGGACCGCCTGAGGTATTGATACCCGAACTTGAAACTATGACTGCCTTTCAGCCAGTTCAGGTTCTCAACGAGGTTCCACGCTTGCGAAATCTGATACTGAGGCCGCCACGCCGCCGTCCCTATGGTCCTTAGACCGGTGAAGAATATCGCGGGTATGCCGGCGTCTGACGGCCCAGCCGGGACGCCCGTCAGACCAATGGCTGATTGGGCCTCGGAAGTGCCAAGAGTTAAACCATTGGGATCGCTATGAGCGTAGTCCCGGTTGAAGCCGAATCGCACATCATTGACCAGTGAGTTTGAAAGGATGTGCGTCCAACCCAGTGCGATCGACTGCTGGCGCCAGCGATACTGTGTTGCGAAGTTGCCATTGCCGATCAAAGGATTGCTGGTCCACAGGGGGTCCTGCCGGTTCACATGCCGATAGCTGTAGCTCCCAAATATCTGATCTTTTGGTCCGACGGTGTAATCGACGCGCCCGTCCGCCGAATACACGTCATCGGGAACCGACGCCGCAAATACGTAGTTCGGCGCACCCGTCCAGCTCCCAGGTTGCCCTTCTACGGCCACCGCGGAGGGAATATTCGGAATCGCTGTAGCAGCGACCAAGCCCATTAGCTTCTTAGCGACGGGATCGAAGCAGGTCTGGCCGGTTGTACTCGTCGCTTGGATGACGTTTCCGACATAGCAGCCCGACTGGCCGGAGACCTGTGGATTGGTCAAAGCGTAGGGCAATTCCGTGAAATTGCCGGCATCCATCTGTGGCGTCGGAATCGTGCTCTGGACGGTAGTGGCTTGCCGGCTGGTGAAACGTTCGAGATCCCCAAAGAAAAACAGCTTGTTCTTCACGATCGGCCCGCCGATCGTGCCACCAAATTGATTCTGCGTGAAGCCGCCGCGCGGCTGAGCGGTTGCATTGTTAATCCAGGAGTTTGCGTCCAGAACTTTATTCCGAAAATACTCAAACAGAACTCCGTGGTATCCATTGGTGCCTGATTTGATGGTCGCGTTGATCACCGCTCCTGCGGAATTGCCGAATTCAGAGGAGTACGTGCGAGTCTGAATCTTAAACTCCTGCAAGGCATCGGGCGGCGGCTGCACCACCTGCACCGAGAACTCCTGCAGGTTTTCGGAGAACGAATTGTTGTCAATTCCGTTCAGCAGGAAATTATTCTGGAGTTCGAGGTTCCCGTTGACGCTAAACCGGTCTGGCGCAGGGTTAGCCGCACCATAAAACTTGTCTACGCCGGGTTCCAAGAGTGCCAAATCAGCGTAACGGCGTCCATTGAGAGGAAGGTCGTTCACGTGCTGCTCATCCACAACACTTCCGACATCGGCCGACTGGGTCTGCAGGAGCGGCTCGCCGGCATCGACCACTACTTGTTGAGTCACCGACCCTACCTTCAGGACAAAACTAATGGAAAGGCGGTCCTGCACGTGCAATTCAATGTTGTCACGCAAAACACTTTCGAAGCCGGCGGAGCTCACCTTCACCGAGTATAGACCGGGTATCAATGTTAGGACCTGATACTCTCCCTCATCATTGACAGGGATAGTCGCGACAACACCCGTGGCCTTATTCGTGACTGTCACAGTTGCCTTGGGCACGACAGCACCAGAGGAATCCAGAATCCTCCCCTCAATGGCGCCACGATCGATTTGTCCAAACGCGGGCACAGCAGAAACGGCGAGAAACGCTACAAACGACATCGCCCAGTCACGCAATCTCCGAGTTCTCATCCCTCGATTCATTGCAGCCTCCACTTTTCAGATTCGAAGAGCAGTCCCCCAACTTTTGACGTACGTTCGATTTGCAACCACTCAGGCACCGGTCACTCGCTGGGAATTAATCAAGAGATCTTAACGCTCCACACCCATCGCCTGCACTCCAAAAGCCGACTCGCCGACGAACCCCCTCGCCCCTGAATGATCGGCGTCTTCGGCGGTCCACCGCAGCTAGCGCACCGTGACCGGCACGAACCAAGTCGTCACGGAAAGGGCGGGAAAGACCAAATGGCGTTCGGTCACCCCAACGCTGCCTGGTAAAGCCCCCCGACCATGCCGAAACGATTCGGTTACAGAGTCCTCGACCTGTATCACCCGTAAAAATCCTTGTCAAGCCAATTTTTCGGAAACCCGGCTTCTGCTGCGGAGTTATGCATATCTTAAAAAACGCGCGTGCCTCGAATAGGGAATCGTTGCCGGGTGCCAGAACGTTTTGGTGTTTTGTGTTGACAATGATCTTTGCGGACGTACAATGCCGTTACTCCCAACGAAAATATGGAGGCTGGATGCCGAGCGCCGCCTCACTTGCGATCGTGCATGCCGGATCGAAAAAAGATCTCCGGCTGAGGATTGGCACTTACGGCAAGTCGGAACGGCATGCACGGCGCGCATTTAGAAGCCAGCGATTGTGCCTGGCAGGTCCCGGTGTACGGAACATTTCACTAGCTATTTCGCAACAGGCAAAGGAGTGAGAATGACATCACCATCCAGCAAGATACTTTCCATAATTTTCGCCTTGTTGAGCTGCGCACTACCTTTTCTAGTTCGATCGGTTTTGGCGAAAGCGCAATCCCCTAACGCTGTCGGTTCGAGGCCGATCCCCGCTGCACAGGCGCTGGCTTTTGACCGGGGGGCGGCCGCACTTTGGCAGAGCCTGCAGAAACTCCACACCCGCGCGAGCTTGCTGATGGTCACCGCGCATCCCGACGACGAGGACGGAGGAATGCTGACCTATGAATCGCGCGGGCAAGGAGGACGCGTCACGTTGTTGACGCTCAACCGGGGCGAAGGCGGCGCCAACGTCATGTCTTCTGATTACTTTGACGCGCTGGGCCTCGTGCGCACGGAAGAACTCTTGGCGGCCGATCGTTACTATGGAACACAGCAATTCTGGACGCGGGTGTGCGACTACGGTTTCTCCAAGACCAAAGAAGAGGCTCTTGACAAGTGGGGACACGATCGTGTCCTTTCAGATGTTGTACGCGTCATACGCATGACGCGCCCTCTCGTCCTTACCTCCGTCTTTGTTGGGGGGCGCACGGATGGCCACGGCAATCACCAGGTTGCCGGACAGATGGCGCAAGAGGCTTTCAAGGCGGCGGGTGACCCGGCGATGTTTCCCGAGCAGATCACAGAGGGACTGCGCCTCTGGAAGCCGATCAAGGATTATGCCCGTGTGCCGTTTTCCCCGGTCACCGACAAGGGGATTTATGACTACGCAGACGGAAAGTACTATCCGGCCGAATTTCGCAACTATACGGATGGCTCTGTCATCCAGGGGGCGCTTTCGGCTTCGGTAGAGATTCCCGAAGGTGAGTACAACCCGTTACTCGGGCTAACCTACGCGCAGATATCTCGGCTGGGTCTCGGCCAGCAGAAGTCGCAGAGCGGCGGCACGGGCTTACCCCCGGCCGAAGTGGAGATGAGCCCGTATCACCGGTTTGCATCTCTCGTCTCCGTTTCAGAGAAGGAGGCGTTTTTCTTTGATGGCATCGATGTTTCGCTTATGGGTATCGCGAGCCTGGCGCAAGGAGAGGACAGCGCTTTCCTGAAAGAGGGACTGTCTCAGATCAATTCTCTGGTGGAAAAGGCCATGAATGATTTTTCCGCCCAGCATCCCGAAGCCATCGCGTCGACACTGGCGGCAGGCCTGAAACGGACCAGCGAGCTGATGGAAAAGGTCGCCGGCAGCGGCCTGACGCCTGATTCGAAGTATGACGTGGCATACGAACTAAAAGTAAAACAGTCGCAGTTCGGCAGTGCTCTCGCCGAATCGCTGGGGATTTCAATGCTTGCGACGGTAGCCCCCGAGAAAGAACCGACCGGCCCTTTCGCACGCTTCCTCAGAAATCAGCCTACCTTTGAGGTGGCCATCCCGGGACAAACGTTCTGGGTGAAAGTTCACGCAACGAACCCAACCAACCTTTCCGTGCAACTGGAGAGCGCGGTCCTGGAAGCTCCGGCGAACGAACAATGGACCATCGACCCGGCGACGCAAACAGGCGGCACCCTCAAGGGAAATCAGTCCGCGGATGTGCGCTTCACAGTTCAAGCTGCCTCCAACGCGCGCTTCACGCGGCCCTATTTCACTCGCCCGGACATCGAGCAGGCCTACTATGACATCCAGGAACCGACGGACCTCAATTTATCCTTGGCTCCCTATCCGCTGTCCGCCAGATTGCATTTCGTATTCGACGGCGTACCGTTCGAATTGTCACAGGTGGTTCAATCGGTGAAGCGGATTACGGGCCCGGGAACGGTGCTCGAACCGCTAATCACTGGCCCGGCCATTTCTGTTTCCATCGCTCCGCAGGCGGGAATTGTTCCCCTGGGCGCCAAGTCCTTCGAAGTGACGGTCAACATTCACAGCAATGTAAAAGGTCCCGCAAAGGGAACAGTAAAACTCGACTTGCCGGAAGGCTGGAAGGCGCCCCAGAAGGAATTTTCAACGTCGAAGGACGGGGACGATCAGACGCTCAACTTCCACGTCACGCCCGTGGGACTCATGGAAAAGGCGTATGCCATTACCGCGGTAGCCATTTACAACGGACGCGAGTACAAAGAGGGCTATCACACGATCGGCTTCGCGGGTTTGCGTCCCTACAATCTCTACCGCGCTTCCACTGATCGCACGACAGGAGTGGACGTCAAGGTTGCTTCGGGCTTGAATGTCGGATACATCGTGGGCGCCGGCGATGACATGCCACAATCTCTCGTAAATCTGGGCATCAACGTTCATTTCCTCACACAAGAAGATCTGGCCAGCGGAAATCTCTCAGAATTCGACGCCATCCTTCTCGGCGTGCGCACCTATGCCGTCCGTGAAGATCTTAAAATCTATAATGGCCGCATCCTGGAATACGTGAAGAACGGCGGCGTGGTCATCGTTCAATACAACACGCCAGAGTATGACCACAACTACGGTCCCTATCCCTACAAAATGGGTTCCAACCCGGAAGAAGTCACCGACGAGCAATCCCAGGTCGAAATCCTAGCTCCGACTAATCCCGTTTTTACCTGGCCCAACAAAATCACCACCAAGGATTTTGAGAATTGGGTGGAAGAGCGCGGCTCGAAGTTCCTGGAGAGCTGGGATGCGGCCTACGAGCCGTTGCTGGAAACTCACGATCCGGGTCAAGCTCCCCAGAAAGGCGGCCTTGTCTACGCAAAATATGGGAGGGGCATCTACATCTACAATGCCTACGCCTTCTACCGCCAGATGCCCGAAGGTGTTCCGGGCGCGTACCGCATCTTCGCCAACATGGTTAGTCTTCGGAAGAATCCTCAGGGTGTGGGTTCTCACCCCGCCCACGCCGCGACCCCGGTGAAGAAGTCCGCTCCCTGATCCAGTTGGGAAAAGAGTGGACTTTCTTGAACACCGGACCATATTCACTTATGGTCCGGTGTCCTGTTCTGGATCGTGTAGAGGAAGGTTTTCATTGTTTCATCGCGCCGGGCGTTCTCATCGGCAAGGCGCTTTGAGGCCGCTTCGAAGAGTTTCATCTCCTTTTGCCACTGTTGCGGTTGTCCCAGGTGATGGTAGATCTGTGCGAGGCGGTAGTGCGCGTCTGCGGAGTTTGCGTCCAAGCGCGCGCAGGTCTCCGATTCGTCAAGCGCTTTTTGCCAGCGTTCCAACCACCGGTAGGCTCTGCCAAGCTGGCAGTGCGGGGCGGGGGCATTTGGGAGGAGACCTGCTGAGGCCTGCAGGCGCCGCAGAATTTCCTCGGCGTCTGTCTGGTATCCGGAGGAAGAGTCTCTGCGGAAGAGCAAAGCACCGCAGTAGTACTGCATATTGCCGTCCTTCGGCTGGCGGTCGGCATGCGCGCATAGCCGGGCCACCGCGGCAGGATCGGGCGTGGAGGTCCGCTCCATCTGAAGGTCGCCCAAGTACTTCAACGCAGGTTGGGGATCCGGCGCGAATTCGGCCGCCTGCAAAAGAAACCGGGTGGCCTCCTCGTCGGTTCCCGCAAAGTACTCCACCATGCCCAGCGCCAATTGGATTCGCCAGGACTTTGGCTGCAGATCCTCCGCCTGTTTGAGCACAGCCCGGGCCGCTTCGAAACTATTGTGGCGGATCAATTCCACCGCGAGCGAGAGACGATACTTTTCCTCGTTCGGAGCGAGGGCCACCGCAGCCTGATAACTCCGCACGGCAGCGAGGTTGTCACCGCGCGACTCTTGAATGTCTCCGAGCAGGTCTTCGAGATCAGCGTTGTCGTCAAGCGCCTTGCACTTTTCCGCGGTCCCTGCGGCATCGTCCGGGCGGCCTGCCCGGAACTGAGCGAGAGCCAGATTGAACTGCAAGTCAGCACGATGCGAGTCGATCTCCGCCGCCCCCTTCAGCGCTTCAATGGATTCGGAGTATTCACCGTGAGAGATCAGGATCTCGGCTAAGTGCTGCAGAAAAAGCAACTGGTCTCGGGAAGCCAGCTGTGTTGAGCGAAGCAACTCCAGGGTTTGATGGAAATCTCCATGCATCCCCAATTGTGCTTCGAGAAGAACGAGGCCAGCTTGGGGATCGCGGGTGCGGGAAAATACTGGCTCTGCCAGACTGGCAGTGCGCTGCCAATGTTCAGATTGCAGTTCTGCCACAGCCGTTGCCATGGTGAGCCCAGCATCCGTGGGCTTCAGGGCCAGAGCCTTTTCCATTTCTGAGGCGGCGGCTGGGGCATTTCCGAGTCCCAGAGCCACCGAGGCTTTCAGGCGGTGAAATCCCACGCGTTCTTGAGGGTCCTTGGGCGGCGAGAGACCTGCTAACGCGGTTTGGGCTTCCGTATACTTGTGTTGGCGCGCGAGAACGGCCGCCCACTCCGTGCGAATCTGCGGAGCGCCCTGACTAGCCCTTACCGCATGCGCCAGCATCGACTCGGCCTTTTCCGGCTGGCCTGCTCGTTCATAGATTTCGCCGAGTGCCGCGAGAGCGACGTAGTTTTCGGGGGCATTTTGCAGAACGGTCTGGAGCTCTCGCTCGGCGCGGTCGTTCTGTCCGGCAATGGCGTACGCTTGTCCAAGCAGGATCCTTGCATCGGAGTCCTTAGGACGAGTTTCGAGATAGCCCGAGAGAGACCGGATCGCTTCCTCTGCATTTCCGTGCGCAAGAGAGGATTCCGCTTCCACGAGCGGCGCGGAGGAGGAAGGCCGTTGTCTTTGAGGTGAGGATTGATTCTGCGGGCCGGCAATCGTTAGCGTCAAACAAAAGAGCAAGGAAGCGCAGGTACCCAGAATGGAATGCCTCAATATCCAGCGGACCGTCACGGTTCTCGCTTCCCCCCGTTGTTTCATTCAGCGCGGCTGAACTGCGCTTGGCGCATGACGATGCCATCCTGGTTCCGAATCACCTACCAGCTCCCGGGGACTTCGTCGTACTTCAACCAATTCTCGATGAGCTTTACGATTCCCTCCTCGCTGATTTCAACGAGTCTTTTTCCTTTTTCCGCGGAGGCCTCGCTCACTTGTCCAGAATAACCTGGCCAGTTTGTCGCCGTGGATTTTTGCAGAAAATACGGCGCTCCGCCAGAGAGGTCAGGCGGTTCGGGAAGATCGTGCGCCTTGCTTAGATGAATGAGATCAGGACGGAACGCGGCGACCGCGGAGGTTTCCAGCGGTCCGCCGTGGCCGTGACCTCCATTGGCCTGATGAAACATGCCCAAGGCCTTCATCACTTCCCTCGGAAGAAATTCCCACCAGCTGGCAAAGAGCAACGCCGTGTCTTTCGTCTCATCGGCGATTTGCGCGATCGCGCCGCGCCCCGCCCCGATATTGCCGTCATGCCCGTTGAGGAGGAAGACCTTCCGAAATCCAAGGTGGACAATGTTGCGCAATACATCCGCAAAGTACATGGTCATAACTTCGGGACGAACCGACATGGTTCCGCAAAAATGCGCCGTATGTGCGGGACACTGCGTGAATTGAATTGTGGGAAACAGCAAGCCGCGGGTCCGCGCGGCCACCCTTTCTGCAATTCCAGAAATGATGATGGAGTCCGATCCCAGAGGGTTGTGAGGGCCGTGGAACTCCAGGCTTCCGAGAGGAAGGATCGCCAGGGGATGACCGGCGACAACGTCCGGCACTTCGAATCCGGCGGTTTCCTCGAATCGTTTCGGCTTCAAGGATCCATCGTCGTCAACCGGCTCGCGGCAAAAAGCGCCGGCGATTCCTGGGAGAGCCAGCCCTGCCAGCAGAACATCCCTTCTCGTGTGCTGCGCCATAAGCCCTCATTAGGAAAAGCCCACGCAGGTTAACGTAAGGTTCCGCGGCTTGTCCACGCCCATTTTGTTCGCGCCTTCGCGATCGCATGCGGCTGTCTGTTCCGTCGTGGAAGCGTGGTCCTATGCCGAATCGTTTCAGTATTTGTGCGCTTCTTCCCCTTGCCGCTTCCCGGTCACGCTGCTATAGTGCCCGCTCGATGCCCGATACAGCGTTGGTCCAGGACGCCTGACTTGGCCGAAAACTCTGCACCCCACCTTCCCCCCGAATTCGCGGGAGCTACCGAAAAACTTGTTCGCGGCATGGGCCTGGTGCAATCCTCTGCCGTGAATATGTTGGAGATGATTGGCATCGGCCCCTTCATTACCATCGGCGTGATCCTTTCCGCGATGGGCGGGCCCCAAGCGGTACTCGGCTGGTTTCTCGGCGCGCTGTTTTCCGTCTGCGACGGGATGGTTTACGCTGAACTGGGAGCAGCGATGCCGGGAGCCGGCGGGGCGTATATTTATTTCCGCGAGGCTTTTAACCCACGCACCTGGGGTCAGCTGTTCTCTTTCCTCTTCCTATGGGAAACAATTTTTGTCGCTCCGCTAGCTATCTCGGCTGCCTGCGTCGGCTTTGCCGACTATACCCGCTATTTCTTCCCTGGACTAAGCCACGCCCGCGTGGGAGCCCTTGCCGCCGCCGGCTGTGCGCTCATCACATTTCTCTTGTATCGTCCCATCAAAGCGGTGGGGCGTTACTCGGTGGTCATGCTCGGCGTGGTGTTGGTTGCCATGTTTTGGGTAATTGGGTCCGGCCTCATACACATCAACACCAAAATGGCATTTGATTTTCCGCCTAACGCGTTTCATCTCTCGAAGTCATTTTTTTACGGGTTGGCGGCAGCCACCTTGATTGCGATGTACAACTACGGCGGCTATAACAACATCACCTACCTCGGAGGCGAGGTCAAGAATCCCGCGAAGAATATCCCCCGGGCCATTGTGTTCTCGGTCCTCATCGTCGCGGTGCTATACCTTTCCATGAGCGTGGTGATCATCGGAACGATTCCGTGGCGCGATGCCGCTGTTTCTCATGCGGTGGTGTCAGAGTTCATCGGGAAGTTGTACGGTTCGCGCGCGGCCTCGGTGATGACCTGCCTGATATTGGCGGCGACGCTCGGAGGAATCTTCACCATGAGCCTGGGTTACTCCCGAATCCTCTACGCCGCGGGTGCCGAGGGGAACTTTTTTAAATTGTTCGGCCGCGTCCATCCCACGGGTCGTTTTCCAACCGTTTCGCTTCTGGCCATCAATGCCCTGGCCATTCCCCTCTGCTGGTTTTCGCTGGAGGGGTTGCTCTCGGCTCTGATGATCATTCAGATTGTCTTCCAGTTCATCCCCCAGATATTCGCCCTGTTCGCCATCCGCACGTACCGCAAGGAGATCCACCGCCCCTACGGCATGTGGCTTTATCCCTTGCCGGCAATTGTGGCGCTCGCAGGGTGGATCTATGTCGCAGCCACTCCCGAGCAACGCCAGTACCTTGGCACCGCTCTGATACTTCTATTGTTGGGAATCGGTGCGTTCCTCCTCCGTGCCCGGGCCGTCAACTCATGGCCCGTCGGGCAAAGCAACGACCGTTCGGTGGCCATCAACGTCTAACATTAGCGTGAAGCAAAAAAGAGGGCAGCCTCTCGCTCCCTGTGCAGTGCCGCGATTCCCCATGAAGCGTGCGTAGGGATCTTGCCGCTGAACTTTCATACTTTCGAGCGGCAACTACGTTCTCTTCGGTGGGCAGCAGGAGTCGCGAACGATGAGTTGTGTTTCAAGAAGCACTGGCGTAGGAATGCTGGCCCTCCCTTCGATATGATCGATTAAGAGTCTCGCCGCGACCATCCCTATTTCTCTGGCGGGCTGGCGCACCACGGTCAGCCTCGGCCGTAGTAGCGTGGCCCAATAGAAATCGTCGAACCCGAGCAGACTGATCTCCTCCGGACATGCCAGGCCGATCTCTTGTATGGCGGCGAGGGTGCCCAGAGCCATCATGTTGTTGGTGCAGAAAATTGCCGTGGGACGCTGCACCCGCGTCAACAGCTGCATCGCATGAAAATGGCCGCTTTCCATGTCATTGTGACCGGTATGAATCATCGACCGGTCCATGCGAATTTTCGCGCTACGAATTGCGTGCATAAATCCCTGCAGCCGATCCAGGGACGTTCCGCCGGAGGCGTCACCTGCGATGACCCCGATCTGGCGGTGTCCGAGGCTCAGGAGATAGCGAGTGGCGGTCTCCGCGGCCCGGGTGTTGTCCACTCCCACTCTTCCGACAAAGGAGTCACGCGCGAGCGGGTGACGGTCTGCGTAAACCACGGGAAGGTTCCCCAGGACCGACCTGGCCTTTCCGCCCGCCGCGTTTATCGCTGGGACCCGCACTACTCCATCGACGCGGCGGCGGTGAAACGAATCCAGGTAATTGCGCTCTTCTTCCCAGCTTTCCCTGGAATCTCCAATCAGGACGGTATAGTTCGCCGAGGCCGAATAGTCTTTCGCCCCTCGCACCAGTTCGATGTAAAAGTTGTTCGACAGGTCGGGGACCACAATTGCAATGGAGTGAGTTTTCTGGAGTCGAAGGCCTCGCGCGAGGTCGTTTGGGCGATATCGCAGCGCTTTTATCGCCTCTTCAATCCGGCCCCGCGTCTCCGCGCTGACATAGTCTGAATTGTTAAGTGCGGCAGAAATCGTCGAAACGGAAGCCCCGGCGGCCTTGGCCACGTCGCGAATTGTAACGTGCCGCTTTACACGCTTCGCTCTTGCCTTCAATCTGGCCCCCCTCGCCTCTCTACTCCTAGGTGGAGACAATATGAAGGTATCTCATAAATAGTCTTGCGGCAGGAAATCCACAAAGCTGCCACAACGAAAATAACCGCAACCTGATGAAGCAGCCGAGTTTAAAGAGTTTACTCTCCAAGTTTGGCCTTCCGCGAAGTCCGACCCATGGGGGATGGCGCCCTGTTTTGCAAAGCGGAGCTTACTAGAAATCATCAGAAAGCCAAAACCAAAACGTTTCGGGTTCGTTCTCCTGCCAATCGTTCGGTGTATACTTACCTCCGGTGGGGCCGCAGGAATCCGGTCGCCGGCCTCGAATTCTTGGCTCACGTAGGACGGCTGCGTCCCAGGACTCGGTTACACGGTACCTGCGAACTGGCAGGACGCGGAGGATCCGATGAAGCCGCTCGTAAAATTCAAAAGCCTCTTGCACGAAATGACCCAGACGACTCCCACTTGTCTGTGGAACGATTCAGCATCTCTCCAGGAATTGACTTATTCGCTCGAGAACGGTGCGGTTGGAGCCACCTGCAATCCGGTCATCGTGGGTGAAGTACTGAAGAAGGAGATGCATCTCTGGAAGGGTCGCATTCAGGAACTCATCGAAGAGCTGCCCCTTGCTACCGAGGACCAGATCGCCTGGAGGGTGGTTGAAGAAATTTCAATCAAGGCGGCGGAACTCCTGATGCCGGTCTTTGAACAGCAACACGGCAGCAACGGCAGGCTCTCGATTCAGACAGACCCCCGGTTCTACCGGGACTCAAAAGCGATTATGGCCCAAGCCTTGCGGTTCCATGCTTTGGCCCCGAACATGATTGTAAAGATTCCAGTCACCAAAGCGGGTATCGCAGCCATTGAAGAGGCTACCTACCAGGGTATCAGTATCAATGCCACCGTTTCTTTCACCCTTCCGCAGTGCGTCGCCGTCGCGGAGGCCGTGGAGCGCGGTTTGAAGCGTCGGCAAGGCGAGGGCAAGGACATTTCCAGCATGGGGCCCGTGTGTACGATCATGGTGGGACGACTCGACGACTGGCTCAAGGTTCTGGCGGAAATCGACTCGATCACGATCGATCCTGGCTATCTTGAGTGGGCTGGAGTCGCCACCTTCAAGAAAACTTACAATCTGTTTCGTGAGCGTGGATATCGCATCCGGCTACTTTCTGCGGCTTTTCGCAATCACATGCACTGGAGCGAATTGATCGGCGGAGAGGTCGTGATCTCCCCGCCTTACAAGTGGCAGGTTCGTTTCAATGCGAGTGATGTCGAAGTTATCTCGCGGATCGACAAGCCCGTGGATCCCAGAATTGTGGATGAACTTCTATTACAATTCGAGGATTTCCAGCGCGCCTACACCGAAGGCGGTCTGTCGAGTGATGAGTTCGATTCTTTTGGCCCAACCAGGCGGACTCTTCGCCAGTTCATCGCGGCTTGCCACGAACTCCCGTCGATAATTCGTGATCACATGCTTCCTAATCCTGACCAAAAGTAATCAGCGAATTTCAACCAGGGCGATAAAGACCCGGACCGGTCATTCCAACCGTATTTACGCAGGCGACCACGAGGTCTCTAGTTCACACCGTTCTTGGGATCCCAGGAGCCTTGCTCTTTGCGAACGTAGATGATTTCGCCGATGTGGTAGGCGTTGTGGGTACTGATGTGCGTGAATACCTGGGCTGACTCTTTCAACTTTGCTTCGTCGGCGGTTTCCACCCATTTTTCGAGTTGCTTCATGACTTCGTCAAGCTGTTCGACCGTTTCATTCCAAGTCTTGCTGTCAAATTTGTTGAACGTCTCGTCGTTGTTGCCGCTGAATGCCTCCGGTTTCTCGCCTTTAAGTCTCGCGAGATTCTGTCGGTTCCAGAAAACCAGGTGATACGCAAGCTGCCCGACCGAGTGATTCCCTTTGCCGTCCGTCCAGCTAGCCTGCTCGGCGGTTAAGCCTTTCACTGCGACACTTGCGGGCACAAACCATTCTGCTTTGGTGTGGGTCGATCGCAGTTCCGCCAGCAATACCTCTCGCAGCGTGGTGGGTTTCTTGTCCTGTGCTTGAAGGGGCGCATGAACGGGAACCGCCAACAGCAAAATGGGTAGCAGTTTTATCATTCGAGGATTCCTCCGAGCTCTTTAGACGTGCTTGGCATCTGAATGGCGTTTGAGCAGCCGTGGTGCGTACGTGACAAGTTGAGCCCAGTTTAAGGTCTTCCGCTGGCAGCCAGAACACCTTCGGTGCTATCTTGAGGGGCTTTCTTCTCACGGAAAATCATGAAAAACCTGCATACAATATCTGGAGAGTTTTATAGAGCAGATGCATGAGTCTTTCCACCAAGCTGGCGGCGAATTTCACCAAGAATGTTCGGAAACGCGGCGACGACTACTACTGTAAGGGCCGCGTCATGATCCACGAAGGTTCCCAATCCGAGAGTGATGTTTACCCTGGGGCCGCCGGAGACGTGCGCCATGGTTCCGTGAAGCTGCGCTTCTGTGGTGGGAGAGGGAGCTATGGCCGTTGCGTTAGCGCACCGCTCCCATGCTACGGGCTGATCGCAAGTCGCGGTGTTTTCAAGCCAAAATCGGAGCGGCGGCCCTCAGCCACTGTTCCATCTGATCGTGATTTACCACTCCGGCTTGCTGCATCACCAGGCGCCCGCCGACGAAAACCGCAAAGTTCGGGATGCCACGCACATTGAGGCGTCCCGCGAGTGTCGGGTATTTCTCGGTATCGACTTTCAGCACCACAGCCTTTCCCGTCATCTCCGTCGCGGTGCGAGCCACTTCAGGAGCAGCTATGCGGCAGGGTCCACACCAGTCCGCCCAGAAGTCGACAAGCACGGGAACGGACACACTGTGAATGATTTCATCGAATAGGATTTCGTCGACCGCCAAGGGCTCGGAGAGCGGCAGCAACGGAGATTTACAGCTTCCGCAACGGCCGGTGCTGGCCAAGTATTTAGCTGGGATACGGTTGTTTTGGCCGCACTGGCTGCAGGCACGGATTACAGGCATGAAAGACCTCCGTCACACGAATCGACACCGCTCATTGGATGCTTGGGAGGTTTCCGAAGTTTACCCCAGCAGTATGCCGCGTCACTCGGGCAGAATTGGTCAAGAAGCCGATGTTCTCCAGCAGTAGTATGATCGACAGCACCACGGGCACGATCATCTTGGCCTGAATCCTTTCCTCCCGAACTTATGAAACGGCACGTGCTAATCTACGGGTTAATCGGTGGGATCCTGATTACCGTGCTGAAGTGGACTGAGTATCGGTTCCTGGTAATCGAACATTCGATCGAAATCTACGGTGGACTCACGGCGGCGATCTTTTCCCTTCTTGGTATCTGGCTCGGCCTCAAGCTGACAGGGACGAAGCAGAGGGTCGTTGTGAAGGAAGTGCCTCTCCCCGCTGGCGAACCCTTCGTCCCGGACGAGAAAAAACGAGAGGACCTGGGCATCACGCGCCGCGAGCTTGAGATCCTCGAATTGATAGCCCAAGGCATGAGCAACCGCGAGATCGCCGAGAAGCTTTATGTGAGTGAGAACACCGTCAAGACCCATTCCAGCCGTGTTTTCGACAAATTAGGGGCCAAGCGGCGGACCCAGGCGGTGCAGCTCGGCAAGGAATTCGGCTTGCTCCGTTGAACTACTCACTCGAACGAATGATTTTTCATCAAAACCGACAAAATCACCCGAAAGGATGACGACAGAGGCCCTGCCTGACGAGGTATGGTGCGTCTGCATTCACGTCTAGCATTCCCGGGAGCGGATTTGTTTAGCTACCCACACTGCAAAAGGAGCGAACATGGAACTTGGTGCGTTTTCAATCAGCTTGGCGGTCAAAGACATTGAAGCTTGAAGGCACAGGGTGTACCGCTAATGATCGAAGCAGACGAGACCTCCACGGGACCAGCGAGTCTTACCACAATTGACCCCGACGGGAACCCAATTCTACTCGATCAGCACGTCTGAATCTGAGTGGAGAAACCTATGAAAAAACACATGCTAATTTTCGGGCTGATTTCGGGCGCTATTTCCTCGCTGATGATGGTGGCCACGGTGCCGTTCGCGGACAGGATAGGCTTTGACAAGGGCGCGGTCATCGGCTACACGGCGATTGTGCTCTCGTTTTTGCTGGTATTCTTCGGTATCCGCTCTTACCGCGACAACGTCGGCAATGGCCAGATCACGTTCACGAAAGGTTTTGCCGTCGGGATCGCCATTGCCGTGATCTCGTGCATTTGCTATGTCGTGACCTGGGAGGTTCTTTACTTCCACTTCCTGCCCGGTTTCATGGACAAATATGGCGCCTATATGATCGAGAAGCTCAAGGCCTCGGGCGCGGGTCCTGCCGCCATCCAGGCGCAATTTCAGCAAATAGAAAAATACAAGGAGATGTATGACAATCCGCTCCTTAACGCAGCGATGACGTTCATCGAGCCCTTCCCGGTTGGGCTCGTCATCACGCTGATCTCCGCGGCTGTGCTGAGGAGAAAGCCGCAATCGCAACCGGCATCCTCGCCTTTGCCGGCATCCCATTGAATCTGTCCCGGCGAATCCGTTCCTTCTTCTCCCGGTGTTGTCGTTGGCATTCATGAATAGGCCGCGGATCCCGCGATTCTGCCCAGTTTGTCGGCTCGGAAACTATTCAGAAACGGGTTCTGGGCCCCTAATCTAGTAACTTCCGCTCCGCGCTCGAATGAGCCTGGAGGCGGAAAGCCTTCTCCGGATCACGCTAGGTCCGTCGAGGTCGCTAAGCTGTCATCGCTTCTGGCGTTAGCAGGCACATTTTGGATGAATATTTCACTGGGCCGCTAACCTAACCCGAACGACCGCCCCAGCTTCACGATGTGCGCGAAACCGTCGCCTAGTTCAAATATTTGGCGTCGGAATTGACTCCTCTCTTCCAGACGATCAGGGGATCACTGTAGTCTTCCGGCACCAAGGTGCGACGCGCCATCGTTGGCCGCCTCCCTTTGACGAGCAAGGCCGCGTAAAAATCGCAGACCGGTCCTGCCGCGATAGTGGCCTTCATGGCCGCACCTTGAAGATATTCCTGAGCCGCCCGAAGGAAACGCAGAGTGCAGGCGCGAGCGCGGCTTCGGACATTCCTTATTTGTGGAAGCCGGGTCCATAGAGGACTTTGCCGGGTCGCGCGCCGGTGTGCTTGCCGTGGTCGATCACGACCTGGCCATTGACCAGGACGAAATCAATACCGTCTGGCGTGACATCGGGATGTTCGTAGGTAGAGCGATCCTGGATTTTGTCGTAATCAAAGATGACTGCGTCAGCCCACATGCCTTCGCGGACAAGGCCACGGTCGGCGATACGCATTCGCGTGGCGGGCCACGAGGTCATCTTTCGTATCGCATCCTCAAGCGTTAAGGCGTGTGTCTCGCGAACATAGCGTGCGATCACACGGGGAAAATTTCCGTAGCTGCGCGGGTGAGCAAGGCCGAGGGCGTCATCCCCGCCGGGGGTTAGCGCTGTTCCAGCGTCACTGCCGATGCTGGTCCACGGAAATTTGAGAGCGGTGACAATGTCCTGCTCGCTCATCATGTGATAGATCGCGAGGACACGTCCGGTCTTGGCCTGGGCCACAAAATCGAATGCCGTGTCTGCGGGATCCTTGGTCAGCTCCTTGGCAATGTCGGCGATGCTGCGTCCCTGGAACTTTGCGTTATCTGGATTCTGCGCGTTGACCAGGATCACGTTCTGCCATCCACCGGAAGCCTCGATGATGTTCCACCAACCCGGCGAGCCCGTGACAATTTCCCTTTTGAGGCGGGCACGCATCTCCGGGTCACCAAGCCGTTTGATGAGCGCTTCGTTCCCGCCCTCATGCGCCCACGAAGGAATCGTTGCTTCAAGACCCGTGCCGCCCGCGGTGTATACGTACAGATCGGCGGCGACATCCACTCCTCGGCTGCGAGCTGCGTCGATGTGTTGTCCGGCTTCTTGCATCAATTTGCCCCAGCCCGGGCTATAGGCGGCCTTAAAATGAAATACCTCGCCAGGCAAGCCGCCTTTTTCGGCAATCTCAATGAGTTCGTCCACCGATTGCACGAGCTCCTTGCCTTCACCGCGCATGTGGCTGGCATAAATGCCGCCGTATTTTGCAGCGACTTTGGCCATCTCAATGAGCTCTGGAGTTGTGGCATAACTACTGGGCGGATAGATCAACGCGGTGGTCATGCCCATAGCGCCATTTTGCATGGCAGTTTCAAGAATGGCTTTCATCTTGGCGAGTTCGTCGGGAGTCGGCTGACGCGAGTCATAGCCAAGTACGGCGATGCGCGCCTGCGTCTCGGAAAAGTAGCTTCCGAAGTTCAGGCTGATTCCACTGTTCTCGAGAGCGGCCCAGAAGTCGCGGAGTTGTTCGGCAGGAACAGGGGTTCCGCCCTCGCCGCCGATGGCGCTCGTGACGCCTTCCATCAATTTATTTTCTGCGAGACCGTTCTTCGGAAGGGCGATGCCGGACTGATCCATCATGTCGATCCAGCCGGGACTAACGTAGCGGCCATGCGCATCGATTTCCGTACGGCCACGGCCCTGAACTTTGCCTAGTCTTACGAAGCGGCCGTCCTTGATGGCGACATCCGCGAAAATGCACGGATTGCCTGCGCCGTCGAGCACGCGGCCGCCGCGAATGACGATGTCATAGTCGTATTGTTCCGGCGCGGTAGCCTGAGCGCGGGCGGCCGCGGCGAAAACAAGGCCGGCCACAACGGCGATGCAAGAAAGGAAAGACCTTCGATGACCCCGCACGATTTCTCCTCCAAATTCTATTTTTTTACAGCGGAATACGAAGAGTTGTCAGCGATTGGCGCGAATTACCTTTCCGGCCAGAACTCCGGTCGGTTGTCCCTTGTCGATGGCCAACTGTCCGTTGACGAACACGTATTCCATTCCTATGGCATAGGAAAGTGGTTTAGCAAACGTGGCCGTATCGGCGACTTTCCCGGGATCGAACGAAACAAGGTCTGCCGCCAATCCCGGAGCGATGCGGCCGCGGTTCCACAATTTCAGTTGATTGGCGGGTAGGGAAGTCATTTCGCGGATGGCGCTTTCGAGGCTGATGACTTTTTCTTCGCGCACGTATTTCGCCAGAATTCGCGGAAAGGTTCCAAAGGTTCTAGGATGCGCAAAAGTGGAGATTGCCGGATTCATGGGCTCGGCGTCCGAGCCGATACTCACAAACGGAGCCCGCAAGGCCTGCTGCTTTTGATTTTCGTCCATGCTCTTGGGATCCACGTCGACTCCGCCTTGCTGAACCAAGTAAAAGAAAGTGTCCCAAACGTCCGCGCCGCGAAGCGCGGCGATTTCCTTGACGGATTTTCCTTCATAGCGCTTGTCCAATTTTGCGGGGACCTGAACGACGAGGACATTGTCCCAGCTCTCCCCCACGTGGTGATACCAGTTCTCCCAATCCGTTGTCGTCTCAATCTCTTTTCGCAGTTCTGCGCGGACTTTGGGGTCCGAGAGCGTCGGCAGGAACGCTTCGGGACCTTTGGCGTAGTGCTTCGGATGGAGGAAGGAGCCTAGGCCGATGCCGTTGCGGATATAGGGATAGATATCGGCGCCGACATCGACGCCGCGATCGCGCGCGGATTGAATGAGCAAGATGGCTTTGGTCATAAGCGGCCAGTTGTCCTGGCCGGCGGCCTTCAGGTGGTAGATATGCACGGGAATATGGGCTTCCTCGCCGATGCGAATGGTCTCCTGGATGGCCTCGAGCAGCCGGCCGCTTTCATTGCGCATATGCGAGAAGTAGACGCCGCCATGCTGAGCGGCGACCTTGGCCAGTTCGATAATTTCCTCTGTCTTGGCGTAACTGCCCGGAGGATAAATTAGAGCTGTGGAGAGTCCAACGGAGCCGTGCTGCATCGCCTTGGCGACAATTTCTTTCATCGTTGCCATTTGTTCAGGCGTAGGTTCACGGTCCTCGTCGCCGATGACCACCCTACGCACTTGAGCGGCGCCGACGTTGTGGATCACGTTGATGCCCACGCCTTTTCGGTCGAGCATGCGGTCATATTCTTCAAAGGTGGTCCAATGAGAAATGCCCACAGGCAGATTCAGTTCCTTGATGGTGCGTTCATCCTGGGGCGCCATCGAGTCGCCCTCACCAGCCATCATGGTTGTGACGCCCTGGCGCAGTTTGCTCTGTGCCGTGAGAGGGTCGACGAGCAGGGGAAGGGTCGTGCCGCCCATCATGTCAATGAAGCCCGGAGCGAGAACCATTCCATGTGCATCGATGACGCGTGTGGAAGGGCACTCTGAGAGATTTCCGATCTCCACGATGAGGCCGCGACGGATGCCAACGTCGGCGAGATACCAGGGATTCCCGGAGCCGTCGATGACATGTGCGCCGGAGATGACCACGTCGAAGGTATCCGATTGTCCGAAACCAGGCGAGATTGCCAAAAAAATCAAAGCGAATAGCAGAAACGCGCGACGCGCCATGGCCTTACCTCCGCGAGATCTGAGCGATCTCGATGATTGTGCTCAACTTGCCCTGTCTTCAGCAGCCGTTAGAAAAAAAAAGCGGCCACACGCTGTGGCCGCTCTCGATTACGGGAAGGAAGGGCCAATCCCTAGAACTCGAACCGGATTCCTATCTGGCCTTCACGACCGGGCAGGTATTGTTGCACGGTGCCTATTCCTGGTTGCTGACCCACTGGCTGAAAGACGTTGCAGTTCTGGGGTCCCAGGGGGTTTAGGTTCGCAGGCGGGTTCGGGCAGGTGGGTTCGAGCCCATTCACCGCGGCTGTGTTATCGCGATTCAAGAGATTGAACATTTCAAAGAGCACCTGGGCCTTGACGCGCTCCCCGAGATTGAATCGCTTGGCGAAACGCATATCCAAATTGACAAAGGTGGGCGCAGTTTGAGAATTCCGCGCGTAGAGAGCTCCTTGACCGTCGAAGTTGAGGCCCGCGCCGTTGAACAGGCCGTCTCCATCGAAGTCCGACCCGCCGCCGAAGGGGCTTACGCCGTAATGGAAGCCGCTCTGGGCGCGAAAAATCCCGGAGAACTCCATCTTCCAAGGTAGTTGCCAGATGCCGTGTGCGAGGAACGTGTGATTCAGTGCCAGGTCCGAGGGACCTTTGTCAACGATGGCACCGTTATAAAAGGTGCCCGCCTTGGGCACTGGATTCAGATTGTTGTTGATAAAGGGACCATTGGCATTTGTCTGCCCGGTGACTGCATCAGTGACCAGCGGCACGATTCCCACGTAGCTGTCTGAGAGACCTGCGATGGCGAGGAAATTTACGCCCTCACCGTTTTGAATTTCCGAGGCCAGTGTGGAGTTGATAACATCGTCGTTCGCGTGTGCAAAAGTATAGTTCGCTTGGAGCGTGAAGTGCTGCGACATGCGCTTCTGAAAACCGATCGTGAAGCCATCGTAAGTGCCAGCGCCCCAAGGCCCAAAACTTTCGATTCTCTTAGGCCCGGTACCAGGGACGAGTTCGTTCCCGTGGCCGGGCATACGGGCTTCGAAGGCCAGGTTTGTGGCGCGAACGGTGGTGATATCGGCGATGTCTTTATGATAGTAATCAATCGTCAGCACCATTCCGGAACCGATCTCGTGTTGAATGCCCGCATGATAGTTGAAGGTATGGGGCACCTTGAACCCAGGGTCGACGGAGATCGGAACCTGTCCGGCGGTGCCAAGGATGCCGCCGATAGTGGTGAGGTTGCCGAAGGGATCCCAAGACCAATAGTTCGCGGGCACGCTAAGAGTGGTATTCGTACCGGCAAGATTTGCGACCGCGGCGTCCGCTGCGGCCAGGAACTGATCCGGAGTATAGCCGCTCAATTGCTGAATGTTGCTCATATTTACCGTTGCATTTGCGGGAATCGGCGCATGGCCGGGCATGACCACACTATTCAGATAGTCGATGCCATACAGTGTTGTGCCCAGACCGTTGGGGCACGTGGCACCGGCCGCTTGAACTTGCGCCTCCGTCATAGCGTTCGAAACACAGACGGTGGGACGCCCCAGCTTTTGAAAGAGACTCGTGAGAGTTGTGGGGTTTCCGTAGAAAAGCCGGGGGAATGACAATAGGCGCTCCCGTTGAATATTTGCGCCACCGAAGCCCGGGATGTCTCTTGCCACGCCTTCGCGGAATTGATCGTAAAAGAGGCCAAAGCTGGCATTAACGACCGTTTTCGGAGTGATCGCCCAGGCTGCGCCGATACGCGGGGAGAAATCTGTCTTATTCGGGAATGTGGAGTCGTAATCCCAGCGCAAGCCGCCGTTGATGGTGATTTTTGAGGTGATTTTCCAATCGTCCTGGACAAAAAGACCGTTGTAGTTGTTGCGAACGCGAACCAGGTTGTCCTGCGGTGTCGGTCCGGACTGCAGCGTGATCAGGTTGATCCCGGAATTGATCGGGCCAAACGTGTTGAAGTCGTTCACCGTGGCGAAAAGCTGCGTGAAGAAGTTGTTGGGCTCTGCGCCATCGATTTTTGCGTTCTGGTAATCCCAGCCGAATTTGAGATTGTGACGACCGAATTGTTTGGCGAGATTGCTGCCCAGGGAGATGTACTTTTGGTAGAAAGTGAAAGAGTTATAGCCCGGGCCGAAAGAAGTCTGGCCCAGGTTTCCAAATTCGTCGCCGCTGGTGTAGGTGTCAAACAGATTGAAGAGGTTGTTCGGGATACCGGACTGGGGATGCGAGGGGCTAGTGCGCTGCGGATTGGCGCGATATTGAAAATAAGAGTTAGTAATCCAGGGATTACCGGTGTCCCCGAGGGTCCAGAGGTCGTTGAACCCAAGCATGAGTGTCCGGCCATCGAGGTTTTCGCGCGTGTCTGGCAGATTTATGGAAGCCGTCAACGGCAGATAGTCCGTGATGTGCGTGTTGGTATAGTTCAGCTGCTCGGAGAGGCGGTGTCGGCTAATGTTTTCATCCAGCTTGAATCGCGCACGAGTTTCGTAAGTGAGGGAGTGTTTATTGAACGGGGTTTCAAAGGCAATGAGGCTGGCAGGCAAATTGGGATTGAAGACGAAATTCAAGTCGCGGCTCTCAAGTATGCGCTCGGCTGAACCGAAGAAAAAGACCTTGTCCTTCACGATCGGCCCGCCGAAATAGGCGGTGGGATCCCAACGGTTGAGAAAGGGCGCGCCGGTCGTGGCACTGGGAATGTCATTGGAATCGAATACGGAGTTCCGGAAAAAGGCGGACACTCCCCCATGCCAGTCGTTCGTGCCGCCGCGCGTGACAACGTTGATAATGCCGCCGGATGCGTGTCCGAATTCCGCCTTGTAGCCGCCAGTGACAACCTGAAATTCAAGAATCGAATCCTGGTTGAACTGCGCCGAAGGGCCGCCATTGAAGTTGTCGCGGTTTGGCAGGCCGTCGATCAGGAAGAGGGCATTGCCGCCGCGCTCGCCAAGAATCGGGGTAGCGTTGTCGCCGGCCGGGTCGGCCTGACGATTCAGCGACACTCCTGGAACGAGTTGCAAAAGATCCAGATAGTTGCGGCCGTTGATGGGCATGTCTTCGATCTGTTGAGGAGTGATGGTGCTGCCGGTCGAGGAAGCCGACGTTTCAAGGAGTGGTGTTGCGGAATCGACTTCCACGGTTTGATTCAAAGACCCCACCTGCATGGTGATGTCGAAATCCACAGTCCGATTCAGCGTGACTTCGAGGTTTTTGAAGACTTCAGATTGAAAGCCGTCCTTGGAGGCCCTAATTTCATAAACGCCGGGCGGCAAACTCGCGATGCGGTAACTGCCGTCGCTCTCGGTGGTGGCGGTGCGATCCACGGCCAATGCAGCGCTTGTCGCGCGGACTTGGACGCCGGCAACGGCAAGGCCCTGCTTGTCCTTCACGGTACCTTGGACCGTGGAAGTGGTCTGCGCCGCGATAGCGAGCCCGGAAAGAAGCACAAGGAAAGCCAGGCTACCGGAATAAACCATCGAATGCTTCCAAATCCCCTTCGTGCCGGGACCACGCCATCTTGAATACACTTCTTGGATTCCCATACCCCCCCCTCCTCTGACCCCCTTGGAACCGCGCGTTGCGCCACCACGCAATCGCGTAATGTTCACTATTCATCGTAATGCAACGGATGTTGCAATAGGATAGAATCCCCGCAATGCGCGCGAGTCTAGGCGTGCGGTGGCAGATTGTCAACTCATTCTTTGGCAGCCCATCAGGTGTCCTGGCTGTCGCAACACATGTTGCAGAAATGATACAGTGAATCGAAAAAAGAAATGATGGTCGGCGAAGCAGAAACTGAGGCAGCTTGACAGGATGTAACATTCGTTGTAATTGCGTCACCACAGTTTTGAACGTGCCGTCTGGGGTCACAGAGGTTTTTAAGCGGGCGCCGAACGGCCCGGCGACAATGCCAGAACGTTGGCCGCCCGTTGGCTCGGCGAGGCGAATAAAATTGGGGACAAACGCTCGAAGTTCCGTTCCGCCCAGTACGTCCCATGAAAGCGTGCGCTCCGGGGGACGGACACCGCTCGAAATCCGGTACGCAAAGTCGCAAGCCAAGCTCAGCAGAAGCAGGAAGAAATTGCTTGGCATGATCCTCGAAAACCCCGGAGACACTTTTTTCCTTTCTTCGCGCGAGCTCGCCAAACGATACGACGTGGATGCGGCCACCATCGTGCGGACGATCCAGGCCTTGGGCTATGGCAAATTCGCTGAATTTGTTGCGGACCTGCGTTCTCACTTCATCATGCGGATTACGCCGTACACGGCGTTGAAGGCGGCGTCTCAGCAAAGGCGCTCCCCGGCGGACCGCATACGGCATGGCGTGGAGATGGATCTTCGCAATCTGCAATCCTTGCGAACGGCGCTCGATCCGGAGCGCATTATCGCGCTTTCAAGATTGGTAAAGCGGGCCCGGCGCATCATGGTGGTGGGGATTGACCTTGCCGCTTCGCTGAGCTGGCATTTGGCGTACGGGCTGGTGCACCTGGGATTTCCGGCCGAAGCGCCTGTTGGGGGGACGGGCAACGTGCAGAGAAGGGTGCGAACGCTTACTTCCAAAGACCTAGTGATCGCCATCAGCTTTGGCCAGTGCTTGAGAGAAACCGTGGAAGCAGCGTTGCGAGCAAAAAAGCAGGGAGTTCCGACGTTTGGGATTACCGACAGCGAACGAACTCCTATTGCGAGAGTGTGCGACAACTTTTGCCTTGCTTCGGTGGCCAGCCCCTCGTTTGGCAGTTCTTACGTTGGGCCGATGTCCGTTGTGGGAGCGATTCTGATTGCCTGCGCGCACACGCAGACTTCGCGGACGCTTGCTTTGCTGCGGCGAAGCGCAGAGGAAGACCGCGCCGATCACCGCTGGTATTGGGTCCCCGAGAATGGGAAGGGATTGGACTAAGCAGAGAGGATTTTGACCGCGCCGGGAGGTCTCCGCGAGCAAGCGCCACTGGAACGAGGCTCTTGTCGAGCCCGAGGTTGAGGTCACGTCCAAGGCCACGATTTGCGTGCCAAAGACGCCCGGCGTCGGCTACGCGGCGAGGCGCGACCGTATCGACAGCTCACAGTGCGTCGAAACAATTGGGGCAGCCAGCGGGCGGCGGCCTAGAGTCGTCCACAAATGGATGTGTTCCAAGCCTCGGAACAAAGTCGCGACGGCTATCGTGTCACGGTAATGCCCAGCTACGTTCATCGGGTAACCGAAACATCGCGATGCGCTGGTCTAGTGTCGGAAATCGACAAGCGCTGAGGAACCCGCAAAGAGTTCGATATGCGTCAACCGAGGGGAGCCGACGTCTCGTTGGCCATCAATTTGTTACAAGCGGCTTTGTTTTGACTTTTCCGCGGTATCGTTTCGGAGGGAACGCCGGCCGCCGGTGACTTAGTGCTAGACAATTCCGACCTTTACCGATGATTGGCCGCGACGTTTCCTATGCGCTCAAGCATGGGCTTGATCTCCGGGTTTGACATGAACAGTTTCCAGATGAGCCCTGTGCGTTGGTTTTCGATCATGACGGTAATCGGCGCTTGATTGAGGCCCATGAAGATCGGGGAAACCCAATCGTGATCGGGATTGAAAGCGTCGCGTGGCCCGTAAACCCCCCAGACGCAGTCGCCGAGGTCGCGGTAATAATGTTTGAACGCGGCCATCGAGGCTTCGGGCGTGTAAGGAAAAGATGCAAGCGCGCCGGTGGGAGTGATATTGCCTTGGTCGTCTTTTGATTCCGGCCCTTGTGCGGCATAGCCCCGGGGACCGTCGCTGGCGGTTAAGCCCCAGGCGTCTGGTCCATATCCTTTGTGGTGACCGGGGTTTTCGATCGAGTAGGCAAGGTTGATGCGGGCCATGTTGCGGTTGTTTTCAAAATAATTTGTATAGCGGTCTGTAAGCGCGTGGGGATCGAAGCCCAGGAAAGAATAGTGCGTGAAAAAAAGAGGGCCACCGCGGCCGACGCCTACGTCCAGCTTAATTCCGTAATAGGTGTGGCCGTTGAAGTAGTGATCGCCGTCGATTGTGGAGCCCCAGCCCCTTCGGTAAGTCACGGCGGCTTCGGATTGTCCAGCCCAACCGGAATAATAAAGATCGGCGGGAACTGGATGCGTAGGCGAAGCGATGGCCAGCAAGTAGACGATCATCACTTCATTGAAGCCGGTCAATCGATGATTGATGTGTGCGGCCCAATTGGCGGACCAGTGCCAGAAGAGGGCATCCATGTCCGGTTCACGACGATACCAATCCCACTCCACGGTTTCCCAGAGATGAGTGATCCTTGCGTAGAGATTGACCTCTTCCTGGTTGGTGCCGTGAAAAAACTGGCGTGCGGCCAACAATCCCTCGATGAGGAAGGCGGTTTCGACGAGATCGCCGCCATCGTCGAATACGCCAAAGACAGGCATACTCTCGGCGGTCGTTCCGTTCATGAAGTGCGACCAGGCACCGTGGTAGCGAGGCGCGCGTTCGAGAAAGTTAACAATTCTTGTGAGTCGCCCCAGTCCTTGTTCGCGCGTGATGAAGCCGCGATCCACGCCGGTGATGAGCGCCATGATGCCGAAGCCGCTGGCCCCAGTGGCGACGATGCGGTCGTCGCCGGGAATGCTTTCGAGCGCCATGCCAGCGTCGGGATGCGCTCCTTCCCAGTAGTAACGAAAGCATGCTTCCTGGAGCATGGTGAGTAATTCGTCGTCGTTCAGTTTCCGCGTGGTGGCGCTGGCTGCCGCCGATAACTCCGATTCGCGATACCAGCGGTCGGACGCGGCGACCCTGTAATAGGCCTTCTCGCCGGACTTGCCCAGGAAGTCTGCATAACGAGTGACGCCGGCTTCCTGGATGCCGATAGGGCGAAAGTCCTTTCCGTCAGAAGAACGGTAGATAACGTAGCGCTCGAGCGTGTCGCCGGGTGCAGCGTCCCACGAGACATCGATGTGGCAATCGTAGCCTTTCGTGGCGACATTGCGCGGCGCGAGGAGCGCGGCCTGCGCGCGAGAGGCCTCGGCTGCGGAATCGTAATCAATTTTGATCTCGTCGAGAATAAGCGTGTGCGCTTTGCCGTCGGCGGAATTTTGGCTCAACGAAATACTCTTCAGTTGGTGAGCGTCGACGGCGTGAATCGAATAGGTGAGAAATTGATTCAACGGAATTTTTATCTGCACCCATTTTTTCGCCGGAATATCGGATGTGAATTTACCTAACGCAAGCGAGGCCGAAAAATTTTCCTGGATGTCCGACACCCAGAGTAGCGGCAAATCGTCTGCGGAAATGGGCTGCGCAGAATAAAGCCAGAAAAACAGCGTATCACCCAGGAAAGCGGGATGGCGGTCTCTGAAGTTTACAAGGCGGACGGTCGCTTCCCATCCGCCGTTGGGATTCGACAGCCATTCAATGCGCAACGCATTTGGAGGCGTAAAGAAGACAGCCGTGTCCACGGGAAGTTTTCCATTTTCGAGCGCCAGCTTGCTCGGCGGCGTGACATGACCCTGGCTGTAAAAGTAGTTGCCTGCAGTGAGGCTGTTATCGAAAAAGATGTGACGGTAGTAGTTCGAGTCGGCGCGCAACGGCAAGGGCAAAAGCAACCAGGCTGCTGCCAGGAAAAAGAGGCCGCGAGACACGGAGCGAAGACCAAAGGGCGCTTCGGGCAGCCTGGCAGACTTCTCGGTAACCTTGAAAACTTCACTCATGTTTTGCTCCTGACGCCTCCAAAGAATCTTTCAAGTTCGGTTTCTCCTGTCTGGAAATAGCTGACTGGCTTATCGTTTCGTCCTCCGGCGAATGTGCCCTGGCCGGCGAAACAAATGTTTCCAGGAGCCCGCATCCAGATTAAGAATCGTTGACATTCAAAAATGAGATGATTATACTCCCGCAAAACGATTAGTTAACCGATTTAGCTAGGGTGCACCGCCTATCGGAATAGTTGGGGGGGAGGAATCGCCATGAACGTGTCTAAGATTTCCCTGCGTGCGCTGGGAATGTTGGCCTGCTTAGCTCTAGTTATCTGCTCCGCACATGGGCAATACCGGGCTTCCATTCAGGGTGTGGTAACGGACCCGCAGGGTGAATTGGTTTCCGGCGCCACTGTAACGCTGACGAACCACGAAACCGGCCAAGTACTTACGACCACGACGAGCGATAGTGGAGTCTACAATTTTTCCGGTCTCCCTCCGAGCCAGTACACACTCACTGTAGAAAAATCGGGCTTTAAGAAAAAAGTTGTCGACAACGTTGGCGTGATCGCCGAGCAAGCGAACGCATTTAACGTGCAGCTTGATGTCGGACAAATTGCCGAGACCGTCACCGTAAACGGCGATTCCACGCCCTTAATTGATACCGAGACGTCGAATCTTAGTGGAACGGTGAACGCTGACCAGATTCAAAAGTTGCCATCCTTCGGACGCGATCCCTTCCAACTCCTGCAACTTGCTCCCGGGGCGTTTGGAGATGGCGCTCAGGCCGCCGGAGGTGGAACCAACAACCTGCCTGGGAATAGTCAAGGTGGCAGTGGTAGCGCCGATGGCGTCTTCAAGACTGAAAATGGGGGCCAGATAAATTCTGGCGGCGGCCGCAACGGAAGCAACAACTACACCATTGACGGCGTCAACACCACCAGCGTCACTTGGGGCGGAACATCAGTCATAACGCCGAACGAGGACTCGATTAAGGAAGTCAAAATCGTTACCGACAACTACGATGCCGAAAACGGGCGGTACAGTGGGGCGCAGGTCCAGATCATCTCTCAGAACGGGACTAACCAATACCACGGCAGTCTCTTTCTTAGAGCGCATCGCCCGGGCCTTAACGCCTACACGAAGTACAATGGGTTTAACAGTAACTTGCCGGGTTGCACGCAGCCATGCGGCAATCTACGCGATAATGACCGCTTTAACGACTATGGCGGCACTGTCGGAGGCCCCATCCTCCACAACCGTCTTTTTGGCTTCTTCTCCTACGAAACGCTTGTCAACAACGCAGCGACCGCGACTACGAGTGGCTGGTATGAGACCTCCCAGTTTCGTGCCCTGGCGCCTTCGGGGTCAA
>Ga0207029_10013_pt1 | contig 46039 bp, 39 predicted proteins | sample Alteio_BWMinCont_39_FD_153282 | JGI IMG/M metagenome (GOLD analysis project Ga0207029, IMG submission 153282) | Enriched cells from forest soil in Barre Woods Harvard Forest LTER site, Petersham, Massachusetts, United States -... | ecosystem: Environmental > Terrestrial > Soil > Temperate forest >...
GTGGCATCCGCGACCGTTTCTCGTTCAGGCCAATTGGTCGCGTTGATGCGCCTACGCAATTCGGCAAGTTCCGCCTCTGGAACATTCACCTTCGGAAACGGACGAATGGTATCTGCTTGCTCGCCGCTTCGTTGTGTAGCAATGGCTTGAGTCATGGTGTCCTCTTTCTGAGCAGTTTTTGAATTTTTGGAATTCCCGGTAAACATGCGGATTCGAGGCTGTATTGGAGTTCTGGCAATGGCGACGTAATCTTGGGGCGGGCGGACGAATGCTTTTTCGCCATAACGGCTCCTTGCGCAGCGAAAACGCGGTCTGATTTTTGCAGGGAACCGTTGCCCAGTAGGCGCAGCGGAAAGATGCTAGAGGAGACTCGCTTAGACTACGCTCTTGCGACAGTGTTTGTCGAGGTCTGGATCTCCATCGGCTCATGTCGCCGATTGCTCCTGGATGACGTTAGCGCTTTATCGGAGGCGCGCTTTCAGGAAAAAAGTGTGCACGAGCGCGGTGCTCCGGCGCGCGTTCGATAAAGCCGTTACAACCGATTGAAAAAACATGGGCTTACTCACGTCCATTTCCCCGTGTACCTCCTGTGTACCCTCCCTTTCAGGCGAAACACAATGCAATCGCCTCAAGGGGCGTCGGCCAAACTGGATATGTCCGGTTCGCTTCCCAGATCTGGCCCGAAATAATTTCCGGTTATTCAGGAGTAGCAAACTGTCAGCGCGAGTTGCGCTTTCTTCTCTCTGCTGGCCGTCGATCGGCCCACTTTAGGATGGCGTCAAGCGTAGGACAAAGGGACTGGCCCCATGATGTCAGACGGTACTCAACCTTCGGCGGCACCTGGGCATAGGCCGTCCGCACAACGATTCCGTCCGCTGCCAAGCCGCGGAGTTGCTGCCCCAGCATTTTCTGAGTGATGTTGGGTATCGCCCGTTCCAGATCAGAAAAGCGCATCGCCTTGCCTCCGAATAGATGGAACAGAATCACGAGCTTCCATCTTCCTTCCAAGAGACGGAGCGCTGCTTCTACGTCTGCGGCGGCGGATGTGGGCGTGTAGCGTTTCGGCATAAATATTTCTCCTAACGTACTTTTGCGTGCGTACTTCCTATTTTATCAGTACGATGCGAAACTCCTGACTGCGCAATTGGATGGAGGAGAATGCGATCATGACGATGACATACCCTTTCCCAGTTTCGGGAGATGAGTTTAAGGGCAAGCGGGTTCTGGTAACCGGCGGCACAAAGGGCATGGGACAAGCGATGGTGCGACGTTTTACTCTTAGCGGGGCTTCCGTCGCAACGACTGCACGCTCGCCGCTACCGGAAGGGCAGGCAGTTGCTCTCTTCGTGCAGACGGATATCGGTACGGCGGCAGGCGTACAAGAAGTAATCAGCCGCGTTCAGCAGGAGTGGGGTGGACTCGACATCTTAGTGAACAATGTGGGGGGATCAGATGCTCCGAACGGCGGATATAAAGCCCTCTCCGACGACGACTGGCAGAAGGCGCTCAACGTCAACTTACTGGCATCCGTTCGTCTCGACCGAGCATTTCTACCCGGCATGATCGAACGCAGGTCAGGTGTCATTCTTCACATCTCGTCCATCCAACACCGTCTGCCGCTCTATGACGCGACACTTGCTTATGCTGCGGCGAAAGGAGCTCTCAATACCTACAATAAGGGCCTTGCAAACGAAGTTGGCCCGAAGGGCATCCGCGTCAACATGATCTCGCCTGGATTCATCGAGACTTCTGGCGCACACGGCATGATTGTGCAACTCAGCCGGAGCAGCGGTATCAGCGAGGACGCTGCTCGACGGCAAATCATGAATATGATCGGAGGGATTCCCATTGGACGACCCGGCCAGCCGGAGGAAGTCGCCGAACTGGCGGCATTCCTAGCATCCGATCGTGCAGATTCGATTCATGGTGCAGACTACATTATTGATGGCGGCACGATGCCTACCGTCTGATCGAGAATAGTGGGCGGATTGTCGGCAACTCTTACATGGGGATTACTTCAGGCTTGCCCACCCTCAACTAGAACAACGTCAATAGAGCATCAAGAAATCCTCTCTTCCTAAGTGGTGGAACTGTTCCGGACAATAAAAACTGAACTGGTAATGCATAAGGCGCTGCCTCAAACGGCTCGCTGCACGGGCAGGTAAACTGGAAGTGTGAGATGCGAGCCGAAGTCGAGACGGTTGACGCGCTTTCTTCTCGGGACGGCGATGACATCCCCGTTGTTCTGGCTGGTTTGCGGCCTGAAGGCCCAGGAGCCGAGCGCTCCAAAAGCGAACGTTCCGCAGACAAGAGCTTACGACGGCAACCCCCCGATGGAAGATACCGAGCGACATCTGGGTCCGTTCTTGATTCGGGGGCAGAATTTCAGCGTCGTACTTCACGAGAAACGGTTACCCGGAGCCAGCGATCCCCGCTTTGCGCAGACGCTTTCGACTCTCGAAATCCGCGATGAAAAAGAAGCGGTTCTGTATGACAAGACGTTTACGTTCGGAATAGAAAAAGGAAAGCTTGAGCGATCTCTGAAAGCTTCGGCGTCTCTCCTGTCGGGGAAGTACTTCACGGGACTGCTCATCAGCTACCGCTTGAAACTGAGCACAGGAGAAGACGCTGAGGCGTGGCAAATTTTCGGTTATCAGGATGGTCGGTACAAGGCTCAGGATGCAAAGTTCAGGATCTTCGACAAGCCGCTGCGGTCCGACCATCCCATGGGAAACCCGCCCGCCGAAATGAAACTCGTCACTCCAACTGGCGTCGTAACCAAGCCCATGACCCCCGAGGGCGAAACATTCGAGTTTCGAGTCTGGACCGGCAATTTCTATGTGATGTTGCCTGTGGGTGTGAACTTTGCCCACGGCAAACTTTATCCGTCAAAGCGATGCTTCGGGACTGGCGGCGCAAAGCCAGGCACGCATGAGATCAGCTGCGACATTCGCATCGAAGCCAACCCCAAGCCGCCCGACGCCGAGACGACATTTCTCCGATTGTATCGCGGCGAGGAGCCTGGTCAGGGAGAAGTGCTTCACCTTGTTCTGAACCAGAATTCCAAGGTTCAGGTCCTTGATGCCAGCGCATACATCGACTGGGGGCTAGCCGGCGACCTCATGCAAGTTGCGTTTCGCGAATTGTGGCTGAAAGTTCGCATTGATGACGACGACCAGAAAGAAGGCTGGATTCATTCGGACGAAGATTTTGCCGCCATCGGACTGCCTTCCAGGAGCCCCGAGCCATGACCACCTCGCGATTGCGTCTGCTCATAATCTCCCTGCTCGCGATTATAGTCGCAGCCGTCGCCTGGAATACCGCGCGTAGTCGCGCTTCGCAGCAGGCCAGCCGCCAGTTTGCTGCTCAGCCGGCGGCCTCTCCCGCGTAGTCGCGCTTCGCAGCAGGCCAGCCGCCAGTTTGCTGCTCAGCCGGCGGCCTCTCCTAAGACCGCACCCTCAACCGCCAGCGTTCCGCAACCGAGCCAACCACAGCCGCCTGTCGCAGAAGCCGCAACATCGGCGGGGTCGCTAGAAAAAACAACGGAAGAGCGCCTCGGTCCTTTTGCAATCTCCGGAAACAACTACACCGTCGTGCTACACAAGAAGCACTTGGGGGTTACCGAAAACGGGGATCCGTGCAACGCTGATGGCGTTGTGGCCATGGAGATTGTCGACGCAGGAGGAGCCATCCAGTATCAAAGGACGTATCCCTTGTGGGTGGACGACGAGGGCGTCTCCGCGTGGACGATTTCCGCGCACATTCTGATAGGCACGAACGGCACTGGTTTGTTGGTGAGGTCTAGACCCAGCGAATCGAGCGGGTTTTATGAACAGATTTTTGGAGTTGTGAACGGCAAGCTGGTGCCGTTTTGCGGTCCCTTCCCGGCAATGGACATCAAGCCGGACGCCAGCGGTGTGTACCGGACCGCGGGACCCCTTGGTCCGCAGGCGAACGAAATTCCCGTGACCGTGGGCACCGGGCGCTTCGTCATCGCGATTCCCATTCGGCTGGATTGGGCCCAGGGGAAATTGTCTCTGGCGGCGCAATGCCCAGAGTCGGCAGCAGGCAACGCACACGCCATGTGCCAATACCAGATGGTGGATCCAAAAAGCTTTCTGCAGAAACCCAAAAGTGTGACTTTCGTCCGTCTGTATTTGAGCCCGAATGAAAACTCAGGAAAGGCGGAAAGAGTTATAGTGAAGCCAGCTTCCCAGATCGACCTTCTCACCTATCTCGCTGCCATGGAGTTGAAGCAACCGGACTTCTTACACGCTCCTTTGCCGGGGGAATTCCCGGTGAATGACATGGCCAGTATCGGTATCGCCCCCAATTCCGACGGTTGGTTGCAAGTACGCATCGACGGAAAAGTCGGCTGGATTCATGGCAACGAGGACTTGGACGCCCTCGGCCTGCCCGAACCCCAGGACGAAATAAATTAGCGACGACGTTCTTGATTGCGCACGGTTTCAAACCGCTTGTGGAGAACTAGCCTTCGGCGCCCCTCTTCGTACTTCTTTTTTGGCAGAGATGTCAATGCGTCTTCCTCTTCCGGCAATATTGATTCTTCCAGGATTTGCATTTCGAGGTCGCGAAGGCGAAACCTGAAAAGCCGCGCTAGGATTTGTCGCTCGCTCAAACTGGCTTTGCTCCTCCGTAGGGACAAGCGCACAGGTCGAATTGAAGTTGGGCGTCCACTTTTTTTGAGGCCCGGTAAACTTGGAAGCGTTGGATGAGCATTCTTTGATAATTCGGTATGCCCGTTCTACCCATCTTCTTTTGAAGCCCTTACGGAAATTGGAGGTGATTTGACCAAAAAGCTGGACTGTGTTCCCCTAGCAAAGGTAGAAGAAGTCACTTGGCTGCATCTGTTCTCTAAACGCTAGTCCCTGTTCCTTGCCTGTGTCCTTGAATAACGTAATGACGGATCGCTTCCTGAGCTTCTCACGTTCCTTGTCCTTGAGTCCGCCGTGAGAATGCTTCCAGACCCGCAAGTCGATCAAACGCGCATTCACGGTGAGAACTCCAATCTGCAGTTTCAAGGGGCTGTTCCAGTTCGCTATTCAGACTCCATCAGGTCGTTTATTCTCGCCGTCTCCATGGCCCGTGAATAAACGAGTCAGGTCCGCAACCAATTGAGCGGCTACTGGAACTATGATCTACATGGAACAGACAGATATCCCTCCACTCTTGCCTCTGTCAAGGGGCACGCCCGCTGCGCGGCTCCATACAGTCGCCCTTGACTGCGGTTTGGCTTCGGGATGCCACAACTATGAGAGGCATGGGCCTCTCTCCGCTCAACTAGCCGCCCGGCATTGGCGACCATTGCTGAACCAGCTGTTGTCACAGTCGGCTGTCATAGCTTGTCACAGTAACCTGTCACAGCTTGTCACAGTAACGGCTGGTAGTATTTGGTGGGGTCAGTGGGACCGGTGCCGATCTCGCGGACTAGGCCCTTTTCAACCAACAGTTTGAGATCGCGTTGGAGCGTTCTTCTGTTCATCTTCAGTTCCTCTTCGCATTCTGCCACTGTCGCTTTACCTGCGGTGAGCAGATAGCCGAGAATCGCGACGGGCCGCTCTTTCAATCCATTCTTCCGGGCTCTCGCCAGAACGACATCCTTGCGCATGACGTGCTGAGCAGTCATTTGAACGTCTCGCATCTGCGCGCCCAAGCCCTCTGTGAAGTATTCGAGCCAGCCAGTCATGTTCATTCCACGCTCGCGGACGCTCTGCAGCGCTTTGTAGTAAGCGGGCCGGTCGCGGTCGTAATACTCGCTGATAGTGAAGAGCCGCTTGAAATCGTAACCTGTTCTGTAGAGGCACAGGGTCGCAAGCAAGCGCGCTGAACGTCCGTTGCCGTCAACAAAGGGATGAATGTGAACGAGCTGAAACTGCGCGATGCCGGCCACAATGACTGGATGTATTTGTGTGTCCTTTCGCAGCCACGAGACAAAGTCAGTCATCATCTGTGGAACTTCGAGCGGTGGCGGCACCGTATATGTCTTCTCCCCTGTGCGCAAGTTGACGATGTAATTTTGAATTTTGCGATATTCTCCCGGTGACGCCTTGTTTCCACGCACGCCTTGAACCAGGCGTTTGTGAATCTGACGTATCAGCACCTCAGTGATCGGCTCGCCGCTCTCCAAGTAACCTGATACCAATTCAAATGCTTTCTTGTAGTTGAGGAGCTCTTGCGCATCATCCGGTCTTGCCCCTCGGACCTCTATTGGATTGGTTTCGGCACGTGGAATGTAACGTTGGCGTGAATGTATTGCGGTTTCTGATCTTTCATATACGGCCGAAAGGCCATTGGGTTATTGCCGCGTAGGCGACCTGGAAAAGTGCGTCTGGAACTTCACGGGTGTTTGTGATAGCCGTGAGCTTGCCTGTCTCGTCCACAGAGATCTGCACGGTCACTTCGGTTCCCGCAGGTACCGTGCTCGATTCCATGGGTGGCGCGGTCGCTCTGCGGGAGCGAAAAGGTGCCCTAGCACCAGACGTCTTCTTTATCGCACACATGTCGGCTGAGCATGCCAACATCGCTGGGTTCGTGAAAGTTGCCGGAAAATGGGATCAGCTCTATTGCGGAAAATATTTCAACGACGAGATCGAAAAAAGCGAGATCCACATTTGCCGCTAACGCAGCTATGCTCCTAAGTCCTGAAGGCGAACGATGCCCCAGTCAGCGCCTCCCGCGTGTCTCGAGACAATGGTTATCACTCGACCGTGCCACGCGACAAAAAGGTAGCACGCGCGCGGTCGGATACCGACACGCGCGCAAGACCGGCCGATGCGAAATCGCTAGTGGGACGCGGGCGCCACCGGGCCATCAAAACCAGCCCCCGGACGGCTCCAGGCCGTTGAGGCGCATATACGTGACGAGATTGCCGTAATGCAAGGCGTCATGATTTCCGACTTGCGTCAAGATGAACATCTTGTTCGTCTTGACGCCAAAGAAGTCCGCCGGGTCATTGAGGTGCGCATCGGTGAACCCCGAGTACACGCCATCGCAGTAATCGAATGAGCCTTTGAGGTAGGCCATGATCTCGGTCTTCGAAACCTTCGCGGTAGCCGAGATAGGGTTCGCTTCACCCTTGACGTTTGAACACAATGTGTAAGAGATATCCGCCACATGATTCAGGATCTCGCCAAACGAGCGAACGTCCTTCGTCGGCCGGTAGCTGTACTTGGACTCTGGCAGCGCGTCCGCCGACTTCATGATCTTGTCCTGCATATTGCTGCGAAAAATGGATAGCGTCGTCGTCAGCGGATTCGGCCCCGCAATCGGATTGGGCATGCCTTGCTGGGCGTTGGCCAAGGGCGCCAAGACGGAAACAGAAACCATGCCAAGAGCAAGCATGACGCGAGCAATGGGTCGGAGCACTAACAAATTCATAGGCCTCCTTTGATCGGTCTCTGCGCGAGCTGTGATCTGCGTAGAACTTTGCACGTAGCCAGCCAAAACGCTCCAACTTCAAGTCACTGATTCATAAGAAGTTCAGTTCCAGGGTGGCGATCGCCAACGCGATCTTTGTCCGGAATCGAGACTCGCTGACCAAGAGCGAACAGCCGGGGCGATCATTTGCCATTCAAACTGGCTCGGATGGAACCAAGCTCGAATGGCTGGCCAGCCATCGACTTAATCGAATCTCTAAAAATACAGGGGATGACCTATTGGGTATGGTGAAACGACACAGAGAACGTGTGGGCAACAGGCAAGCTCGTTATTACCAGCTCACAGTGAGCGTCTCTTGCACTCCGATCAATGGGAGGGCGGCCTCAGCAAGCAGGAAGGGTCCAAAAAAATGAGAGTCTAAGGATTTCGAATGGCGACTTCAGACGGAGTCACTCGTTGACCGCCGCAGCTCCCCAATCAAAGACGGCTTGGATCCAAACGGGCTATCTGGCAACTCTGGCTGTGCGGCAGCGAGAAGTCAGCAGGAATGACTTGCAATTTGCCCGGATTCCACATAGTGACTTCTCCGTCACATAAATGCGACGGCTTCTCAGGACACGCATGAGTCGAGAACCTCTACGTTACGTCCTGAAGGCTTTATCCGAAGCCTCAAGTTTCACAGGACTTACGGTTGCTCAGAGAGCGATTCGCCTGTGAAGGTCATGCAAAAGTTAGCAGAGAACGGAAAGGAAGGCAAGCCGATTCCCGCTGCCAGCTAGAAGCAGGCAGTCCCCTCGGCCCAAATGCTTATGGAATAGATTTGCCAAGTACCAGCAAAACGCTAGTGCTTAATCGGACGCGCGTTTTCACGAATACGTGAAGAGTGGCACGGTGCTCTGCGCGCGTTCGATTAAGCCGTTTGAACGTAGCCGGACAGGTTGCGATCCAACGCTTCCACTACCCGGTAGCCCGGCTACTCAAGAGTCCGCGCAGTCTGCCCGACGCCTCGTCACGGACCGGCTGCTGTTCGAGGCGCTTGGTGAGGTGCAAAACCAGATCGTCATCAAGCACTACCGGTGCGCCCTCTTCCACATAGCGGTCGCGGTAGGTAACACCGCGACCATCGGGTATGTAGCCCCGCTTGGCGTACAGCCTTTGTGCTTGGTTGTAGCCAGGGTGTAGGCCAACGCCAATCCCGGCAATGCCCGAACGCCGCGAAATTTCTTCTTCTGCCCGATCCAACAGTCGTGTAGCAAGGCCCTTTCGTCGGAATCCTGGCAGCACATTCAAATCTTGGATCTCTGGAATCTGTTGCTCTACGAACGCACAGTATGTGGGCGCCCAGTTCACAGTCACGTACCCTGCGAATTGCCTGTCGAGAGTAGCCACGAGGCACGCGCGCGTACCGGCCAACTGCTCAGCCAAATACCGCCGATATTGGACCACAGGCTTGCCCGCTCCAATGCCCTTGAATGCGGCAGACATTGTTTCCGGATCACCGTCGTTGAGAGCTCGAATTTCAACACTGTCCGCCATTTCTCAATGCTCCCAGCTAATTCTAATGGCCTATGCGAAGGTAATCCACATGGCAAATGCGGTTACCGTAGAAGTCCGTGAACATCCGGATGAGTGACGGAGCTGCTTCTGCACAACGGCTGGAGTTGCGCCATCCTTCAAAAGGGAACTCGCTGCGCCGTGTCTCATCGAATGGAATTCACCGCGAGGGATACCGAGTGCATCCAAAAGCGGATGCAGTTGCTTCTCCCGCAGTTGCTTCGCCGAGAACGGTCTGCCGCGTCGATTGACGAAGAGCAAGTGGTTTTTGAGATCGTGCCTTTGGAGATGAGTCCTCAGCCGTGCTTCTAATTCATTGTACATCGGAAGATCGAGATCGACGAGCCCTGATTCACCGACACAGCAGGGCACAAACGCTGCTCCAAGTAGTGTGATGAGGTCAGCAAAGTCAAGGTCGACAACATGAGCGGCGCAACCAGCAATCTGAAAAGCTACGAAGAGCGCATCATCCGCGACAGAGGAATTTGTGGCGGGGAGCCCGTATTCAAGGGCACGCGTGTCACTCTGCCGACCGTACTCGCGAGCCTGGCGGGCGGAGATTCCGCCGGAGATATTCTTATCGATTTCCCTAGCCTGAAAGCCGAGGACGTTCAAGCCGCCATTGCGTTTGCTGCCGCTTCCGCCGAAGAGGACTTGCCCGTTCCAGCGGTTCCGTACATTCGATGAACATCAAGCTGGACGAGAATCTTCCTCTTCAAGCTAGGACGCTCGACGGATCTCTTCCCGAATAACGCGGCGGAGCTTTTTTTCCAATGGTTCTTGGGCGCGCTGGATGTGTTGGCGTAGCACTCCGTTGATGACGGTTTGATAGTTGCCGCCACCAGCAAGTTCGACTTGGTGGCGGAACCAGGCAAGGATTTCGTCATGGAGGCGGATTGTGATTTGTGTTTTCCCTTTGGGAACGGAAACTAGGCGTCCGGATGCTATCGCCTGCAGGCGGCCAGTTCAGCGTGAACGGGCACGTCCGGTCCAGGCTACCGATAGCTGCCCTTTATGGGCTGACGGCCTACCGAACCGTAGAACGCTTTCACTTGCGCTTCCGTTTCCATGTACTGGGCAGTGCCATCCGGAAAGAATGCCGTGGCTCCCTTTCTAAATCCCGCGTATTGGTCTTGAGCGCCGTGCAGCACCCGCGGAAGGTCCAATTTCCGGTTTACGGTTTGGCTTAATTTCTCCACCACCGGGCTGGTCCTGTTTTCGAGCGTGACGCCATACTTGCTGACCAGCGTGACGTTTTGACCCGCATTTGTCGGCGAGAAGACACCCATTAAATCGTAGTCACCAACTACGGGCTTCATCAGGGCCGGATCGATCACCTGTCCTGGCTCAAGCTGCCAAAAAACGCTCTTCAACTCCACGTTCTGCAAACTGCCATTGGCGAGAAGGCGCGTGGCAACGCGATTCTCGTTCACGAGAATGTAGTTGTTTTTGTAGACCAACTGCTTGTCGGCTTCCGTCGAGGCGGTAAGAATTCCAGTACGCTCATTAGTATTGAAGGGCTCGAAAATCTTGGGTTTCCCCGGACAGCCTTTTTCGATGAGGGGAATCGCGGATTCCTTCCCATTGCGGACAACGACGATCAAGTCGGTCTCTTTCGCGGCATCCTGGAAGGCTTTGAAGTGGGTTGGCGTGATGCCGCTTTTCCTGACATAGGCCGCCGACCTCGGCAGGACGGATGCCTCTTCAGCTGTTACGCTTTGCGCGAGTTCCTCGGTCATCCCATCTAATGCAAGGTCTTCGGCGAGGACTACGCCCTCCCCGCCGAAAACAGAGTTGGTTAGGCTGCGGACCAGCCCTTGGCCCAATGGGGCCAAGGCTGTTGCAATAAACAATATAGGTCCGAACTCTGACTCCACAAACCCTGTAGCTCTAGACGTTAAGAATTGTATGACGCCACCGTCCACGCGCGCTAACACTGAATAATTAAACTCACCAATACTGGCCCGCCTCCAAAGAGGGCCTTCTTTCTTTGCCATGAAAAAGGGTACCCCTCGTTCCAACACCTCACCCAGTTTGGAAAAATCGGAGGATGTGATGGCCACGCCGTCGGGAACAAAGAGGTTAGTTCCCTGGACCTCCGCTACATATCCAACCACCAAGTAATCATCTCCATGAAGGACAACCACAGGAACCGAGAGAGGGATGTTCACGTTATGATATCTGACAAGATCGCTGTACTCTTGTTCGAACGGAGTTGCATACTTCGCAAAATCCTGATCGGGCTTTTTCATCATAAACGTTGGCGCGAATGATTTCGCATTCACGTCAACTTCATAAGCTTTAATCCATGCAGCTCTGAAGGGCGACGGGTAGCCAACGTCCGCCTCCAATGAAATATCTGCCAAAACGTCGATATGGTATCTGTTGGCGTAAGCCGCAGTAGTGAGGAACGTGCGGTGATAAGTCGCTGGATCGACCCAGCGATGCTTCAAAACCGTCGGGCGGTACGAACCTACAGGCTTGGGCGCCGGCGAACGTTGCCTGTTCAGTGTCCCTGTATCAATTGGCTCGCTGCGCGTTGCACACAGCGGCCCCGGAATCTTGCATCCAGCCATAAGCATTTGGGCCGAGGGGACTGCCTGCTTCTAGCTGGCAGCGGGAATCGGCTTGCCTTCCTTTCCGTTCGTGCTAACTTTTGCATGACCTTCACAGGCGAATCGCTCTCTGAGCAACCGTAAGTCCTGTGAAACTTGAGGCTTCGGATAAAGCCTTCAGGACGTAACGTAGAGGTTCTCGACTCATGCGTGTCCTGAGAACCCGTCGCATTTATGTGACGGAGAAGTCACACAAGCCAGAATCCTCTCTCTAGACCTTTGAAGTTCCCGTTTCCGCCAGGATTTCCATTATGGTCCCCCGACGGTCGGGAGTATACACGCATTTGCCTTCAGTCCTCCGCGGGCTGACGGTTAGTCCAGTTAGTCCAACCTCTCTGCTGAAAAGGCGCCGCAGCGTTCTCGAAGAACTCTTTTTGCCAAACGGTAGAACGCCGTTGGCGGAAGCCCCAGTTCATCGCACGAATCCCGAGATCGGTACTTCTTCCACCAAATGCCGCCTCAGAATGGCGACCTTTTCTCCTCCGGCGTATAGTGCTTCCGTTGTTTCTTCCTATGTTTGCTCCGTTATTTTGGCGAATGAATGCTTTCTCCATTTCCAGCTGAGGCAGGACCTTGGGAGTAGGAATCCTAAAGCCAAATGCACTCTAAGGCCCAAGTCTCTGACGGACTAAAATTGCTTGGACTTAGTGTTCTGATAGCGCTGTGCTCGCGATCGTTTTGGCATGGGGTTTCTTCGCGTTTGTCTTTCCTAGCACGAAGCCCCCAAAGGAAAAGCAGGTCATCGAAAATTTCTACGCACATCGGGCGACCTTCGAGCGATTGCGGGAGATGTTGATCGAAGACAAGAAACTGGTTCGGGTGGCAGGCTGGGGAGTTGAGACCAGCACCTCGATGGGTACGCGGGAACATCCAACGGGCGATTTCCCAATCAATCGCTACCATCAATATCTTGCTCTCCTCAAGGAAGTTGGAGGAATCGGGGCACATCGCGATAGAAACGACCGTCCCGCTGATGTTTCGATCCGCGTGTATGCGTCGGGATGGGCAGGAGATACGAGGCACGTGGATGTTTGCTGGGAGGAGCAGGTACCCACCAACCAAGTCTCGAGTCTCGATGAATTCTATAAATCGCCAAAGCCTAGGAAGCCTGCTTTCAGGCATATCGACGGAAATTGGTATCTTTGGGCAGACTGGTAGAGCAACACGGTTAGGAAAGTTCAGGCGTTAATCCGGATTCAGACGAGATTTTGCAGGTAGAGGCGCAGAGGGCATCGAGACGATGAGGGCTAGCGGTCGCCGCGGATTTTGAAGGGAATGTAGACGATGGCTTCGAGGTCGACGGGGACGCCGGCCTTCAGCGCGGGGCGGAATTTCCATTGGCTCAGAGCGGACTTGGCGTTGGCGTCTAATTGGGGGTCGATGCCGCGCACGAGTTGAATGCTGTCGACGGAGCCGTCGGCGCGAATGACGGCGTAGAGGATGACCTCGCCTTGAACATTCTGCTCGATCAGTTCGGGCGGGTACTTGGGATCGACCTTTCTTATAAGAGTCAGGCCGGTCAGTTCTGAAGAACTGGAGCGCGGACCGTCCCGGTTGGGGTTCAGCTCGGAAAAATTCATGATCCAGCTTCCGGTGGCGCTGTTCAGATTGGCGGTGTTGACTGCCAGGGTGTAAACGCGCTTGGCTGCGAAAATCTGCTCGGGCTTTGCACCGGGGGGAAGCGCGGCGAAGTTGGGCGGGGCGGTTCGTTCGGGGGCGTCTTCGGCCCTGGCGTTGGATTCCGGTCGCGCAGCGAGCGAGCGCGACGACGGTAAGCTGAGTTTTGACCCACCCAATCCGGAAACCGTGGTTTTGGGCTGCGGATTTCCACCGCTGATGCTTACGCCGACGGGACTCTTTCCGCCACCACTGCTTGACGCCCTCGCGTCTCGGCCGCCTGCGTCGGCGGATTCTTTTGGTGAGCCATCCAGGACGCCGGGCTTTGTACCTTCGGGCGAAATGGAGATGCGCGCGGCCAGATTGCCCTGGGGCGGCTGAACATCGGGCTTGGGAGCGGCGGGGGCGGCAGAAAGCGCGATTAGCGAGGCTGGGCTTCCGTTGGCCGCTGGGGCTTGCGCCGCACCAAGTTCAGGCGCAGCAAGTGAGTCGCCGGTTTGCGCGCGAGGCGCGAAGCGAGGTGCGGCGCCCGAGTTCAATTCGAGTTTCGGGCGCGCGGGAACGTTCGGCGAAGCTGCGAAGGTTAGCTCCGCTGGCTTTTGCTCGAGGAGGGGCACGTCCGGGGGCGGCGCGACGGGAGAGGTGGCCATACGGTGCTGCTGCCGTGGATGGAGTTTCCGAAACGCATCTTCGCTGATCTGGATACGCGGCCGCGCCGGCGCTGGCGTGGCTTGCAATTGAACGATGTTAGGCATGTCGGGAAGGATTTTGGGCGCGAGCTGCGGCGCGACCGGGTTCAGAAGGGTTTGCCGCGGGTGATTCGGATGCACCGGATCGGTAGTGATGTGCTGGCGGGGATGGAAGGCGTCGGCGCCTCTAGGGGGAAGCGGCTTGGTCGGGTTGCCGTGCGTGATGGTCTTGGGTTTGGCGGCGTGGATTTCGAGAGCGGGGAAATCTTCGACCGGGCTGGACCAAGTGAGCTGGGTATTGTCGAAGGCGGAGTTGTGACCAACGGTGGTGGGAAGCAAAGAGAACGGCGAGATAAGAAATACCATGTGCCACAGGGCAGCGGCGAGGACGGCACGCTTGGGAATGCGCCGCTCGACCCAGCAATCGCGGAAGTAATCGCCGGCGAGAAATTTTCCGGCAGTGAACGGGCCGGAAAAAAGCGTGCGGAGGCTGCTGGCAGGGCTCGAGTGGAAATCGCCCCAGGGCACTTCGAGCTTGGGCTCGATAATGACGGGCGGAGGCGGGGGAATAGGAATGGGGGCCATCCGCGCTGCGGTGGCCTGACCCAAGAGGTTGAAACCACTATTGACCTGGCCCAGAGACATGAAGGTTCGTAGTATAGCGTGGCTGGGGACCAAGAAGCATGGATTCGGTCTGGAGCCGGTGGGATGCCTGGGGTAGGTAGTGGATCGTGAATAGTGAATAGAAGTTTGGGGTGAGTCGGGTTTTTGACTGGCGGACGATTGCCGCTGACGGGATTCTGAAGGGACTCGAAGTTCTGGATTTGAGCAAATGTGGATAAATGGGGCCGAATCTAGGCGGCACGAGGTCGCGGACGAGTTTGCAAGTGGCGGACGACGGCGATGAGCAGCGCGAGAACGCACAAGATGGTTACAGCGATCCAGAAATAAAACACGTCGTTCCACACCCCCACGTACCACGAGCCCAGGTTGTACTGCGAGCCGAGGGGAAGTCGCGCGTCGCCCAGAAAATTAGAGAGTTCCGCTACGCCGCCGTCCTCACCATTTCGCAGAAAACGCCGGAGCAGTTCTGCATAGGGCCGGTAGCTCACAAAAAGAACCGCGCTCGATAGCAGTGCTCCGATAGCTGCAGCGAAAGCAAGCGCGAGTGTCAGACGGCCGGGACGAAGCGCAGGCAACCTCACGGAACGCGCTCGCACCGCGACACCCAGCGCACAAATCAGCAAAAGACCGCCGCAGAAAAGCATCGACGAGCCAGCAAGTCTTACCAACAAGGCGTTCCAATGGGAAACACTGCTGCCCCCAAAACGGCTGCGCCGAGAAGCGCGCTCCTTTTCTGCTTCCCGATCAAGCTGGTCTCGGAGCGAAGCGTAGAACCTGGCCTCTGCCTGGTGGCCTTCGATTTCCGAGAGCGATCCGAGACGCTGGTAGGCTTCTTTGCCCTCGCGGCTTAGGAAGAATCCACCGTCAGGTCCCAACATTTGGCCGAAACGGGCCACGGCCCAGTATTTTTCCGCAGCGCCTTGGCGGTCGCCGCGGGCTTCCAGTGAGCCTGCGGACGCGATCAGCAACTTAGCGTAACGGGAAGCGTCCCAGGCTCCATAGCTAGGCAGGCCGTACCAGGAATCGTCCCCAAGAGCTTCGAAGGGATCGTCAATGCGATAACCAAGCAGCACGCGACGATCGAGAGCCTTGCGTTGGCGGGAATAGGTATCGAGCTTCGAAGAACGAAAGGCCCGAGCCATGGCCGCTTGCCAAGCTGGCGGTTCTTCGTCCGTGCGATGAGGGATCTTCTCGCGAACGACCTGATCGATGTCGATTTTTTCCGCCGTGATGAGATACGGAAGAGCGTTTTGGGGATCCCATTTCTCGAGCTCCGGAATCCAGGAATCCATCTCGGGGCGCCAGGGGCATTCGACGGCGATGATGGCGTAGATCCAAGTGAGACCAGGGTCGAGTCGCACGGCTTCTTCTGCCAGGCGCGTGTTGTCGGTTTGGTCGGAGAGACGCACTGCGGCAAAAGCCAGGGCTTGGGGATCGCGGTTTTGGCGAGCTTTCTGGACAAGAGCTTCCAGAGCAGCATCGGACGGCTGCTCGACGAAGGGCGAGCCGACGTGAACGACGTCATGCCACTGGGCGAGAGAGACGCGGAAGGCTTGGCGGAACACGGGGACCAGGAAAAGCAGGAGAGACGCCACGGTCGACGCCGCGATGGCCACTAGAGTGGTTTTGCGCATGGGGCGCTCCTTGGCGAAAAGTTCGCTGGCCGAAGAGACGGTCGGGCGGTGGCTGCCTGGAAGGATGACAGCGAGCATGGCGTGCTTCGCGAGAACACCTGCACCGCCGAGGGCCCAGACGAGGGCGGCCCAATTCCCTTCCACGTGATGAAGTTCGCTGAGCATGCCGCATCCCCAGTCGTGGGTGTCGTGGGGCGCGATCCAAATGGCCAAGCGTAGGAGCAGGGCAGCGAGGCGACGGGGAAATTCGAGGGGCATCATGCGCGGCCTCCACTGAAAGCGGGGCGGCGGGCTTTTAGCGCGGGACGGGTGCTTCTAAACGCCTCGCGAACGAGTTCAACGTCGTTCGGAGTAAGGCGGTAGGTGTGGCGCGGAGGGACGCCGTCTTCGGTCGAGACCCACTTGGTTTCCAGCAGCGAAAACTTGGCGAGGCGCATGAGGATGGGATAGAGCGTGCCGGACTTCAGGCCCGTTTCACGGCTAAGTTCGTAACCGTAACGCCAGGCCGTGGGATGCTCGATGAAACGCTCGAGCACCCGGAGCGTTTGCGGGGATAGCCGGGGAGTCTTCACCAGATAAAGTCTACATATATAGAGATTATTGTCAAGCGCGACTCTATTCCTTGGTGCTCGGTGACAATGGCAGGGCGCGACGGAAAAATCCGTGCTCTTGCTGTGCCGGGAAGACCCCATTCAGAAAGAACGTTAGGGTGGCCTCGCCTTGCTTGAGGACGCGCGTGCGACGGAGGGCGGCGAACTGTTCGGGGAGAATGAATTTGTGGTGATGCTCGAAAATGACCAAAGCGTCTGGCGCAAGAAACGTGGCCGAGCCGAGAAATTCGAGTGTGCGGGCGTAGTCAACGGCGGCGGCGTAAGGAGGATCGACGAAGACGTAATCGACGAGCGCGCTGGAAGATTTGTGGCGCGCAGCGAGCATTTCGAGGCCGCGAAGAGCGTCGGCGGTGAGGATGGTGGCGCCGGAAGTGATTTTGAGCGAATCAAGATTTTGGCGGATTAGTTTTGCCGCGGGGGCATGATTTTCGACGAAGATGGCTTCGGCGGCGCTGCGGCTGAGGGCTTCGATGCCCACGGCGCCGGTGCCGGCAAAGACATCGACGAAACGCGAGCCCACGATTGCTGGGCCCAAGACGTTGAAAAGGGTTTCGCGCAGACGATCGCTCGTGGGCCGAAGGGCTGGGCCTTTGAGGCTTTTCAGGATGCGGCTGCGATATTTGCCGGCGATGATGCGCATGGGCAAAAAACATTAACACAGCACACGGAGAGAGCGGAGCGCCGAGAGAAAAGAAAAAGTTAGCCGATGCGGGCCAGGTGATAGCGGCGTTGCCATTCTGCGGGGAGCATACGGAGGAGGCCCTCGAGGGCGGTGGCTTGCTGCGCTTCATCGACGAACGCGAAGGCTTCGCGGCGGGCTTGTTCGAGGAGATCCTTGTCTCGGATGGGGTTGGCAATGTGGAAGCCCAGGTCCCCGGATTGGCGGGTGCCGAAAAACTCGCCGGGGCCACGCAGGAGAAGATCGGTTTCCGCGATTTCGAAGCCGTTGGCGGTGCGGACCATGGTTTCCAGGCGGGCACGGGCATCCTCGGTCATGCGCCCCGGAGCGACCAGAATGCAGTGGGATTTTTCAGCGCCGCGGCCGATGCGTCCTCGGAGTTGGTGAAGCTGGGCCAGGCCGAAACGTTCGGCGTGCTCGATGACCATGGCGGTGGCGTTGGGGACGTCGACGCCGACTTCGACGACCGTGGTGGCGACCAGGATTTGCACTTCATTTTTGCGGAAGCGCTGCATCACCTCTTCTTTTTCCTCGCTGGAGAGGCGTCCATGGAGGAGACCGAGGCTCTGCTTGGGAAAAACTTCCTTGGAGAGACGCTTGTACTCATCGATGGCGGCTTTCAGTTCGAGCTTCGATTCTTCGATGACGGGATAGACGATGTAGGCCTGACGGCCGGCCTCAACCGCGCGGCGAACAGATTCCCAGACGCCGGGGAGGTGGGGCTCGGAACTCAAGCGCGTTCGGATGGGCGTGCGGCCGGGCGGGAGTTCGTCGAGAAGGGAGACATCGAGGTCGCCATAGAGAGTCAGCGAGAGTGTGCGCGGGATGGGCGTCGCCGTAAGCACGAGGACGTGGGGCGCGTGGCCGTGTGACGCAGCTTTGTCCATGAGGCGTTTGCGCTGCAGAACGCCGAAGCGGTGCTGCTCGTCAATGGCGACGAAGCCAAGGCGCGCGAATTGGACCTGATCTTCGATGAGCGCGTGCGTTCCGACGACCAGCTGGGCTTCGCCGGAACGAATACGCTCGAGAACGGCGGTTTTTTCCGCGGACTTGAGGCCGCTGATGAGCAGCTCGGTGCGATAGCCCCCGGGAGCGAGAATGCGGCGCGCGGAAAGAAAGTGCTGGACGGCGAGAATCTCCGTGGGCGCCATCAGCGCGGCTTGGCAACCGTTCTCGATGGCGATGACCGCGGCCTGGAGGGCGACGATCGTTTTTCCGCTGCCGACGTCGCCTTGGAGAAGGCGGTTCATGGGGGCGGGCTTTTCGAGGTCGCAGGCGATTTCTGCCAGGACGCGTTTTTGCGCCGTGGTGGGCTTGAAGGGGAGGATGCGTTTGAGGGCTTCACGGACTTTTACTTCGCGGACGCGGAAGGCCACGGCGTTTCGCTTGCGGGCGCTTTTGCGGTCGAGCGCGAGACTGAGTTGGTAGAGAAAAAACTCTTCGAAGATCAGGCGTTGCTGTGCAGAAGTGCCGAAGGTATTGAGCGCTTCGAGCGATTCCTCGGAGGCCGGAAAATGCACATGGGTGAGGGCTTCCCTGCGCGAAGGATAGCCGAGGCGGGCGCGCAGAGTCTCCGGCAGGAAATCCGGCATGCCCGTGTCGAGGAGCTGAACCGCGGCGTACATCGCGCGGCGAATGGCCCGCGAGCCGAACGTGCCGATGGCTTCATAGATGGGCACGATGCGGCCGACTTCGGTGGAGTCCGGCTCTTCATTGCCGAGGTGCTCCAGCTGCGGATTGATCATTTCAAGGCGCGCGGGGCGCAGCTTGTCGATTTCGACTTTGCCGTGAAGAACGAGCTGCTGGCCGGGCTTGAGGCGGCCTTCGAGATAACCGCCATGAAAAAACTTGCACGGCAGCAGGCCGCCGACGGAGTCCTGCACGAGCAGATGATAGATGGCGTTGTGGCTGAATTTGTTGGGGATGGCTTGGCCGCTCATGACCTGCGCGCGAATGGTGTAGATGCCGTTAGGCTGGACGTCGCGAATGTTGGAAAAATGAATGCGGTCTTCGTAGCGGAAGGGCAAATAAGCGAGCAGGTCTTCGAGCGTATAGATGCCGCGCTTGGCGAGAAGCTCGGCGCGCTGCGGGCCGACGCCTTTGATCATGCGCACTTCGGTTTGAAGACTCAGGGTCATTAGCATTTCTTTATATCATTCCTCGGCGGAAGACACCGGGCCCGGTCTAAACACACTGTGGCGGCGATACTTGCGTTATGCTGCTGCGTATCACTGGAGTGAGCCATTTCGGTCGCGAATCGTGCGGGAGGCTTTGGTGGCGGAAGACCGGCTGAGCAGTTCAGATAAGCGCACGCTGCTGCTGTGGGTGTTGCTGGGTATCGTGGGCTTGGCGTTTGCGCAGAAGTATTTTTTCCGGGCGTTTCCCGAGGCCTCCGTGGATTTTAAGATTTCGCGCGCGGAAGCCCTCGCGCGAGCGCAGAAATTTGTTGGCGGGCTGGGTCAGGACGTGAGCAGCTACCAATCGGCGATCGTTTTCGATCTGGATGACAATGCGAAAACGTATCTGGAGCGCGAAGTGGGACTCGGGCAAGCGAACCGCTTGATGTCCAGCGAACTGAACATCTGGTATTGGAACGTGCGGTTTTTCTGGCCGAAGCAGGAGGAGCAATTTTTCGTCCGGGTTAGCCCGGCGGGAGAGATTGTTGGCTACGATCACAGGATCGCAGAGGCGCGCGCGGGCGTGGGGCTGGATCGCGCCGCGGCGGAAGCTGTGGCGCGGAACTTTCTTCACAGCAAAATGGGTTTGGACCTCGGCAAGTGGGATTTTCTCCCTGAAGAAGCCAACTCCAGCAAGAAGCCGGCGAGACTCGACTGGTCGTTCACCTGGGAGAAGCACGGATTCCGGGCAAAGGATGCGCCGTATCGGCTGCGAGTGGGTTTACAGGGCGACCAGGCGGGAAGTTCGGAAGAGTTTCTGCATGTACCGGAAGCGTGGGAACGCAGCTACGCCCATCTGCGCTCGACAAATATTTTCTACAACCAGGTGGCCATCATTCCCTATCTGTTGCTGATGGGGGCGGCGGTGTGGCTGGGAATATTGCTGACCAAGCGCGGACAAACCAGCTGGGGCGGAGCCATCAAGCTGGGGATTATCGTGGCCATCCTGCTGACGTTTATGCAGCTCAACAATTGGCCGCTGGACCGCATGGGTTATGACACAAACTCCGCTTACGGGAGCTTTGTGTTCGAAGAGATTGTGAAGGCCCTGCTGTTTGGCGTGGTTTCCGCGCTGACCATTTCGCTGATCCTTCCCGGGGCCGAGCCCCTGTATCGGGCTTCGCAGCCGGGCAAGCTGCGGCTCGCGAAAGCGTTTACCTTGCGCGGATTGCGCTCCAAAGAATTTTTCTCGGCAGCGACCGTGGGATTGTCGCTGGCGGCAGCGCACATCGGGTTCATTGTGGCGTTTTACATCGTCGCGGGACATTTCGGCGCGTGGGCGCCCGAGGAGTTGAACTACGAAAATTCCGTGAACACCACCTTCCCATGGATTTCCGGCGTGGCCATCGGCATGCTAGCTGCAACGAGCGAGGAATTCTTGTTTCGGCTGTTTGCGGTTCCGTTTCTGAAGCGGCTGACGGGGTCGAGCGTTGTGGCGGTGATTGTTCCTGCGTTTTGCTGGAGTTTCTTGCATTCCGCTTATCCCAATGAACCGCCGTATATCCGCGGCCTCGAAGTCGGATTGATCGGAATCGTAGTAGGCGTCGTGATGCTGCGCTGGGGCATACTGGCGACGCTGATCTGGCATTACACGGTGGACGCTTCGCTTGTCGGGCTCTTGCTGGTGCGTTCGAACAGTTTGTATTTCAAGATTTCCGGCGTCGTCGTCGGTCTGGCGGCGCTTGCTCCCCTGATTTTTGCGGCCTTCTCTTATCTGACGCGCGGGCGCTTCGAGCCTGATGAAGATTTGCTCAACAGCGCCGCGCCGATCAACGAAACGAGCCCAGAGTCCGCTCCGGAAATGGCAGCCGCGGCAGAGGCTACGCAGCGTTATGACGCTCTGACTCCGGCCACGATGATGTTCCTGGCGGTCGCGCTGGTTCTCGGCGGCGTGGCCGCATGGCGCTTCAAAACTCCGTCGCTCGGCGATTATCTGAAGCTGTCTGTAAATGCACGGACGGTGAAGGTTCGCGCCGATGAAATCCTTCGCCAGCACGGACCAGATCCAAATTCTTATCGCTCTGCAACCATCCTGGCGGATGTTACCGACGCGGTCACGAACGAATTTCTGCGCCAGCGCGTGGGCATCAACCGCCTAAACGAGATTTATGCCGGGGAAGCGCCCGGGGCGGTCTGGCAGGTGCGTTACTTCCGGGATAGCCAGCCGGAGGAGTATTCCATCAAACTGAGGCCCGACGGCTCAATGCTCGCTTTTCATCACAAGCTCCCGGAGGATGCGCCCGGAGCTTCGCTCGGCAAGGAAGCAGCCGTCGCCAAAGCCGAAAAATATCTGAGCGAAGTAAAAAAACTCAATCTGAGCCAATGGAGTCTCCTCGAAACATACTCCGACAAGCGCATCCACCGAACGGACCACGAGATTACCTGGCAACAACGCACTCCCATCGACTCCGGCTCGACGTCCTCGAATGACGCGGTGAGCCACGCGTATATTCGGACCAAGGTTGCGGTTCTCGGCGATGAAGTCGTCGACTACCGCGGAGCCTACTACTCGAAGCCACAAGCACGAGAGGAGCTTGAAGAACGGGAGGGAGGAATCTTCTGGACCTTCATCAAGATCCCCGACGAGTGGCGCCGCAAACAAGAAGAAGAGACGCTCTCCCGCACGATATACAGTTTCGCAGTTCCGATTTTGCTGTTCGGCGGACTGGGCGTAACCGCGCTCGTCTTTTTCTTCAAAAATATGCGCTCGGAAGCCATGCTCGCCATTCCCTGGCGTCGATTGGTCCTGTGGGCGGGTTTGGGGCTGGTGGCCTACGCTCTGGTGGTCACTTTTGGCAACCGTCTCGAATCCTTCCTAAACACTTACCAAACGGCGATTCCGTTTAAGACCATGCTGGGCGGAATCGTCATCGGCCTGCTGCTCGGTGCGGTTCTTTATGCCGGAGGCCTGGCGGCGCTGTTTGGAATTGCCTCGTTCTTCAGCAATCGCGCGTTTGGAGAGGAGCGCCTTCCCATCGGCAGAGCGATGCCCGGAGTTTATTACCGCGATGCGCTGTGGATCGGCGTGTGCGGGTCGGCCGGGTTTCTCGGAGTGAGACGCCTGATTGAATTTATCTCCCTGCACTGGCAGACGGCGCATCGCAGCTTGCCTCTCTCGCTCTTTCAGAACTTCGACGCCGTTCTTCCTTCTGGCGCCGTGTTTGGAGGCGCCCTGATCAGCAGCCTTTTCTTTACCGGTGTCATCGCCTTCGTCGCGGCGTTCGTGGCTTCGGTCCTCCGGGCACGCTGGCTGCGGTTTGTGCTCTTCTTGCTAGGCGCGATGTTTCTAACGGGAAGCGGTTGGGAAAACGGGATGGATTTTGCGAAACAATTTCTTGCCGAGGCCATTCTCCTGGGCGTAATGGTCTTCGCTGTTCGGCGAGTCATGCGCTTCAACGTGCTGGGCTGTCTGCTGGTAGTGGCCTTACTCACATTGCTCGCGGCTGCCGCCCAATTGCTGGGGCAACCGGACTCGTTCTATCGCGAAAACGGCTACGCGGTGATGGCGATGATGTTGCTGCTGCTTGCCTGGCCGCTCTTCGTTTGGCGGATGCCGGCGTCGATTACCAATTAAATGTGCCCGCCGACCGTCAGTTAAGGGTACGGGCGTAGCTTTAGGGCTCGAAAGTCGTCTTTTCGCCCTGGGTTCCGGGCAACCTCTGGCCAACTGTGGAAATCCGAAACAAATAGGCCTCGGCATTCGTTCTCTAAGTGGAAGTGGTGCTCACCCTAGGGTGTCTTAGTACGTCCAAATTGGGTGGTCGCGTAACCTTCTCAGTGTGGTGGGGCTGGCAGATCCGGCCTAAGGTGTTGTTAAATAAGCAGCAACACCCGCACACGGGAAGAGAAAGCGAAATATGCCGCTTCCAAGATTGGCTCTAGCTTTGGCTAATGATTCCGGCATGGCAGGCGGCACCGGCGCCTCCCTAGCCGCGGTGAACTCTTTGCCCAACCTCAGTGAGCGCACCCTTGTGGCGGAAGCTCAAGCCGGCAACCGGACGGCTTTCGAAGAGCTTGTTCACCGCTACGACCGGGATGTGCTGCGGCTGGCGCTAAATCTGATGAAGCGCCCGGAAGACGCGCGCGACGTTTACCAAGAGGCGTTCCTCAAAGTTTACCGCAATCTACACCGTTTTCGTTTCGAATGCAGCTTTTACACCTGGCTCTACCGCATCGTCACCAACGTCTGCCTCGATCAACTCCGACGACGTCAGGCCCGCCCAGAAGATCAAGCGCCCGAGTCTAACTCCGGGAATCATGAGGAAGGCATCACGGATTTCTTTGAGCGCCAGCGCGAACACCGCCCGACGCTCGATCCCGAGCGGCAGCTATTTGGCAAAGAGATTCAAGCGCGCATTAATTCGGCCATGGAACGGCTTTCGCCGCGCGAGCGCGTGGTCTTCGAATTGAAGCACTATCAAGGATTGAAATTGCGAGCCATCGGCGACGCGCTGGGCACGACGGAAGAAACGGTGAAGAATTCGCTTTTCCGCGCGACGCGGAAATTGCGCAGCCATTTGGGAGGCTTGCGATGAGCACGCCTCGGCCATTCCAGTGCAAAGAGGTTCGGGCGCTGCTGGTGTTCTACGCGTGCGGCGAGACCAGCGAACAAGAGACTGCGCTGATCGGGACGCATCTTCAAGCGTGCGCGACCTGTGCCGCACAGCTTGCCGAGGAGCGCGGGCTTCACGAATCGTTGATGGAAGCACTGCAAGCCGCCGAGCAGATTGATGCCGGTGGAGTTCTTCTTTCGCAGTGTCGAAGTGAACTTGCCGAAGCGCTCGATGATCTATCCGCGCCGCCATTCAAAGAGCGCTGGCAGCCGTTTGGGTGGCTGCGGCGCTGGATGGCGTTCCGCCCGGTGTTGAGTGGGGCCCTTCTTGTTTTGTTTGGCGCAGGGCTCGGTATGCAACTTTTGCCCTGGATTTCTGCGCGCCTCGATTCCCCTTCGAACGGCCAGACTGTGAATGTTTCGCCTTCGGCGCGATTCACCGATGACCAGCTCCGCAAGATGGCGGTGGCGGGCATCAATTGGACGCCAACGACGGAAGGCGCACCGGCCACTCTGCAAGTTCACGTGCGCACGGAAGAACCGCTGGTGCTTTCCGGCAGTGTGGACGACCCGGACCTTCGCCGGGTATTGACCTACGTGGTCGAGAACGGCGATCAGACAGACGCCGGAGTGCGGCTGGATTGCCTGGACGCACTACGCGCCCGCAACGCCGATCTGGACGTCCGCCGGGCGTTGCTCTTTGCGGCGCGCAAGGATCAGAACTCCGCGGTGCGCATGAAGGCGCTCGAATCTCTGCGCGACGCCGTGAGCGACAAAGCCGTGCGCGAAGCGCTGATCGATGCGCTGGAGCACGATGCGAATCCCGGCGTGCGCGTCGAAGCCGTCAACCTGCTGGTTCGCTCGCTGGAACCGGGCGCGCTGGATGCTTCTGACAATGCTGCGCCTGCTCTTGTGCCGGAAGGATTCGAACGTCCCCTCGATCCCTCGATGGAAGCTGTGGTGCGCACTCTCGAGGATTTAAAACGCAATGATCCCAACCGCTATGTTCGGTTGCGGAGCGCTGCGGCTTTGCGGCAGATTGGCCCGCGCGAAGTGCAGTAAGCAGTCGAGCGGTTTTGAAACGAGAAGCCTACCGTAGATGAGCACCGTCACGAATCTGAAAACCGCGAGCGGTCGATTCCGAGCCCTTTCTCGCATCGCTTTTGCACTGGTCGTCTCCGGCACCCTTTGGCCAAGCCAGGGTTTGGGCGCGAACGCCATCGACCCGGATCCCCGGGATCCGGTACTGCCGGGTGAGCCCGGCCCGCGCGCGTCTGTTGACCGCTCGGGAACGCTCCAAACCAGAGACGGTCAGACGCTGCATCTGACCACCGACGTCGGTTCCGTACGCATCGTGGCTCTCGAGCCGGGTGCTCCACCGGCCGTTCGTTATAGCGTACATATCGAGACCGACGCTCGCGCGCCCCTGGCTGAGAGTCTTCTGGAGCACTATTCGCTCACGGCCAGAGCCACCGCGACGGGCGTAGAGATTATCGGGGCGTCGCCAGCGCAAACCGGCCGCAGCGGAGCCAACGCGCAATTTTATGTGCAATATGAAGTGGCTGTCCCGGCAGGCTACAGCCTCGACGTCAATACCGGCGTGGGCGACATAGAAACGCAAGACATCGGCGGGACCGCCAGCCTGGTCACCGAGGGCGGCAACATCCGGACGGGGCGCATAGGCTTCAACGGGTTTCGCAATGCGGCGCAGGGCCATCCGATAGCCAAACTATCGACGCAAGGCGGGCACATTCAGGTGCAAGAGGTTGCCGGCAACCTGGATGCATTCACCGCCGGCGGGCACATTGTTGCCGGAAACATTTCCGGAGACGCCGTGTTGCGCAGCGGCGGCGGCCACATTCGCGCAGGACAGATCAGCGGACGAGCGCAACTGGAAACCGACGGCGGCAACATCACGCTGAAGCAAGCGGGAAGCTTCGTAAGCGTGCGCACCGGAGGCGGCCAGATCGACTTCGGCGAAGTGCGCGGCTCGGTTCGCGCACAGACCGGCGGGGGCGGCATCCGCATCATTACCGTTTCCGGGCCGATGGAGGTTGAATCCAACGGCGGAAGCATCTGCCTGACGCGCGTGGCCGGCGCAGTGCAGGCAGCCACCGCAGGCGGCACCATTCAGGCTTGGATAAACCCGGATGCGACCTCCTCGGGGGGCAAGGTGAGCCTTCCGGGGGCCTCGCAGCTTTCCTCCGGTGCCGGCGACATCAATGTTTTCTTGCCGAGGAACCTCGCCGCCACCATCGACGCCGTGGTTGAGAATGGCGGCTTGAGCCGGATCGAAGCCGACCCGGCGCTTTTCTTGAATATCCAGCCGATGGGAAATCGCGGCGCCGGCCCGGTGCGTGCCACCGGAGCGCTGAACGGCGGAGGCGAAGTCCTGAAACTGCGCACCACCGTTGGCAAGATCCGCCTGCAGTTCCTCGATGCGGACACCGGGCTGCGCGATTCCCTGATTCGCGAGCAGCGCGAGCGCATCGACCGCAAGCACGACTCGGACATTCTTCCGGTCAAGTCGTCGGGGCCGGCGCCCCGCGCCAATGAAAATCCCGCACCCCGAGAAACCAGCGACTGGCTCGAAAGCTGGATGGACAAGCTCGAGATTGCCCTTCTGGGAGGGTTGCGAGAGGACTCCGGCGATTTTTTCAAGCGGCTCATCGCCGCGCCGCACCCGGCCTATCCCGATCTCGCGCGCCGCGCACGCATCCAGGGAGTTGTGAAGTTGCAAGTGAAGGTGAAAACCGACGGGAGCATCGAAGTACAAAAGATCTTGCAGGGCGAGCCGGTGCTGGCCGAGGCGGCCATGGAAGCGGTGAAAAAATGGCGCGCCAACCCGGCCTCCATCAATGGCATGCGCGTGGAGACTATTTCGACGGTTACGTTTGATTTTGAGCTGCACTGAAGGCCAGTCGAGCGGGCGCTTCTAGCGGCGCGCGAGTTTTGTTCGGGTTTCGGGGGTTCTCGGTCGTTTCTGGAGCAACGAGCATTTGCTCGTGAGCGGTACTCGAAGGGGGTAGAACGCGATGCTACGTCCTGGTTTGCGCTCGACGGTGTTGTCCATCCTGGTACTGGCGTTGGTTTCCACGGCGCCGGGCTTGGCGAAAAGCAAAGACTTCAATCAGTCCTATCCGCTCGTGCCGGGCGGCACGTTTGAGCTGCAGAACGTCAACGGCCCCGTCCAGGTGGAAGGATGGGACCGCAACGTCATCGAAATCCATGCGATAAAAATCGCCAAAGAAAAAGAGTCGGACCTCGATCGCGTCTCCATCGAAGTCGACGCCAAACCAAATGATGTGTCCGTGGTAACGCGTTATCCGCAAAATGAAGGCGTGGAAGTCGCCGTCGAGTACACCATCCGCGTTCCCCACGGCGCGAGGGTCGAGCATATCGGCACGGTGAACGGCACGGTGAAGATTGCCGGCGTCGAATCAGTGGAAGAGTTGCGCACGGTGAACGGGAACATCGAGGTCTATGAAGGCGGAGGCAGCGTTCACGCGCATACCACGAACGGCAACGTGCACGTCGAGCTTTCGCGTTTCCCCGATGAAAAGGGCATGGCCGCGGAGACCACCAATGGCTCCGTGCTTCTGGCCGTGCCGCAGGATACCCAGGCGGATCTGGAAGCGCGGTCGCTCAACGGCAACTTTTACTCCGAGCTGCCGTTTATGCAGGAAACTGCGTCGCGTCCTCGGGAAATGCGCGGGAAGTTTGGCAAGGGCGGCGCGCCGATCCGGCTGAATACCGTCAATGGCGGAATTCGAATCGTGATTTTGCGGTCGACGGTTTAGAGCGCGCCGCGTCTAAGTGAAGCAGGAGGACAGAATCATCATGACAAAACGAAATCTGTTTATGGCTGGCGGAGCCGTGGTGCTCGGGCTGGCGCTGCTGGCGCTGCCCAGCCGTTCTCTAAAGTCGCAGGAAGCGGCGGAAGCTCAGGCGCGTTTGGCGGAGAGGCTCGCGCGTGGGCAGGAAAGACTGGCAGAGCGCGTTCAGGGACGCATGTTGCAAGCGTCGGTCAGGTCCGCAGTCGCGGAAGCGCAGGACCAGCAGCGACGGATCGAGGTGGCGCCAGAACCAGGCGACGAAGACACCATGGTGATAGGCGATGAGGGCGCAAGCTGGCTGGGCGTTGAATCGCAGGAAATATCCTCGGAGAAAGCCAAAGAGCTGAAGCTGCCTGCGGAACGCGGCGTCCTGCTGGAACGCATCGTGCCGGACAGCCCTGCCGCCAAGGCCGGCCTGAAAGACAACGATGTCATCACGGAGATCAATGGGCAGCGCGTCGAAGGCGCGGCGCAGTTCCGCCGCATGATTCACGAGATTCCTGCGGGACGTTCCGCGCAATTCTCGGTATGGCGTGACGGCCGGGCGCAGACCATCAGCGTGACCCTGGGCAAGTCGGAAGATCACGGTAATATGTGGTTCAAGACCGCTCCGCGCGCTTTTTCTTTCGAGCTTCCGAGAGTGGAAATCCCCGAAATGCCGGATATGCCAGGCATGGACTGGAGCAACGGCGGCGTGCTGGCTGGCGCGCGGCCCCGTCTGGGAATCGATGCCGAGGATTTGAGCGGGCAATTCGGCGCGTATTTTGGCGCACCGGATGGCGAAGGCGTTCTCGTTCGCGCCGCGAATGCCGGTTCACCTGCAGAAAAAGCGGGAGTGAAGAGCGGTGACGTGATCACTTCGCTGAACGGCGAACGCATCCGCTCGCTTGGCGATCTTCGCGAGAAACTGGCCGGCAAGCGTGAAGAAAAGACGGTGAAACTCGGCGTTTTGCGCAACAAGAGCGAGCTATCGATTACCGTCGAACTGCCTCCGTCACCATCAAAAACTCCGCGCGCCGTTTCGCGCCGCACCAATATCTGACGAGACTAGAGAGAGAGGGCCCGGACCGTCCGTCCGGGCCTTTTCCTTTTTTTGCGTCGCGCCTTGCTAACCTTCTTGATAGATATTCGACCAGCGCAAATCCAATTCAGGACTTGGCGTCCTTCCCATACTTACGCGCGAGCCGAAAGGGCCGCCCCAAAGCATCCAAAAACCAGTGGCGCTTGTTTCGATCGCCTTCCATCCAATCTTCCTCGGTAGGTGAAAACGAAAGTCGCAACAGATAGGCCGGGCCGGAAAAAACCCCGCCGCGCATGCGCATTCGAAAGATCGCACGTGCCAAGATTCCTGGCGGCGCACCTGCCGCGGGGAGCCACCGCATAATCTGCCCGACGAGCGAGCCAGCCGCGCGGTCTCGTCGTACCAGCGCGGCGACACCTTCCGGCAGAGGGGCGTCTAGAACATCCGCCGCCAGGCGCAGTGCGACATTCAGCATGCGTTCTCCGCCAACTTCTTCTGCGGACGATCTTACGCGCGCCCAATCGAGATCCTGTTTGGACACAAAAGCCGCCACATCGGCGATGTAGCTCAGCTGTTCCCAAAAATGTTTTGCACCGTGAATCGAAATCAGGATGAGTTCATCTTCAGGGGACAAAGCCGGCACATCGTGCGCGTCGATTTTTACCCGGACTTGCCGCTCGAAGAGTTTTTCCATGGGAAGCGGCCGGGGATGGTAACGAAAGGTCAACTCGGTGTGAAACTCCACCAGCAGCTTGGTGCGCGACTCCCGGAAAACATACTCACCAGGAATTTTTTTCGCCTGGATCGCTGTCAACGGAACTCGCGGTTCATAGCCGAGGCTCATCATCAATTCCGTCGAACGCAAAATGTCCTTATCGCGCACAATCAGATCCAGATCGCCATACTGGCGCAACCCCGGATCGCCATAACAGCGAGCCGAAAGGACCGGCCCTTTAATCACCAACGCCTCGACACCGGACGCGGTGAAACGATCAAATAGCCGGATCATTTCCGCGGTCAAGCGCAGGGTGAAAAGCACCTGCGCGCGATGCCTCTCCCGCAGTTCTCCGGAAATCTCCGGCGGCAGGGCTCCTGCGCCACAGTCCCGAAACCGACTGGCAGCGAGTCCGAAGACGCTGTGCTTTTCAGCGAGCTCCAACAAAACAGGCCAGTCCCGAGGCCGGCGGAGCATCTCGTCGAGACGCTCTATACATGGATTCGGGCGCGCGCATTCGACCAGCAACGCCCATGGCGCGCCGGCGGTCGTGCTTTCGTTCATAGTTGCCTTGTGGATATCCTACCGGCCTCGGCGATTTCTGCGCGCCGGCTGCGAACTTCCGATTCGCTGGTGCTAGTCATCATTGCATCTACGGTTTCTCGTCCAAGGAAACAGATCATTTTCCGCCAATCTTCCAACGCACCCTGGCTTATCTTCCCGGCATGGTTGCTCGCGGCAGTCGTTTTCATTGCACAATTCTCTGGCGACCTCCGGCAAAGCTTGACCCTCGTCCCGTCACAACCAACTTCAGCTTCCCCAACTTGTCTAGCCCGAAATACTCCACGGAGTCTGCATTGAAAAGACTAGTAGTAGATTATGGTGCGCAAGCTAGTGACCACGGTCTCTTGCTTCATGGGCTCGCTCATGGGGTCCCAAATTATTATTTTTTCCTCGGTCCAGTTTCCTGATACGTCGTTCCGATATTCAATTGTAGACTTGCTGAGCATCTTTCCGTTGGCGTCATAGTTAATCTGGCCGGTAGGCCGCCCGGTCTTGTCGAAAGAATAAGTACAACGGATGTAGCCTGAATCCGATTCCTGAATCAACTCAGTCAAATGGCCGCGCTCGTCGTTGGTTTGATAGGTGTGACTTTTTGTTGATGTGGAGTATCCATGATCGACGGTGGTCCCGTCTGACTGGCGTTCGCGCTCGTTAAACGAACCATCCGCATATACAATCTTGTCCTTTGCTGGGGCCCCTTTCCCATCTCTCTCTATGACCCAGTCGGTATCAGATTTCCCGTTCCTCGTTGCAATTTGATGGGTTATCCCGGTCTTGGGGTCGCTGCTCTCGATAACCTCCCTGGTGTTCTCTGTCCCGTCGCCGTTACTCTCCGTAGAGCGATACGTGGTTGATTCGGTCCGCTTCTCCAAGAATTCATTGGTAGATTTTTTGGTTAACACGCCATCGGCATTGTATGTGTCTGTTCCGATGACCTTACCGTCCGCATCGAAAACGTTTTGTTCAGAAAAAGTCTCGAAGGGAGCAGTGCCTGTCGTCTGCGATTTAAATACCTGCTCTCCGTTCCGGCTAATAATTGTGTGTGCCCACAGTGAACCGTCAGGCTTGTAGCGGTAAGATTCGAGCTGGTATCCCTGGCGGTCGTAGACTTCAAAAGTAGAGCCGCGTGATTGCTGGGACGCGCCGCTTTCATCGATGAACTCTTCGGTGAGAACTGTGTGGACCGGCCCCTTCAGCCCGACGGCGGTGGCTTCTTGGGACCACGACGGGGGTCGTACCAGCAGAATCAGAATCAAAGCTAAGCAGTTGCGCCGCAAGGCGATTCTACCTCTCGGGAGCCAGGCCATGTCTCGAACCGAAACATCATGACTCTTGAGTCTTTGTTAAGCAATCGTGCGGCTGTTTCCTTCTTCATTCCTGGTTTTTGGCTTTCCATCCCCGATATGCCTGCGTATCCCGCGTAGCCAAGCGAAAAAAGGGCCGGTCCCCTAAAGCGGAACCGGCCCGATAAATCACACCGCGAAAACGCTCAGGACTTCTTTTTCTTTGTCACTCGGATGTCGATGCCCGGAGCCATTTGCTGCAATTGGGCCAGCCCCTCCTTGGCCTGCTGACCGAAGGGCCCGTTGGGATCGAGGTCCACCGCTTTCTGATAAGCCTCGATGGTCCCCGGCGCGAACTCCGGCACATCCTTATCCCCGACTTTTTTCACCGTCATTTTATAGATCAGGCAGGCCCCCAGCAGATACCAGGTCTGCGCGCTCTTCGGATCGAGCTCCGCGGATTTCTGCAGGGGCTCGATGGCATCGCCTCCGCGGTTCGCGTTATACAAACTGATTCCGAAGTTCCGCCATGCGGTGGCCGCTTTCGTGGGGTCCAGCTCCGCGCTCTTGGTGTACGCCGCGCGGGCTTCATCAATCTTGCCCCCGCGCGCCAGTACGTTGCCGAGATTATTGTAGTAGCCGGGATCGTCGGGCTTGGCCGCGACGGCCTGCTGGTAAGCTTGCGCCGCTTCGTCGTTACGGCCCGCCAGGTCATACGATTCTCCCAGCTTCGCCCACAGCAAATGCTGATTCGGGTCCTTTTCCGAAGCCGCCTTTTGTGCGGCCTGGAATTCGGTAGACGCCTTGTCGGACAGATCCTTGAGGTTTTGTTTCAACGCATCCCGCTGATCGGGAGTAGCCTTCGCCAGATCGTCTCTGGCCTTGCGCTCCTGGTCGAGAAATGTGCTCCCCGCGCTAAAGTGCGCCTTCATGCCCTCAAATTTTTGCTTCTCCTCATCCTGCTTTTTGACTTTCTCCTGCGCTTCGGTGCCGGCCTTCGCCATCATGTCCTTAAAGTTCATGTCCGGCGCTTTGGCTTCTTCCCCGCTGGTAACTTTCAGCTGCCCCATCGCGACAGGAGGTTGCTTATCGTTCGGGGGCGGAAAGGTCGTAATCGTCAACGTGTACACCCCTGGACGAAGATTGCGGATGGCAAACTTTCCTTCCGCGTCCGTCTTCGAATCCAGCTTCGCGCCTTGATCGCTCACGGCCTGGACGTTGAGCCCAAACCACGGCTTTCCATTTACATCCAAGATCGTGCCGACGATGGATCCGTTCTGTGCGGCCGCACGCGGCGAAACAACAGTCACTAGCGCGCCAGCAAGCAGTACAGCAAGCCACATGGACTTCCCAAGTCTCTTCATGCTTTTTTCTCCTTTTGCCGAGGCGTACCCGGCCCGGCCTGGCTGGCGGGATGGCCCTATTATCCTCAATCCTAGCCCAATTCCAAGTCTTACGAGTGGGCGCTGACCGCCACCCGGTAAGGTATGGGATCCGTCACGCGGGCCTCCCGAAACGCCGCAAGCCGCAGCAAACAACTGTCGCACACTCCACAAGCCCTGTCTTCGTTCTGATAACACGACCACGTCAAATGCAACGGCGCGCCAAGCTCGATTCCGCGCCGGATAATCTCGCTTTTAGTCAGCGCAATCACCGGCGTCCGGATTTCGATGTGCGTCTCCGGCCGCGTTCCCACGCGCACCAACTCCTGGAAAACCTGGTAATACTCCGCGCGGCAATCGGGATACCCGGAACTATCCTCCGCTACGGCCCCAATGTAAACCGCCTCCGCGCCAATGGCTTCCGCCCAGCTCACCGCCACGGAAAGAAAATGCGCATTGCGAAACGGCACATAGGTCACCGGAATGGAACTCCCCTGCGGCCCGGCCGCGCCCCATTCATTTTCTGGCACCGCGATTTTCGCATCCGTAAGCGCCGACCCGCCAATGGCCCGAAAATGATCGAGCTGCACAACCAACCGCCGGTCCGGGCTCACAGTATAGAAGTCCGCAATCTCCTCAAACGCCCGTCGTTCCCGTTCCTCGGTCCGTTGCCCATAACCGGCATGCAGCAAGGCCATGTTCCCCGCGCCATGCCGCTCGCGCGCCATCGCCGCCGAGACACACGAGTCCATCCCTCCGCTAAGAAGCACCACCGCTTTCGACGTTTCGGAATTAGCGCCCATCTCGGTCCATTATAACTCGACCCACAAATTAAGGTTTTTCGTCAGCGCGGCACAAGGCACCAGCCGGAGAGGAACGGTTTTTATCGCCTGAGACGATTTGGCAAAACGAATGAGCCGACTCACAAAAATAAATAATCTTAATCTCAGACTTGATTTTATTAATTTCTGGTACTAATATTATGACGTTCTGGGATACGCTGATGGACATTTCCAAAGCCCTCTGCCCCGATTGCAAAGCACCATTAAGCGTCACCCGCCTGGCCTGCCCCACCTGCAACCTTACTCTTGACGGCGACTTCGAAGTTTCTCCGCTCGGGAAACTCGACCCCGACGATCAAGCGTTTGTTATCGCCTTTGTCCACCATCACGGCTCGTTGAAAAAAATGGAAGGCATTTTCGGCATTAGCTATCCCACCGTAAAGAACCGTCTCAACGCCATCGCCTCCGCCCTCGACAAAAATTTCCAGAGCCCTTCGCCGAATCTCTACGTCTTGGAGCAATTGTCCCGCGGAGAACTGACCGTCGAAGAAGCCCTAGATAAGCTAAGTTGAGCAATCCTGAAAGGAGACCGTCGCCATGTCGGAAGAGAGAAAGAAAGTCTTGGAGATGTTAGCCGCAGGAAAAATCACTCCTGACGAAGCCGAAAGACTGCTCGATAAGTTGAGCGGCAACGCTTCGAACGCAACGGCCGGCGCCGAAAAACCGCCAGCCCCCGCGCAGCAGGGCAACGCCAAACCAAAATATCTGCGCATTGTCGTCGATCAACCCGGCCGCGAGCAGGTAAACATGCGAGTGCCTCTCTCCTTGGTCGGCTCCGGAAGAGGCCTTCTCGCCATCATGCCGAAACACGTGCACGAACGGCTCGCGGAATACGGCATAAACGCGGGATCGTTCACCACACTGACTTGCGATGATCTGGGCCAGGCGATTCGCGAACTGAATGTTGACGTAGAGAAGGTCGGCGGGAAGAAAGTTAAGATCTTCTGCGAATAGCCGGGCGGTTTCCTAGACTCCGTTTGACTAGACTCCCTTGGTCGCCGGGTCCCAAACGAACTTGTGCAACTGCAATCCCAGCCGCACCGGCAAACCATCCGCAAGGATCCACTCCACCAGCGTGCGCGGCTCCAGCCCTTGCCACTTCCCCGCCGGATCATCAAACACCGGCGAAAACAAAACCTGCCTCACGCGTTCCGCCAGCCGATGCCGCTCGGTAAACTCCCGGGCAAATTCATAGTCGCGCCGCGTCATAAGCACAAACTTCACCTCGTCCTTGGCGTCCAGCACCGCAAGATTGCGCATCTCAAAGGTATCCGCCTCGCCCGAGTCTGGACACTTCACATCCACAATCTTGATGACCTCCCCCGGGAGCCGCCCGGCAAAACGCTCGCCGCTCGTCTCAATCATCACCGTATATCCCGCACCAATCAGTTTCTCCGCCAACGGATAAACCTCTTCCTGCAAAAGCGGCTCTCCGCCGGTCAATTCCACCAAAGGTACGCGAGCCCGCGCGCCAGACAATCCATCGCCGCGGCCGGCAAGCTCATCCACGCGCGCCAGCACCTCCTCCACACCCATCTTCGTCCCGCCGTGAAACGCGTAAGCCGTGTCGCACCACGTGCAGCGCAAATTGCACCCCGTCAAACGCACAAAAATGCAAGGCAAACCCGCGCGCGTGCCTTCTCCCTGAATCGATTTGAATATTTCTGTGACGAACATGATTTAGTTGCGCTCGGACGGGCCGCCTGGTTCCTGGTGTCTCGCTGTCTTGCTGGTATTACGGCGCGCTAGAGCCGGTCTTCCGCGCCGTCCTGCGCGCTAGCCACCACATGGCCACCGCAAAGAGCACCACCGGCAGGATCAGCCTCCAATAGGCGGGCGAAACTCCGATGTAGCGGAACACCACCAGGTATCCGATGGCCACCAGCGCCGCCGGAACCAGAATGATAAGGAAACCGCGATTCATAGTTTCACCCGTCTCGCAATTCGTCAGCTGCCCGGCCGGTACTGCGCCCGGCTGGTATCCGTCTCCCACAAAACCACATCCGTAATGTGCGCCCCCGGCGGCAAATCAGCCAACTTCCGCGCCACCTCATCATAAAAATACTTCGCCATATTTTCCGCCGAAGGATTCACGGTCTTAAACGGCTCCAGATCATTCACAAACTGGTGATCCAACCGGCCCATAATCTCCCGAATAATCTGTTTCAACCGGGTGAAATCCACGAGCAACCCAATGGCATCAAGCTGCGGCCCTTCGAGCGTAACGCGCACGCGGTAATTATGCCCATGCACGTTCTCGCATTTCCCCTTGTATCCGCGAAGCGCATGCCCTGCCGAAAACGTCTCTTCCACGCTGACCTGAAACATATTCCCCTGTTTTCTTGCGGTCCTCGGTGCTCCCTCAAAACTCTCTAAATATTTCTTCTAATTCTTTCCCTTGCCCAGAAATCTCGAAACTTCAGCCAAACTATTGGTCATCCTATACTTCGGCAAAGACTCCAAAAAAATCTTACCATACGCCATGCGCGAGATGCGGCTATCGAGCAGCGCCAAAACCCCGCGATCCGTCTTCGTCCGGATCAACCGCCCAAACCCCTGCTTCAGGGCCAAAACCGCCTGGGGCACCTGAAACTCCGCAAACGGATTCCGCCCGTCTTCCTGTAGTGCCGCCACGCGCGCCGCAACAACCGGATCGCTAGGCACCGCAAACGGCAAGCGGTCCACAATCACGCAAGAGAGCTGCTCGCCCGGCACATCCACGCCCTGCCAGAAGCTAGCCGTAGCAAAAAGCACGGCCCCCGGGGTGTTCTTGAATCGCTCGAGCAAAACCGACCGCGGCGAAGTCCCTTGCAAAAGCAACGGAAACGGCACGCGCGTCCTCACGCGTTCAAATAATTCGTTCATCTGCGAGTAGCTGGTAAACAGACAAAACGCCCGCCCCTGGCTGGTCTCCAGCAAATTCACAATCTCGTCCGCAGCCTTAGCGGGATAAGCGGGATTGCGCACATCCGGCATACCCGGAGGCAAATACAGCATGGCCTGTCGCTCGTAATCAAACTCCGGAGGCAGCGCGCACTCTTTCGCGTGATCCAGACCCAGCCGGTGCCGAATGAATTCGAACCGCCCCGCCACCGTCAAAGTCGCCGAAGTCAAAACCACGGTATCGAACTGCTCGAAAAGCCGCCCGCGCAGAATCTGACTAACGTCAATGGGAGTCGCCGCCAGAAAAACTCCCTTATTCCGCCGCTCATACCAATACACCAGATTCCGCTCGTGCGATTCGAACAGAAACGACAACTCCTGCCGCAACTCAAAGCTCCGCCGCGCAATCCGCAAAAGTTCTTCCGGCTTCTGCGTCAAAGCCGCGCACTCGGTCTCAAATTTCTTCAGCGACCCCGCCAAATCATCGTAAGCCTCGCGATTTTGCTCGAGAAATGCCTCTCTCTCATTCCTCGAAAACGGATAGCGCCCGTCGCGCGGCGGAAACCTCTCAAAAAACGCCCGGGTTCTCTCGCGAATTCTCTGCGTCCGCCGCAAAAGCGAAGGCGTGCCCAGATGCAGTAACCGCAAAGTCTGGTCTGCGTCGCGCGCCAACTCCTCGAACCGGAAGTTTGAAATCTGCCGCCCAAAATAATCGCTGGCCACATCTTCCATCTCGTGCGCTTCATCGAAAACCACCGCCGAGTATTCCGGCAAAATGCTCCCAAAGTCGTCCTGCTTCAGCGCCAGGTCTGCGAAAAACAGGTGGTGATTCACGATGATCAGGTCGGCGTCCTTGGCCCGCTGGTGCATTCCGGTCACAAAACACGGATTAAACGAAGGGCACTTCTGCCCCGAACAGGTATCCCGCCGCGCATCCAGCCGCGTCCACAAATCGGAATCATCCGGCAAAAAAGTCAGTTCCGCGCGATCCCCTGTCTCCGTCAATTTCGCCCACTGTTTGATCTGCTGAAAGGCATCCAGCTCGTCCATGCCCTTTAAAACCGCCTGGTCCGCCATCTGGTTCATCTTGGCAATACACAAAAAATTCGACCGCCCCTTCATCACCGCCACCTTCAGATTCGGCGCAAAGTGCTTTTGCAAAAAAGGAATATCCTTCTGATAAAGCTGCTCCTGCAAAGATTTCGTAGCCGTCGAAATCACCACGCGCCGCCCGCTGGAAATCGCCGGCACCAGATACCCGAGCGTCTTCCCGGTTCCCGTGCCTGCCTCCAGAATCGCGTGGTGATGCTTTTGAAACGCGTCGTCAACCATCTCCGCCATTTCCAGTTGGCCGCTGCGGTGCTCGTACCCCCCAATCATGCACCGTTCGAGAAAGCCCCTCGGCCCAAACACATCCCGCATCGACGGTCTGGGCGGCAGATCCGTCGGCTCCCCGGTTTCGAAAACAGCGGACTCCGGGGCTTCCGCCCTATCGTCTGGAAAGGACGCGCCCTCGCGTTCCGGCAACGCCACGGCATCTTCGGCCGTGCCGCTCTCCTGTGCGTAACCCGTTTTGGCAGCTCGCTTCGCCAAGCGCACCAATCCCTTGAAACTCAACTTTCGAAACCGTAACGATAGCATAGTCCCATCCCGCGCCTCGTCATCTTACCCACCGTGCGGCAGCTTGCTATGCCGTGACTTGGATTTTGCTGTAACTGTCCAGCGGCAAAAAACGTCCTTCATTCTAGCAAGACAATGCCCAAGACTTGGCCCGCGTCGCTCACTGTGCTTTTTGCCCTCTCCCTCGGGATTCCCGTCTCGGCCTATGACGTCCCTCTTACGGAAAATGCCATCCGCGACGCCTATTTTCTCGGAACTCGACTGGGAGGCCGCAATCCCGATTTCCTCGCCGGGTACGCGCGATCGGTTGCGGATCTCAAACAGGGTAACTGTACCTCGCAAGCGAGGCTCGAAACGCCATTCTTGCAAGTGGCCGAGTATTCCGGCAAGGCTCCTATAATAATTACCAACCATTACCGCTCTCGGGCCGTAAAGCCCCGGACTTTAGGCCGGGGATAGAAGGCCCGTTAGAGCGGGGTCTTTTCTTCGATGTATTGCTTGATAATGCCCAGCGGTGTCCCTCCACAACTGGCGGCGAAGTAGGAAGGAGACCACAGGACATTATTCCAATAGCGTTTCTTAATATCCTTGCGTTCGATACGGAGTAGGCGACTGGAAACACCTTCGAGGCTGTTGTTGGATGAGCAAGTGTAGGTGTTCGGCTTCGCCGTTCATTTCAACCAGTTTCGCCTGGAAGTCCAGGCAGACCTTCTCGAAAATGGCTTGAAGCCGCTGGAGGGCGTCTCCGTCAAACATCTTTCTTCGTGACAAAGACCAAGTGGACTAGTAATGTAGAGACGCAATGCCTGCCATGACGGATATCATTTGACAATTGCATAGACCAAGAGAATAATCGAGTTATGTTGAGACGGCAAGGCTTCCAATTCGAGTTGCTGCCGAAGGGCCAGGAAACCCGCCAACTGCGGCAGTTCGCTGGGTCGTGCCGTTTCGTCTACAACAAAGCACTGGCGATCAACACCCAACGCTATGAGAAAAAGGAAAAACGTTTAGGCTACGCCGAGTTGTGCGCCCTGCTGCCAGGCTGGAAGAAGGAACACCCGTTCTTATCCGACGCACCAGCGCAAGCATTGCAGCAATCGTTGAAGAATCTCGAACGGGCGTACACCAACTTCTTCGAAAAGCGAGCCGACCTTCCGAAGTTCAAGAAGAAGGGTCAGCGTGACAGTTTCCGTATCCCCCAAGGTTTTGCGCTAGACAACCAGAACGGGCGAGTCGAAGTCCCGAAGATGGGCTGGATGCGCTACCGCAAGTCGCAAGACGTGCTGGGCGAAGCCAAGAACCTCACCCTGCGTGAATCGTGCGGCAAGTGGTACGTCAGCGTGCAAACCGAGCGTGATGTCGAGACACCACAGCACCCATCGATATCGGCGGTCGGCGTGGATTGGGGCGTGGTCAACCTGGCAACCTTGTCGGACGGCGAAGTCGTAGACCCGTGTCAGCCGCTCAAAAAGTTCCTGCCTAAGTTGGCGAAATGGCAACGCCGCATGGCCAGGAAGAAAAAGTTTTCAAAGAACTGGCGAAAGGCGAAAGCCAGTATCGCCCAGTTGTACGCCAAAGTCGCCAACATCAGGAAGGATTTCCTGCACAAAGTCTCGAACGACATCAGCAAAAACCACGCGGTTGTCGTCGTCGAAGACCTGCAAGTCAAGAGCATGAGTAGATCGGCAAAAAAGAAAGTGGCGCAAAAGACTGGGCTGAATCGTGCCATCTTGGATGCCAGCCCGTTCGAGTTGCGCCGCCAACTGGAATACAAAACGCAGTGGCAAGGCGGTCTGCTGGTCCCGGTAGCACCACAAAACACCAGCCGCAAGTGTCCCGCGTGCCGGTACGTATCGGCGGAGAACCGCAAGTCGCAAGCAAAGTTCGTTTGTGGCGGTTGTGGATTCTCGGCCCCTGCGGATTTCGTCAGTGCCGTGAATATCAGAGAGGCGGGACTCGCCTCGCTAGCCTGTTCGTGGTCTTCGGGTGAGGTAAGCCCGTCGTGGCAGGAACCCACGGAAGGTATCCCCGCTTTGGCGTGGAACCAGTAGGAATCCCCTCCCTTTAAGGGCTTTAAGGGAGGGGAGGATCTCAAAGCGCGCAACGCGCGGTCAAGGACTTCTCCGGCAAACCCTTGTCCTTTCGCATCTATCTGGACGTTTGCTACCGACAGCAGGCCCCGGCGAATGCCGTGACCGTCAAAGTCATGCAGAACAAAAAAGAAGTAGTTCCCAATTCGTTTGAGAGTTCCCCTTACAGTGAGTCCACGGAATTCGGTTTTCTCCCCCCAAACGGTGAGCAAATCGTCCTGGAGTTCACGGCCGCCAAAATCGATTCGGGGGACCTGACCGTGCTCATCGACACTTCGGACGGCCAGCACGGCGAAACCAGATTTGATCTCCAAGCACTCCGCTGATACGCGCCAGATGCACTTCCAGGGTCTTCGCGGCTCGTTTAGTACTTGGGCAACCGCCTTTGTTTATGAGAATCCTGTTACTCACTCTTCCGCGTAAAATCCCACCTTGGGGTTCGACTGCGGCAATTTGCGCGGCATGGCGAAGCACATTCATCCTTGTGGGGTACTCGATGACACATACTAAGTCTTTTCTTTCTGGAACCTTAGCGACAGCCTTGCTGCTCTCCGCTTGCCACAGCTTCCCCAACGGTACACATACGCAGCCACCGCCTGGCACGGCCGATGTGAGCTTTGTCCTGGTCGCCGACACTCCTCCTGCCACCCTTGGGCTGGTGAGTCTTAAGGTTGTTCCTACTGCCATTACGTTGACTCCCACAACGGGGACGGCGACAACTTTCAGCATCAATAGCGGCAACGGCTACTCCTTTGATCTGGTTCGCCTGCAATCCGACTCTGCCTTTATGGGCACCGTGACTAAAGTCCCGACGGGCACCTATACCACCATCGCGATCACTTTCTCTGGTGCGGAGATCGCATTTTTTAATGGCACTAGCGGTACTATCACCAATGTGAACCCCGCGTGTCTCACGGGTGCGGTATGCATCGTCACGCTCCCCGGGCCCTTTACGTCCACAATCACGACTTCCGAGGCCATTGGTGCCAACACCGGGATCGGCATCGATATCAATCTCGCGAAGGCCGTCTCCGTCACCGGCAGCACACTGGCCATTAACTTCCTCAATTCCGGCACCACCAGTGTCGCGAGCGCTTTCGCTCTTCCCCGCACGAACTCCAATCTCGCGTCCGGCCAGCTAGATCTCATCGAGGATTTCACCGGCATCGCCACGGTCTCCGGTACAACGGTGACCATCGCCCCGGCCTCGGCTGTGAACCATCCGCCCATCACCGCCTCGAGCGCTTCGACCACTGTTTACGACCTCGATCCGACCGGCACCCTGTGCGGCGGCGCGACTTCGCTGTCAGCCTGTTTTGGCACGACTGCGGGTGAAGCCGCAAGCATGGATGCAATTCTTCATTCCGATGGGACCTTTACGGTCCAGGAAATCGAGCCGCTCCTGGCCAGCCCCGTAGTGGACACGGTCGAGGGAACGGTCGTCTCCATTACACCGAACACGACAACGCAGTTTAATATAATCGTCACAGACATAATTCCCGCGGCCTCGGGCTCTTTGATCGCCAGCTTGGGTATCGGCTCTCCGCTGACTGTGAATTTGGCACTGGGTCCGACTTTCAGGGTCGACACGAAAGGCCTTGCGCTGGGTGGCAACACCGCGAATTTTGCGAGCGGTTCAGATACGAATTCTCTCCACCTGGGTCAGTCCGTCGCTGTCCACGTCAAGGCCTTCATCGCCGCCAATGGCACAAAGGCGGCGATTGCCAACAACGTAGACGCCGTTACGCTGCGCTGGTCCCGGTTTACCGCCACTCCCGTGGGAGCATTAACTGCGTCCCTCAGTAACATCAACACCCTTCCGGCGTATTTCTCATTAAATCCAACCAGTTCCTTTGAGATTCAAATCTTCTCGGGAATACAAGGAAATGGAACTGACGTTACCAATCTCGACGGCATTTCCAACGGAAACCCTCCCTTAGCTACTCCGCCTATAGGCATTCGTGCCCTTTTCATTGAAGACCCCGGGGTCACGCTCGCTCCGGCCTTCTTTGCCGGAAAGGTTCGCCAACAGTAACTAACCAGTTCAAGGCCTTACTCGCCTCCGCAAAAGGCAAAGGGCCGGAGCATCTTAAGATGCTCCGGCCCCTTCCGTTTTAGGTACTCTCGGCTCGTTAGGTGTGGCGCCGGAGCGGACTCGAGTTATCCCATCGGAGATCTAGCCCCGCAGGTTAGGCTGACTGGATTCCGCCTATCGGGCTGTAGGGCGGCAACGAAACTGCCGGCACCGAACCCGTCGCGCCTGAGGAAACCTTGGGCGAGAACCGGTTGTAGAGCGCCAGCGAGATGGCTCCCATGCCCCACATCCATATTCCCAAAGCGACTAGGAAGCCTACGACATGAAGATGCTCGAGCGGGGTATAGACGATGCGCACAAGCGCGAACCCCATGGCCATTCTTCCAATCAAACCCCAGATGTCGGTGGCCCTGCCAAGAATCCAATTGCCTACTACCGCGCCGACCACAATCTCGGCGGTAAAGAGACCAAGAATCCAAAGCGCAAAGGTGAGGGCACCCAGGGGGATGCCCACGACGGTTATACAAGCAATGACGGCCGCGATGGGCACAGCGAAGAACACCAGAACGCCTAACCCAACGGGGGCTCCGAAGCGTTCACCGGCGCTTACCGTCTCTTCGGAGAACTTCGGAAGCAGCAAGAACAGCACAAGCCCGAACAGCACGAAAGCCGCTGTCCAAATGACCCGCCACAGGTAGTAATGCCCTTCCGTGTATTGAGATTTGTGCTCTCTCTTGGTGAATTCCACGGGTGAGGCCAGTTTCGCCGCGGAAGCGACAGTTACGGGGTTGTCGCCTTCGAAGTGAATCGGTCCTGCGATCTGGGCTGCGGAGCCAATCGACATCGTGCGCCCTTTCGCCTGGATCCTTCCGTCGACGGTCCCAGAAATGAGGGTCTGGTCAGCGAAGTCCACAAGATCGCGTCCGAGGTGGCCATCCAGGCCCACGCTCTCCCCAAACGCGGTCATGCTGCCGCCAACTTTTCCAGCGGAATCCAGGTTCACGACTTCATTAAAGGTGAGGACGTTTTTGCCCACACTTCCGGTAATGGTCACATTATTCGCAAACGACCGGATATTCCCGTCGATTTGCCCGTTGATGCGCGCCGAGCCCGCGAAAATAATGGCATCGCCCTTGATATGTCCGCTGATTTCAATACTTTGGCCGAAGAAAAAGAGGTCTCCCTCCACCGTACCGTCAATTCGTCCTCGCGCACAGGTGACAAAGAGATCGCTCTTGACCGTCTCATCTTTGGAGAGTTCATAGACGCCCTCGGTCTTATGAAATTCCGTGGCACTCGCTGGAGCAGGCAAAGTCAGCGTGGCACACAATCCCGCAAGCACCAGAGCCAATGCCGACCCGCGCCGCAGGCGTTTCCGGAATAGGGCAAAGCCGAATCCCGCCACGGTTAGCATGGCCAGCACCTCGAGAAGTGTCGTCACGGATTGCCATCCTTTCCAGAAGGCACCTTGAAAAACCAGCAGACTCAGAAGGCTCGTGCCGCCGAATCCTGCTTGCTCCAAACGTAGCTGCCAGGGCTCGACGACAAAGGTATAAAGAGAGTAGACGCCCGTTGCGGCCAAACCTAAAACCAGGCCCCAAATCCAGCCAAACGATTTCCGCGCGCGCTCCTGAAACTCCGCCAGCCGTGATGGCAGCGGTTCGTCTTCTTCCAGCATGGCGCGTGTTAGCAAACGGGATTCGCGGTCGAGGGCCCGCAGCAAGGTGCGGCAGGCAGCGCAGTCCTGGGTGTGCGCCGAAACTGCCTGGGCGCGGGCGCGGTCCAGTTGGCGCTCGGCATAGAGCAGGCAGGTCATCTCATCCAGATGGTCCATGGTCCCGTCCGGCCCTTCCTGCGACACGGGATTTCGAGGTTCGCTCAAGAGGTCCCTCCCGCAGCAAGCGCACTCTTTCCTTCGAGCGCCTGCCGAAGTTCATGCCGTGCGCGAAGCAGCACGACGCCCACAAAGGCGCGCCGTACGCCGAGTTCATCGGCAATTTCGTCATAACTCATGTCCGAGTAATAGCGCAGCACCAGAGCCATGCGGGCGCGCGCCCCCAGCTTGTGCAAGGCCTGCCGCACTTCTTCGCTGGTTTTCTGCTCGATCAGCTTGTCCAATTGGTTGGGGTCGGGGTGTTCCAGCGGGACATTTTCCACATCGTCGGTCTCTTTGTCATGGCGGATTTTGCGCCGCCGCAGGATATCCCAGCAATGGTTGGCGGCTACCCTGTAGAGCCAGGCGGTAAAGGAGCGCGTCTCGTCGTACTGGCTCAGCTTGTCCCGCAACTTCATGAATATCTCCATGGTGGCATCTTCGGCGTCTTCCCGCGTCGGCAGAGCCCTCCGGCAAAACCGAAAGATAGCCGGAGCATAATCCCGGTAAAGCTCCCCCCAAGCATCGGCATCCCCTGCACGAGCCCGGGCAACTGCCTCCGTGGTCTGCGTCATTCCGGGCACGCTCATGGGGCCTGGTCTCAGCGGTTCCATAGACTAGTACGCAGGGAAGCCCCTAAAACTTACACGATCTTAACAAATAGCAATAATGCAGTTGGGGGCTATCTCGTCTCTGCTCAGCACTCTACCAGAAATGTGGCGAGGGACCATGGCCGGTTAGCAATATCGGGCTAGAGTCATCCAGAAACGTGCCCAGCGATGGCCCCAGCCCCCCCAGCGGCACGGGCGCCAGCTTGGGGAGGATCGCGGCTGAGCCGGCCCCTAGGAAACCCTTATGGAGATTGACGACAGCGGAAGAGCATGCGGCGCGCTTCGATGGGCCTCGTGAGTCCAATTTGCGGCCACTGCCTGGGTTCCTTCCCTGCAAACTATTCATTCTTTCGACCAGTCAAATTGAAAATTTTGGATTGACAGAGTATCGGGCAAAGGTGTTAGTTAATGGGCAAAAGTGTAGTGGTCAACTAAAAAGTGCCGAGGGACATGAGAATAATAACGAGGAGGGGTGTTTCTATGCAATCACAGAAGCAAGGGGTATCCGGGGGATTTAAGTCTGTATTTTTGCGCGCGGGAGCGACAGCCATCATGCTCACTGTTTTCGCATTGGTGAGCCATGCGCAAACGTTTCGTGGCGCGATCAACGGCACGGTGTCGGATCCTTCCGGCGCGTCCGTTCCCAATGCCGCGGTGAAGGCCACGGAGAATTCCACCGGCATTGAGCACAACACGGTCGCGACCAGCGATGGAGCGTTCTCTTTTCAGGATATTCCGCTGGGCTTCTATAAGGTAAGCGTCACGGCCGCGGGCTTCCCGGTCTATACCGTGGACAAGGTCGAAGTTACTGCAGGAACAATCTACACGCTGACAGTCAAGCTTTCGCTTCAGCAGCAGGCCACGACGGTGGAAGTTTCCGCTGCGGCCTTGTCGCTGGACACCACGACGTCGACGCAGAACACGACGATCACGTCGGACGTCGTCGCGGATATGCCGCTAAACGGACGAGACTTTACGCAGTTGATCGCGGTATCGCCGGGCTACGGCGGTTATTCTGTTGGCGGATTCGGTTCGCTGAACGGCACGCGCCCCAATCAAATGAACTGGCAGATTGATGGCGTGGACAATAACGACTTCTGGCACAACATCCCTGCGGTTAACCAGGGAGGCGTT